>Ga0131853_10000922_pt1 | contig 53236 bp, 54 predicted proteins | sample TergutLab28metaG_FD_92764 | JGI IMG/M metagenome (GOLD analysis project Ga0131853, IMG submission 92764) | Labiotermes labralis P1 segment gut microbial communities from Petit-Saut dam, French Guiana - Lab288 P1 (version 2) (version 2) | ecosystem: Host-associated > Arthropoda: Insects >...
CCATTGGTTTTGGCACGTGATTCTTGTGCCAAAACTTGACAGGCACGCGTCGTCTTCACTTTCTTGCAATCGTGAAAAAATCCTGCGTTTTATTGGGACGTTTTTCAAGTTTAATTACTATAAGCGGCGAATTACTATAATAGTGGCTATACAGATGAAAATATGGAAAAACATAAACACCATTTTCACAACGTACTGCAAGTTGTGAAAATGGTGTTTATGCATAGTCGCTTTTTAGTTGAAAAAGGTTTTGCGATTGCTTTGATTATTTTTTATGGATTTCTAATATAACGGAATCTGGTTCCATCATCCATAGTTATTGTAAGTACATCGCCAGAAATGCTGTACACGGTGTACATACGCGCATGGCCGGGATAATCCCAATAAATATTATTACTAGATGTTGACCATGTGAATGTAGTTCCAAAGCCCCAACTCAATGTGTGTGAGCCAGATCCGTCCTCGTTGAAGGTGGACACCCACTGGGAATCTTGCTCAAATGTCCAACTTCCTACAAGTCCGGAATCCCGCCGCGTGCATCCTGTCATAAACATTAAGCTGGCAAATATTGCAACTGCACCAAGCAACATTAACAACTTTTTCATTACCAAATACCTCCCTAAAATCATTTTATTAGTGTAAATTTATACAAACAATATGTATAAATAAATATTCTACCTCGCTGATAAAGCGGAGGTAGAATATAAAATCGGAGAAAGGGGGATTTGAACCCCCGCGCCGCTTTCACGACCTACCCGCTTTCCAGGCGAGCCTCTTAAGCCACTTGAGTACTTCTCCTTAGGTGCGGCAGTGCGCCTGCCAATAGATATTATAATGGATAGGGTGGGAAATGTCAAGGGGTTTGTTGCGGATGCTCCTCTTCTTTGTAAGCCCATCGGAAAAGGGGGGTTAGAGCCTTTCTGATGGGCGGGATAATCTTGCCTATCAGGATGGCGGAAAGGACGGTGCCTTCGCGTATGCCGTCTATCCCGGAAAGGAAGATTAGAGAGAGGGCTATGGCTATTAGCACCAAAGTGGAGTCTACGATAATTTTGACATTATGAAATTTTGCACCGGAAATTTTGCCGGTGATGGCTAGGCAGAGAGCCTCCGGCGGCAGAGCGACAATTTTCGCACTAATAATAAGCACTAGGCCGGCAGCTATTAGGATTATGGACATAATGAGCATGGCTAGCTGGCCAAAATATGTGGGAATTTGGAAGCCACCTTGCAGCCACAGGGTGAAGTCGAGAAAGAGGCCAAATAGGGTAGCAAAAATGATTTGGACTACATGGAATGGTTTGAAATCTTTGCGTAAAATGGCTATTTGAATGAGGATGAAAAGTACAAACATGGCTGTTGTCCACATTCCGGGGTCTGTGTCGAAAATGCGGCCAACAATATATGGAATGGAATTGACGGGCGACACACCTAAGCGTGAATTTATGGAAAGTGCAACGCCAAAGGCCAATACAAACAGCCCTAATATGTATATACCTATCTTTTGTGGAACGCGGTTTTGTAAGATTTTGTCAAGCAATGCCCCCACCTCCAAATTCAATTTTAACATACGTGCTTGCGCTATGCAACTAAATTTGGTATAATCTTGATTAATACATATGAATAGCCTGCGAAAGGAGAATACTATGAGGAAGATTATTAGCTTTGGAGAGATTATGCTGAGATTGGCACCGCCGCACACCACGCGTTTTGTGCAGGCCACCAACTTTAATGCCATGTATGGCGGCGGCGAAGCTAATGTTTCGGTGTCTCTTGCAAATTATGGAAAAGATGCGGCTTTTGTTACGAAGCTGCCAAAACATGAAATTGGACAGGCTGCCGTTAATGCACTGCGCCAGCATGGCGTGGATACGCAACATATTGTACGTGGAGGTGACCGCATTGGCATATATTTCTTGGAGCGAGGCGCATCACAAAGGCCATCCAAGGTGATTTATGACAGGGCAGGTGCTGCAATTGCGGAGGCTGCGCCGAGCGATTTTGACTGGGATATTATCTTTGATGGCTGCGATTGGTTCCATTTCACGGGCATTACGCCTGCTATTAGTGCAAATGGTGCGAAGCTTGCGTTGGATGCGTGCAAAAAAGCCAAGAATAAGGGTATTACGATTTCTTGTGACCTCAACTACCGCAAAAATTTGTGGACAACAGATGAGGCCAATGCTGTGATGAGTGAAATTGCGCCATATGTAGATGTGTGCATTGCCAACGAAGAGGATGCGGACAAGGTGTTTGGCATAAAGGCGTCAGGCAGTAATGTGGACCATGGCGAGCTTGAGCACGAGGCATATAAAGAGGTGGCGGCCAAGCTGAAAGAGCGGTTTGATTTCACGCATGTGGCTATAACCCTGCGCGAGAGCTACAGTGCGGATAACAACGATTGGGCAGGTATGTTTTATGATGGCAAGAGCTACTATTTCAGCAAAAAATATCCAATACACATCATAGACCGGGTTGGCGGCGGCGATAGTTTTGCAGGTGGCCTGATATATGCCATGCACGAGGGTTATAGCCCACAAGAGACTATAGAGTTTGCCGTGGCAGCTTCATGTTTGAAACATAGCATCGAAGGCGACTTTAACCATGTGTCTGTGGCGGAAGTCCGGGCGTTGATGGGCGGCGATGGCAGTGGGCGCGTGCAGAGGTGATGGAAACTAATTTCCAAGGAGTATTGATGTATGAGAAAATCCATCATGTTTGTAGTGCTTGCAACATTTTTTGTGTTTCTGACGAGTTGCGCTACCTCGGAGATTGCCACAGATTTCTACGAGTTGCAGGTTTTTTACGAAGAGTATAGTTCTAAAGTGTATCAAGCGGATACGGAAACCGATATGGATGCTAACTCACACGAGTACGAGCGATGTGAATGTGGCGCAAGTTACGCTCATGAGGTTGCAAGGCCACCCACGCCACCAATCAACATCAATGAGCGAGATGGTCACGATTACAATTTTCTAGCAACATTCGACGATATCTATCTGTTTTCGTTTGCAGACCGGGACACCGATTGGCGCAGCAGACTGGTTTTTTGGACAGACGAGCCTTTGCGTGATGTATCATTCATATCCCTTGGCTTTGCCGAATTTGCCGGGAGATGGTATCATTACGTTCAAGAGGTGCCATTTACAATATCCGAGCTTTTACCCGGCAAAGCCTTCGTACTTGATGTAAATTTTGCCCATTATCTAATTCCTAGAGGCGGCCTGAGATTCGTGGATGGAAGCGGCGAGCTGCGGCATATGCTTATTATTGAAAGTATGGCAGGAACTTGCCGGTGCTGGCCATGGTTTTATATAAGCTACTTTGATGACAGAACTGCAACCACGCCCGAAAGGCTCACAAACAGCGTATATCCTACTGCATATCAGCGTGACTTCATCATGCGTTTACTGGGTGACTTTGAGCTGGGTGAAGTAAGTCAGAAGTATTATTCGAGCCAATGGCAAGATACTCAGGATTTCACAATTTTTTATCGCAAGATAAATCACGATAATGCGATTAATTTGGATTTGAAGCATCAAATACGCAACAGATGGGATATGTATGGAGATTTTGGAACACAAGATAACGATGTGATACTTGTACATATCGAGCGTTTTAATGACACTTGGTTGATGATTGACGAAGGTGATACTTCGGATGGTCAAAGACGCTATGCCGTTATCAATTTTGAATAACATGCAAAATCATATAATTTTTTAAGGAGTACAAATTATGCATAAAAAAGTATCGACAGACCTGAATTTTGCCCAGCGCGAACTGGACGTGCTAAAATTTTGGGAAGCGCACAAGGTTTTTGAAAAGTCGCTTGAGAGCAGGCATGATGCTCCTAGCTTCAGCTTTTTTGAGGGGCCGCCGACCGCTAACGGCAAGCCACATATTGGCCACATTATCACTCGAGCGGTGAAAGATATTATCCCACGCTACAAGACGATGAAGGGCTACAAAGTGCTGCGCAAGGCGGGTTGGGATACCCACGGCCTACCAGTAGAGCTTGAGGTGGAAAAAGCACTGAGCATCTCCGGCAAAGGGCAGATTGAAGATTACGGCGTTGGGCCGTTTATTGCCAAATGCAAAGAGAGCGTATGGAAATATAAGGACGAATGGGAAAAAATGTCTAACAGAGTCGGTTTTTGGTTGGACTATGACAATCCATATATCACATATGACAACGAATATATAGAATCCGTTTGGTGGGCGTTAAAGACCATTTGGGAAAAGGGTCTGTTGTACAAAGGACACAAAATTCTGCCATACTGTCCGCGCTGCGGCACGTCACTGTCCAGCCACGAGGTAGCTCAGGGATACAAGGATATTACAGAAGCATCTGTTGTCGTGCAGTTTAGGGTGCGCGGCAAAAAGGATGAATATATACTGGCTTGGACCACCACGCCATGGACGCTGCCATCCAATGTAGCATTGTGCGTAAATGGCAACGAAAATTACATCAGGGCGCGCAAGAAGGGCAAGACATATATTTTAGCTGAAGCGCTGGCCGGCAAGATTTTGGGCGAAATGTATGAGGTTGTGGATGTGATGAAGGGCCAGGAGCTGGAGGGCCTGCATTATGAGCCACTGTTTGATTTTGTGAAATTTGATGTAGACAGCCATTATGTGGTGTGCGATGGCTATGTTACGCTGTCCGATGGCACCGGCGTAGTGCATCAGGCTCCGGCATTTGGCGAGGACGATAACCGTGTGGCCCGCAAATATGGCCTGCCTTTTGTGCAGCTGGTAAACGATGCAGGCGAAATGACCGAAGAAACGCCATGGAGCGGCATATTTGCAAAAAAAGCCGACCCGCAAATCATCGAGTATATGCAAGAGCGCGGCAATGTATATCAGGTGCTGCAAACCGAGCATAATTACCCGCACTGCTGGCGTTGTGATACGCCGCTGCTGTATTACGCGCGTTCTGCGTGGTTTATAGAAATGAGCAAACTGCGTGAACGCCTGATGGAAAATAACAATACAGTAAACTGGATGCCTGATAATGTGAAAACAGGCCGCTTTGGCAATTTCCTGGATAATGTTATCGACTGGTCGCTCAGCCGTGAGCGATATTGGGGTACGCCGCTACCAATATGGGAGTGCGATTGCGGGAATTACGAGGCTATTGGCAGCATAGAGGAATTAAATCGTAGGGGCGACCTCGGGTCTCCTGTAACAGACCTGCACAAGCCCGCTGTGGATGAAATATATTTAAAATGCGATTGCGGAGGCAAAATGAAGCGTGTGCCGGAAGTTATAGACTGCTGGTTTGACAGCGGTTCTATGCCTTTTGCGCAATATCACTATCCATTTGAGAACAAAGAGCTGTTTGAATCAGTTTTTCCTGCGAATTTTATTTCCGAGGGAATAGACCAAACGCGCGGCTGGTTCTATACGCTTATGGCAATATCTACCATATTGTTCGGCAAGAGCCCGTATGAAAACGTGATTGTGCTGGGGCATAGCCAGGACGAACACGGCCAAAAGATGTCTAAGAGCAAGGGCAATGTGGTTCCGTGGGAGATTGTGGACGAATTTGGTGCGGATACCGTGCGCTGGCATTTCTTCTCGTCCAATGCGGTATGGCTGCCTAATAAATTTAGCCGCGAAGCCCTGATAGAGGTGCAACGTAAGTTTTTGGGCACCTTCTGGAACACATATGCGTTTTATGTGCTGTATGCCAATATCGACAACTTCAATCCGCTGGAACACGAGTTGGATACGACCAAGTTGCCTGTAATGGACCGCTGGATACTCTCGCGCCTGCACGCGCTGATTCGCTATGTGGACGAGGGTTTGGAGCAATATAAAATCACAGAAACATCCCGCGAGATTGCGCGCTTTGCCGATGACCTTTCCAACTGGTATGTGCGCCGCAGCCGCGAACGCTTCTGGGGTTCGGGCATGGAAAAGGACAAGATTGATGCGTATATGACGCTGCATACCGTGCTAACGGAGTTGGCTAAGCTTTCCGCGCCATATGTACCGTTTATGGCCGAAGAAATATATCAAAATCTGGTGGCGAGCATCAACTCGGCTGCGCCGCAATCTGTGCATCTATGCGATTTTCCGGCATATGACGAAACTCTTATTGACCTCTGGCTGGAAGAAGAAATGGGCAATACAGTAGACATTGTGGTAGCGGGCCGTGCCGCACGAAATGCGGCAAATATCAAGAATCGTCAACCTTTGGGCAAGATGCTAGTGGAATCTAAGGCGAATCTGTCCGAAGATTTCATTGACATCATCTGCGAAGAGCTTAATGTGAAGGAAGTCATCTTTGAGAAAGACCTGAGCAAATATGCTGCATACAAATTGAAACCGCAGCTAAAGACACTGGGGCCGCGCTACGGAAAGCTTTTGCCAAAGATTTCTGCACAGTTGCTGGAATGTAGCAATGCATTTTACGAAGAGTTGCAGAAATCCGGCGAGATTGCATTTGAAATAGAAGGCACGCAAGTGGTGCTGAAAGACGAAGATTTGCTAATTGAGGCGGAGCAAATGGAAGGATATGCCAGTCAAGCGGCGGGCAGCCATTTTGTAGTATTGGAAACGGCTTTGACGCCGGAGCTAATAGAAGAAGGCTTTGTCCGAGAGATTGTATCCAAGGTGCAGACCATGCGCAAAGAGGCTGGCTTTGATGTCACAGACAAAATAAAGCTCTCTTACGCAAGTCCTGCGGCGATAATCCACGATATAATGACGAAGTACGGCGAGGGTATCTGTGCCGAAGTATTGGCGGAACGCTTGACACAAAATGAATCATTTGGCTACAGCAAGCCATGGGAAATTAATGGTGAAGATGTGTTGCTGTGTGTTGAAAAGGTGAATAGCGGCCATTCAGAAGGCTGTAAGTGTGGATGTTAGAGAAGGGGATATCTGATATTTCTGCATAAAAATAGCCCGATATGTCCGGGCTATTTTAGCGAATAGTTAGATACTTGTTATTCGTCTTTAAACCGTATCCATAAATAGATGCCCAGTCCAGGAATCATCGCAGCTAAACTCATTAAGAGCATCCAACCAAATAGTGACACACCATTGTCACCACCACTTTTTGTTAACCTATAGGCCGTGCCATAGGCCATGAAACTCTGCACAGTTGTAATAATTCCCCATAAAATGCCAATAAAGCTCATATAGTCACCTCGTGTTTTTACTACATTATATCATGCTGGAATTTTTTTAACAATGTCGAAAATTTTGCTTGACACGGCGCGGTTTTCATATTATAATTATTGATTGTATGATGTAAATAATCCATTAGCCCCGGATTATCACATATTTTGGAGGAAATTACCATGAGAAGCACTACTATCACCAAACCCGCCGATGTCACAAAAAAGTGGTATGTGGTGGATGCTGAGGGTAAAACCCTTGGTCGCCTGGCAACCGAAATTGCCAAGGTTTTGCGCGGCAAGCATAAACCCACATATCAGCCTCATGTAGATACGGGGGACTATGTAATTGTGATTAATGCCGAAAAAGTACACCTAAGCGGTAACAAAATTGACCAAAAGACCTATTTCCGCCACACCGGTTGGGTTAAAGGTGACATTAACACGCCCATTAGGGTTGTAATGGCAAAAAAACCTACTTTTGTGGTGTCTAATGCTGTAAAGGGCATGCTGCCCAAAGGCGTGCTTGGCAGACAGATGTACAAAAAGCTAAAGGTCTATGCAGGTCCTGACCATGAACACGCAGCACAAAAACCTGAAGTGCTGGAATTTGACAATCTTGGTGTTAAACACTAAAAGGAGGATTTATTATGGCCCAAGCGAGGTATTATGGCACGGGGAGACGTAAATCTTCCGTGGCAAGAGTGTATATTATGCCGGGCAACGGCAAAATTACCATCAACAAACGTGATATGGATGACTATTTTGGCCTAGAAACGCTAAAAATCATCGTAAAGCAGCCACTGGAGCTAACGGGTATGACTAGCAAGTTCGATGTATCCGTAAATGTTCACGGCGGCGGCTATACAGGCCAGGCGGGTGCAATCCGCCATGGTATTACACGCGCATTGTGCGAGGCGGATGCAGATTTTCGCCCAGCCCTTAAAAAGGCCGGTTACTTAACCCGCGACCCACGCATGAAAGAGCGCAAAAAGTATGGTCTTAAAGGTGCCAGACGTGCGCCACAGTTCTCTAAGAGATAATGTGTTATCAAATCCGCCGACTGTCTTGTTGGCGGATTTTTATTGGGAGGGGATTTAATGAAAAAATGGATAATTACTGCGATTATAGCAGTAACAGCGATTTTAGCGGGATGCGACGAGCGCACGGACATTTATCTACCAGAAGCGCACCCAGAATATGCTGGCACAATCAACGGCGAAGGAATACCTATTGCCCATTTCAATATTTTCTACAATGATGCATACGAGACGCTACTTTTTTCCTTAGCCGAACCTCATCATACCTACGAAGGCGAGTTTATGATAGTGTTTGATGTTGTTGAAGTCCCTGGCATTAGTAGGTTTATGGCGATTGATGACGAACCTCTGATAACACCTTTTCAGAAGTTTGATGGAGCCGCGGAGCTAGAGATGGAATTTGCCCAAATGGGAATTGACCTAGATTTTATGGCACAATCCATAGAAATTGCCTTTAATTCTGCGGTAGAGCTACACTTGGTTGCAGGTCGCGCAGCCGAGTTCGGGCTCTCTATTGCAGATGTTGACCCCCATGCTATAGAGATGCAACTGTATACATTAGAGGTGATGCTGGAGCACCCGCATATTGATGTGGTTGCTGCTTTGGGTTTTACTGATGAAACTCTTAGACAGTTTGCTGAACTACAACAGCTGTACTGGCTTGTATATCATTATGTTGCAAATCTTCTTGAGGTAACGGATGAAGAGTTGGCGCAGGCATTAGAGCAGCATCTCTACGAAAACCCCGACTTTATAGAGGACTGGTTGGAGACGGCGCCGGGGTGGGCAGGTGCTGAGATGCTGGAGCAAAGTTTTAAGCGAGAGCACGAAAGGCAGCTTCGTGATGAATACATGCGCGATATGATGGAGATTTGGAAAAGTGAGGTGGAGATTATCCGAAAAGTCCCATATGCAGATTTTTTTGGGGCGATAGATACTTCTTTTGAATATGGTGGGGTGGCAAGCTACCTGCCAGAGCCATTTGACGATAATGATAACTACGCATCCTATGCTGACGCTATAGTGGGAACATGGGAGCTTGTGAGCATTACGGGATGGGATGAATCTGACTTAGAACTTCTTGGCCACTGGGTAGAAACTTATTTTGAAGATGGAACAGGGGAAGTGCGCAGCGATATAATGAGTAGCGACTTCACATGGCTAATACAGGAGAATCGCTTAATAATGGATGATGGAATGCAGGTGACAACAGTAAACTTCTATGTAACGGATTCGACATTCATTACATTTGACCCTGACAGTCCTGAATATCCAGATGGAAGATGGACTTTTAGAAGAATAGATTAAGCGGGTAGAGAACACATTTTACTTGCCGGCCATATGGTCTTGCTCTTATTTTAGCGCAATCGCCTTAAAGAATGTCTTCAATAATGTCATTTTCAAGGGCGTAAATAACGCAAATCAGAAAATAGAATAAAAAGCATGTAACCGTGGCATTTTGTCACGGTTTTCTTATATGGCAAGCTTCCTTCTTGTGAATCGAACAATAATGTGATATAATCCGAATATTGGTATTTTGAAAGGAGATTTTGCAATGACCATCCTATCTGATTGGAAAAAAATCCAACAACCTGGCATCGATTCCATGGAAACGGTTGAAATTGGCGGCATTAAGCAAGCATTATACTTTCGGGGCGAAGATGTTAAAAACCCGATAATCTTTTTCATCCATGGGGGTCCGGGCTATCCTGAAATGCCTTTTCTGCATGATTTTCAATATCCATGGGAAGCACATTTCACAATTGTCCATTGGGACCAGCGCAACGTAGGCAAAACATTTTTTCTAAACAACCCCGAATCGGTCCTTGATACATTAAATTTTGACCGCGTTCTCGCCGATGCTTTTGAAGTTACGCAATATATAAGAGAAAAATTGAATCAGGATAAAATTATTGTGCTGGGGTATAGCTGGGGTACTGCCTTAGGTGCGGCTCTTGTACAATCCCACCCACAGTATTTTAGCGCTTACATAGGGCTTGGGCAGGTAGTAGATATACGCGAGAATGAACGTGTTGGATATGAGGCACTTTTGGAGGCGGCACTTGCAAAAGGCAACGAAGAAGATATAGAAGCCATAAGGGCGCTGGCCCCTCATCTTCCATCCGGGCCTTTTAATGAGAGCGTTGTGGCGCAAATTGGGGCAGTGAGAACATGGCAAACTAAGTATGGCATTGCCTCATCAGGGAATGAAGCAAAGGCCAAGGTGCTTTTGTCAGAATCTCCCTATTACAGCCCGCAGGAAAAGGAATATTTTAACATTAACTTTCTTAATTATCAATTGCCGCTTATAAAATTTTTGTTTGACGAATATGACATCCGCAAGTTCTATGGTGTAACATTCGAGATGCCGGTGTTTATCATCATGGGCGATAGGGATTATCAAACCCCGCATACTGTAGCAAGGGGTTTTTTCGAAGAGATATCAGCACCGCACAAAGAATTTTTCCTAATACCGGATGCGGGGCATGGTGCGATGCAAGATAATAAAGAAGAATTTAATCGCGTATTGCTGGAAGAGATAAAAGCCATAATTTGCAAGTGATAAATTTTTATGATATAAAAAGGGGTGTCTGGAGACGCCCCTTTATGGTGAAATTTTTAATTCGAGTCTTTCTTTTCAAACCGGGTGTTATCAGAGCCGCTGATGTTGCTTTAATTAGATTGGATACCAAGATATTCTCTCTGCTTATAATGGTTATAACAATTTTTACTCACAGGAAGGATTACATATGTTTTGTTCAAAATGCGATCACGATTTGACAGTTAAAGGGGTATTTTGTCCTGGTTGTGGTGCACAGGCGACTACACAACACCAAGAATTTACAAGCTACAATGTCGATAGCTAAACCTGCATGAAAAAGCAAATTAATATTAATCATTATTGCACCTGTCATTACAGTTATCGTAGTTATAGCAGTGGTTGTCTTTGCATTTGTAGGCAGTGAGGATGTTGGAATCGTTGGCGTATAGGGAGCTCGTGGAATTTTAAGGAGAAAATGCATCTTACACCTAAATTTATTGGAATGATTGAGACTTTTTATTCAGATGGAACTGGCAACAGCCAGTATCCGAGCGAGCTTTACTCTGACGGCGCTGGATTCACTTGGGCAACAAGCGGAAACATTCTGACAATGGTTTGGGACAATGGGTGGCCTGATGTCGTTCAGTGATTTCAAGTATCAGGACCGAGACTTACCACCAACCATATTCCTATTGACCCCGATACGCCGTCATCTGTCACGACCTGGATTTGGGTAAGAATAGATTAAGAAGCTAAGAGCCTATCCCTTAATAACACCGAAGCAAATTTTCGTGGATTTTTCTTCAAGGCAAGGGGATGAAATCCGCAGTGTGCCCAAAGGCACATAAGGATTTTACCCACGCAGGGTTGAAGGAAAAGACCGAAAATATGCGAGAGTGCTTATTAAGGGATAGGCTCTAAGTAACACATTTCTTGAACCGCCAATATGATGGTTTATATTTCCATTTTGGCGGTGATTTTTATGGCAGAATATAGAATCAGAGGCGGCAGGCGGCTTTTGGGCGAGGTTCGCACGCCGGGCAGCAAAAACGCCGCCCTTCCCATATTGGCTGCAACGGTGCTAGGCAAGCGTAGTGTAATACACAATTGTCCAAATATATCTGATGTGATGTGTTCGCTGGAGATTTTGGATACGCTGGGCTGCGATGTGACATATGATGGGCGTACGGCGGTAATTGATGCACATGGCATATCATCGCATATGCTGCCTAAGGAGCATATGGAGAAAATGCGCAGCTCTATCATATTTGCGGGTGGCTTGCTGTCACGGCATGGACGATTTACTGCTTATCAGCCTGGTGGTTGTGAACTGGGAAAACGCCCCATAGACCTGCACCTGGAGTCTTTCAAGAAACTGGGGGCAAAGGTGCTGGAAGAAGATGGAATAATCATTGCTAAGGCTGAAAAGCTGGTTGGCGAAAGGATTTTCCTGCATATGCCAAGCGTGGGTGCCACGCAAAATATTATGCTGGCAGCTGTTTTGGCTGATGGCATCACAGCGATTGAAAATGCAGCCATGGAACCGGAAGTGCGGGATTTGCAAAATTTCCTCGTTGCGGCGGGGGCAAAAATATCCGGTGCGGGAAGCAGTACCATCATAATTGAAGGCGTGCGCGAACTGCATGATGTGGAATATACCGTAATGCCGGACCGCATTGTGGCGGGCACATATTTGGCGGCGGCAGCCATCACGGGCGGCGCAATACGCTTGAAAAATGTGGTACATTATGATATGCGACCCATTGTGGAAAAGTTCATTGATATGGGGGCCTTTGTGACGCTGGAAGAGGGTGCAATATGCTTGACTGCACCGCATAGACTTCATGGTCTGGGATATTTGACCACACAGCCGCATCCCGGATTTCCGACAGATATGCAGCCGCAGATGATGGCAATGATGGCATGCGCCCACGAAAATACTACCATTGAAGAGACATTGTTTGAATCCCGTGACAAACATGTGGCGGAGCTAGCAAAAATGGGTGCGAAAATTATCAATAGATATAGCAAAATATTCCATGTACGTGGCGTGGCCAGACTGGAAGGAACAGAAGTAGAGGCCAAAGACCTGCGTGGCGGCGCGGCCCTGGTGTTGGCCGGGCTGGCAGCTCACGGCGAAACCATCGTAAAAGGTGGGACGTATATAGAACGTGGCTATGAGGCCATCCAAAATGATTTGCAGGCGCTAGGCGCGGATATTGAGTATTTCACATAGAATAGGGGCGACCTGAAAAAAAGGTCGCCCTATATAATTTCTCGTCAATCAGCTATAATTTCGGTATTTGGCAATATTTTTCTTAGCTGTGCTATCTGCTTAGTATCCAGTGGATTGCCGCGCAAATCCAGTTCCTTTAGGTTGGTCAGAACCGTTAGCGCACTAATGTCGAAGATTTTATTGTTTGATAGGTCGAGCTTAGCCAAATCTGTGTGAAGTGTCAACACGCTAATATCAAATATCTCGTGGCCAGACAAATCCAATTCGGTCAAGCCGCTCATTGCTGCCAGTTCGCTAATATCATGAATTTCGATATCATTGACTTTAATCATGCTTGCAACGCCCCTTTATTGATATCGATTATATTGTTTATTGCGCAAAAAATCTTTCAAAAGACTGTCCAAAAGTCCGGCAACTAGAAATACAAGCCAGCCAGGATGCCACAATCGCCATCCAAAACCTAGCACAAAAAATATCAAGATGGCTAGGCCGCCAAAGCCGATGGATTCAATACTTTTGGTTACGGCAATATTGTAGATGGTTTTTATAACCCAGGCAACAACGAGCACAATCCAGCCAGGATGCCACATCTGCCATCCAAGACCCATGATTATGAAGGTTAACCATGCAATGCCGTTAAGGTTTTTGATGATAAAATTACGTGGTCTTGGGCCTCTGTGTCCGCCGAAAATGACAATGTCATCATCATTGTCATCGAAACCGAATGAAAATGAAAATGCGGATTTATCTTCTTCATCGCTGTCAACTACCACCCCTTCGGGCAATGTCTCACCATTTTTCAGCAGATAATCTGTGGATACATCAAAAATCTGCGAAAGTCGCAAGATATTGTCCACATCTGGCATGTTTTCGTCCTGTTCCCAGCGTGATACGGCCTGTGGTGATATCATTAGTTGTTCTGCCAGTTGTTTTTGGCTCATGCCTCTTTGGCGGCGCAATGCCGATATTTTTTCTCCAATTGTCAAAACGATTCCCCCAATCTTCGCGACATATTATAACACATGATGTGTGATAAATCAATCAACCAATGATTGACAGTCGCACAACCGTGACTTTATGGGATGAATTCATGTGTTGTAGGTCGCCCCATCCAATATTCTCCATCGGAGCGGTAGAACATTCTTTGAATATTTCCGTTTGCCAGCTTCATATCAACTACAAAGACCTGGCCCGGTACTACCTGCATTGGAAAGATGCTAAAGGGTAGCACATCGCCTGTCGTAGAGCTATATCTGAAATCTTCATAAGCATTTTCCAGTCGCCAAAATTCACGCGACACAAAATTTCTAAGCCCTGATAATTCTTGTTCGCCGAAAAACAACGCTTGATAGTCTACGCCATTAATGGTGATTGTGTCCGTCCTGATTGGAGTTTGCGACATCCACACCCATAAATCGGTTGAATAAACTGTGTCGTCACCATAATGCTCCAGTAGCTGCTGTGCCAAAGTCGGGAAAGTTTGACCATCCGTAATACCAAACGCTGTATGAGATGCACCATGAATAGCCATAATATCTTGGCCGTCCAGCCCGTCAAACTCGCGTATGAAATTTTCTGCCATCGTAGTTACGCGAAACTCCAAATCCCGCGTGTTGAACCAATGCCAGCCCTGGTCGATGTTTTCACGGGCCAGTAGATACTGCTCTGTGCCTTGCAGACCATTTTCTACAAGATGCCGTATAAAACGCTCACCGGTTGTATCGGCCTGGTGCCCTACATCTGTGCCATGGAAAATCGTTTCAGGGAAATTGTGTTTGATGGCCTTTAGGAAGTCCAATTTATAGGAAACTCCGCCCAGGGTGCCTTCCCAATCATTATGCAACTCGTACAATATATCATCATTGTCCGCTTGCATCCACATATTCAAAAATTCTGCGGCAAAAAACGGAAATTCTGTGAATAGATGCCGCATACCATGGCTGTGATAATAGTCGTGCCATATTTCCAGCTGCCTATGCATTATGCGCTCTATACCATGTTGCTCGCCATACAAGAAAATCCGTCCCGTAGATGTTTCCGAATTATCATTCCCATCGCAAGTAGACAGCGCCACAAGCAACACTGTCAAAATGACCAATGATAGTACTTTCCTCATATTTACTCCTCGTGCTGATAATACAGGTCTTTACGCTTCAATCCATTCTTCTTTGCTTGGCTTCTCCAATTAGAATGTCCGCCTAGTTTATAAAGGATTTTTGGGAAATTTGGCTCTACGAAAAAATCTTCGGAAGTGATACCGTTTTTGATATTGCCTGAAAGCGTATCGAGTGCTGTGCCAATATTTTTCAAAGGCCCATGCCCAATTGGTGCTGCGCTCATCATACCACCTGCGCCAATACCTAAGCCTTGACCCCATTTTATACCGGCACTTATGCAAAAATTACGAATCATAGCCAAAGCAAGTCGATTTTGTGCCCCTTCGTAGAAACCGTTATTTGCGATTGCGTAAACCGTTAGACTGGGATTAATTTGCCCTATTTCGTCTTTGACATCGTGCAAAAGGCGCAACAAATGCGATGGAAGGCCATCAACATAGAGTGGAAAAGAAATTACAGCGGCATGCGCATCTTTTATGCTATCAAAAAATTCATGCCTATCGTATTTCATTGCGTGAAGCGTTACATATTCGTTTGAATCACCCAGTTTTTGCTGCAAAGCTGCCAATGGCAATTCGCTAGCACTGCCGGTATTTTTTGGACTACCATTTATAAACGCAATTTTCATCGCAAGCCCTCCAATATTTCTTCGGCAGAGGTGAAAAAACTGATGGAATATTCATTAGCTCCAAAATTGATGGCATTGGCCTTTATCAATTTTTGCGCCGTTTCTTTTTCTGCTTCTGTGATTGCACTTGAATACATCATCCATTTTATAGCAGGTCTATTTTCATATCTCTGCTTGTGATGCATCTCTCTATCAATATTGCGGAAAAATGGCAAAATAAAACCAATACTGCGGTCAAATACAGCCTTGATATTAGGTGAGAGACCACCGAACACAAGTTCGCTAATCACAAGAACTTCGCTAACATGAGGCATAATGGTTGCGAATTCGCTATCGCTGTCTTTAATTACGCATTTTCCAGGCGTTTTCACCCAACAGCCGAAGCAGCCAATGCATGGCTTCACCTCACGGCTTTGGGCGAAAGTTATGTATTTTTCCTTATCCAAGCCAATTCCATCCGGGTTAATATCTTGCAAAACCAGTATATCTGCCATTTGTTACCCTTTCTGCACTTCGCTGGTACCTATGCCTTCATCGTCAATATGCACAAGCACCTTTGGTGGCTCTTCGCCCGTAATCATGCGCAAGCAACCCGCTGCCAAAGCTTCCAGCTCATATTCGCCCGGCATGATTTCTACCGGAGCAATAAATTTCACGCGCTCGGAGATTAGGCCCGTTACCATAGCAGATTTTGCAATGCCACCGGTAATGATAATGTGGTCCACGCGGCCAGAAACCGCAATAGCCATGCCGCCGATTGCCTTGGCCACATTGTAGCACATTGCGCCCAGCACATTTTCGGCTTTTTTGTCGCCGCTTGCTATCATTTGTTCAACTTCGCGGATATCTGTTGTGCCCAGATGCGCTACCACGCCGCCCGCGCCACGCAATTTCTTCTTGAGGCTTTTCTTGTCAATGCCACTGTCGTGGAAGACGTTAACGAAATCCATTAGCGGTGCGCCACCACCGCGTTCGGGTGAAAATGGCCCCCAGTCGTCGCCAACTGAATCCACCAGTGCGCCTTTTCCGTAGACAGAAAGGGATATCCCGCCGCCCAGATGCGCAATGATGATATTCATATCCTCAAAACGTTTGCCGATTTTTTTGCCGAACTCGATAGACTGCGCCCGCGAATTAAGTACATGGGAAAGCGACTTGCGCTTAATCTCCGGAAAGCCTGTAATGGCAGCAATTTCGGGAAGTCTGCCAGATGCCACGCTGTCGTAAATATATGCGCCGCAGCCAGCTTCTTTTGCGACCAAATCTGCCAAAAGGGAACCCAGATTTGATGCATGGGAGCCGCCGCGCTCTGCGGTAATCCATTCTTTCATTAGGTCGTTGATAACATAGCCACCGGTTTCAATTGTAGGCATCAAACCGCCGCGGCCTACCACGCCACTAAGGTCGGTGGGCTTTATACCATGCTCTGTCAATGCATCCAGCACATATTTCAGCCGAAACTCGCGCTGGCTGGGCATATCAGGAAATTTCATAATCTCATCGCGGTCATGCTCGATGTTCTTGATAAATACGGCTTCCTCGCCGCGAAACAGCCCTATTTTTGTAGATGTAGAGCCGGGGTTTATAGCTAAAACCAAATGTGACATTATATCTCCTCCTGTTGGTTATTTTCATCTTCTTCTATGATTGGAAAAATTTCCGCCAAGTCAATTTCAAGTCCATTGAGTACAGTGCAAGGCAATTTGCATTTTTCATCATATCTCTTGGAAATATAGCTACCGTCCCGTAATATATACGCCTCAACCAGACGCTCTTCGGGGTCAACAATCCAAAATTCGCTAACACCAGCTTGCTCATACTTTACATATTTTGTCATTTTATCGTGCTTTGCATTTGAAGGTGACAAAATCTCTATTACCATGTCAGGCGCACCATAACAGACCTTGCCGTTCTTTATTTTATCGGCATCGCAAATAACAACCAAATCTGGCTGAACTGTAGAATTGCTCCCTTTATCCTTTTCTAAGCTCACAGCAAAGGGCGCATAAAATACCTTGCATTTTTTTCCTTTAAGGAAATTTTTGATTTCATTATATAAGTTGCCACTTATTTCTTGATGTGCTATAAGCGGCGCAGCCATAAAGTAAATTTCGCCATCAATAAGCTCTAATTGAACACCCAGACTGTCATAATCCAGCTTCATGTACTCCTCATGGGTGAAGATTTTGCCTGCAACCTGTTTTGCAATTAAATCCACTTCACGAATCGCCATCTCAACACCTCCTGCCATACTTACAAGGGCCGCCAAAATATCCAGCGGCCCCGATGTCAACCATTATACCAGCGAATACCCAACATCAAACGCCTTTTGATTCATGTCCACAAACTGCTCACGCACATTTTGTGCAATTACAGCTTTCCAGTCTATATCGCCTAGACCCAGCAACTTAGCCACCGTGCCTACGAGCAGAATATTTTGACCGCGAGGATTGCCTACTTTTGCTGCCTCTTCTGTGGCATTAAGTACGGTTGTTTCTACCTTGCCGCCAATATCTTCCAAAATGCCTTGCGGATAGGTCTTTTGTCCCGTTAACACAGATTGCGGCAGGATAACCTGGCTGTTGATAACAGCTCTACCGGTCGGCTTTAGATAGCTTAGCCAGCGCATGGCTTCCATTTGCTCAAAGCTAATAAGCACATCCGCGCCACCTTTTTCAATTACTGCGCTATATACCTTTTCACCATAGCGCACATGGGTAGAAACCGAGCCACCGCGCTGGCTCATGCCATGTATTTCGCTCATCTTCACATCATAGCCTGCAGCAAGCAGGCCCGTGGTCAATATTTTTCCGGCCAAAATGGTGCCTTGGCCGCCTACACCTACCAATAATATGGATTTTGTCATTAATCCTATCCTCCTAATCAATCGTAAATTTACCAAAATCGTTGCTGGTTTACAAGTTCGTAAACCTTCCAATTGTCATCATACGCTGTTCGTCCTACAAGGAAAACCCTGTCAAATATATACCCAAACCATACAGGTTCATGAATATGCATATAGCTAATATTTAAAGAGACCAATGCATATTCAAGCAGTTCGTATTGCTTAATCTTTTCTGCCCAATCTTGCCAATCTGGTAATCCAAAGGCATTTAAAAGTGTTAGAGTATTTAATAATGTCTCGGAAACCGAGTATAGGTCGCTGTATACGCCGCATGTTATGACATGCGTACTATGAATTCCTAAAGAAACCGAATGCTCTGGCTGCCATGGCTCAATAGATGCGTGCTCATCTAATATCAACTCCAGATGTGCTTCATGAATACCAGGATTTCCAAGAACCTCATGCAACGGCTTATCAAACCCTTCATACGTTGCCTGGTCAATGGAGTAAAGGATATATCTTCCTGCCGCACGCGTTGCGTAATTTATGGACATTACACCCCAATCCCATAACCATTGGTCTATATTGTAAAACTCATCATCAGCCTCAGCCTCATATGCCCTTTCGCCAAGGTTGCCACAGCATTGTCGAGGCGCAGAGCCATGCTGGTCGAACCTATAATGGAATTGATGTATCTTCCAAGGGCTTTCGTCATCAGTCCTGCCTACCAGAATATAGCCGCGATATAGCCCTTGCCGCGTTGCGCCTAATATCGTAGTGTTCACGGAAACAAAAGCATATTCAAACAAATCGTAATGAGCGGTGAAATCATGACGGAATACCCAAGGAATCCAACCATCTGCCGTGCTTATGTGCTCAACCACATACAATAGCGGATAATCCCCGTCCTCAAAAAATTCCATTTCATTACAGTCTTCAAAGATTTCGCGCATTCCATCAAAATCCTGCGTGATAGCGTACAAGAAGTATCGGGCAACCGTCTCTTCTGCTAAACTCCGCGGCGCGGCGAGAAGAAAGAAAGCGCGATTATCCACCTCAATATGCTCCGGCAAACTATGCTCAAAAACATATTCGGGTTCGCTTTCACTATCACATGCCGAAAATGCGAACAATGGAATCAGCATGAAGGTCAACAGCGCAAATCTCAACTTCATCATTTCAATTGTATTGCCTTAGTCGGGCAAACCTGCGCACAAACGGAGCAGCCCACGCATGTAGCATCAATTTGCGATAGTTGATTGAGCTTATTTGCTCCTGGCGCTTCCTTCATGGAAATAGAAGGACAGCCTGTTTTCATGCAAGCCTTGCAGCCCACGCATTTTGCTTCATCAACGGCATATTTGGTTTTGAAGAGGTCTGCGCCGAACTCTTTATATACCTCATCATCCATATTAGGCTTTAATACGCACGGCCAACGTGTGATGATAACGGAAGGCTCATCTATAGCATAGGCGGCATCTAAAGCATTGCGCACCTCGTCAAGGTTATTAGGGTTAATAACAGTCACATTCTTTGCGCCAAGCGCACGGCATACAGCTTCGATGTCCATTTCGTGCGCAGGCTCGCCATAAATGTCTTTACCTGTGCCTGGATGCTCCTGACCGCCTGTCATGCCCGTTATGCGGTTATCCAGCACCACGCAAATGGTCTTGGAGCCGTTGTATAGCACCTCTATCAGGCCATTTAAGCCCATATGGAAGAATGTAGAATCGCCAAGTACACCAACGGCACGCTTGCCGTTGCCTGCCTTGTCAAACGCAATCTGGCTGCCGTGAGCCGCAGAAAATGCGGAAGACATGCAGATTACGTAGTCGATGGCATTGTATGGCTCAATATATCCAAGGGTGTAGCAGCCGATATCGCCTGCGATAACAGTATCCTTGCGCTTAGCCAGCTCGTAGAAGAAGCCGCGGTGCGGGCAGCCGCTACAGAATATAGGTGGGCGCGGTACGAACATATCAGGGGATACATCTAGTGTTGGCAAGGTCTCGCCATATATTGCTTTGCGCAGTACATCAGGGGTCATCTCACCAAATGGCGGAATAACAGGCTTGCCAATGCATTTATAGCCGCGACGCTCTACCCAATGTTGCAGCCAAGGGTCGTTTTCTTCGATAACATATACTTTTGCATCGCCCATTTGCTTGTAAAATTCGTCTAAGAGCTTGTCCGGCAAAGGATATGTAAAGCCTAGTTTGAGATATGTTGCACTGTCGCCAAATACTTCCTTGGCAAAATTCACGCATTTGCCAGAGGCGATAACGCCAATGTTGCCGCCTTTTTCGATGTAATTTAGACCGGTTTTTTCTGTGTAATCCGCCAGTTTATTCATGCGCTCTTCCACACGTATGCGCAGGCCCAAAGCCACGGCAGGTACCGGTAGATTTTTCTTGATGTCCTTTTTATATTCGCGTATAGGAACCTCTACGCGGTCTTTTAGTTCTACGATACTCTTGGAATGAGCAATGCGCGTTGTAATGCGCACCAGCACTGGTGTGTCGTATTCTTCGCTAAGGTCGAAGGCTACCTTCATCATGTCTATACATTCTTGGCTGTTAGATGGCTCCAGCATTGGAATTTTGGATGCTTGGGCGTAATAACGGTTGTCCTGTTCGTTTTGGCTGGAGTGCATACCTGGTTCATCCGCTGTGATAACCACACAGCCGCCGTTAATGCCTGTGTAAGCGAACGTAAAGAGTGCATCCGCTGCCACATTAACGCCCACATGTTTCATGGATGCCATCGTGCGCATACCTGCTATAGAAGCACCGGCAGCAGCTTCCAGCGACACCTTCTCATTTGGTGCCCATTCCGAAAAAACCTCTTTGTACTGCGTCATGTTTTGTAAAATCTCTGTGCTGGGCGTACCGGGATATGCCGAAGCAAAATGCACCCCCGCCTCATACGCGCCGCGGGCTAAAGCCTCGTCGCCTGTCATTAACATTCTCATTGCGTCTCCTCCTGTATTGTATGTAATTTTCTTGAAATTAAATTTATGTTACCAACACCGCAAGCAAGCCCTGTAGTCCTTATCCTGCGCCTCGCCACGCGTCATTTGTGTGGCCAGTGCTGGATTCATATTGCCGCAATCATCAATTGAGTGGTATATTGTGCCCCCAGTGCCGGCAATCCACACCGGCCTAAGGCGCATAAAGCCTTCATCAGTCAAAAGCGATACCACGCCGCCATAAAAACTAACATCAACACCCAGGCTTTCGGCTACAAAGCGCAGTGGCACAAAAGTCCTGCCATCCACAATCATTGGCGCAACATCAAGATATTCTGTAAAGGAACTTCCTGTGGCACTATCAACGGTAATTACCGCATATCGGCCAATCTCTAATTCAAACAATACGTCTTGCGGATTAACATATGTAACCGTGCGGCGCTCGCCATCCCATTCAACATCAATGTCCAGCATCTCTGCAATGGCCCGTAGTGGTACCATGGTGCGACCTTCAAGAATAAACGGCTGCACATCAAATTCCGCCGTTACTCCGTCAACCTCAATACGTACCTCGTTGGCGTAGAGTGTTGGAGCGAACAGTGCCATAGTGATTATAACGGCTACCAAGAACATAGAAATCCATCTCTGTTTCATCATTCGAAATCTTCCTCTCTTCACATATTATACGGCCATCGTCAACAGGATAGACAGCATCTTTTCTTCTGCGCCCGCACCGCGAGATACTACGATGATGGGTGCAGCAGCACCAAGTATGCAACCTGCCATTTTTGCGCCCGCCAGATATATTAGGGCTTTGGACATGATATTGCCTGCCGCAATATCCGGCAATAGGAAGATGTCGGCATCGCCAGCTACGCGGCTCTCTACGCCCTTGGTTTTAGCAGATTCGGCAGAAATGGCCAAATCAAAGGAAAGCGGCCCTTCTACGATACAGCCTGATATTTCACCTGAATTATTTGCTTGTGTAAGAGCATCGGCGTCCACAGTTTCTTGCATTTTTGGATTTACAGCCTCAACAGCAGCCAATAGAGCAGCTTTTGGGGCATCATAACCCATCTTTTGCAAAAAGTCCACACTGTTCAATAGTATGGAACGTTTTTGCTCCAAATCCGGCTGTGTTACCATGCCGCCATCCGTGATATATATGAGCTTGTGGTACGCAGGGCATTCCAGCACTGCCATATGCGACATCAAACCGCCCGTACGAATTCCTTTTTCCTTATCTACAACGGCCTTTAACAGTGTGGCTGTTTGCATTTTGCCTTTCATCAAAATATCAGCACGGCCTTCGCGTACCAAGTTTACAGCGATTTCAGCTGCATCAGCCTCGTTATTAGCTTGTACAATCTTTTCCTGTGTAATATCAAAATTGACGCTTTTAGCCGCATCCAAAATGGCTGTTGCATCGCCAATCAGCAAATAGTCTACACCAAGCTCGCGGCTTGCATCCCGCAAAGCTTCCAAAGATGCAACATCAGCAGCACATGCCAGAGCGATAACCTTTTTTTCCTTAATTTTCAACACTCTTGACTTTAAATCATCAAAATTCTTTAGCACAATTTTCCTCCTTAATCTACTTTGCTATTTTCTTAACACTTTACTCTTACATAATCATAGTAAAATTCCGAAAAAAAGTCAAGTGGCAATAAATCGGTTGTAGACATTGCATTAAAAATGAATTATAATATGGTTATGATTATGTCATATTTCTATATTTTTCCCCAAGGAGGAATCTTATGAAAATGCAATTTGCAGACAGAGTTGTTAGTTTAGAGCCTGCCGCCGTATATGAAATATTGAAAAAAACCGGTCCGGGCAAGGCCATCGCTTTTGCGGCGGGAAACCCTTCGCCGGATGCCTTTCCGGTGGATGAAATAGGAGTGCTTATTCAGCAAATCCTTAAAGAACATCCTGTTTTAGCCTTGCAATATGGCCCTTCGGAAGGTTATGGACCTTTGCGACAAATCCTGAAAGACTTTTTGGCGGAACATTTTGGCATATCCAACGAAGGCAACGACCTCGTTATCACATCCGGTGCAACGCAAGGCATAGAGTTATGTGCTAAGATTTTCTGCAATGATGGCGATACTATAATTACAGAAAATCCCACATTTATTGGCTCGTTAAATTCTTTTTCGTCGTACAACCTTAATGTTGTGGGTGTTGACATGGAATTTGACGGCATAAATCTAGAAAAGCTGGAAGAAGCCCTAAAGCGCGAAAAAAATGTACGTTTTATATATGTAATTCCTAATTTCCAAAACCCCACAGGCTGGACAACCTCGCTTGAGAAGCGCAAACGAATATACGAACTTGCGGTTAAATACAACACTCTTATTTTGGAAGATGACCCATACGGACGCCTGCGCTACTTTGGCGACCACATTCCATCCATAAAATCATTTGACACCGAAAATATAGTGCTGTATGCTTGTAGCTTCTCCAAGACAATATCGCCCGGTTTACGTGTAGGCTTTATGCATCTTGCTACCGAATACGCCAAAAAAATGGCCATTGCAAAGCAAGCCTGTGACGTACATACGCCGCAGCTTAACCAAATGGTGATATACGAATATATGAAAAATTATGGCCTGAAAAATCACATCTCCAAGGTACGTGATATTTACAGAAGTAAATTGCAACTGACATTTGATATGCTAGAGAAGCATCTGGGCGACAAAGTAAGCTATGTAAAGCCTGAAGGTGGTCTGTATGTGTTCTGCCGCCTGCCGGATAATATTGATATACGCGAATATTGCGAAAAAGCACTCGATGCTGGCGTGGCAGTTGTCTGGGGTAGCGCTTTCTCGGTAGACCCCACGGAAAAATCCCAGTATATCCGCATAAACTTCTCATCGCCATCGCCGGAGCAGTTGGTTACGGGGATTAGCATTATGGGGAAGGTGCTCAACGAAATGGATAGTACTGCATGAATGAAGTTTTAGCTATCTATGTGTTTCCTGGGCATAATGACAGAGTTTACCTCAAAGAAGACCTTTTAGACCACAATAAAGTGATTGAAGTTTTTGATTACTGCCAAATTGCAATAGCATTTATTACGAAAGCAGGATGGAGCTTTCTTATTGACTATTATGGACATGAAAGTATGAGATAAACCTCGCTTATCGATAAGTAGAATTACTATAAAACACCCTAAGGCAGAAAATCTATCCCTGCCTTAGGGTGTTTTCGCAACTTTTGCGGCTAAAAACTACCATTCAAAAGCATATCCAAATATCTATAAAAATGATTTATAGCCTGGCGGCTTATCAAGAAACGTGCATGTGGCTCTTCGCTATTTCGCACGGCATAAAAACTATTGTCAAAATGATAGAAGTAATTGATAACAGCATCCGGCTGACCCGGGTTAAAGGTTATTGCAAGCTCGGGCTGACTTTCGATATATATTGGCTCCATCATATGCTCGTATGTCATGCCAATCAAGACCTGATAGAAGGACAGGAAGCCGTCGCTGTCTACGACTTGGCCGTTTATCGAAGGTTGAATATCAAGCGTAGCGGCATCTATATCGCCGTGGTTTAGCGCAATATCAAATTCGCTATCGAGATTTTGAATGTGGATGGATTCGACAGTGCCGATGTTCATTAAATGCACAAAGCGGTCAATGAATCTAAAGAAATCTACTTCCAACAGTGGTGTGATGGCGTCTCTATGTGCTAAGAAAATATGTGGTATGCCATCATAAAACACATAGAAATATTCGCCACTGGCATCCACATTGCCTACACGAAGCCGCCAATGGCTGGTAGGTAAGCTATCTCCTGTTAATTGACTTCCCGTGTCCACATATTCAAAATACAAATCTAAAATGGGCACATCCAAGCCATATTGCTCCGGATTTTCGATAGAAAGGTTTGCCAGGCGGCTCAAGCGAATATTTGCTGCAGGCGTGACAATATTATCAACAAAATTGCTCATCCAAATTCCGCGTCCGCCAAGGGGCGCATACATTACTAGGCCGCTGTTTCCGGCAAAAGCCAGCTGGGGCGGTATTTCTTCGGCGATAGCGCGGGCAAAATTGGGCATTATCCAAATATCCTCTTCATTAGGCCGCGTTAGAGCAACATTTACGATATGCTCAGGGTTGAAAAGGGCCATATCGCGTATTATGATGTCATCAAATGTCCAGAGATAGCGGTTTCCTGCGGAAGCGCCAATCAAATATACATGGTCACGACCTGTCATTTGCGCATAGAAAAAGCGGCCATCTGGGGTTGTGTGGCCGATGTATATAATGTCTTCTGTGCCGTCATCATACATTGCTAAGGCAGAACGCAAAGGGGGATGCAGGCCGAATTCCACCAATTGATTAACACTTTCTGCTTCAAATAGCGTCTCAATAGTGGGATTGACAAAATCTGTTAAAAAAATCCGCAGAAGATTTTGGTCCAAATGAACATATTGCCCTGCGTCTATACCCCAAATGCCCATAACATTTCGCGACAGAGCAATGATTCCATGCTCGTTTGTTATGACGATATGTGTAATTTCACTAGGCTCGCGTTCGGTCATTCTATATGCAGATGCAGGCGTGGGCTGTGTTTGTGCTATTTCTTCGTCCAGCGTGTTGAAGGCAAAGAAATAGACAGCTGTCAAAGCAACCAGAGCAACCAATAATCCAATTATCGTGAACTGCTTTCGTTTCATATTAGCACCTGCCCCTTATTTATTGCGGCGTTTTAGCCATACGACTACACCAGCCGCCAAAATAGCCCCAGGTAATATGCCTACAGAAAATATCATGATATTATTTTGCTCGGCCTGGGTCAGCGTCAAAAAGCTATCTTGCTGCAGGTTTCTGGGTTGTATGAATATGGTTTGAATATCGCCATCAATCCTATCTACCAGCCAGTTCAGCGCACCAACCAAGAAGTCACCATTTGCACCATACGACTGCGAATTTAGGGCTGTGCTGGCGATATTTGTTGTACCCACCAGCACAATACGTGTATTGTGCGTTCCTGTGGGTGTAGTGAAGAAATCCTCGATAGCTACAGCTAAGTTAAAAGGTCCGCTAGGTTCATCCGGTGCGCGATTTATGGCGGTATTGTGCGGGTCGTTGCGTCCAAAAGATGCGGATGTTGATGTTAGCAGCGGCTCTACAGTCAAGAATGTGCGCTGCAAGCCAGCCTGCACAATGCCCTGGCTCTCCAATAGCAATGGGTTCGCGCCGTTTTCAATATTGCGGCGGTTTATCTCATTATGAGTCAGAACAGGAAGAATCAGGCGGTTCATTCCCGGCCAATGTCTTGATGCATCACTTTCGTGAATATAATAACGATTAAGCGCGACACCATAGGCTTCCACTACGGAATGTAGATTAGGCATGGGCATACCCGGATTGATATCTATCATAATTAACGCACGGCCGCCATGGTCCAGAAAATCTATGATTTTACGCGCTTCTTCGGAATTAATATCACGCTGTGGTGTGGTTAATACAATCACATCAGCATCATCTGGAATATCTTCCATCGTCAGGTTTAGTCGCGCATGAGTATATCCTGCAAGACGCGCCAGCTCAATAAATTCCGTCGGAAGCGGCACATTATTGTTGCCTTCGATCTCGTATAACCGGAAATTAATATTGCGCGTTACATATGTGATGGCATTTGTTACCATTGGCTCCAAGTTTAGGGCCACGGGCACATGACCACCCGCTGCCGTGTCAAATTCAAATACAAATATATCGGCAGCGGGGATAATGCGGCTACGCTGCTCGTTAACCACAATGATGCTGCTATTGGGAATGTCGCGCCCATCGTCCACAAATTGGTTTACAAAAGCGCGATGAATTATCGGGTCACGGTTTGATACAGAAATATGTGCAGAATGGTTCGTGTATTGATTTAATATTTCTGTCATCTCAATTTGCTCATTACCAGTTGTGAAAAGCGTGTAAATACGCACATCTTCGTCCAAGTGGTCAAGCACCACCTGCGTCTGAAACGAAAGCGAAAAAAACTGGTCGTGCGTGATGTCAAAGCGCATATTCGTCTGGTCAAAAATAGCCACAACCATGATAAGTACGGCAATGACACCTGATGCAATTAATGATGAAAATGCACCGTAGCGGAATTTTTTACTTTGAAAAGATTCTAAGATTTTTTTCATGATTGCTACCTCCAGCGCCGCTTTTCGATGGTATTGATTGTTAGATAAATAAATGCGGCAGAAAACGCCAAATAGTATATCACATCGCCAATAGCAAGAATACCCATTGTAAAGGTGCCAAAACGACGTAAAATTGAAAACCAGCCAAGCAGGCGCGGGATTACGGCGTCAAAAAGCACGGGGTGCACATTGAAGAGGATAATACCTGCGATGATGGCCAACCCTAGCAATATCAACCCTGCGTACAAGTTTTTTGTAGCATCATACACAATGAAAACTGCACCAATTGCCAGTAAAGCAAGGAATATGGCTGAAGACATTCTGTCCGTCGGCATAAATATTGCTATTGCATCCATGGAATAAAATAGAAACAGCACTGCGAAGGAACCTACGGCCGCCACAATCGTATTATTAGTAAGGCAGGATACGAAAAGCCCCACGGCAATGAAGCATAGGCCGATAAGCACAAAACCTAAATATGCGCCGAAAGTCTCAGGAAAAGGCACATATGCATAAAAGCTGATGATTATGGGGAAAACAAGCGTTATAACTGTACCTGCAAGAAACAACGCAAAGGCACCCAGAAACTTGCCAATGACAATTTGTGGAATGGATAGCGATGAAGTGTAAAGTAGCTGGTCTGTGCGCTGCTTGGTTTCGTCGGAAAACAGTTGCATGGTTAGCACCGGTATTAACACTAGAAAGATTACCAGCGTGTTTGAATGTGATAATGTTGCCACAAAACTAGCTTGGTTGGCTGCTACATTAAACAAATAGAAAAACAGGCCCATTAGAAATACAAATCCCGCCAGAAATATGTAGCCAGGAAAGGATGTTAGGTATGTGCGCATTTCCTTTTTAACTATCGCCAGCATCGTCCGCACCTCCTGCATTTACCGCCGTGGCCGCAAGGAAAATCTCTTCCAAGCTAATATCGGCTTTCATGGATAGTATAGCCATATTGTGCCTGGCGGCACAATAGAATATGGCTTCGCGTATATCTGTGCCAGCATCGCCCGCGATTTCAAAATCAAATGTACCCGACTCGCGGCTGGCCAGCGGCGTGATGGCTTTAAACAGCGTAACTTCCTCAAAAGCCTTGATGATATCATCTTTCTTGCCTTTTATGCGTACTGTCATTTTGTTGCCGCTATCCAGCGAAGTATTGGCTGCCGTCAATTTGCCTTGATGTATAATCAAAATACGGTCGCACATGGCCTGCACTTCGGATAGAATATGCGAGCTTATTATTAGCGTATGGCTTTTGCCCAAATCTTTGATAACCTGCCGCATTTCGATGATTTGCTTGGGGTCAAAACCATTGGTTGGCTCGTCGAAAATTAATGTGGCCGGATAACCCACCAGAGCCTGTGCCAGACCCACGCGCTGGCGATATCCCTTGGATAGGTTGCCCACCATGCGTTTACCAATGTCTGCAATGCGTACCATCTCCTTAATATCTGCAACCATCTTGGTTCGCTCGCTCTTAGCAACCTTTTTAATTTCGCATACAAATTGCAGATATTCATCTACCAGCATATTGTTATAAAGCGGCGGAGAATCGGGTAAATAGCCGATATCAGCCTTGGCTTTCGCAGGATTATCCAATACATTATTGCCATTTATTGCAACATCGCCTGATGTGGCGGAAATATAGCCCGTCAAGATATTCATTGTTGTGGTTTTGCCTGCACCGTTTGGCCCCAAAAAGCCAACAATTTCGCCTTTTTCGATAGCAAAGCTGATGTCATCTACGGCTAGGTGGGTGCCATAGCGTTTTACCAAATTTTTTACCTCTACCATACCTCTGCCTCCGTTTGGCTTAGTCTTTGTGAATAATGGCATAGAAATATGAACGCACCATGAACAATTGTTGACAAGTATGGTAATCTACTATATAATGCATCTCAGTCACACAACGAGGGGGACAAAATGTATTATATAGGAATTGACGGCGGCGGTAGTTTTTCACGACTTGTAGCCATTGATGCAGACAAGTGTATAATTGGCCGTATTGAGGGTGCATCTACAAATATCGCATCAATGGGATATGGCGGCGTGTTGGAGAATATTGGTAGCCTGATTGCGGAGTTTAATTCCGTAAGCGGCACAACATTGGCCGACTGCGGCGGCATCTGCATTGGCACTGCGGGCGTTGGCATACCAGAACATTCACGCAGTGTAACACATATTTTCCGGCAGATTGGCTTTGATGGCAAGCTAAAGGTGATAACAGATGGTGAATTGGTGTTGTTGGCGGAAACCAAGGGCCAACCAGGCGCTGCCGTGATATCTGGTACAGGCTCCATTGCTTATGCAATGGACAAGCATGGTAATACATTGCGGGCTGGCGGCTGGGGTCATTTGATTGATGATGGTGGCTCGGGATATGGCATTGGCATAGATGCTATAAAATGTGCGCTAATGGACTTTGATGGACGCGGCGAAAAGACGATGATAACAAGTCTGGTGGATAGACATTTTGGTCTGAACGGTGAAATTGGCGGCGTGCTAAAATATATATATGCACCTGACTTTACTAAAGCTAGGATTGCAGAGGTAGCACTGTTGGTGAAACAGGCATATGAGAAAGGTGATAACGTTGCGGTGCAGATATTGGACAGGGCGGCAGCGAATTTGACTGCATTAGCAACAACCTTGATTAAGCGAGCAGGTTTGGACGAGCATAAGCTTGTCATAAGTGGTAGTGTTTTGCTGAAAAGTGACTTCATTCGCGATAAGTTCAATGAAGGAATTGTCAAATATTATCCAAAGATGCAGATTGTGCAGCCAAGCGAAAAGCCGGAGATGGGTGCGGCGATACTAGCAACGAAGTTGTGACATATGTTTGACCATATTTTGAAACTTTGTTTCATACACTGCAATGCAACGAATTTTTTTTAATTTGCTATTGACTTTTGCTTCGTTGCTATGTATAATGGAGTTAATGATGCAGTTTTATGTGCATTGTGCCATATTATTCTGGCACCGTACATAATATTGTAGGGATATTGCTGTATCATGGCGATATATTACATAGCATACAAGGGGGGTAGTTTGATTTGGCAGCCAAAGCAGCTCGCAAAGAAAAACTAGAAAGCTTCAAACCTCGTCCGGGCACACTTGGTGCTCGTATGTGGCGGTGCCGGTATTTGTATCTCATATTTTTGCCGGTATTTGTCTTTTATTTTATCTTTAGATATCTGCCCATGTGGGGCCTGGTAATTGTCTTCCAAGATTTCAGGCCATTTTGGGGCTTTGCAAATAGTCCTTGGGTTGGTTTTGCACATTTCCAAAATTTCCTTACAAACCCCATCTTCTGGAATGTTGTGTGGAATACGCTTGTACTCAATTTCTTAGGCATGGTTTTTGTATTTCCTTCGGCAATCATATTAGCGCTTTTGCTTAACGAAGTGCGCAATATGAAATTTAAGCGTACAGTACAAACAATCAGCTATCTTCCATATTTCTTATCCACGGTGGTTATTGTATCTCTAATAACCAGCATATTAAGCCCCACGACAGGGCCTGTGGGAGACTTCTTTAGGCAAATGGGTTGGGAGCCCATCAATTTCCTTGCCCGCCTTGAATACTACCGCACAATCTTCATTGTTACTGATATATGGGCCGCCATCGGCTTTGGCTCTATCATATACCTTGCGGCTATTTCTGGTGTAGACCAAGCTCAATACGAGGCCGCGATTATTGATGGGGCGGGACGTTTCAAACAGTTGCTGCATATCACTTTGCCTAATATAATGCCCACAATTGTAATCATGATGATTCTGCGTGTTGGCGCAATTATGGCATCCGACTTTGAGAAGGCCTTCCTGCTGGGCAATGCCGCTACCAGAGCAAATGCGGATGTTATTGCCACATATGTTTTCAGGATGGGCCTTGAGCAAACAAACTTCTCTTTTGCATCGGCTGTAGGACTGTTTAATTCGGTGATAGCCCTGGTACTAGTTGTTGGCACTAACTGGCTCAGTAGAAAAACTACAGAAACGTCATTATGGTAGGGAGGCGATTTTAATGGTAGTAACCAGCAATAAAGCAAACAAAATCAAAGAGCCTCTCTCAAGAAAAATTTTCGTGGTTGTTAATGCCACATTGCTGATTGGCCTTTGCATATCTATACTTTTGCCGTTTATTCGCATACTTGCCGTTAGTCTTAGCGGTAGAGGACCTGTGCTTCGCGGTGAAGTTGGCTTTATTCCAATAGATTTCACCTTTGATGCATATATCATGCTGATGGAAAACGGCGCGATTTTTACGGCATACAGAAATACGCTGTATGTGGTTATAATAGGTACCATTGTCAACCTTATTTTGCAATCATGTGCGGCCTATGTAATATCCAAACCGTACATTCCCGGTGTGAAGTTTTTTACTGGTATGATTGTATTTACGCTATGGTTTGGCGGCGGTATGATACCTACATTCCTTGTAGTGCAAGGCGTTGGATTGTTTAATACACTGGGGGCCCTTATTTGGCCAACCGCTATTTCTACATTCCATGTTATCGTTATGCGCACATTTTTCAAACAGCTTCCGGCAGAGCTGGAAGAATCGGCTTTGATAGACGGTTGTAATGAAATACAAACGCTATTTAGGATTATCCTGCCACTTTCCAAGCCGCTGCTTGCTACAATTGCTCTATGGATTGCAGTTTTCCGCTGGAATGACTTTACACAGCCCCTGCTGTATCTATTTAATCGCGACCTGTTCCCGCTGCAAGTAGTTTTGCGCGAGATTGTACTTAACAATCAAGCGGAAGCCTATGGCCTTAATGCAGGTGCGCTGATAGAAGATCTGGACAGAAATGTTATAACGCGTTCGCTTCAATATGCGGTAATAATCTTTTCTACCCTGCCCATCATGATGATATACCCATTCTTGCAAAAGCATTTTACAAAGGGTGTGCTCTTGGGTTCGGTAAAAGGATAATTATAGAAAAGAAAATTCAAAAAGCAATACGACAAAAAGGAGGTAGATTAAATGAAGAGAAAGATTATGCCGGTAATAGCAACGATGCTGGCGACAATCTTTGTTGTGGCAGCTTGCGGCGATGGCGGCGGCAATCAGCCGGCGGCAACACCGGCACCGGAAGCTACACCAGCACAACAACAGCAACAACAGCAGCAAGAACAGGCACCTGCGGCAGATGGCAGACTGTTTGATGAAACCTTTGCTTTTAGGGTAGTTCAAGCGGCGCGCCCTATTTATGACGATGACAACATGGTAGAAATGGCCATCAACGAAATGCTCAATGTTCAGGTGGAATACATCCGCATACCGGAGCCGACATTTGAAGAGCAGCTAGGCATACTTTTGGCTTCTAGAGACCTGCCGGATATCGTGTATTTTGGCGGTTTTGCTGGTGCTCCATTCAATTCTTGGAAACAGCAAGGCGCAATCATTCCTTTGGATGATTTGCTTGTGACCCATGGTCAAGACATCACGGGTCGCTGGCGTGATGACGACTGGTCTCGCGTACGCTCTGATATCGATGGTTTGATTTATGGCATCCCGTCTTTCACAGACCTTCTTGAGGCTTTCTCTGTACAGCTTCGCGCAGATTGGCTTGAAAATCTGGACTTGCAAATTCCTACAACACTTGATGAATGGGTTTTGGTTCTTGAAGCTATGAGAGATGGCGACCCACGTGGCGATGGCTCTGGCGGCGTAATTCCTTTTGCTGGAAATCTTCGTCCTTGGGAAAATGCTTTTGGTATTCAATCTACACCATGGCAAGTGGTTGGCGACCAATATATGTCCAGATTCGACCATCCAAATTATGTTGAATGGCTTGAATTCATGGTAGACATCTATGGCCGTGGCCTTATTGACCCAGAATTCTTCACCAGAAATCTGGTACTTGCGGATATCGAAGCTCTGTTCTTTGGCGATATGGCCTTTGCTGTAGAGCAATGGGCGGCATTTACACGCTCTGTAACAGATGTAGCCAGAGAAGTTAACCCAAATGCGCGCATGATAGGCGTAGACCCAATTATTGGCCCGCATGGCCATCAACAAATCATCGGTCGTGCCAGATGGATGAGCGTTGGCTCTATCACTACATTGGCTGACAGACCGGAAGACCTGATGAGATATATCAACTGGTTCTTTACGGACGATGGTATCATACTTACGAACTTTGGCGTTGAAGGCGAAACCTTTGAATTTGTAAATGGCGAGCCTCGTCTGCTTCCGGATTTCTCTACTTTCGAAAATTCCAGACGCGTAGGCATCAACAAAACAACAGAAGCCATCATCATGACGCAAGAATACTTCTTGCAGTGCTTGCTTGAAGGCTTGACCTTGGAAGAAGCTGGAGAATCTTTCCAAATCTTCCACGATGCTCTGATGCGTAACACGCCGTTTATCTACATTCCGGCGATTCAATTCACATCACCAACATTTGCAGCCCAATGGCCAACTGTACTTCAAATCCTTACAGATTCTGAAGTTCAAGCTATCATTGGAAATATCAGCGTAGCTGACCATCTTAGCACACTTGAAGCGCAAAGACTTGGAGACCTTGGAACTATCACACAAGAGCTTAACGAAGTATTCCAAAGAACCAGAAACTAGTTTTTAAGTAAATGTACTATATATCACAAGGGCGGCCTAAGTCCGCCCTTGTGATGCAATATGCAAAAATACAGAAAGGGATGCTTTGACGATGAATGGATATCTATCAGAAATCAAGGAATCCTATCAAGATTTTAGCAAGGCCGAAAGGCGCCTGGCAGATTTCTTTATTCAAAATTCGGAAGAGGCCAGCGGCAAGACAATTGCCGAAGTTTCTGAACGCGTTGGAGTGTCCAAGGCTACTATTGTACGCTTTGCCAGAACATTGGGATATACAGGTTATCGTGATTTTATTTTACGTTTTTCCTCATATGCAGGCAATGGCGGCGATGACAAGCAAATTCCGAATTTCCTTGAGGTAGAGCCGGAAGATTCCGTCAGCCATATTATCCATCATATTTTCAAAAGCAGCCTGCAAACCATGGAACAAACCATGGCCATTTGCGATGAAGATAGCTTTGGCCAAACCATTGCGGCCATGAACCAAGCGCGTCGCATAGATTTTTTTGGAATGGGTGCGGGCTCTATCATTGCGCAAGATGCCCAGCAGAAATTTCTGCGCATCAACAAAATTAGCTATGCCTTTGCGGATAGTCATTTGCAAACCACTGTGGCCGCAACCTTGACGGCCGATGATGTATGCGTTGTAATATCATATTCCGGCGAAACAGTTGATACTTTGCGCATCGCGGAACTGGCCAGAAAAAATGGTGCTTTTGTCGTATCCATCACTAAATACAGCGAAAACAGTATCAGCAAAATTGCGAATGTTAATCTCTTTGTGTCGTCACCGGAGACAGAGATACGCTCTGCGGCAATGGGTTCCAGAATTTCGCAGTTGTGTGTGATAGATGTGCTGTACACTGCTGTGCTTAGTCTAGAATACGACCATGCGAAAGAACATCTAAATACCACGCTAAGAGAGCTGAGCAAGAGCAAACTGAACTAAATCGTTGGGCAGCCCGTCATTGAAAAGGATGATTGAAATGAACAATGCAAGCGAAGTTATTGCTTTTGTAAAAATGTCAGAGGACGATGTACCTAGAATCACACCAATTGTCGCAGAGGCATTTTCAAAAGCAGTTTTGGAGGCTCTTGGAGAAGAAAAGGCAAAAATGCATGACGAAGCATTTAACGATAATGCACTAATGCAAGCGGCATTTGCCGAAGAAATGGATGCCTATATCATCGTAATCAATGGTATTGAAAGTGGTGTTGCTTTTGTCAAAGTGAACCTTGCGGAACAAGCCTATTCACTGGAGTTATTTTGTATATCGCAGCAACATCATAGCCAAGGCGTTGGGGCAAGGGTTTGGTTCGAACTGGAAAATATGTATCCCAATGCAAAAACGTGGGAAACCACCACACCCACTTTTGCAATCAAGAATGTAAATTTCTATGTTAACAAATGTAAATTTCATATTGTAGAACTGCTTGATGCGGTTAAAATAGCGCAAGATATCGGCGACGATAATCTGTATACAAGTGCACCAGATTATCGTTACAGCTTTAGGTTTCAAAAGAAAATGAATTAATAAAGTCAAAGAGAATATATTTGTGATTTCAAATTTTAAATAAATTGAGGGGGATGTCATGATGGTAAATCTTGGAATAGACAATATCGAAAAATATACCCAGCAATTTGAGGGTAAACGTATCGGACTTATTACCAATGCAACCGGTTTTAACCGCAATTTTGAATCTACCGTGGACATCTTGCATCGTCATTTTAACTTGGTAAAGCTATTTGCCCCCGAACATGGCGTTCGAGGAGACCTACAAGCCGGCATAACCCTTGAAGGCTATGTTGATGATGCCACCGGCCTACCAGTAATTAGCCTATATGGTGCAAATCGCAAACCATCCGCCGAAACCCTTGCAGATATTGATATCCTAGCCTTCGATATTCAAGACGTGGGCTCACGTTTCTATACATATCTCTACACAATGGCATATGCCATGGAAGCCTGCGCCGAAAACGGCAAAACCTGTGTAGTTTTTGACAGACCTAACCCGCTTGGCGGCGTAGCCGTTGAGGGTAATATGCTGGATGTATCGTGCAAATCCTTTATCGGGCTTTATCCTATCCCGCAGCGCTATGGCCTTACAATTGGTGAGAGCGCGATGCTATATAACGTTGAATATGGCATTGGCTGTGACCTGGTTGTTGTGCCAATGACAGGCTGGCGTAGGGATTTTTATTTTGAAGACACCGGTTTACATTGGGCGCTTCCATCGCCCAATATACCTACCATAGATAGTTGCTTTACCTTCAATTGTTCGTGTATTTTTGAGGGCACCAATATTTCTGAAGGTCGTGGCACCACTAAACCTTTTAGCTTTGTGGGCGCACCGTGGTTGAATTCTGATAAGCTGGTAACGGAGCTTAACGGTTACAAACTGCCAGGTGTACAGTTTCGTCCGCAGTTTTTCACACCGTTGCATTATCATCCAAAGTACTCTAAACACGATGGTGCGCTATGTGCCGGCGTGGAGATTCATGTGTCGGATAGGGCGGCTTTTAAGCCGGTTAAAACTGGCCTGACAATGCTTTATGTTATCAAAGAATTGAGTGGCAGTAATTTTGAATGGTTCCCGCCGATAGGCGAGGGCGGTCGTCATATGATAGACCTAAACACAGGCAACACATATGTGCGTGAAGGACGCGATTTGAACGAAATTTTGAAGATTTATGAAGAAGATAGCAAGAAATTTGTTGATATAAAGTCAAAATATCATTTATATTAGGAGGTCGCAAATGGATATTAGCAAACTTACGCTGGAGCAAAAAATTGGACAGATGTTTATAGTGGCGCTTGAAGGCACGACGTTGACAGATGCTTACAGACAGCATTATCTGAAATATAAACTGGGCAATTACATTTATTTTGCGGCCAATCTCAAAGATTACAAAAGTATCCGCAGCCTTAGTGATTCTTTGCAAGCTGTGGCTAAGGAAGCCAGCGGCCTGCCCGCCTTTATTTCTGCCGACCAAGAGGGTGGCATGGTGATGCGGGCATTTTCAGGCACCACGCATTTTCCTTCCAATATGGCTATTGCTGCCTCGGCAGCTGCGGATAAAATAGAACAATATGGCGAAATGGCGGGTAAAGAACTGCGTTCGCTGGGCATAAATCTAAACCACGCACCGGATGTGGATGTTAATAACAATGCTGAAAACCCGGTAATTGGTATACGCTCTTATGGAGATTGCCCTGATATGGTTTCGAAACTGGGTGTTGGATATATCAACGGTCTGCAAAAAAGCGGTGTAATGGCTAATGCGAAGCATTTCCCAGGCCATGGTGATACACATGTAGATTCACATCTTGACTTGCCATCCATTGAACATGATATGAAGCGGCTAAATGAAATTGAATTGCCGCCGTTTCGTGCTGCATTTGCAGGCGGCGTGGATTCTATAATGACGGCGCATATTATTTTTAAAGCCATTGACAGCGAACTGCCGGCAACCCTGTCACATAAGGTGTTGACAGGCCTGTTGCGCGAGCAGATGGGCTTTGAGGGTCTTGTCATCACGGATTGTATGGCAATGGATGCCATCAAAGACCACTTTACTACCGAGAAGGGCTGTGTGATGGCCATCAAGGCTGGTGCGGATTTACTGTGCTTGTGCAGACCAATGGATATTCAGGCGAAATGCTATGATATGGTGCTGGAAGCTGTGAAATCGGGGGAAATACCGATGTCGCGAATTGACGAAGCTGTTTTGCGTATTATCAAATACAAGGAAAAGTATGATTTGACAACTCCGGCTACAAATCCTTCAGAAAAATATCCAGATCATGACAAGCTGGCCGATGAAATTAGTGCGGGCAGCATAACACTGGTAAAAAATGATGGCGGACTGATTCCGCTTGCGAGCAAGAAGGTTTTTGCCATCTCGCCGCCGCCGTATAGGGCCAATATTGTGGATGATACCATTATTGTGCAACAAACTTTCTGTGAGCGTGCTGCGGAGGTGTTAGGCTGCGAATATGCAGAGATTTCCGTGAATCCTGATGATGCAGAGATTTCTGCTATCGTGAAAAAGACCGCAGGCAATGATATTGTGCTATATGCCACATACAACGCAATGCTTAATCCTGGGCAGGTTGGGCTTTTCAAGGCCTTAAAAGCGGCAGGCAAAAAGGTCATTTTGGTGACATTGCGTGTGCCGTATGATTATCTGAGAATGAAGGAAGCTGACGCATATGTTGCGGCCTATGAATATACCAACCGTGCGATAAATAACACCATCAAGGCATTGGCGGGCGAGATTGAATTTGCGGGCAAACTACCTGTTAGCAATCTATGATTGAGAAATTGACTAAACTAGCCGCTAAGCGCGAAAAATATGTGGTCGGGCTGATGTCCGGTACATCTGTGGATGGTATTGATGCGGCCCTCGTACGTATTTCTGGAAGCGGTACCGATACTGCATTGGAAGAAATTGTATTTGAGAATTATCCCTGGCCTGATGATGTGCGAAAGCGTATATTTGCGCTGTTTGATGCAGATTCGTCATCCAGCAGCGATGTATGTCATATGAATTTTTTGTTGGGTGAATTTTTTGCCGATGCAGCATTTGGTGTGGCAAAGGAAGCTGGCCTGGGCATTGATGAAATTGACCTAATTGGTTCTCATGGTCAAACCATATATCACATACCTGAAGCAATTGACAGCGATTACCCCATCTTATCCACACTGCAAATAGGTGAGGGGGCCGTGATTGCCCACAAAACCGGGACGATTGTTGTTACCGATTTTCGTGCGGCAGATATGGCGGCAGGCGGTGTGGGTGCGCCGCTGGTGCCGTATGTAGATTATGTGTTGTACGGTGGCGGCAACCAGACCATCGCGCTGCAAAATATCGGCGGCATTGGCAATATCACAGTGATACCACAAAATGGGACTGCGGACGATGTTATCGCATTTGACACCGGGCCGGGCAATATGATTATCGACTACGTAATGAAAAAACTTCGTGGCCAGAATTATGACCCTAGCGGGGGTTTCGCGGCTACAGGCACTGTCTGTAACGATTTGCTTTCGTCGCTAATGAGTGACAAATTTTTCACAATCAAGCCGCCAAAGGCTACGGGCCGTGAATATTTTGGTCGAGATTTTTGCGAAGAGTTATTGAGATATGTTAAGAAGACAGAGCTGGTTGATGAAGATATTTTAGCCACGATAACGGCTTTTACGGCAGAAAGTATTGCGTATTCAATTGAGAAGTTTGTACCATATGATATAAATAAACTGATTGTATCAGGTGGCGGGGCGTATAACTGTACGCTGATGGCGATGATAAAAAATCGGCTACCCCGGATTATGGTATCCACGCAAGAAGAAGAGGGGAGCAACAGTGATTCAAAAGAGGCTGTGGCTTTTGCAATTTTGGCCAACGAGACTATTTGTGGTAATGCGGGAAATCTACCTCAGGTGACGGGCGCTAAGAGTCGCAAGATTCTGGGAAAAATTAGTATATAAGGGGCGGTGAATGAGCATGAAAATTGCTATAATTGGTGCGGGTAGCACATATACGCCGGAGCTAATTGAAGGTATCATAAATTTGGAGCAGTCGCTGGGCTATCCTGAGGTGCATCTATACGACATAGACCGCCGCAAGCTTGATATTGTAGGTGGTTTTGCGCGACGCATGGCCGAAACTGCTGGAAGCAAGTGCAATATGGTGTTGACCATGGACTTGATACATGCCTTGTCTAATGCGGATTTTGTATTGTGCCAACTTCGTGTTGGTGGCATGGCGGCACGCATAAATGACGAAAAAATTCCATTAAAATATGACATGATAGGGCAGGAAACCGTGGGTATAGGCGGCTTTTTCAAGGGTTTGCGCACAATTCCGGTGATGCTAGATATTGCGCATAAGATGGAGCAACTGTGCCCCAATGCTACTATGGTAAATTTTGCTAATCCTGCCGGGGTGGTCACTCAAGCTATAAATGACCACAGCAATATACGTATTTATGGCGTATGTAACAACCCGTTTAATATGAAGAAGAGCATAACGGACACTTTGGAGTTGACCGCTCCGACATTCGACTATATTGGCCTGAACCATCTTACGTGGATTACAGGCATATATGAGGGTGGTGAAAATCTGATAGGCAAGGCATTAGCGGCCGGCATAAACAGTGAAACTATGGCCAATATCCCCAAAGGCGAATTTAGTGCAGAGCTAATTTCGGCTATTGGTGCGATTCCATCTTCGTATTTACGATATGTGTATAATAAAAACCGCAGCTTGGATTTGGCGAAAAATGCGGCGCAGACGCGGGGCGAATATGCACTTGAAATTGAAAATGGGCTGCTGGAAATGTATGCAGATGAGAGCCTAGGCACAAAACCAGACCTGCTGAAGAACCGTGGTGGGGCTAACTATTCGCTGGTGGCTATTACACTGGTGGATGCGATATATAACGACAAGCGCGAACCGCATGTAGTAAATTTGCCAAATAATGGCACTGTGAACTTCCTTGCGCATGACGATGTCATTGAAGCCACTGCCACAATCGGCAAAAATAGCGCAAAATGCGTTCCAATAAACACGGTAAGCGACCATATTGCGGGTCATATGCAGACATTTAAGCGATATGAAAAATTTGCTGTAGAAGCTGCCGTGAAGGGTGACCGTGAGGCCGCAATTTGCGCAATGTTGGCTAATCCATTGATTTATGATTACGATGCGGCTGTTGCTTGCTTCGATGAGTTATTTGCAGTTAATAAACAATATTTATCAAATTGGGTTGATTAGGATGAATAATACGAATTCCAAATATTTACTGGGTGTGGACGGTGGCAATTCTAAGACAGATTATTTGCTGTGCCGCGCGGATAATGGCGAATTTGTGGACATTTTGCGCTGCCCCACATGTAGTCACGAGGCCTTTTCGGACGGTTTTGACGGCATGGAAACGGCTATGAAATCCCAGTTAGACATGCTGTTTGACCGCAACAATATAAAAGCCGATGACGTTGCTGTGGCCGCATTTGGCCTCGCTGGCGCAGACCTACCTGGGCAGATTGACGAGCTGAAAAAGCGTGTTAAAAAATTGGGATTTGAACGCTTTGTGCTGGCAAACGATGGAATCCTGGGTGTGAAGGCCATAACAAAATCCGGCGTGTGCGCTGTAAGTGGTGCGGGAACTGTCATTGTTGGCATCGACTCCTGCGGTAATGTGCTGCAAGTAGGTGGCATTGGCCATATCAGCGGCGATTATGCCGGGGGCGGCCATATCATGCGCACAGGTGTAGCAGCGGCTTATAGTCATATTTATCGCATGGGCGTAGCATCTGCTGTGTTTCCGAGAATTCTTGATATTATAGGCGTTACGGATGTCGCTGATCTGCCAACCGTAATGAGCAATGGCCGTTTGCTTTTGCAAAATATGACAGAGATAATCACTGCAATAGATACGGCAGCGATGAATGGCGATGCGGTTGCGAAAAAAATCCTAGATGAAGCTGGAATCAATTGTGGCGAAGGGGTTTGTGGCTGCATTAGGAATTTGGGCTTTGACGACGATGTAACGGTGGTTTTGGCTGGAAGCATCTGGAATAAAATCAAATACCCCGGCATGATTGATAATTTTAAAGCCACGATAGCGGCCAATAGTTCAAGTCAATGCAATTTTGCGCTGCTACAAGCACCACCTGCACTTGGTGCGATATTCTGGGCAAAGGAAATACATGACGATGGAATGGACAATCAAGAATATAGAAGAAAAATGCTGGAATTTCTTACATTAGAGCGATATGATGAATTGGTGAAGGGGTGATTTTTTGTCAGTGAATTTAAGTACGATAGATACGGAACGGCGCAATCAAAACACGCAGAACATCGACAGATTGGACACCCTGGGCATTGTGCAGTTGATAAACGATGAGGACCAAAAGGTAGCGCAGTCTATCCGTGCCTGCCTGCCCGCTATATCGTCCGCCATTGATGCCATATATGACCGCGTTCGCGCGGGTGGACGGCTAGTGTATATTGGCGCGGGCACTTCAGGCCGCCTTGGCGTGCTAGATGCCGCCGAATGTCCACCTACCTTTGGTGTGGAGCCAGATGTGGTGATGGCCCTAATTGCGGGCGGCGAAGCTGCTTTTGTTCACGCGATTGAAGGCGCGGAGGACGATGAGGAGTTGGGCAAAACAGACCTTGCTGCAATTGATTTTTCGTCCAAAGATGTGCTGGTGGGTATTGCCGCCAGCGGCCGCACACCATATGTGAAGGGCGCATTGCAGTATGCACGCAGCGTTGGTGCTCCCACCATTGCCCTGTCATGCTCCCAAAATTCCGAGATTGCGAAATATGCAGATATTGATATTGCGTTGCAACCGGGAGCAGAGGTTATCACCGGCTCTACGCGAATGAAAAGTGGTACTGCGCAGAAGATGGTCTTGAATATGTTGTCCACAGTCACGATGATTAAGCTGGGCAAAACCTACGGAAACCTTATGGTGGATGTAAAGGCTACCAACCAAAAACTGGTAGCCCGTGCCCAAAATATAGTCTGCCAGGCAACTGGCGTATCGGAAGAAAAAGCGCTGCAAACCTTGAATTTATGCAATTTCTCTGCTAAAAATGCCATATTGATGATTTTGGCGAATGTTGACCATGAAACCGCTCAAACAGCACTTAGCAAGTTTGAAGGACGCATATACCTGGCACTAAACCACCTATCGAAATAATAAACAAGGAGCTCCTAATTTTTCGGAGCTCCTTCTTTTTTCACGCTTCTGGCTACAATCAAATTGCCCACCGCCAGCACCCCGGCAAAAACGAACACATATTGCGGCCCAAGCTCCCACCAGAGATAGCCACAAATTATCGCGCTACTGATGCTAAATACATGGTCCAACGCCATACCTGTAGCTAATGTAGGCGTAACATCTTCTGGGGATTGCGCAATCGAACGCATATAAACATTGCGCACCATGCCAAAATACATGGTTACGCGGTCTGCGATATTAACCGCAACCGCAACACCTACTACAGCAAAGCCCATTAGCCAGCCGCCATTAAGCCCCGCGCTGATGAAGCCATAGCCAAAATATACTAAAATAAAGACTCCGGCCTCTACCATCATAATGCGAGATGTTCCAAATTTGTCAATCCATTTGCCTACCATGGGCAGGAAAAATATACCAATAGCTGAACCTGCAATCATGATAGGTGCCATATTGTCTGCGCCAAAGCCCAGCAGCTCTATCAATACCCATGGGCCATATACAAACATTATTTGTTTGCGTGCGCCAAACAGCATGGCCAATATGTAATACTTTGTGTAGATTTTTTTCAGCACAAACCGTGGTTTGTCAGTTTTTGTATTATCTGTATATCGCCGAAGAATCAGCAAACACACAAATACCCCGGCAAACATCACGCCGGCAATTAAAAATGGCAGAACAATCGGGGTAGTAAACGAGAAAAACCCTGTGCTAAAGCCCACCAGCACCAATATGGCTGCCAGCATTCCAAAAGCCGTGCGCACCCCGTTAAACCGTCCCATGATGGTGCCGAAGCCGCCGGACTTGGCCAGCGACATGCCGATGCTATCATAAAGCGGCATAAACATATGCGCCCCCAATGACTTTATAAACAAAAGCGGCAGCATCCACGCAAAAGTTGGTGATAAAAGCCCCAGGGCTAATATGCCTATGATGCCAAGTGCCTGTGCCACCAGCGCTAGCCGGATGTCGCCCAAAAATGCCAGCCCCGACAGCACAAACATGGTTAATATGCCCGGCAGCTCTCGTGGCAGCTCTATCCAGCCGCGCTGCACCGCATCCACCCCAAAGGCCTCGCGGAAATACACGGAAAATATGCTGTCCGACAGGCCCAACCCCAGGCCGGATAGGGCCACTATGAACATAAATATCATTACGGCCTTTTGCCGTTTTCTTTCTTCGGTTGTCAAGTTATCAGCTCCTAATGTGCAATTAAGTAATGCATAATGTTATTTAGAACAATCACTCACTGCTGCCTGAAGATATAATCTTGGATATCGCAGCTAAGGATTGTTCTCTTAATCCTTTGTCCTCAATTTTGGCCACAATTAAGTTAGCGAGAAGTAAATTGTTGCTCCCGGCTAATTTAGAATGAAGTGAGATGGCAACCTTCATATTTTGTGTGTACATTGTGATGAAAAAAGCACCTATGCAATCAATGAGTATGCCGCTCGAAATGCTTATCACGAAAAACCAAACATTTGATTCTATCGAAGCCTGTATCGCTCCGGATTCAACCAGTATGTAAGCTACTATTGTCATCATTATGATTATGATTCCAAATGCGATGAGTGCAATCCCGAGTGTGCTTAGGAATTTAATCTGAGAAATATTTAAATCATAATATCTTTTCAGTTCTTTTTGATGAATTTTGAATTGCTTGTTTGCAAGTATTTTTTCCTCTTCGCTTCTTATTTCATATAGCTCAATTTCTTCCTGTAATGAATCAATATTTGCTTGAGCTTGCTTGATTGACCCTGTGTCAGTTACGAAGATTGCTAATAGTAGTAGCACTATGAACTGGATTATCAACAAAACTATGAAAAAAATAAGACCAACTATATGAGCGACCCAAAATATAAATGTGATTACGCATAAAGCACCTACAAGTATAAAAATAACGAAACAACCTATGATGCTATTGGAACGTTCTTTTTTCGCGTTCGTCAACGTACTATTGGCATTAGTCAAGCTAGTTTGAAGATATCCATTTACATTTACAACTGCATTGTCTTTATCCATTTTAACATACCTCATTTGGGTCTATATTCAGGTTAACTATTGCTTTCAATTGAAGACAATAGTTTCCATTGTCATTGCGAGCGAAGCGCGGCAATCCATAAGGAGTTTATATGCGCAATATCTTATGGATTGCCGTGACAGAGCCAAAGCTCCTCGCAATAACGTTTGGAAGATTATGCCTTCAAATATTTATCCATCCAGCCCACAATCTCTTCCAATCTCCGCTCCCGATGCTCCGGCTTACCAGACCGCGAAAGCTCATGATTCTCCCCTTTAAATATATGCATCCGAGCATCCGTGCCATTTAGCTTCAATGCCGTAAACCACTGATATGCCTCAGGAATCCAGCAGCGGAAGTCCTCGTCGGAATGGAGAATTAGGGTGGGGGTGGTTACATTAGCGGCATATTTCAGCGGTGAATGTTGCCACATTTTGTCCGCTACGGCGGCGGGGTCTTCTACCGGATATGCGGCCTGCTGGTCCGGTCCAAAATAGTAGCCAATATCGGAGATGTATGTGAAGGAAATCCAGTTGCATATGCCGCGCAGTGTTGCGGCCGCGGCAAAGCGACCTGCGGTATCTGGATGAGATGTAATCCAATTGGTCATAAAACCACCATAAGAGCCGCCGGTTACACCCATACGGGCTTGGTCGATGGCGGGATATGTGGCGCAGATATGGTCTGTGAACTGCATGATATTTTGGTAGTCCACGGTTCCGTATTTGCCACGAATCTCGGCGAAATCGTTACCGCGCCCATCAGAGCCTCGCGGATTGCAAAACAGCACAAAATAGCCGTGATTTGCCAGATATTGCATTTCATGGAAGAAGCTTGCGCCATATGCAGCTTTAGGGCCGCCATGAATATTGAGAATGGCAGGATATTTCTTTGCGGCATCAAAATCTACGGGCCTTAGCACCCAGCCGTCAATTTTGTAGCCGTCCGGGTCGGTAATGACGTGATGCTCAGGGGTAGAGAGCTTTTTGTTCGCTAGAGCGGCATCATTGAAGGTGGATTTTTTACTACTGGATTCGTAAACCTCTTGTAAATCCAGTCCCTTCATCACTCCATAAATTAACCTGTTGTTGCTGATGTCGAAGAAGTCTATATTGCCGCCGCAAGAGGTGGCATTGGTGATTTCGCCGGATTTCAGACATAGTTTGTAAACATCGCCATCGTAACCTTGCAATGATAGGAAATAGAAATGGTCTCCATGCACCATACTGGTGTGACCGCCACCAAACTTGCTGTCGGAACCAGCGGAAGAGCCGATGGAATAGTCATAATCGCATAGTTTTTTCATCACGCCATCTTTGTCCACGATATAGAAGCTTGGATGCTCGTGGAAATTGTATTTTTCGCCCTTGGAAGCCGCCATTACAAAGCTATCACCATAGAAATCGAAAGCCTTAATAAATAAGTCTTCGGCCAATAATTTTTTAGTATCGCCGCTGTTAATGTCTAGCAAAAACAGGTTAGTCTTGATATTGTGGATATCATATGGAGCTAGTTCGCCTGTGAAAAGTATGTGGTTGCCGCAGGGCGAAAGTTTATAACTGGATACATTGTCCAACGGGCCTGTAAGCGGCTCGAGCTTGCCAGCTGTATCGCACTTGTACAGGCGATTACGCTTTTTGTTGGTGAAACCCTCGCCATTAAACCAATAGGGCAGCTCGTCCACCACCTGATAGCTTTTGCCGTCCTTTTTGAACTGTGACAGCAACTCTTCGGCTTCAGCGGATGTTTTGCCGTCCAGTGAAGGACGAGCATTATCAAAGCCTGCGGTGATAATGAATGTACCATCCGGTCGCAGTTTTATGCTACCAACATTAGCATCTACGTCAAAAACATGCGTGGCCTCGCCACCGTGGATACTGATTTTGTGGAAACTGGTGATTTCGTAGCCATTTTCCTTCTTTTCTTTTACCTTTTCGCATCTGGCTTCGGCAAAGAGTATATGCTCATCATCCAGCCAAGTGTATGGCCCGACGTTGCCGGTCATGGATGTCAAAGCGAAATATCCATCACCCTTATCTGCATATATTGTTTTGCGATAGCCGTTTTTGTCGTTGGCTTTGCTGGCAACAACAGCTGCACATTTTCCGCTTGGCGAATAGCTAAGATTGTTAAGATATGTGTAATTTTTAAAGTCATTAAGCTTTAGATTTTCCATCACTTTGCCCCCTAATGTGCCATTTTGCGACTTTGCGCTTTCTATTCGTCTCATGCAATACGGTTTGTTTTCTCTATGATGCTGCCTGCAATCTTTACAATATCCATGCCGGCTGCAATCTGTATTTGGGCATGTGCAACGCAAATTTTTTAACATATTAATTCCTCACTTTCTCTCCAGCCGCACCTTTCGCCTGTTAAAAGCCGATGGCACTAGTCTGTATGCTTCTTTTTTATCCTGTTTGACCACATATCTCGTGGCAATGCGCTCGCTGCATTGCGGGCAAAAAATTGCGCCATGATACTGCGAAAAGTCTACAATGCCTTCAATGATGCGGTCATTGTACATTTTGACAAGATTACTTTCGCCCACTTTTTGATAGTGGGCGATGAAGGTTTTACAATGGGCACAGGTCACTTCTAAGATGTGACTGCCCCTTACTTTTTTGCAGTTTGGGTTTGGTATAATATCCATATGCTATGCTTGTGCTGCAATTTCTTTTATACGCTTTATAATTGGCAGCTTTTGCGTACACAACTTTTCGCAAATGCCACATTCCACGCAACCAACGGCATTGGCTGCTGTCATGCCCCAATGGTCACGTAATCTTTGGTCGGCTTTTTTGATGTCCTGCGGATTTGCCATCAGCACATCATTATAGGCTTCCATCAGCTTTGGTACGGCCAAGTTATGCGGGCATTCGTCGCAATATCCACAGCTTGTACATAGTGTGTCCAATTCGCGGCCCAGCTTTTTGGCCAGATTGTCCAGGTATGCATCATTAACGGTAGGAAGATTTTTCGTTGCCAGCACTGCATCATCCAATTCGGCTGTATTTGAAAAGCCTGGCAAAGTAACTGTAATTTCCTTGTGCGCTACGAGGAATTTCAGTGCTGCCACGGCTACGCTATCATCGCTGCCTTCTGCTAAAAAGCCGAAGCGGTCGGGGTTTTGCGGAATTATTCCACCGCCTAGTGGATTCATAACGATGACGGCCTTATTGGCCGCGTGGCAGGCCGCGATGCCGGTGCGACGATATGCAAAATTGATGGCATTATAGCCCAGTGTTACGCCTTCTACACGGCCATCAGCAATAATTTCTGCGGTTTCTTCGCCATTGCAATGGGTGGTGCAAGTAATATGCTCAACCAACCCTTCGGACTGCGCTTTCAATATGCCATCATAAATGCCACCCTTGGCCGTCATGCGACGATATTCGTCCAGATTCTTTATGCACCAAAGGTTATAGAAGGTGATTTTTGGGATATTCATGCGCTTTAGCGACTGCTCTATCATCTTACGCGCGCCATCGGCATCCGTTGCGTTCCAGAGCGCACACTTTGTGGATACATAGAATTCGCCGTACTTCATGGTCTTGAAAGCTTCGCCGAAAACAAATTCACTTGCATCCTGGCAATATCCGGGCGCAGTATCAAAATATGTAATGCCACGCGCAAATGCTTCATGCACCAGCTTTGCCGCAACCGTCTTGTCCTTGGTGTATTCTTCGGTCAAAAACCGCATTCCACCAAAACCGATTGCTGATACTTTCTTGCCGGTCGTGCCGTAATCGTTGTAAATCATACCCTATCTCCTCCGTTAAAATTAGTCTATTGTAAATTGCATTTCGTTTCCTTCGCAAATGGCAATATAATCGCCCTTAATACCCACAACTGTTATTTCACCTTTGTCATTAGTAACAAGCGTGTGGTCTGCTGTCCACCAATCGCCCTTAATGCGCTCGTATAATGCATGATATGCTGGCTTTGGCTCGCTTTTACGATTTAGCAGCCCTGATGGCGCATTAAGCCATAGTCCATCATGGAAATTCCACCAAGTAATGGACTCTACCAGTGGGTGAGCGAACAATGTATCATAGAAAATACCGGCTTCTTTGGCTTGTCGCGTCTCGCCTTCTTGGGTTGATGGCCAGTCGTCCGGCACAAAATCGTTTAGGTCGGCATAATGTGGGGCCATCATCTCGCCGGATAGCATTGAAACCTCGGTAAAATGCAAGGGTAGGCCAAATCGACCATGCCGTTCAAGGATTTCCTCGGTTTTCTCTACACTCCATTGCCGCTGATGCATGTGGGACTGTATGCCGATGGCATCAATAGGCACACCAGCTTCTAGTAAGCCTTCGATTAATATATCATATGCTACGGATGTATCGTAGTCGTTAATCAGCAGTGTAGCATCGGGATTTGCGGCTCGCGCGGTCGCGAACAGGTCTTTGATTAAGCTAATGCGTCCACGTTCTTTGCAAATACGCGTCACACCGTTATCATAGCGGTTAAAGCGTGGCATAACCACGGCTTCGTTTATTACATCCCACATATCAATTAGCCCTGAAAATCCGCCAACTTCGCGCTGCATACGTGCAATCTGTGTATTGTAAATCTCGGTATTGCTCATATCCATTAGCCAGTCCGCACATACTGTATGCCAGCAAAGAGGGTGCCCTTTTAGTGTGGCTCCTGCATCTTTAAGATATTTTGCAGCCGCGGTCATTCGTGTTACATCGGGCTTGCCTTGCTGTGGTTCATATCGTCCCCAGTAAAATGGTAGTGTGACGGAATTAAACAGCTCTAACATATGGCCATATCGTTTTTCGGCTTGTGCTGCCTCTTGCTCACTCATTTCGCCCGCCACATATGGAAGCACAGAAAATTCAGAGCATCCAAATAGAAATTTATGTCGAATCTGCTTGACTAAAACATTCTTACCTGCATCATTAGCTAATTTTATGGCCTTTGCAGCCTTGCGATGAGCAAATCTATCTATTGCCATATCAATTCCCCCTTTGTAGCAACCATACGATATTCTCTCCCAGCCGCTGCATGGTTTTTATCCCTTCTTTGTCCTTGTGAAAGTCACCCGGGCTAAGCGACAGTGACATATTGAGATATGTGCTACCGGGCACAATCATATCACTAATCAAGAAGAATCGCTGCATAGTATCGATGGTGGGTATGCCGCCCGCGCGCCGCACTGCAGAAACTGCTGCGCCAATCTTGCGGCTAAGCGTGAAACCGTTGAATCTGGTTACAAAGCCGCAACGGTCAATAATTGACTTCATTTCTGGTGTTAGGTCGAAAAAATATGTAGGCGAGCCTAGAATAATAGCATCTGCGACCTTCATTTTTTCGTACACTTCATTAACCCAGTCGCCAATAACACAAGCGTCGCGGCCTGCACATCCATTGCAATGTTTGCAACCTTGCACCACACGTCCGCCGGCCTGGAAAAGCTCCGTTTCGCAGCTGGCTTTTGCACATACATCCAGCACCTCGCACAGCATGTCATATGTGTTGCCGCCATGTCGTGGGCTTCCGTTAATTGCTAACACTTTCATGATACACCACACCTCCGCTGTTAAAATGTTGATAACCCCTCTGGTTTAATAGGCCTAAATTGAATGAGACAGTTAATTTCAAAGTAACTTAGATTGTCAATTTTGCACGTTTCCTTTTGTTTATGCATCTTATAAGGAAGTATATCACGATAATGGGAAAATTTCAATCACCTTTTCCTGAATATACTCAAATGACTGCAAAGTAGCAATATAAAACGTGACAGAAGATTATAGAATGTATGAAAAAAGAAGCCGTAAGGCTCCTTGAGTTCATGCCGCACAAAGACTTGCTTCAGTCGGGTTAAAATGGAGTGATTATAATTACTGCCATGGAAAACCCTAGTTATTTCGGAGAAAAGCTGGCGCAAACAGTTTCATGTTCGGACTGGGGTGGCCTGCGAGATGACTCACAGCCTACAGTTATTTCATTTAATGTACAGTGTCGATTATCAGAATTAAACCTACAGCTACCAACATTGCATTTTATTTTTTGATGTGACATATTTTGACCTCCAACTTGTCGTTATATTGAACCATTGCGATTTTCCGCTCGCAATAGAAGTTTTGGGACTGTTTTATTATGCACCGCACATCGATACATTATGTGCAATATAAAACAGTGTAACATTGAATAATAACCTTGAGTGCCTTAATAAATACCTCTTTACATGGATATGCTAATTCAAAGAGGTGGGGAGGTTTATTGCATGAAAAAATTCTTTACTGGTGTATTGTGCGGGATTTTCAATGGTCTTTTGGGAGCAGGTGGTGGAGTTGTGGCCGTACTTTCATTGCGGAAGTTTTTAGGGGTTGAGACCCACAAATCCCATGCTACGGCTATAGCTATTATATTGCCGCTAACCATTGTTTCTGCGGCAATATATCTAGGCGGATATCATGTTGATATTGCAATGACAGCATGGGTTACAGCGGGCGGTATGATTGGCGGCATGATGGGTGCAAAGCTGCTTAAAAAAATTTCTGCAAATATACTTCACAAAATATTCGGTGCAGTTATGATTTTTGCTGCAATAAGGATGATGGGTTTATGATGGATATTGCTTTATTGGTCGCCATCGGCATTTTGGCCGGAATTATCAGTGGCATGGGCATAGGCGGCGGTGCAATCCTGATTCCTGCTCTTACGATTTTTTTCGGTCAAAGCCAGCATGCCGCACAAAATATCAATCTTATATATTTTATTCCAACTGCTATCATTGCCATCTTTGCACATTCTAAAAACAACTTGATAGAAAAGCAAGTTCTGCCAAAAATCATCTTGGGCGGCATACTGGGCGCCGTTGCAGGCTCCATAATTGCCTTAAACCTTAGGTCCGACACTTTGAAGCAAATTTTTGCCGTATTTTTGTTAATAGCAGGTGTTGCAGAGTTTTTTAAGAAAGAGCAAAAATGCTATAAAAGTGATAAAAGTTAGCTTTATTATAGTTGATGATATACCCGTACGCTACAAATCACTTTCCTATTTCTTCTTTGTTATTTTTGGGTCCTGACATTTTGCTCAGTAACAACGCCAATAACACGCCAAGAAACTCCCCGGCCGCATTTATAATCATATCTGACACTAAAAATATCCGCCCCGGCACAAAATATTGATGCACCTCATCATAGCGGCGGTTACATAGAAATGGTCTATCAGCAATCATACGCCGAGTCTGTTAAATGGCTTTTTATAGCAATTAAACTTGCAAACCATCCCATAAAACTTGTCTTTTTTCACGATTGCTTCGTCAGTTCATCCTAGCGTGCCTTTAGGCACGCGTTGTCTTCACTTTCTTGCAATCGTGAAAAAATCCTGCGTTTTATTGGGATGTTTTTCAAGTTTAATTACTATACCCAATTCAAGGATTGGGCTATATACCCCTTCAACTTGATATTCACCACACTCCATGATATAATATCCCCAGAGCATACGATAAAAAATACAAAGAAAGTGTCTTGAAGTTTATTGATACAGGGCACTCAATAAGAGAGGCTTCGAAGGTTTTTGGTATCAGCACATCAACTATTGTAGGTTGGCGCAAGCTGCGTCAACAGACGGGTGATTTAGACAGGCTTCCGTTGGAGAGAAAGTATAAGAAAATTGACCCAAAGGAGTTGCTGGCTTATTACGAAATAAACCCTGACAGCTATCTCTCGGAAGCAGCTGAGGTGTTCGGCTGTTCTATTAATGCGATATTCAAGGTAAGAAAGCGCGTTGGCATAACTCGTAAAAAAACTAAACGATGATGAATGCGGAAGCCGTGGCTGTTTTTGACGGCAATGTGCCGTCATTCTATATAGAGTTGTTTGACAAGTCTGTGATGGTATGGGATTTTCATTCACTTATGGCGGTGATTCATCTTGTGCTTGGGCTTATGATAACGGACGATAATCAGCCGTTTAGGTCTTGTAAATACTGCAATCGGGCGTTTTTTGCAAAATATCCTAAAGCGGAGTATTGCAAGCCCGCTTGCAAGAACAAGCATAATGTTTATAAGAGTGGGGGCGAGGAGTAAAATAGGCACTTATCGAAACACATTTTTGTTGAGAGGCAAGTGTTATAGTCATTTTAGTTGAAAAGGGTCTTGTGTCGAGCACGAAACGCGCGGTACCAGGCGCGTTTTGGGCGAAGACAGAAGCCCATTTTCAAGTTAAATTACTATAATGTAAAC
>Ga0131853_10000923_pt1 | contig 53166 bp, 52 predicted proteins | sample TergutLab28metaG_FD_92764 | JGI IMG/M metagenome (GOLD analysis project Ga0131853, IMG submission 92764) | Labiotermes labralis P1 segment gut microbial communities from Petit-Saut dam, French Guiana - Lab288 P1 (version 2) (version 2) | ecosystem: Host-associated > Arthropoda: Insects >...
AAATTGGGGAGCTGCACTCCCCAAACCCCTTGCAAACACGGCGGAAGCGATTTTCGTTCTGCGGAACAAAAATCACTTTCGCCGTGTCTTTGTAGCCACCGCCATAGAAAGGAGTACGACCATCGCAATCTATCATTGCAGTATTAAAATAATCAGCCGTGGAAAAGGTAAATCAGCCGTTGCCGCCGCCGCTTATCGTGCAGGTGAGAAAATCATAAATGAATATGACGGCGTGACCCATGACTATACCAAAAAAGGCGGGGTTGTGCATACCGAGATTTTACTGCCCGACCATGCCCCAGCCGAATATTCAGACCGTGCCGTTTTGTGGAACGCCGTTGAAAAATTCGAGTGCTATAAAACCGCTCAACTTTCGAGGGAAATTGAACTTGCCCTGCCTGTGGAATTAACGGAAACGCAAAACATTTCTCTTGTCAATGAGTATGTCAATCAGCATTTTGTTTCGGCGGGAATGTGCGCCGATATTGCTATCCACGACAAGGACGATGGAAACCCACACGCACACATTTTACTCACCATGCGCCCCATTGAACAAGACGGAAAATGGGGGCAGAAATCCCGCACGGTTGATGGCAAGAAAATCCCTACCGTGGATTGGAACGAGCAGACAAAAGCCGAAGAATGGCGCGAGGGTTGGGCGGTTGCTCTCAACGCTCATTTAGAAAAGCACAATCACGCCGAGCGAGTAGACCATCGGAGTTATGAACGGCAGGGCGTTGATAAAATCCCATCTATCAAACTCGGCACGGCAGCTCATCAGATGGAGCAAAAAGGGGTTGCCACAGACAGGGGCAACATCAACCGAGCAATCGAAGTTACAAATCAGAAATTGCGAGAACTCAAAGCGCAGATTGTGAAACTCCAAAAGTGGGTGCGTGACATTCCGAAAGAGCCAAACCTTGCCGAAGTTGTGCAGAGCATTTTTGACCGCCGGAGTGGAATACGCCACTTGAAGTACACCGCTGAAATTGTGAACTTCCTTGTCAGCAATGACATTAAAGACATGGCGGCACTTGAAAGCAAGCTGAAAGAAATGTATTCCACGCAACATGATATTCGCAACAAGTCAAAACCCATCGAGCGGCGATTGAAAGTTTTGGACGAGCATTTACGGCAAGTAGCGGATTACAAAAAGACTAAATGCCCAACCTCAAAAGCCTATCTTGACCGACACTTAAACGGCAGAAAAACAATCCCCACAAAGGCATGGCGAACAGAGCGGGAGCGGTTACTTGCCGACAAGCAAGTGTTAAGCCACCAATACCAAAAACTCAAAAAAGAAACCGACCAAGTTTACAAAATACGGCGGGCGGTTTATGATTTGGTGCAGCCAGAAACGAGAACACCAACAAGAGATATGACACGGTGACACACAAAGAAAAACGGCGGCATAAATCATGCCGCCGTAGCTTGTCTATCTGTTACCCCTCTCGATAATAATACTTCTTGCCCATCTTTCTCAAAAAGAAAATCGTCACGACAATCGCTAACACTTCCGCCAACGGCATGGCGAGCCACGCACCGTCCAAACTCGGCGTGATAATTCTCGGCAATGTAACCAAGAGTGTCAATGTAAACACCATCGTCCGCATAAGCGACATGAAACCCGATACCAAGCCATCGTTAAACGCCGTAAACCATGCTGTCGCAAACACATTGAACCCCATCAGCAAAAAGCCAAACGAGATAATTCGCAAACCCCGCACCGACATTGCGTGCAAATGCCCTGTACACATCTCACCGCCCCATGCCGTGAGATACTCCATCGGCACAGCACCATATCCGCTCATATACTCATAGACAGGCAAATGTGCGCTGCAAACACTTTGAACAAGTCCATTCAAATGTACGCATACATCGTTTGGCGAAACGTAAATCCTCACCATCAAATCAGCGAAAATGAGTGTGCCAACCAACGCAATGACAGACAATGCCGCAACGATAATCAAGCTCTTTTTGTATAGCTTTTTCAAATTGCCGTGCCGCTCTTGCCCTATTTCGCTGTCTGCGCCATAGTGCTTTTTCTTTCCAAAATTGTAACTCACAACAGGTGCGATACCCGAAGCGTAGCCAAAGAAAAGCGAAGATAAAATGCCCATTCCTGCCAAAGCGATACCTGCCGCCGCAACGCCCTCCCAACCAACAATGCGGACAAGTACGTTGTTCATAACGATAGTCGTTACGGTTGTAGCCAACATCGTCACCATTTCGCTGATACCATTCATTGAAGAACGACCGAGAGCGCGAATATCCCATTTCGGACGGACAAAGTAAATACCTTTTTTTCGGCTGAAAGTAAAATATATCATGCCCAATATCGTTGGCACGGCATAGCCGATACCCGTTGCCAATGCAAGCCCCATCACGCCTAAATCAAATACAAAAATGAATAAGGCATTTAATGAAGTGCTTACGAGTGCGCCCGAACTGGAAGCGAACATACTAAGAACGGGGCGGCCTTCGGCAATCATAAGCTGAACGAGGAACATACCGACCATAATAAACGGCATCATCAAAATTAGTGGTTGAATGTACTCCAAGGCCAAGTCAAAAACATCACTATCCGTGCCGAGCAGTCGCAACAGCGGACTTCTTGCAAACCAACCTACAACAGAGATAATCATACTTGTCACAAAAGTAACAAGAGTTAATAGGGTGAAATTTTCGCGAGCTTCTTGTAATAATTTTTTGCCTTTTTTCTTTGCGATAAGAGCTGTACCGCCGATGGATAACATTGCACCAATCGCCATTGTAAATGTGAAAAATGGCATAACAAAATTGATTGCACCGAGGGCTTCTTGATTGATTCCGCGTGCGGCGAAAACGCCGTCAATCGTGCCGAATATGCCCATGATAATGAATGATAATATCGTGGGGATTGTGAATGAAAGCAAAAACTTAAATGTTATCGGTTTATTCAGTTTTTCTTCCTCGGCGGCTTTTGCCGCTGCTTCTTTTTCTTCCTCTAACGTGAGGACTTCTTTGTGCTCTGTCATTGTAATTTCTCCTTTACTTTCGGTCGCACTTGCGGTATAATCAAAGTATAAACCATGACATTATGTCAGAGTCAATACCCAATTTCAAAAAAAGGAAAAATTATTTTTATGAGCAGAGAAAACGGTTTGCTTTCCATTGGTGAAATCTCAAAATTGACAGGGGCGAGTTTGCGCTCATTGCGTTACTACGAGAAATTAAATCTTCTAAAACCTGCCCATATTGACCCCGATTCGGGCTATCGGTACTACTCTTTCGACCAAGCATATCACGTTGAAATCATCATGTTTTGCATTGAGTTAGACATACCACTCAAAGAATTAACGCAGTTTACAAGTGCAGATGATATGATGAATTTCCGTGCATTCCTAACACACGGAAAAGAGATTGCCGAGCAGAAACTCAAAAAAATCCGACAAGGGTTGGCACTTATCCGCGACTTAGAGCAGAAAATGGATTTGTCCGAGCAATACAACCCCGAAGAAATATATGAGCGCGATTTTCCACAAAAACATTTCTATATCAAGCCGTGCGGCACTTCGTTGAGAGATTTAGATTTATTGGAATTGTTTGTGTCGTTTGCCGATATAGGCGATGTAGACGGTTCAGCGGAATACGGTTTTTTGTGTGAACATTCTGGGGATAACACCTCATATTTTGCTTATATGGAAGTGCCAAAACGCATGGCGAATAAAACAATCCCTGCCGGAAAATACGCTTGCCGGCAGAGCGAAAAGGCACAAATTGAGCAAGCCTGCGAATTGTTCAAAGAACACCTCACAGGCTCGTTTTTGGCTATTGAAACAGAGATTTTTACTGGCAGACATAAGATAAATAAGCCGTTTAATGAATTGCGAGTGATAACACTTGATAGCTGAAACTTAATACTCGAAGTAGCGCAGGGATTATCCTCTGTGCTATTTTTTTGCCCTTTTTTCATTTGCACCCCTTGACAAATCAATCGTGCCGTCTGCGCAAACGGTGCAAATGTACGCTATCTAATAAATCTACCCTCAGACTATATTACATCTAATTTCGATAATCAAGGCATTGGGTAGACTTGCGTGAAACCTTTGCTCCATGCTTACTTGCTACACCGCCAACTCGGCAATAAACTGTTTAATGACTAAAACAAATTTTTTGATGTTTGCAAGGTCTTCACCATCAAGGTTTTTCAAATAAAGAGGCCAACATGTACACACTTCATCGAAGGTTTTACCCAGAATCATTTTGTTTCTGCTAATACCACAATCTCGATCGGGGCAATTCCGTGGATTTATTTTGCTTAAAATAAATTCTTTCAGCCCTGCGTCTGTTATACAGTGCTCATAATCTACAAACCAGCGTTCTCTTGTGAATTGACTGAATCGCAAAATCCATCCGTTTTCATCAATCAGCATATAGCAAACGCCTTTTGATTTATAGCTTGCTTTCCAATGCCTTCCCGATGTATGTTTGAGCGACATTTTATTTTCTTTCATAAACTCAATAAAGTCAAGTGCGCTTTGTGCTGTTTCGCCATCAAGATGTAAAGTAACAGCATCTTCTGCTTGGGGCTTTATTTTCTCTGCCATCTTATCTTCCTGCTTTCGTACACGCAATGAAATACCCGGTTTTATCTTTATCAAAGCTACCGTCATCGCCACGCGCATCGTAATCAGCAAACACATCGCCCCCCCACGACCATGAAGCGTCGTTGTATTCGTTCGACTCTCTGAGAATATCTTTTATTTGTCCCTCAACAAATCCACCCCAACCTTTGGCAATATAACCCTCATCAATATCAAAATAATCCATACCGTCCGGCACAGGCGTATCTGCTCTCATGAATTTGCCGATTTTATATCCTTGCAGTCTATTTTTTTCGTCATACTTATCCCACATATATACGCCACCTGCGTATGGCATATCGGGCGCAATATAGTCCGCCATTTCGTCAAGGGTCGAAAAAATCCACTTCTTAGCACTCCAAACGCTTCCGAGAATCCCCCCTGTATCAGCGTGTGGATTACCCCAATCGTTGCGGACATATACAGCCTTGCCGATAAAGCGGTATGCAGGATTTTTTACTACCTCAAACCGTTCCAATATGTGCGGCGAATTTGCCGTTTGGCTCTCAACCGCAATGCTTGTTAGCTGTTCGTCAACAACATCAGATGTATCAAGCAAGTTCGCAATGTCTGGACTATCTTGTACCAATGATGTTTCAATTTCCACCGCTTTGTCAAATAGCATTTTTATGTCCGATGCGTTGTGAAAATCAGCTTGCCGCATTTGGTGAATAAACTCTAACACGATTTCTTTTAATTCGTGCAAATGTGCTACTTCATTGTCAATGTCATCAACTTTTCTGTCCAAGACCGAGAGAACAGCATCGGAATTGTTTGCCGAAAATATTTGTCCGATGTCGGCAATCGAAATGTTCATTTTACGCAAGATTAGGATTTGCTTTAATCTGACAATCGCAGTTTCGTCATAGAGCCGATAACCCGAACTTTCGTCACGGGAGCTATGGATAAGCCCCATCTTTTCGTAGTAGTGTAATGTACGCGCCGTAACATCGTAGCGTGTGGTGACTTCGTTGATTTTTATTAACTGGTTCATAGTATTTTCTCCTTGTATTTTCGCAATAACAAGGTTAGTATAAAGCCTTACCTAAGGTAAGAGTCAAGCCTTTTTTCAAAAGTTTTTTACAAAGAATCCGCACTCAGATTTTACCTCAAATGCGGTAGCTAATATAAATTCCTGCCCCTACGAATACTCACTATAACAATCAGCTATAATACTTCCCCCAAATATCGTCGCGACATAATCCCGCACAACGCTTGCACCGCCTGCAAAAGCTCGTCTTTTCGCGCCGCTGCTTCGTCTTGCGGCAAATCAACAATCACATCTTCAACCTCCGGTGTATAGCGAAATTTGCCAACAACTGCGCCGCAGAATACGCCGTCAACGAGAATATAATATAATGTATCGGGGTAATCGTGCGTAAACATCGTTTTTAGCCAATGTTCGTTTGACTTTACCATAAAGTCGTTGCGATGCATGGCAAAAACACGTTTTTTCGGCATTTCAGCGTAAGTTTCCAGTAATTTTACGTCATCGGGCAGCATATAGCCGTGCTCTGTTTCAAAAATCGTATTATTTTCAATCATCGTAGCTATCGCGGATTTGATTTCTTTTTCGGGCAATTTATAAAACGATTTTGCCATCTTGCTGTCAAACACGACATGACGATACGCAAACCGTTGCAGCACAATTATTAACGACTCATGGCGCGAATACTGTTCCACGTCAACATCAGGAAACATTTCGGCAAACTTATACCAACCTCTGTCCCATTCGCCGTCGTACTGGTCTTCGTAAACCAAAAACGCTTCTTGCAAGCGGTGCAACGCCGGTGTAATGTCTTTAACGCGCAGTTGCAGCGTTTCTTTCAAATACTCAATGTTCATCGGGCCTTCACGCTCGATAAGTTCCCAAACACTCTCCTGCACGGGATTCGGCACAATCAGCGGCTTGCACGCTAACCCCGCAAACAACGCCAAATCCTCACGCACAATCCAACCGAGATTGCCGCCTTGAAACCGCCTTTAAGCAATTTGCGCTCGGCTTGCCGTTGACGGTTATATTCTATGTCGTTAAAATCGGCACGGTATGTGATGCTCGGCGGGTCGCCAAAACCGTTCCAATACACGTTTTGCCCGGGCTGGGTGTCGCGGTAGAGTGCGTCGTACTCGGCGTGGCTTACCGTGCTGTTCAAATGCTGCCGTTCCATGCGCAGGGCGGTTATGTGTTGTTGATTCATAGCAAACTCCTTACTTTATCGGATGTAGTTTTGCCCATTCTCTGCACTGGTCTATACGTTTGCCCGGTGGCGTATCGCATTCCTCATCATCGCCGCAAGACATGTTGTAAATATCGTTGCACATAGTTGAATCATAAGTATGTGTTTCGGCACAGATAAGCATTGGCAACTTTTCGCATTCGCCGCAATGCGCGTGACCTTTTTCAATACAGCATTTTGCCGTATCGCACTCACCCCAAAACGGATTGCCACCGCTGACAAGACAGCCATTGCAGCCGTTTGATTCTTTATAAGGGCAGGTGTCGCAACAAAGCCCGCAGCGTGATTGAATTTTGCTCATGTATGTATCCTCCTGTTTTGTATGGATGGATTCTACCACCCGCATATCATTCACTGCATTTACGCAAAAAGACACCAGCGCACACCAAATTTGTCAATCAATACAAATTGAAGTTGGCTATATGGACAAGGCCCCAAAGCGTCGATGATTGTTGCATCATCTTTCAAAATCTCGTACGCTTTCTGTACACAATCTTCATTGCCCGTGCCAAATTCCAGTGCAAACATCATAGTGTTTCCGATAACAATTTCATCGCGCAGCTCCATCAACGCCAATATATGCCCGTTGATACTGAGCTCAGCATGAGCATAGCTGCCGTCCTCATTTTTGTGTTCTGCAACAAGCTCGGCATCAAAGGCCTTTTGGTAAAGTGCGGCGGCTGTGACGCTATTTTTAATGATTGCTTCAAAAAATACTCTGTGCATTTTTGTTGCCTCCTATATATGAATTATTGCTCAATGATAGCACCTCAAACACGACAACAGTATGATGATTTTATCAAGCATGGTATTATCCTCACAATATCAATATAGTGTTCCCGTCGGGGTCTTTCACGATAAGCTCTTTTCCGCCCCATGAAGCCGTTGTCGGAGGGTCAAGCTCAACCCCTTTTGTCTTCAATTCTTCATATGTTCTATCGTGGTCATCGCACTCAAAAACAAATGTAACCGTACCGGTATTTGATTTGCCCCATTCGTTCTCGTTCCAAATCCAAATATGCGGTTGGTTTATATCAAACCCGATTTCTGCGCCGTCAAAGTCTGTCGGGTCTTCTCCGCATATCGGAATCCCTAATTTTTCGTTGTAGAACCGCGCTAATGCTTCCGGATTCTTTGATGAAATGTTCATGCCACCAAATTTAGTAATCATTGTTTTTCTCCTTTAAGCTCTTGCTCGTAATTTTGACGAGCAATGTTAGTATACCACCTCAAACACGACAACAGTATGTCCTGTTGAAAATAAACTTCACCTATACTTCAACAAAATTTTCTCAGCAATATCCTGTATTTCTCGGGCAATATCGTCCGGCGCAAGCACTTTGACTTTATCACCAAAGCCCAACAACCAGTTCAGCAAAAACGCACGATTTTCAAACCCGAATGCAAACAATAAGCCATCGTTGGTTTCCTCATAACTGCCCAAACCGTACGCCTCAATCAATCGATATTTCTCACTGCTGTCAAACAACGCCGTTAATTCAATATCATCGGTAAAATTCATGCCAAAGTCTTGCCGATCGGGCGGAATCTCCCGCGGCGCAAATGTTTCGTCGCGCGTATTCAAATCCCACAGGCGTTGCAGCTTAAACATACGCCAATCCTGCCGCTCTATGCAAAAACCAAACACATACCACGATGACCACTGAAACAGCGCGATATACGGCTCAATGCAACGGCGCGAATGCCCGCTTTGGCTGTAATAGTCAAACACAATCAACCGCGATTCACGCACGGCGCGTTTAATTAGCGCAATTTTCTCAGTCAATTGCCCCTTATAATAAGAGGCTAAATCAATTTTAATGGGATTTTTCTTGTCTGATTTTGCGCCCAGCTTATCAAGTGTCAACGCCGTTTTAGCATCGTCGGAAACACTGCCTAATCCTTGCACTGCGGCAATTAAATCGGGCAACTCCTCATCGCGCAGCACGTTTTTATCCAGTGTAAATCCCTCGGCTATCGCAATGCCGCCGCCCGCGCCTTGCGCCGTGACAATCGGAATGCCGGCAACACAAAGCGCGTCAATATCACGCCCGATAGTACGGCGGCTGACCTCGAAGATTTCAGCCAACTCGGGTGCCGTCATGCGATCGTTTTGTAATAGCAGTGTAACAATGCCGAGCAGGCGGTCGAGTTTCATATTTATCTCCTAGTACTCACACTGCCCCGCAGTCCTCGGAAACGGTACAACATCGCGAATGTTTGCCATGCCTGTCACATACATCAACAACCGCTCAAAACCTAACCCAAAGCCGGCGTGTTTTACACCGCCAAACTTACGCAGCTCCAAATACCACTCGTAGGCTTCCGGCAACATTCCGTCTTCGATAATGCGCTTTTCCAACACATCCAGCCGCTCCTCGCGCTGACTGCCGCCAATTAACTCACCCACGCCCGGCACGAGCATATCCATTGCGGCAACCGTCTTGCCATCATTATTAAGACGCATATAAAAGCTCTTGATTTCCTTGGGATAATCAACCACAAAGACGGGCTTTTTCATCAAGGTTTCACTCAAAAAACGCTCGTGTTCGGTCTGGATGTCGCTGCCCCACGCCACAGGGAACTCAAACTTATCTTTGACTTTTTCCAGTTCTGCAATCGCCTCGGTGTAGGTCATGCGCCCAAACGGCACGTCGCGCAGCTGTTCCAACCGTTCAAGTAACCCTTGCTCCATAAACCTGTCGAAGAATGCCAATTCGTCGGCGCATGTTTCAAATAAGTGACTGACGATATGTTTCATCATGGCTTCGGCAAGCTCCATGTCATCGTTGATGTCGGCGAAAGCAATTTCCGGCTCAATCATCCAAAATTCAGCGGCGTGGCGCGGCGTATTTGAGTTTTCGGCACGGAATGTCGGGCCAAAAGTGTATGTCTTGCCGAACGCCAATGCAAACGCCTCGGCCTGCAATTGCCCCGAAACAGTCAAATGCGTCTGTTTGCCAAAGAAATCTTGAGTGAAATCGTCCTTACTTGGCGGCAACGTCGTCACGCGGAACATCTGCCCCGCACCCTCGGCATCACTGCCCGTGATAATCGGCGTATGGGCGTAAACAAAGCCGCGCTTGTGGAAGAAGTCATGGATGGCAAACGACGCTTCGCTCCGCACGCGAAAAGTCGCCTGAAAGGTATTCGTACGCGGCCGTAAATGCGCAATCGTGCGCAAAAACTCCATCGAATGTCTCTTTTTTTGCAATGGATACTCGGGCGGCGATTCGCCCTCTACGCTCAATTCGGCAAGTTTCAACTCCAACGGTTGCTTGGCTTGCGGCGTACAGACAACCGTACCGCGCACGGTAACTGCCGTACCGACATTCAGATTGGCAATGGTGGAAAAGTTTGGCAAATTACTCTCCCCCACCGCCTGAATGCCGCCCATGCGCGTACCGTCATTGAGGTCAAGGAAGCAAAAGTTTTTCATGTCCCGTGCCGAGCGCACCCACCCGGCAAGTTCAACTTGTTGCCCGTCAAATGCTTGCGGCGCGGCAAAGATTTCGCGAATTGCTGTGTAAGGCATAGTGACCTCTCCTCTGTCGTATTGTTGCGATTATTGTAACATGATTTTGTTCAAAATTCAATCCAAAAGACCCTTTGTCTTTTCGACGGCGAGTCGTAGAAATTTATCGGGTTCTTTGATATATTCAAATCTCGCATTGCTCACTTCAAGGGCTAACGCCCCATTATAGCCAAACATTTTCAACTTTTCCGCTATGATATCCCAATGAAGATTGCCCGAGAAAGGCAATGCGTGACAATCATTTACTCCATCATTGTCATGTAAATGTAACGCCATCAGCCTATCACCATACAAACTCAATAAATCAATTTCAGGCATAAATAAATTCCAGTGACCGCTATCAAAACAAAAGCCCAGCCGGTGCGACTGAATATCTCTGAAAATATATGCAAGAAATTCGGGGCGGCTCATGTTTTCTATGGCAATATTTACATTTAGGCGTTCCGCCACTTCCACAATCTCTTTCAATCTGTCAATACCAAAATCAAATTTGTTTGGCAACATAACTTCCTTATTGCCGTTTTTATTTTCGGGGTGCATGACCAGTGTTGGTATATCATGATCTGCACAGTCTTCTATGCACGTAATCATTTCCCGTACATAATCCTGCCCGTTAATGCTATCTTCCCACAGAAAATTGGCGTTCATATAGGGCGCATGAGCGTTTTCAACATATAGTCCGACATCTCTTGCATATGCGGGAAAATCCTTGTAGTCACTGTCGAAATAATCTGCCCACAACAATAAAACGCCCGAAAACCCTGCCTCGTTGATGTGACGCATTCTTTCTTGCGGGGAAAGGTGATAGCCAAACCAGTCAACAATCGTTATATCCATTTTACTCTCTCAACACATAATCTTGCCTTCAATTATACCACCACTCGCACCGTATATCAAGCCTTGCGCTAGTCGACATAATGTGTTATAATGTAATCTAAACCGCACGATATGGAGGGCGCGTCATGGATGATAATATATCAAGCACAAACACTAATGATATTTCGGTTGAGCTTTTAGAGGGTGTGCACGCCATCACCGAAGCGTTGCGTGCCGGGCGACCGTTGGATAAGCTATACGTTTCCAAGGACGCAAAAAACCTTAGAGGGCTGCTCCAAGAGGCAAAACGCGCCCAAGTCGTCGTTATCGAGCGCGAACGCGCCAATCTTGACGGCATGAGCGCCACGGGCAAACATCAAGGCGTGATTGCCAGCGTTGCAGCGCGGCGTTACGCCGATTTGGATGAGATTATAGCCAACGCAAAGCAGTCGGAACGGCCAGCGCTAATTGTCTGCTGTGACGGCATTGACGACGGCCGCAACCTCGGCGCAATCTGCCGTACGGCCGAGGCAGCGGGCGCGCATGGTGTCGTTGTTACCAAACGACGCTCGGCAAGCTTGTCAGTTTGGACTGACCGTGCGGCAGCCGGCGCGTTAGAGCATTTGCCGCTGGCTCGGGTAAGCAACTTGACTACAGCATTAAAAACGTTAAAGGACAACGGCTTATGGATTTATGGTGCCGATGCCGACGGCAATGTTGACGGACTTGACGCCGACTTTTCCGGCGCGTGCGCGTTAGTACTTGGCTCAGAGGAATCGGGACTGTCTCGGTTGGTGCGCGAGCAATGTGATTTTATTGTCAGTCTACCTATGTTGGGCAAAATCGGTTCATTGAACGTATCAGCTGCAGCAGCTGTTTTATTGTATACCGCAGTAAAAACACGGAGGTAAAAATAATGCCTAGACAAAAAGGCGAACGCGCTAAAAGCAATAAAAATAGATCCGATAAATGGGAACATTTAGATTTCATGTTTGAAGAGGGGCAACAACCTGTGCCAAGCGAGCTCACGCCGCCGGATTTAGTGACAATTACCGGGCTTGATGATATAAAAATGCCTACGCCACCTAAGGCCGATCCCCTCCAGATATCTATTGCGTCACCCTCTGCTTCATCTCTCGAAGCTACAAAAAAAGTAGACCCAACGGCACAGTTTAAGCAACTGACTGAGGAACTCAAAGAACTTGACTTACAACACGCCATCCATCTTAAAGAATCAGCTCCCCTTCCAGTTATCAAGCCTGTCGAAATTGAAACGGATGATGAGGGTTCATTCAAAGATGCTTTTGCGCCATCATCTGACTTTGTGGGTCAAAGTGTTGATGAGGATATTCCTTTAGAAGTGCCTATCGAAGTAAAGTCATCATTATGGCAACGCTGGCGCGAGAAAATCGGCCGAACGCCCAGTCAAGAATATCAGCCTACGCCGGAAGAAACCGCCGACACCATCGGCAAAACCTTACCGTTACTGCGATTGCGTGCTGCATTATTGCCATTTCTGATCCTGCCGCTGCTCTACCTCACACTGGCGGAGACGTTGCCGTTACCGCTATCAGAGGACATCACATTACGACTGGGGTTGTTTTTCCGCCCGTATCGATTTTATGGCTTCACAGCCGCCATGCATTTGGCGGTCATGGCATTATGCTATGACGTCATCGCCGATGGCATCCGGCAACTGATTACCTTGCGCCTTAGACGCTCGTTCGCAGTAACCGTCGCCAACTTGGCATCGTTAGCGTTTATTTATCAGATATTTCTCACGCCTGCCGCACAATTGCCTTACCGTGAGCTTAGGTTTGTGCCTCTCAACATCATCGCCGCCTTATCACTCATGTTCAGCTTATGGGCACGGCTCAGTGAAGCAACCGCACGGCATCAAACGCTCAAGGTCGCGGCATCCATCGAAAAACCTATTGTTCTATTCCGCAAAGAGGCCGGCTACGAACGCCATGCCATCTTCGGGCGTATTACAGGCAATCATGATGATTTTGTACAACAGATCGAAAGTCGCGACCAAGCTGCCGTCGTGGATAGCAAATTGGTTCCGATTTTATCTGTCTTGGCAGTGCTTTTCGCGCTGATTGCAGCTATCAGCAACGAAACACCTTACCTCTTTTTGTGGTGGTACTCCATCCTTACGCTGGCTGTCGCGCCATTTACTATCGGATTGAGCTTTGCTTTACCCTATCGCCGCGTAGTGCGACATTTGGCGCGCTTCCGCGCTTGTATCGCGGGATGGCCGGGCGTCGCGGCACTCGCCGGCGACGGCGTGTCTGCCTTGCGTGACGCCGACTTGTTTCCGCCGGGGCGTGTAAAAATTACCGGTATGGTGCCGTTCAATGACCACTCTCCCGCCCGTGCCATCACTTACACTGCCAGCATTTTACGTGTCAGTGAATGCAACTTATCCATCTTGACCGATGAGTTGATTCGCGATATGAAAATGGGCGATGTTATTCAATCTGTCAGCCAATTTGAGTTTCATGAGGAAGGCGGCTTTTCCGGCGAGATTGGTAGCGACCGCATTTTGGTAGGCTCCGGCTCATTTATGCGGCGCATGGGCGTGTCACTGCCAAAAAAACTGCCGTCACGCACAGCCATTTATACTGCTATCAACATGAGCTTGGCATGTTCATTCCCGTTAGAATATACCACCAGCAAAGACGTGCGTCGCTCTGTGCGCAAACTCTTGCGTTACAATGTCCCGCCTGTACTTGTCTGCCGCGATTTCAACATTACGCCACGGTTGCTCAACCAGGTTATGAGCGGCTTAGGTGATCATGTAGACATCCCCCCCACCGAGCAGCGGCTGGCACTTTCGTCACCTGAGCATCCACTCAACATCAAGCTGGCAGCACTCATTGAGCGCGACAGCATTGCCACGTATACCGAGTGTATCGTATCCGGCATCAAACTCCGTTCGGCAACACGCTTCAACTTGCTGTTCCATCTACTCTGCTCTGTCGGCGGACTGCTGTTGTTCTTTTACTTTGCCTTTATCAATAGCCCTCAATCGCTTTTGCCACACATTATTCTGCTCTTCTTCGGCATTTTTCTCGTGCCGGTTTGGTTGGCATCTCGGATTGTAACGTGGCATTGACGGCTCACAAACGGAAAATAAGGGCATAATAATAAAAGCTCAACGTGAAAAATCCCCATAACTATCTTTCCCTGCTGTTACAGTTTGACCAAGAAACCGAACATGGCGAAGTTGTCATCATAATCTACGATTTATCTCGACTTTTAGCCAACAGTGCACAAGAAAACCCAAACACAACTGCTGCTGCAATGCCTGCGGCAGTTGCTGTTATGCCGCCTGTAAACGCACCAAACACCCCGTCAGTTGCCACGCCGCGCCGAACGCCTTCGGCTAACGCATAGCCAAAACCTGTCAATGGTACGGTTGCACCTGCGCCCGCCCATTCTACAAGCGGCGCATATATGCCAACCGCAGTCAATATCACACCTGTTACGACATAAATCACCAATAGTCGTGCCGGTGTCAACTTTGTTTTATCCAGGATGATTTGCCCAATGGCGCATAGCAAGCCGCCAATAATAAATGCTTTCACAAAGTCCATATTACACCTCAATGCACACGATGTGACAAATTCCGGGAATGCTTTCCCCTTGCATGACGCTCAATGGTGACAGCAATGCACCGGTGCCGCAGAAAAGGATCTTCTTCCACACTTTGGCGCGCATACGCTCCAACACATGTCCACACAACACAACGGCACTGCATCCGCAGCCCGATCCGCCGGCATGCACGTCTTGGGTGTTGATATCATAAATCATCGCACCGCAGTCTTGCAAACGGTCACCGAGGTCATAGCCGTCTGTTTTGAGCAAATCTTCAAGAATTGATTTACCCACTATGCCCAAATCACCCGTTAAAATCAGGTCATAATCACTCGGTTTGGTATCGGTGTCTTGCCAAAAGGCAATGATACTCTCATATGCTGCAGGTGCCATCGCGCCACCCATATGTCCGGCATCAGTGATGCCGCAATCGACGATTTTGCCGATTAACGCTTGGCTTATGCGCGGCAAATTCTCGGCAGTTTGCGCACTGATAACACAACCGCCCGCACCTGTGACCGTCCACTGTGCCGTAGGTAAACGCTGTCCGCCGTACTCCAACGGCATGCGATACTGCCGCTCTGCTGTGCAGAAGTGCGACGATGTCATGGCCACGGCATTCTGCGCATACTGCCCGTCAACTGCCATGGACGCAACAAGCAACCCCTCTGCCATCGTTGAACACGCGCCATACAACCCCAAAAACGGCAAACTGCTCTCACGCAGGCCAAAGCTCGATCCCACACATTGGTCAAGCAAATCGCCTGCACATATAAGGTCGATGTTTTCCAGGGTTAATTTCGATTTATTGCATAAATACTGCAGCGTATCCTTTTGCATACGCGCTTCGGATTTCTCCCATGTTTTTTCACCAAATGTCGTATCATCCGATGCGTAATCAAATGTATGCCCCAATGGCCCTGCGCTTTCGCGCTTACCGACCATGCAAGCACTGGCCGTGATTGTCGGCTTGGATGGAAATGTGATTGTTTGTCTTCCGATTTGTTTACTCATAGGGGTATTTTAATCGTTTTAGTGGAAAATATACCATCCCCAGCGCAAATACCGCTGCATTTGCAGCAAATCCCGCCGCAATGCTCAACGGCGCGTCACCCAACCACAGTGTTACAGTCACTCCGCAGATCGCTGCTACAAACAGTATCGACTGGCGGGCACGTTTGCCCGCCAAGGCCGCGATTAGTGGTGCCAGCACAACAGGTGCCCAAAAACGGTATGAGAACAGGAGCAATTGAAATACTCCGCGTCCTTGCAACGCAATGGTCATGGCAGTTAACCCGGTGACAACGTTAATGCCGCGCGTCAAATTTAACTGCGCCTTGTCTGACAATTTGACAAGCGGCAAAATCACATCATTGGATAACCCAACAGTCGCCGACGTCAAAATCGTATCCGCCGCACTCATCACAACAGCCAGCATTGCCGAAATGACAACACCGCGTAAAATAACCGGCATAACATTCAAAATCAACGCCGGCATTGCCATCGGAGCAGCAATTTGGCTGTCAAGCACAAATACAATCAGCCCTACCCCCCCCGTCATGATGAAAAACGGCACTGACAGATATGCTGTCGCCATTGTGGCCTTGCGCAAAGTATCGCGCTCACGCCCAACAAACATACGTTGAACGTATGACGGAATCAACGCTTCGCCCACCATAAGCGACACAAATAGTCCCGCGAACGCCATCCAGTCGCCTGTTGGTGCAATGCGCAAGTATTGCGGCGGTAGAGATTGTGCCAACGCCCCTACCCCGCCGACTGCCGATAGCCCGAACAGCACAAGCAACGGAATGCCCACCATCAGTACAATGAATTGAATACGGTCAATGGCAATAATCGAGGCGATACCGCCAGTTGTTGAATAGAGCAACACTATCGAAAAACCAAGCAAAATACCTACTCCATAGGGAATACTTAGCAACTGTCGAAAAATATGACCCACCGCCGCGATTTGTACCGCCAAAATACCGGAAGCAAAAAAGAACGAACATAATCCGGTCAAAACCCGCGCCTGCTTTCCATAGGCACGCCCCATGATGTCTCCGGGTGATGTACATTGCGACAAATCGCGTACACGCGGCAATAAGTAACGCGCAATGAGCCATTGTCCAACTGAAAAGCCCATCAGCGCCGCAATATTACCAATGCCGCTTGTGAATGTCTCCGCGGCATTTCCATTAGAGAATCCGCCGCCGATAAACGACGACGACAGCGTCGCCACCATCGTAAACATACCATAGGTCTTGCCAGAAACGTTAAATTGGTGTACACTCTTAACGTGACGACCTGCCCATAACCCTACGAATAAAATCATCAGCATGTATGCCGCGACAACGGCAATATCAATGGTTTGCACAATTTCACCTCATCATTTAGGAGCTAGTTATGAGAAAATTTATAAAGAAATTTTTTAGTGAATTTACGGAATTCGCTCTGCGAGGCAATGTCATGAACCTCGCCGTTGGTGTCATTATCGGCGTGGCATTTCAAGGCGTTGTCACCTCACTGACCGATAATATTTTGTCGCCTATCATCGGATTATTTATCCGCAGAAACTTGGATTTCCTGACCGTAACCATCTGGAATGCCACATTGTATTACGGCGCATTTCTCACGACTGTCATGAATTTTTTCATTATGGCGTTCGTCGTATTTCTCATCGTTCGCGGCATGAACAGAGTCTGCTGTATTGGGAAAAAGCCGGAAGATGAGCCCGCAACCGAACGCACTTGCCCATTCTGCATGAGTGGGGTACATAAAGAAGCCACTCGCTGCCACTCATGCACATCCATATTAGACAATGCTGACACGCCATGAACACACCTTGTATCGAAATTCTCAATCATTTGAATGCCGCCGGTTACGAAAGCTATTTTGTTGGCGGCTGTGTGCGCGATCTGGCGCTCAATCGTACACCGCATGACTATGACATTGCTACACAAGCCACGCCCGAGCAAGTCAAGCAAGTGTTTAGTGATTCGCACGTCGTTGATACAGGCATTCGCTATGGGACAGTGACGATACGACATGAACATATCCCTATTGAAATTACAACGTTCCGCGCCGATGGCGCATACTCCGATGGCCGCCGTCCCGATGCCGTTTTCTTCGGACAATCTATCGAAATTGATCTAGCCCGTCGCGATTTCACTGTTAATGCCATGGCGTGGAATCCCGAGCGCGGGCTTTTCGACCCTTTTGGCGGCGCAGCCGACTGCCAAACTAAGATTATTCGTTGTGTTGGCGAGCCGGTGCAACGGTTTTCCGAGGATGCCTTGCGTATTTTGCGGGCATTACGTTTTGCCTGTCAGCTTGGATTTTCCATTGAATCACATACACAAGCTGCTATGTACGAATGTGCTGAATCCTTGCGACACATTGCTTCTGAGCGAATTACCGCTGAAGTCAGCGCAATGCTGATGAGCTGCTCTTTGCGTCCAATGTTTAATAATCAAGCACTGTTCGCCGCTCTTGCGCCGCAATGGTCAGCACTTAGCAGCGAAGGTTGGCGCACGCTTTGTCAAGCCATTGAACGGTCTGACGATGTCATTGTACGCATTGCAATGCTGTGCCATAATGGATTCCCTAAACGCTTGCGGTTAGATAATCGCACGATTTCTCGCATCAAGGCAATGCACCGCCAAATTGATTTACCAAGCGAGCCACACGCAATGGCTCATATCATTGCGGTATACGGCGTTGACGCTATCCGCGACTTGTTGACATATCGTCAGGCTTTTGATGAAACAGCGCCGGTTGACATTTTCGATAACGTTCTCGCCACATTCTCTTGCCTGAATTTGAAGCAGCTGGCAGTCAACGGCAACGACCTTTTAGATATTGCACAGGGTGCACAAATCGGCAAGCTATTGCAAACATTGTTGCAAGCAGTCATTGACAAGGAAGTGGAAAACGAGCGGAAAGCGCTATTGCAATTCGCTAGGGACTTCTATAGGCGGCAGTTCTAACGGATCAAATGCCTGCATAACACCTATACGTTCTAAACACTCTGCCCTCAATCGCCCAAATAATGCGTCATCACGCAAGAAAAACTCAATTTCAACCTGCAAAATCTCGGCATCACGGCTGCGTTGCGCCAGTTGTTCCATCAAGTGCCGCTCCAATGCCGCCTCTGCAATATCTTTGTTCATAACATATTCAAACGGCTCAAACTCTAAGTACGCTTCACGAATCATTATCAATGGTAGTGTTACGCCCGGCGGAACTGAGAGTTTTCGTTCTTCTCGCTGTTTATCATAATGTTCGAATGGAACACTCCGCCCAGCCGATAGCCGTGTCAGCCAATTGCCGACTTGCAGCGTATATCGCATGCGTGACCGTCCCGTGTATTCTTTCCCCAGTGAATACAACGGCACAACACCCTCAATCTCATGCCATGTCCGCGCATAAACTTCACCCATTGCGTGCATAATACGCAACGTTCCATGCTCAGTAGCCGCTGCGCCGCTGATAAGAATATCGCCGGCATTGACGGTATCTCCCACTTCACGCAAATTCAATCCGTTATACACACGCATCGACACAATGACACCCGGCTTCCGTGCCACGATATGGCATGGTGTCGATGTCTCCAGCCGCGGTTCACCCATCACACGTTCACGCACTTCAACAATGGCGCGGCTGCCTCGTATGTTAATGCCCAACCAACTCAATTCTTCAATGCGCAGCATCATCTCATCGCGCACATCTCTTGACCGAATGCGATTGGTCGGGGTACCGATCCCGATGCCAATATCCTGCAAGTGCATGAGGATTTTTTCACGCGGTAATTCATCATAGCCTATAACTTCAATATCCCATACAAACTGTGCCATAATGAAAACGGCTGCTATAAATATCCCCAATCCAATAATCATCCCCAACCGTTGGCGCAGTTGGCGCCATACATACGGCGCACCCATTTGTCCTACATGTTTGACAGAAAATCCTGCCTGCTCGCCCAGTTTGACCAGTTTACGGCATGATGCAAAATGTGCACTGACGCACATTTCAGTAGTATCAACACGTTCCAACTGCCATAGTGCTACACGATGCTCGGCACAAATGTTCAAAAATCGCTCGGGATTGCTGCCGAGAATCGCAAATCGCACAATACCGCGCCCGTAATTGATCGCTCTTTGCATAATGTTTATTACCTCCGATTAGCAAGAGAGCCCTTGCTTTACGTTTCGAATTCAATGGCAACAATGCCGCCCTCAACCATTAAATCCTCAATATTCATAGCCTTAATGGTCAACCCATGTCCGCGCACACGCACAATGGTTTTGCCGCAATTGATGGCAACTTCGTTGTTCTCATACATCAGCAACCCCTTGTGATTGCTGATATAAAATTGCTGATTGCCTACCATTTCCATGCGCGGCACGCCAGCCACGGTATCGGCCGGCAAATCCATCATATCTGCGGCGCGTTCAAGCAGCGTCTTTTTATTTGGTTGCTTTGGCATTATCTCACCTCAAAATTGTCCATGTCCATCCATATGTGTCTTGTCGCTCAGTCATGCCTTAGATAATATCTAAGTGGCGCTCGTTGGAACGGCGTTGATGGTACGACCTCACTTTAGCCTAAAAACGATACCACTAAACAAAAAACGACTGCACTGTTGAAGTGTGGTCGTTTTTTTGTTGCAATGCCATCGTTGATTTGAAATTCGTGTACGGGGTGGTATTCGATTGCTGAAACCGTTGCAATCAATCCTAGAAGAGTAATTGACCATCGTCATTGAGTTCGTCCGTATCTTGAATTAAATCAGAGTCATCAGCGTTATACTTAAAATTTGTGTATTGGCTATAATCGAAATCAACAGGCAATATTTTTTTTGCAAATCTATATATTTCGGTATTGTTTCCATGTGCACGCCATCTCTGATTGAGCTGACAATTAGTGTTTATTTTTTCTATCAGTTGTATGAATTGCTCAGCAGTATATAATTCTAGATATGGCTCTATTAAATTTTCAAAGCACTTGTCTGCGCCATCGTATGATTGACGATTTCCAAACAAGTTAATGTAATATGTAATGAATAATGAAATGTCTTTCCCCAAAAATTCTATTGCTTTTTTTCGAGAAATTTAATAGCATTATAGTGTAACTTCTCACTTGGCATTTTATCTAAATGTTCCTCAATACTCTCAGATAAAAAGTGCGCAACAATATTAAATTTTTCATTACTATTAGCCTTTGCTTGTAACAGTGTAGTGGCAGACTCACTCAACCGACAGTATATCTCTGGGAAAGCGCATATAAACAAACATATGTCATCTATTAGAGCGGGATTGATATTGCTGTATACTGGTTTATTCTCGCCTATATCAGACAATAAATCAGCAGTATATCTCTTCATTACTACCGTAAGGCAATGGCTGTTAATTTTTCTATTATTATCACAGTCTTCATTTTCTAGACAAAATGTCATTTTCCATATGGCACTAAAAACCTTTTTTATCATATTTTGGCTCATGTGCCTTAGATACACCGAGGCCATATATTTCTCAAAATTGGCAAGGTCATTTATGAACACATCTTTATTGCTTGCGATGTCAGTCAATATTTTGTCAGTAATCGTTCTTATGAAAATTGGTGGTTTCGTAAGAATCCCATCTAACATATTTGAGATACACGAAGCAACCGTATCTCTATTTGGTGTATAAAGCTCACGGTCATGGTCTAATGCAGGGTGAGCCGCAAGATGCCGTATGCTCCTTAAGTACTCCAAATTTTTATGCGTGACAACATCAAAAAAATCATTTGCTCTGCCAATTTTTTCTATCAGTTGACTTTCCCACTCAGCAGACTTAGGATTTCTTTTCTGAAGTTCCTCGATAGCTGATAATATATCAGCTGCTTGCTTTTCCCCATATACATTTTTTAGCTCGTCCAGTTTGTAAACAATATCTGTAATCACCACCGAATAAAGAACGACAATAGCCGCTCGATAGTTTCCATTGTAATATGAACTTGCGACCTCCTGAAAATACGTTTTTGTTTTTCCGTGATAGATGTTGTCAGTTTGTGCATTAAAATCCATATTTAACCCCTTAAATAAGCACCACCGTGTACTCTTGTTTGTCATGCGTTATACGTTAGTATATCACTCCTTACGCCACTACTCAAATAATTATACAATATTTCGTCAATATTCGCAAGAAAAAATGCTCACCGTTACATATGAAGTGCGGTGGTTTTTCTTTGATAAGGCTACACTAGTCATTAAAACAAAAACGACCACACCGAAAAGCGCAGTCGTTCCTTTGCAAGGTTAGCCTGTTTGTTTTGATGTAATCGTGTAAGCCGCAATTTCCAATCGTTGAAACCGTTGCAATCACAGGATTTTTGAGCCTAATGGCGGGGCTTGCTCCTCCAAATCCGAACACTCGATTTCATCGAGCGTGATGGTGCGTGTGCCATCTTTACAGTTGTATAATAGCACAAGTTTATCGTCCTGTAAATAGACAGAATTAACAAATATCTCAACAATCCGCTTGCGATAAACCGGGTCATCCACATCGCCGTCTTTGAATTGGCTAATCCAATACACAATCTGCTCTTTGCTCAACGGCGGCTTGGTGATACTCTCTTGCGCGATAGCGATTTCGAGGTCGATTTTCTTGTTTTCCAAATCGTCAAGCCGTTGCTTTGTCGAGGCGGTGATAATGCCCTGTTGAATGGCATCGAGCATATTGACAATGCTTTTCTCAACCTCTTTGAGCTGTTTTTGAAGGTGAGGAATAACCGTATTTTCCTTGCCGTACAAGGCTACGATTGACGTTGCCGCTTGCGCTATCATTTTGTCATTCAGCACAAGCTCTTTCGTTTTGGCAACAACAAGCCGCTCTATCCAATCCTTGCGAACCGCTTTCTTTTCGCATGACTTTTTATAAATCGCGTTGCCGCATTTGTAGTAGTGATACGCCTTTTTCGTCTTGCTCGTGCCGCTTGTTCCCACCATGAAAACGCCATCCGTGCCGCAGAATAATTTAGTCGTGAGGATAAATTCATCGGGTGCTTTTGCCGCTGCCGGAGCGTGTTTGTTCTTCGCCATTCGAGCCTGTACTCTATCGAAAATGTCTTGCGGCACAATGGCGGGCATACCGTCCGGCGTTATGGTATCGCCGTATTTATATTCACCGATATATCGCCGATTTTTCAATAAATTATGCAAGCTGCTCTTGTTGGTATATTTGTATTTTGTGTTGGCAAAAACGCCGCGATTGTTCATGTTTTCGCTGATTTCGTTGACGGTTTGACCGTCTGCGTAGCGTGTAAATATTTCAAGGACAATGGGTGCGGTGAGCGGGTCGATTTCGTAAAATCGCTCGGCATTGACCTTGTAGCCGAACGGTATCATGCCGCCGTTTGCTTTGCACTTCAAGGCGTTTTCTTTTTGTCCTCGCTTGACTTTGACGGACAACTCCGCCGAATAATATTCCGCCATGCCCTCCAAAATTGATTCGAGAATAATGCCCTCCGGGCCTTCGCTGATATTCTCTTTGGCTGATACGACTTTGACATTATTTCGCCGTAAAATGGCACGATATGTTGCGCTGTCGATACGGTTTCGGGCGAAACGGTCTAACTTCCAAACGAGGACTACCTCGAATTGCTTTTGCGAGCTGTCGGCAATCATGCGTTGAAATTCGGGGCGATTGTCTGCCGTTGCCGTCAAAGCACGGTCAAGATATGTGCCAACAATGGTGAGATTTTGCCGTTCGGCGTATTCTTTGCATTCGCGAAGCTGCCCCTCGATGGACTCCTCACGCTGATTGTCGCTTGAATATCGGGCATAAATGACGGCTTTCATGGCGTGTCCTCCCTCGCAAAATATGACTTTATTTTACCACATTCGCGGGGGCGGCGTCAATGTTTTGTGGGATAATTTTCAAAAGGTATCATTTTGATTAAACCCCATTGCAAGGACTGTCCGAAACGGACACCCCATTTGACGGGCTAACTTCAAGTTAGGGCGTGAGTGGAATCAAAGTCCGCTCATCAAGCGGCTAAGTCCAACTTAGGCAGCAGGACACCCTATGTAACGAATCGTTCAATAGGGGTATGACTGTGTGAAACGTACAGTCATACCCCACAAGGGCGCCCCAAAACAGGGCGGCCTTGGTTGAGTGCGGACGATGTGGGACGCACTCAAAACCAACAGGATAGAGTAACGAAACGTTACTCTATCCTGTTGGTGCGTCGGGGTTTCCAAAGGGGCGGCAAGCGCCCTTTGGCACACGATTTTGCTTGCAAAGTCTAGTGTGTTATGCCTGCCCTCCGACTGACGGGCAAACTCGCGTGTTGCCGGAAGGCAACAGCGGATTTGAGCGGCAGGAAAACGAGGCGGCGTTTCGAGCGTGGACGCTGGCTTTTGCCGTAGGCAAAGGGCAGCGGACAGCGAGAAATGACGGCGTGTTTTCATAAGGAGGGTGGGGCATATCGTACCCTGTTGGTGTTGTGAAATGGTGCAAAATGTGCTTATTCACGGCGTAGGTCGGCGGTTAGTGGTTAGCGGTGGAAATGCTTATTTTGAACCTAACTTGCCGTCACTAAATCGGCAATATACTGTTTAATAATCAGCACTATCTTCTTCGCTTGTTCAATTTCTTCATTATTTGGATTATAAACTCTGACTCCTACGCACCTGCATACATCATTGAGCGTTTTGCCTAATATCGTAATGCTGTCAAGTCCTTTGCATTCCCTTTTGATACAATTCGAGTTAGGTGATGGCGCAGTATGAATATTGTCCCATACAAATTGTTTCAAACTATTATCTGTTATGTATTGGTCGTAATTCACAAACCATTTTTCTTTATTTGTGAAATGCCCAAATGAAATATTCCAATTCTGTTCGGTGTCATCTAATCGTATATGACAAACGGATTTCCCTTTGTGTTTAACCACCCAAGTACCGCCTGCTTTTGTATCTCTTGGGGTTAGTCTTATGCTCGCAAGATAATCATTGAATTTTATCAAGCCATCTATTTGTTCATTGTCAATAACGCCAATAGCGGCATCTACGATTGTAATTTTAGCTGACATATTATTCACCCACTTTCGTACACGCTATGAAATACCCGGTTTTATCTTTATCAATGCTCCCATCATCGCCCCTTGCATTATAATCCGCAAACACATCGCCACCCCACGACCATGACGCGTCGTTGTATTCGTTCGACTCTCTGAGAATGTCTTTTATTTGACCTTCAACAAAGCCGCCCCAACCTTTGGCGATATAGCCCTCGGGCATATCAAAGTAATCCATGCCGTTAGGCACAGGTGTATCTGCTTTCATAAACTTGCCAATCATATATCCGATTAGTTGACTTCTATCATCGTATCTATCCCACATATAAATTGCCCCGGCGTATGGCATATCGGGAGCAATGTAGTTAGTCATTTCGTCAAGGGTTGAATAGACCCATTTTTTAGCCACCCACAACTGCCCTTGTACATGGGCAGGCTCAAAATGCGGGTTGCTCCAATCGTTGCGTACATAAACTGATTTGCCGATAAAGCGATATGCAGGACTTTTCACAATTTCAAAACGCTCTAATATGTGCGGCGAGTTTTCTTCCTTACTCTCGACCGCAACACTTGTCAACTGCTCATCTATCACATCAGATGTATCAAGCAAATTAGCAATATCGGGGCTATCTTGTGCCAACGATGTTTCAATTTCCACCGCTTTATCAAATAGCATTTTCACATCTGCTTCGTTATGAAAATCGACTTGTCGAAGTTGTCGAATAAATTCCAGTACAATTTCTTTCAACTCGTGCAGGTGCGCTACTTCGCTGTCAATGTCGTCCACTTTTCTGTCCAACACAGAAAGCACGGCATCAGAATTGTTTGCCGCAAATATTTTTCCGATATCGGCAATCGAAATGTTCATTTTCCGTAAGATAAGAATTTGTTTTAAGCGTGTGAGTGCTACTTGGTCATAGAGCCGATAGCCCGAATTTTCGTCACGGGAGCTTGCGATTAGCCCCATTTTTTCGTAGTAGTGTAATGTACGTGCGGTTACATCGTAGCGATTGGTGACCTCGTTGATTTTTGTTAATTGGCTCATAGTATTTCTCCTTGTATTTTTCGCGGTAACAAGGTTAGTATAAAGCCTTACCTAAGGTAAGAGTCAAGCCTTTTTCAAAAAATCTTTATAAAAAATCCGCACGCGGATTTTACCCTTGAATGCGGAAAATATAAACTTCCGCTGTTAAATTGAACCACCATCGGCGTGGTCGATTTTGCTTATACTACACGAACATACACCAACAAACACCAAACTTGTCTCTTAGCATAAAGCATAATGGGCTGTAAAAATTTTCGCCCAACGGCTGATTAATTTCAGCCCCATCACGTAATACTTCATACGCTTTCTTGACTTTTTCTTCATTGCCGCCCCCCATGTGAAGGCAGAACTGCATATTGGTTCCAAAGGTTGCATCTACACTTTCGGATAATGCTAATACTTGTCCAAAAATATCAAGTTCAGCGTGCATATAACTTCCGTCTTCATTTTCGTGAACGCCCTTAATTTTTGCGTCAAATGCCAGTTGATATAGTTCAACTGCTTTTACGCTATCTTTAACATACACTTGAAACATTGACCTATGCATTTTGCATTTCTCCTGTTCACAAAATATAAACTTCACGCACAAGTCAGCATGTATATGCGTGATGTAGATAATGTCGCTACCCACGACATGAGTATACCATATAACCTTGCCATTGTCCAGTTGAAAATAAATTTGACAAAACGGGAACATTTCACCTATACTTATGTCGTATATATGTGTAAGTTGATTTTTGAAAGGAGGTGAACCCCCATGTCTGCCCAGTATAACATACCCCGCAATCACCCACTGCGCCTGCTCCCGATGGTTTATATCCTGCCGTCGGAAATGCTCGTGCAATACCCGACACTTCTCAAATTCCCGCGAGGGCTAGGCGGCATACAAGCAAGCGAGGAACACCTTGCTACCCTCGAAAGCGATGCTTTTCTCGATGAAGTGATGAGGGCAACAGCACGGTTAGTTTTCCCGCATTTCGGCTTGAAAGGTTGGATTGAGCAGTACAGCGGATATTCCCCGGCATGGATATTCGCGTATTACATTCAAGTTTGGGCGAAAGCATTTGAGGACGAAACGGATTTCGGCTTGCAATATTTATTTAACTTGCGCCGACATGAAGAAGTGCCGTTTTTCAATCCCGAATATGTCAATGAAGCCATGCTCCGTGCTGTCAAGCGTGTGATTGCCGAGCAAAACTGGCAGCCAATTTTGGACGTGATGCGTGAAATGCCTTGTCATGAAGATTTCGAGCCGTGGAGAAACAGCCAACCCCGTATTGATTTTCTCCGCAAATGGTATCACTCGCGGGCAAGCACCAAAATGATTTCACTTGAAGCAAGCATGGCAAACGCCAACCACGCAATCCACGACATGGCGGCAAGCGATGCCGACTTTGTCGAAAATGTCCTTTCCGAGGACTACATCGAGCAATTCAAGGCGCGATTATCGCCCAAAGATTCACGCATTTTGGAACTGCGAATGGCAGGCTACACCGCCGAGAAAATCGCACGAGAATTAGGTTATAAAAACCACAGCGGCGTATTGAAGCGTATACGCACCATCGCCGCCGCCTACGAAAAATACGAGGACGAAAACACAGAAATCATTACATAGCAGCAAAGAAAATTCCGCCGCCACTTTGAAAGGAAGTGGCGGCTTTTTGTTGTGCCAAAATCAAAAATCAGGAGGTTTTCACCATTCCACAGTACGCAATCATGAGATTTAGCAAGCAAAAGGGCGGCGCGGGCGCGCTCGAAGCCCATCACGAACGCAAAAAAGAAAAGTACGCCAGCAACCCCGACATTGACCCCAGCCGCAAGCACCGCAATTTCCACATCATCGAACCGACAACGACCAACAAACGCGAGAGCGACAACAGAATTGCCACCGCACAATGTAAAATCCGCAAGGATAGTATCCGCTTTGTGGACACACTCGTCACCGCCAGCCCCGACTTTTTCAAGGGGAAGAAACGCAACGAAATCAAAGAATTTTTCACTACCGCCGTTGACTTTCTCGCACAGAAAATCGGCAAGGAAAACATTTTCGCCGCCATCGTTCACATGGACGAAAAAACGCCGCATTTGCATCTTTGCTTTACACCCATCACGCCCGATGGGCGATTATCCGCGAAAGAAATCATTGGCAATCGGACGCAGTTGTCAAAATGGCAAGATGATTTTTTTGCACACATGGTGCAGAAATTTCCCGACCTCGAACGCGGCGAACCCGCCAGTATTACTGGGCGGCAACACATCCCGATGCGTGTTTTCAAGCAAGCTGTCAATCTCGAAAAACAGGCAGCGAAGATTGTCGCCACGCTTGCCGAGATAACGCCGTTTAACGCCGGCAAGAAAAAAGATGAGTTGCTCGGACAGCTCCACAAATTCATGCCAAATTGGTAGCAATTCGAGGGGCAAGTCAAGAAATATCGCCGCACGATTGACTTTCTCGCTGAACAAAATGCCGAATTAAAGCAGGAAGTGAAAGACAGCAAGTTGACTATGACGGAAAAGATGGATTATTTCACGGTAAAACACCATTACGAGCAAGCGAAACAGATTTTGCGACTTATTCCCGAAGATGTTCGCAAAGAAGCCGCCGACAAAGTATTCCGACCACAGAAATCAAAAACAAAACAATTAGAGCGATAATGGAGGGCATTTTTAATATATGACAGAAACGCACACACCCAAAATTGAATATTCACAAGAGCAAATCGACGCGCTGGCACGATGCTTTTTACCCGCAATTCAAGCATTTTATGAGTGCGAGGAAAATCAACGCAAGTTCGAGGAATGGAAAGCAAGGCAGGACGAGCAATTAGCGGCGTGACTTCGTAAGTTGTAAGGTTAGGGCGGTGCGTCACACTTTGTGACACACCGCCCTTTTTCTGTTTACTCCAACGATACAACAAACCCGAACACTTCACCTACAAAGAACGGTTGAGTGTTCGGATTTGTTCCAAATGGCGGAGAGAGGGGGATTCGAACCCCCGGTAAGTTTTACCCTACACAGCATTTCCAATGCTGCACCTTCGACCTCTCGGACATCTCTCCATATCGCAATACCTTAATGACACGATTTTTATTATAGCAAATACTCAAACAAAATGCAAGGGGCGATATAGGTATATCGCCCCTTATTCGCTTGGATAGTTTATGGCATTTCTTCTGCCACCGGCTCATCTTCAACCTGCACCGCCATCGGTGGCCCAAGCGTTACATCTAAACGAATCTCATTGCGGTCACGTACAATGGTCAAGCGTACAACATCTCCTACCGTGAACTGTCGCAATGCGCGCACCAAGTCATCAGTGTTGCTGATTGCAATGTCATTTATCGCAATAATCAAGTCTTCTTCGCGTACGCCAGCCTGATACGCTGCACCGTCTTCAACAACCATATACACGCCTGCACCCTCGATAGGGATCTGCCGGCTGCCGCGCACTTCAAAGAAGTTGGTTGCCGTGATATTCAATGCAGCGCGTGTTGTCACCACGCCATTGGCGATGATATCGACAATCAACGGCTGCGCGTCATCAATCGGTATGGCAAACCCCAAACCCTCTACGCCTTCCCGCACGCTTTTAGCATTAATGACACCGACAACTTGCCCATATACATTAAGCAAAGGCCCGCCGGAATTACCCGGGCTGATTGCTGCATTCGTTTGCAACAAATTCATAGAAATAGCATTGCCGTGGTCACCTTCGATAAGAATTTCACGTTCCAATGCACTAATCATGCCATCGGTAAATGTATTTGCCAGTTCGCCGAGCGGGTTACCAATAGTGTAGACAGTCTCCCCTACGCGCAGCATGCTTGATGCGCCAAACTCCAAATAAAACAGGTCTTCACCATCAATTTTCAGCACAGCAAGGTCGCTCAACTCGTCACTGCCGACAACTGTTGCTTCATAGCGTATGCCATTATATAACATAACTGTAACTTTTTGGTAACCAAAGACAACATGATGGTTAGTCACGATGTACCCGTCTGCAGTAATGATAAAACCAGACCCGGCCGATTGCCGCGTAACAGACTGTCCGAGAGCGTTTTGTCCTGCCACCTCTACTGTAATGGCAACAACGCCTTGGTTGCATTTCTCAAAAACCTCAACCGCACTCAACTGATCACCCGTAGGCAAGTTTAGTGGGAAATCACGATCCCCGGCGTTTTCATTATCTCGGTTCGGTGCAGCGTGAGCGGGATTTTCAACATTTTGCGTCCCACCGGATCGCTGCGGCGCGGTGTTCTGATCCAAATTTACGCCAATCATTACACCGGCAACGCCAGTGATAAATGTACCAAACACCAAAAGCAGCACAAGCAAAGTAGTCAAGCCGTTTCGCTTTCGCTTGGGTGCCAACGATGGTGTGATTTGCGGCGACGGCATGTGTATCGGCTGCGGCGCAACCGCTCTTGTCTTTTCATAAAAATTGTTAAACTTTTGCCCGGTCTCTTCTTGTGTGACAACAATGTCATCTTGTTCGTAATTCATATTTCACCTCGTGCAGCGTTTTATCCGCTCTTTTTATGTGCTTTTACATCTACATTTTAACCTAAAAATATGAGAAAATTATGAACCGCGCTTGATGTTTTTTATTCAAGAAAAACAATTTCGCTGTTACTAACTTTGAAATACCCTATATCAGAGACCCAACTGCTCCCGAAACCACCCTCAAAATCCTCAAAATGTTCCATAAATCCCGCATGAAATACGCCATTTCCTCGATAATTGACAGAAATATCATACAGCGCAAAAGGTTCCGATCTAAAAATTTCTTCTCTCGTGTCAAGGTCAAAAATGCCGATATATGATAGGCGCTCGCCGCTTTGTCCCTGTCTTGAAAAAGAGTACAACAAATATACACTACCATTTTGTCTGAGCACAAAAATGCCTTGCACAATGCCCCATCCGCCAACACCTTGAGCGATATTCATGTAGTAATCCCGACCATTGACAACAATTGTTGTATCAAAGGTATATCTATTTTTCCATACACGGACAGGGAAGTCGCTTCTGCCCTTTGCTTCATCGTCTATGTGCCAAATACGGAGTTCTCGACTGATAGCACGCTCAGAAAAATCAAGCTCGCTAGCCTCAACAAGTGACATATCGCGCGTTACAAAAAATTCGGCGGCAATGCCTATGTCTTCGTCTCTGCAAATGCAAGAATAACTTGTTCTGATTCTGTATCTTCCTTCAGTGATATTTTCACAGAACATTCCGATATTATACGTATGTTTTGTGCGCCAACCAACATCTAAGGTGTACGCCGGCAAAATAAAGCCAACGCCATCCCTTTGGGTGAGGTCAACCCATCTTCCCCGGCTTGCATCGTATCGTTCCAGCACAAATGGCTCGCCAAACGTAATGTTATACTCGGTGTTATTCTCCCAAAATGCGAGAACCATTGTCGTTCCCTCTGCATAATATCTCAACTCGGTTGTCAATGTTACGCCGGTCTCCTCCAGCTGAGGCAATTTTTCGTCAGATGGGCTTCCTGTTTGGTGACGGCAAGCAGACAAAAAGAGCATTCCGGTCATCGCGATGACCAGCAGCAGCGCCGCTAATGAAGATTTTGCGTCTTTTGTCATAATTTCCTATCTCGCATAATGCTAAAATTCATATATCCTTTTCTGTCAATATACCACATGACAACAAAAAAAGCAAGCGGGCGCACGAAGTGCGCCCGCTACAATCTATCATACCCCGTGTGCGATACATTGCTTGCAGAAATCCGACCTACTCAGCAGCTCTCCTTTTCTTGGCTACTTTCATGGCGATAAAGAGCCCTGCCAGTACAACAACAACGGCCGGAACACCAATCAAATACGGAAGCAAGTTGCGTTCGGCGCGGACGCGGCGGAATTCGTCATTTAACCGATTGGTGGCTTCGACTGACTCGAAGGCAAACATATGCTCAAAGGCATTGGCACGCAGCCACTCATAGTCGGGGTATGCCAACGCAAAATTCTCGTCACTCAACTCAATATATTCCCGCGCAGCCGTGACAGGCGTGCTGTACCCGACATGGTTCATGTTGCGACCGGATACATCGGGACGGGTAAAAAAGTTGATAAATGCTTCGGCTGCCTCGGGGTGACGTGAGCTGGCCGGCACAACCATGGCGTTAACAAAGAAATTTACGCCTTCGTCCGGAATGGCAAACCGCAGTGACGGATTACTGTACTGCATATAGAAGAAACTGCCAACATACCACGGCGCGAGCCATGCTTCGCCCGCCGGCATGAGGGTATAGATTTCATCCATGACATACTGCAACACCAACGGTCGCTGCTCGATAAGCAGTTCGCGCTGCGCTATGATTGCTTCATCCGACATATCGTTGATGTTATCACCGCGATACAGCGCCGCAACGCCGAACGCATCGCGCGGGTTGTTGAACATCAAAATGCGATTGGCATAGTCTTCGTTCCACAGCGCGCCCCAGCTTGTGGGTGTGCTAACGTGGTCACTGTTGTAGATGATACCGGTGATGCCCCATGCATAAGGCACGGAAAATGCATTTTGCGGATCGTACGCAGGATTGAGGAACAACTCGTCAATATATTGGAAATTTGGTATATTGTTGAAATTTAAAGGAAAAAGCATGTCTTCTTCAATGAGCTGCTCAATCATATAGTCTGACGGCACAATAACGTCATAGCTCGCGCCGCCTATTTGCAGTTGTGTGTACAGCTCTTCATTGGTGCTGTATGTGCTGTAATTGACAGTGATGCCGGTTTCGGCTTCAAACTCAGCAATTAAATCTTCGTCAATGAACAGCCCCCAGTTGAAGACGTTGATGGTGACACCAGTGAAGTCTTGCACACCGTGCGTGTTATCTTCGCAGGTTACGCAGGCATCGGCTGTTTGCGAGAGTGGGGTGATGCCCGCCAAAACGATTGCCATGACAAGCAGGGAAACGATTTTCTTTTTCATTGTTTGTACCTCCATGATTGTTTATATTTTTTACACAGGCGCCCACAATGCGCCCCTACGGTGATTACATCCGGCCAAACAACCCGCCGCGCGGACGGCCGTTTTCGGGTTTCATATACTTAGCACTGCGCGCTTGCAGTAGATTGATGAGCACCATCACCGCCAGCACGGTCAAGAACAACAGCGTGAACATGGCGTAAACAGGCGGCGGCATGGCACGTTTGGTGTAGCTGTAAATCTCGACCGGAAGGGTCACAAAACTTGGCCCATGTACGAAGAAACTGATGACAAAATCGTCGAGCGACAGCACAAAGGCCATCATAAACCCACCCAATATGCCGGGGAAAATCTCGGGCAGTACAACTTTACGGAACGATTGGAACGGCGTACAACCCAAATCCCTTGCCGCTTCGCTGATATGTGGGTCGAGTTGCCGCAACTTGGGCATGACCGCAAGGATGACGTACGGCAAATTAAACGTGATGTGCGCAATCAGCAATGTCCCAAAGCCCAACGCATCGCGCTCCGATTGCATGGTACGTCCAATAAAGACAAAGAAAATGGCCAGCGATACGCCTGTTACGATGTCGGGGTTGGTGATGGGGATGCGAGTCAGCTTCATAACGACACCACGCATTTTTTTGCGCATTGACACGATACCCATGGCTGCCATTGTTCCGAGAATCGTCGCTGCGGTGGCCGCGAGAAAGGCAACAATTAAGCTATTTTGCAACAGCAGCATCAAGCGACTGTTGCCCGCCAACTGGCGGTAATTGTCAAGGGTAAAACCAGTAAAGATGGTCGGCGTTGAACTGGCGTCAAACGAACGCACAATCAAGAAGGCAATCGGTAGATATAGAAAAATGAAGACGCCGATGGTAAAGGCTTTTAATGCTTTCATTGTCACGCTAAAACCCTCCACTTCGGCTTGCGATTCCATGCGGCGGACGCGTTTTTTCAGCGCTTCTTCTCATCAGAATACACCCTCCTCGTCATCGCTAAACTTGTTCATGACGCCCATACAAAGCACCACCATCAGCATCAATACCAGTGACAGCGCGGCACCAACATTGGGGTTATACGCTGTGGTAAACATGTCTTCGATCATATCACCGATGAGCATTTGGCCGGCGGGGCCCATCTGCTGTGTGATGTAGAAAGTACTCACTGCGGGCACGAAGACCATCGTGATGCCCGCCGCGATGCCGGGCATACTCAATGGAAGCAGCACTTTGCGCAGTACTTGCTTGCGATCACAGCCCAAATCTTGCGCCGCTTCGATAACACGCTTGTCAATGCGCAATTGTACGGTATAAAGCGGCAGAATCATATATGGCAAGAAGTTGTACACCATGCCCAACACCAGTGCCGGCGGTGTGCGCAGTAAGGGCAGCGGCCCGATGCCGATAAGCCCGATGGCGCTGTTGACAATGCCGGTGTTTTGCAGTAATGCCACCCATGCCAGTGTGCGCAGCAGGAAACTCATGCACATGGGCAGAATAATCATCATCATAAGCAACCGTTGCCGGCTTGGACGGCAACGCGCGATATAGTATGCCGTGGGGTAGCCAATTAAAAAGCAGAACAACGTCGCGACAGCGGCGTAAAGAATGCTATCAACAAATGCGGGCAAAAATTCGCCCAATTGAGCCATGTTTCCAAATGTAAATTGTCCTGTGTGCTGATCGGTAAAGGCGAAGAATACCACCATAGCCATCGGCACGACGATAAATATCGCCATCCATACCAGGTAGGGCACGGCTATCAATCTATTTTTCATCGCAATTCACCATGCTGCGTTTCGTCGTAACTCTCTTCCTGCTCATTAAATTCCACCAACTCGTCAAATTCGGCGCTGTATGAACTGTAATCGCCGAATTGCCCGGAATAGCGACTCTTTTTCATAATGTGAATATCTTCGGGATTCAGGCGGATGCCGATTTGCGCACCAATTTCCGGTTGGTCGGTCGACTGTATCAACCATTTGAAGCCAGCGAAGTCGACGATAATATCGTAATGCACGCCTTTGAAGGTGATACTTGTCACGCGGCCTTTGAGATGGCCTTGCTCGACGGGTACGATGTCGATGTCCTCAGGGCGGATAACAATGTCGACAGGTTCGCGCTTGTCGAAGCCGCCATCAAGACACGGAAATTTGCGCCCAAAGAACTCGACAAGTTTATCTTCCAGCATAACACCGTCGAGAATGTTTGATTCGCCGATAAAATCGGCAACAAAAGCATTTTGCGGTTCATTATAGATGTCCTCGGGCGTGCCGACTTGATGGATTTCGCCCTTATCCATAACGACAACGGTATCGCTCATGGTCAATGCTTCCTCTTGATCGTGCGTGACATAGACGAACGTGATATCAAGGGTTTGCTGAATGCGCTTCAGTTCATTTTGCATATCTTTGCGCAATCGTAAATCAAGCGCGCCGAGAGGCTCGTCCAACAGCAATACGCGCGGACGGTTGACAATGGCACGAGCGATGGCGACGCGCTGCTGTTGCCCACCAGACATTTGATGCGTTTTGCGGCTTTCAAAGCCTTTAAGGTTGACAATTTCGAGTGCTTCTTTAACACGCGCACGAATTTCGCGTTCAGGCAGCTTGGCGATACGCAAGCCGAACGCAACGTTTTCGTAGACATTGAGGTGCGGGAACAGAGCATATCGTTGGAAGACTGTATTGACGTTGCGCTTGTGCGGCGGCACGTCGTTAATTCTCACGCCTTCGAAAAAGACATCACCTTTTGTCGGCGACAGGAAGCCGCCTAAAATACGCAGGGTTGTTGTCTTGCCGCAGCCGCTGGGACCCAACAGTGTGAGAAATTCTTTATCCTTAATGTTGAGATTGATGCTGTTCAAGATAATTTCGTCGTCAAACGACACCACGCAATCGGCGATGCGAATGAGCTCGGACATGTATCACTCCACCTTTCGAAAAAATTCGTAGAGACATACTATATATGGTATGACAGTATTTGTCAATAGTTAATTTTCGAGGATACCGATATACGATAAATTCCGATACAGCCCCGCGTAGTCGAGGCCGTAGCCTACTACGAATAAATCTTCCACCTGAAAGCCAAGATAATCCACCACCACATCGGTTTGACGGCGTGATGGTTTTTCCAGCAGCGTACAGATTTTAATTGACGCCGGTTTGCGGATTTGCAGTTGCTTGATAAGATAATCAAGTGTCAAGCCGCTGTCGAGGATGTCTTCAATGATGATGATGTCGCGCCCTTCAATGTCACAACCCAAATCCATCAAAATTTTGACTGTGCCAGATGTTTTTGTGCCGGCGCCGTAGGATGATACTTTCATAAACTCGAATTCACAGGGTAAGTCAATGGCGCGCGCCAAGTCGGCCATAAAGGTGACACAGCCTTTCAAAACGCCGACCAACAATGGGCTTTTTCCTTGATAATCTTGCGTGATTTCCGCGCCGAGCTCGCGGACTTTTGCGGCGATTTTCTCGGCACTTAGTAATGTTTTTGGTGCTGTCATGTGACCCGTTCTCCTTATGTCAAAAAGTGTCCAGCGACTGCGTGCAAACTTGTCCCAACGCTAAGTGGCAGACGGCGTTTTCGTCCGTGAAACTATCATACCAAAGAATGTCGGATTTTGCAACGGGTGATGAATGCGGCGCAAACGTCATCACGCACTAAATATTGACAGGCGCAGCGCAAGCGTGTTATACTTTGTATTCTAACACGAAACTCAAAATCTGTCCATTACATAGGAGGCCATCATGTCTAACGTCAAAATGCGAAGCGGTGAGTCCATCCCCCTCGAAATGCACAAGGTGCGTATGGTGCAAAAAATTAACCTCTTGCCGGTCGAAGAACGACTGGAAACAATGAAAAAAGCCGGTTTTAATACTTTCCTGCTGCGAAATCGCGATGTATTTTTAGATATGCTGACAGACAGCGGCGTCAACGCCATGAGCGAAAATCAATTCGCCGCTATGATGCAGGCCGACGACAGCTATGCCGGCTCGGAAACATATTATCGTCTTGAAGAAGTCATTCAAGATGTTTTTGGCATGAAGCATTTTCTGCCCACTCACCAAGGACGGGCCTGTGAAAACATCCTTGCCGAAGTGCTGGTCAAGCCCAACCCCGGTTCGGTCGCGCTGATGAATTACCACTTCACTACGACTAAGGCGCATATCGGGCTGAATGGCGGTTCAATCGAAGAAATTGTCATCGACGAGGGTCTCAACATCACGAGCAACCATCCATTTAAGGGTAATATGTGCCTTGATAAGCTCAATGCCGCCATTTCGCGGCTGGGCAAAGATAAGATTTGCTTTGTACGCATTGAGGCAGGCACAAACCTTATCGGCGGTCAGCCTGTTTCGATGGCGAATATGCGCGACGTATCCGGCATTTGCCGCAATCATGGCATTCCGCTTGTCTATGACGCCAGCCTGTTGGCCGACAACCTGTACTTTATCAAAACCCGTGAGGCGGCATATAAGAGCGTTGATATCAAAGCGATTACGCGCGAAATCGGCGAGTTGATGGATATTGTGTACTTCTCGGCACGGAAACTGGGCGCAGCGCGCGGCGGTGGTATTATGGTATCGGACGACAATTTATTCCTACGGATGCGCGAGCTAATTCCGTTATACGAGGGCTTTTTGACTTATGGCGGCATGTCGGTGCGCGAAATGGAGGCATTGGCCGTTGGGTTGCGCGAGACGATGGATATCGAAGTCATCAGCCAAACGCCGATTTTTGTTGAGGCGTTGTGCAATGAACTGCTCGGGCGCGGTGTGCCTGTTGTCACACCGCCGGGTGGACTTGGGTGTCATATTGACGCGCGGGCGTTCTGTGAACATATTCCACAGGAAATTTATCCGGCAGGCGCATTGGCAGCGGCGATGTATATCGCCAGCGGCGTGCGCGGTATGGAGCGCGGCACAATGAGTGAGGAACGCGACAAGACCACCGGCAAGGATAAACTCGCCGAGATGGAATTGCTGCGTTTGGCTGTGCCTAAGCGTGTCTTTACACTATCGCAAGTGAAGTACACCGCCGACCGTTTGGCGTGGCTGTATGAAAACCGCAAACTGATTGGCGGCTTGAAGTTTGTCGAAGAGCCGAACGTATTGCGCTTCTTCTTCGGGCGGCTTGCGCCTGTGGGGAATTGGGCAGATGATTTGGCCAAGGCATTTAGACAGGATTTTGGAGAGAGTCTGTAATTCTATACTAGGCGGCTCTTGGCGATAACTTCGGCATTGATGAAGATGGATTTTCTTTTTGGTAGGCCGTGACGTCTTTACTGCATTGGAAAAGGATTTTGCAGATTAACTGATACGACAACCCCCATGGGATATGGCGTTGCCAATCCCATGGGGGTTGTTTACGTTGTTATTTTTATTCCCGCTCAAAGAACCACTCTACATCCGGTTCGCGCGTATCGCGCAATACAAGCTCTCCTTCACGCAATTCAAACCAATGGCGTTCTTCGGCGGGCGGTGATGTGTCATCTCCATGCGGGAAAGCAAAGACAATTTGTCTGCCGTCGACATGCCAATAAAATGGATCCGGCGAAATTGCCGATATTTCCGCACCGTCGATCCTCGTGCCGACTTCCCCGCTGCCGTCAGCACGGAATATGTAGACAATTTCTAACTTTTCGTCCATGCTAGTATCAGAAATCTCAGCCACCCATGTGCCGACTAAATCACTGTCGATACTGTCCTCACATCCGGCGAGCGCGAGTACTGTCAGTAGTAAGATTGCTAAAATTGTCCGTTTCATTCGTATTGCCCTCCCAGCTTTTTTAATGACTATTGCAACAATGCCCTTTGTAGGCCACGTCTTCTTCCGGTTCTGATTGCAGGCGCTCCAACAACGCCGCAATCGCCGCCTTAGTGTCGCCTGTGGCATAACCCGCACTATATTCTACTAAAGTTTTCAACGCACTCGGCGTGCAATATTCATTAATTTTTCCACTTTTAGCTAAATTCATAAACAAATCCCCTGTCCTGCCCTCACGATAGCAGTCAACACAGAAACTGGGAATAAATCCATCTTCACACAGCCAGCGTACCACTTCGTCTAAATTTCGCGTATCGGAAACTGAAAACTGGCTTAATGCTTCTTCGTCCAACGTATAAGAGCCAACCCCTGTCCGCGAACCCGCCGAAATTTGGCTGACTCCGGCGTGTAACAGCCGCTTACGCAAAATCTCCGACTCTCGCGTTGAAGCAATCAATCCAACATACGGCAACGCCAATCGCAGCACGGCAACAATTTTTACAAAATGTTCGTCATCCAACGGGTACAACGGCTCGGCTGAACCCGCAGCCGCTTTCATTCGCGGCACACTAATCGTATGCGGTCCAACGCCGTGCGTTTTCTCCAAATGCAACGCATGGTGCAGTAGACCCAACACCTCAAAGTCGGCGTCGTACAACCCAAACAATGCCCCCAAGCCAATATCGTCAATACCGGCAGACATGGCCCTATCCATCGCCGTTGAGTGCCACGTAAAATCGCTTTTCGGACCGTCGGGGTGATAGTAGGCGTATGCCTCGGGGTGATACGTCTCTTGAAACAAAACATAAGTGCCTATATTGGCAGCTTTGAGTTTGCGGTAATCATCCTCACTCGCCGCCGCAATGTTGACATTGACACGGCGAATCACACCGTTATCGTTGACGGTGTTGTAAATCGTTTCAATGCTTTCAGTGATATACTCAATCGGCGCGTGGTCGGGATGTTGCCCGGCTTCGAGCGCCAAACGCTTGTGTCCCATCGACTCCAACACGCGCACTTCGGCGGCAATTTCGTCCTGCGTCAACACACGGCGCAGCGTTTGATTATCGGCTTTGTAACCGCAATAGCGGCAATTGTTTACGCAATGGTCATTGATATATAACGGCGCAAAAATGACTACACGCTTGCCGTAAATGCGTTGCTTAACCTGCCGTGCGGCATCGAGAATGCTCTGCGTCACTTGCGGGTCTTTGTTTTTCAGCAGCACTGCTGCCTCAAACGGCGACAGTCCCATCCCGGCCAAGCCTTTGTCAATAATGGCTTGAACGGTAAATGTATGTTGCGCAGCACTCGCGCCCGCCGCTAAATCACGCTCGATAGCGTTGGCGTAAAATGTTTCTTGCATTATTTTCTCCTTGGATTTTGCTATATAGCGTCACGATACAACGCCTATCGGCGCATAAAATACGTTGAGCGTCGAAGACGAATTACAGCTGAAAATGCTTATACTATTCAGACATTTTCTTTAAGTAAAACTCATCTTGTATTTTCAAGGCTTCTTTGACTTCTTGTATGTTTTCGGCACAGAATGTCGGCAATGGAATGACACAATGCCCACAAATAAACCCATACTTGCCGTCGGGCAGAATAATTGAATAACCGTATGCTATTCCAGTGCCGCATTGCCCGCACTTATTTTCACATTCAAAACAACGCGTTTCGTATCCAGTATTTTCATAGTTATATATTTTTTCAAGGGCTTCTTTGAACACACCTGTGTATTGTTGTAGTGCATAAAAACTCATGGCTATTTGTGGTGAATTATTTTTCGTTCTGATACTTAAAATTGTTTTCTTCGTTTTACTCTTTCTAAAATCCGCTTTATCTTCGTTTTTTCCTGTTAATGCAGGCATATAACCCAATGATATTGCATATTCGGCAACTTCCAAGTAGCTTTTCCGGCAATCATTCGGTAAAGTAACAATTATTTTGTTTAAGGCGTTTTTTTGTTTTTCTGTCATTTCAAAATACCTCTTTTGTTCAAAATATAAAACTTATTCACTATTGATTATCAAGCCGTTGTGTGGTACTTTGCTTATACTGCGAAATCATTATTTAAGTTTATGTGGGTTCTCTAACGCCAAATTGAAAACATTTCCGCAATTTTTACAAGCGATAGCTGTAACTTTCAGCATACCAAAAATAGATCTTTTTCCATCTGGGTTGAACAAACTGCCACCATAACCTGTAAGTTCACCTTGCCTCAAATTATCACTTCCGCATTTTTCGCATTTCTCAATAATATGGCTCATAGCTATACCACCTAATATAAATTTTCTGAGTATACTCCTAAACGTTATTAACAACCAACATTTCCCCCACTTGATACGCATCCCCCGCACCCATGGTCAAAATCAAATCGTTCGGCTGAACCTCTTTGCGCAAAATCTCGGCAATCTCGCCAAAATCACTCACTGCCCGCGCGCCGGGTATCAACGCTGCCAATTTCGCGCTCGACACAATACCCTCGTCCGGCTCGCGCGCCGCATAAATATCGGCAACAATCACGCTGTCGGCCAGTCTTAACGCCTCGGCAAATTCGTTGAGCATTTGCGCGGTGCGGCTGTACAAATGCGGTTGAAACACCACGCGCACAGCATTGAAACCCATCTCGCGCACGGCATTGAGTGTTAATTCCACCGCCGTGGGATGATGCGCATAATCATCATAGACCCACGCATCGTTGCACCGCCCTTTCAACTCCATGCGCCGTTCCGCCGACCGAAAGCTCTGTAATGCAACGGCCGCCTCTTGCCCCGGAATCCCCAGCATTTGCGCTACGCCCAACGCACCAAGCGCATTAAGCATATTAAAATCGCCCGGCACACTCAACGCAACGTGCGCGTAAAAACGCCCGTCCACAGTTACGTCAAAACTGGCGCACCCTTTGTCCCACATAATGTTTGTCGCTTGCACATTGTCGCTTTCAGCCAAGCCGAACGTCTTGTACTTCATGCCGTCCAATGCCTCGCGGCAATTCGGACACGCGCCGTTAATCAGCAAAATGCCGTCTTCCGGCGTGTTTTTCGCAAATTGCCTAAAAGCATCCAAAACCGCACCTAAATCGCTAAAAAAGTCTTGATGGTCATACTCAATGTTCAAAATTAGGCTAATTTTCGGATGAAAATGCAAAAACGAATTGTAGTATTCACACGACTCGGTAATCATTAAATTCGAGTCACCCAAACAAAAGCCCTTGGGCTGCGTCGGCGTCCGCGCGCCGATAAACGCCGTGGGCGAGCGGTCGGCAGTCGTTGCAATATGCGTCAGCATTGACGAAGTTGTCGTCTTGCCATGCGTGCCCGCAACGCAAACCGAGTATTCATACGCCGTCATAATCGCGCCCAAGAGTTCGGCGCGTTCATACAACGGAATCCCCAACGCCTTGGCTTGTAAGACTTCAGCGTTGTCATCACGAATCGCCGCCGACCGCACGCAAACTTTTGCATCGCCAATCAAGCTGCCGTCGTGTACTGTCGATATTTCAATGCCCAACGCTTCCAAGTCACCAACACGTTGGCTGTCCTGCATATCCGAGCCACTTACAAAATGCCCCGATTTGTGCAGTAATTCCGCCAATTGCGCCATCGAAACGCCGCCAATTCCAATAAAATGTACCCGAACACCGGGGTTTGACAATAATTCTCGTAATTTCATCGTTGCTCCTTAACCCCGAATTCCGAATCCCGAATTCTGAACTTCTAAATACGCTTCTTCCATCATGTAATGCGAGCCGCAAATCAACACTAAATCGCCATCTTGCGCCGCCTTTAACGCCATTTTAACCGCATTCGTGACTGTCTCGCAGGTTTTTACATCAGCACAATGCGCACTCGCCAACGCGGCTAAGTCCTCGGCAGGCATAACACGGTCGGCATTCGCCGCGGTTGCATAAAACACCTTACAATGCGGCGCAAGTAAACCAACGCATACATCCGCCTGCTTGCCGCGGCGCATACTGACAACGGCGTGAATTTCGCGCCCTTCGTACATTGATCTCAACGAATTCACCAACGCATACATACCGTCGGGATTGTGCGCAACATCCGCCATGACCAGCGGCTTTTCGCTCAAAATCTGCTGCCGCCCCGCCCACTCTACCGATTGCAAACCGTCTTGAATCACTTGCTCATCAACCACTACGCCGCAAAGACGCAGTTGCTCTAAACAGTCAATTGCAACGGCAGCATTTTTAACTTGATGTTCGCCCGCCAACGCCAAACAATACGGCTTGCCGCGGTATGTGAACCGCGTTTGCGCCGGCGTTGCTTCCAAGATAATAATAGACTCCGGCTCGGTAAATGTCAAAGGAATTTCCTTGACAAGCGATTGCTCTAAAATCACGTTCAACACGCCGTCAGACTGCCCGCCCATTGCCACAGCACGGCTGCCACGCTTGAATATACCACATTTTTCGTACGCAATTTGCGGTAATGTGTCGCCGAGGTATTCCATATGGTCAAACGCAATCGCCGTCACCGCCGCAATCAACGGCGGCTCAATCACATTGGTAGCGTCCCAACGCCCGCCCATGCCGACCTCAATCACGCAAAAATCAACGTCATGCGCCGAAAACACTTGCAACGTCACGGCCACAACAATTTCAAATTCGCTCGGCGGCTCTTCCCCGTCGCGTTCCATTTGTTCGATAACCGCCTTGACTGCCGTCATCCGCTCTGCCAATTCGTCCTGCGAAATCATCTCGCCGTTAATACGGATTCGCTCACAAAAATCAAACATATACGGCGACGTACACAACCCCACACGATAGCCCTGTTTACGCAGCACCGCGTCAATCATAGCACACGTCGACCCCTTGCCGTTCGTGCCGGCGACATGAATACAACGCAAGCCTTTTTCGGGATTACCCATCGCATTGAGCAATGCTTGAATGCGTGTTAAACCAGGCTTTGTGCCAAACTTCGCAACACCATGTAAATAATTTAACGACTCCTGATAGTTCACAAACTGCCCAATCCTTCCGTGATTTTCGCCAATTTCGCCATTAATGATGCCTCTTTTTCTCGGTCGGCCGCAACGACATTCGGCGGTGCTTTGGCAATGAATCCCTCATTGTTCAACCGCGCTTGCAACGGCGCAAGCTCTTTTTCCACTTTGACTTTCTCAGCCTGCAACCGCTTGATCTCGGCCTCACGATCAACCAACTGATCTAATGGCAGAAGAATCAGCGCCTCCTGCGTCATTACTTGCACATATCCTGTCAAGTCACTTGGTTTAACATTCGTAACCGACACTTCACTGCCCGAAGCCAACCTACACAACACAGCTTGACCTGCATCATAAGCGACAAGCTCGTCTGTTACAATCATAAGTGCCGTCTTTTTGCTCGGCGGAATATTCATCTCGGCACGCTTGGCACGGATGGCGCGGATAGCTTCCATCACGCGTTCCATCGCCGCGGTTTCTGCCGCATACGGCGCATTGCCGTCAGCTTGCGGCCATGTGCCGCGCACGAGTAAATCACACGGTTTATGCGGCAACGATTGCCATATTTCCTCGGTAATAAATGGCATAAACGGGTGCAACAACGTCAAAATCTTGGACAAAACGTATGTCAACACGCGCTGAACGTCCTGTTCGTGCGCAAATACGCGCGGTTTGGACAACTCGATATACCAATCGCAAAATTCGTTCCACACAAAGTCCACCATCATCTGCGCCGCCATGCCTAAATCGTAACGGTCGATTGCCGCCGTAACATTTTGTACTGTCGTGTGCAAACGGTTAAGAATCCATTTGTCTTCTTGCTGCAATGTATCGGGCAAGCTTGATTCGCTTAATTCAACATCGTTACTCAGTACAAATCTTGCCGCGTTCCATAGCTTATTCCCGAAATTTCGCATAGATTCGCACTTCTCGTCGCTAAACCGCAAGTCGTTGCCGTTGCCTACGCCAATTGTCAACGCCAAGCGCAACGAATCTGCGCCATACTTTTGCACCATTTCAACCACATCAACGCCGTTGTCGAGCGATTTTGAAATTTTTCGCCCATCTTCAGCCCGCACAAGACCGTGAATAAACGCCGTTTTGAACGGCACATCGCCCATGAATTCCAAGCCCATAACAATCATGCGCGCAACCCAAAAGAAAATGATGTCGTACGCGGGGTTGACAACCATTGTGGGATAAAAATACGCCAAATCGGATGTTTTCTCCGGCCAGCCAAAGACCTCAAATGGCCACAATGCCGCCGAAAACCACGTATCCAGCACATCAGAATCCTGCTGCCAATCATTTTGCCCGCATTTTTGGCATTCCTTCGGCACGGCACGCGCCACAACAAGTTCGTCGCACGCCGCGCAAGTGTAGGCCGGAATGCGGTGTCCCCACCACAATTGCCGCGAAATACACCAATCGCGAATATTTTCCATCCAGTGTAAATAAATTTTCGTAAAACGTTCCGGTTCAAACGCCATTTTCCCGTTTTTTACAACGTCTATCGCTTTTTTCGCCAACGGCTCCATTTTGACAAACCACTGCTCACTCGCCAGCGGCTCAACTGTGTCTTTGCAACGATAGCAGCTACCAACGGCGTGAGTGCGTTTTTCGGTTTTTGCAAGCAGCCCCGCTGCTTCTAGATCAGCCAGCATTTTCTTGCGCGCATCATAACGCGCTAAGCCTTGATACTGCCCGCCATTTTCGTTTACAACAGCCTGCCCGTCCAGCACAATCAATTGCGCCAAGCCGTGCCGCTGCGCTACATCAAAGTCATTCGGGTCATGCGACGGCGTGATTTTTACACAGCCCGTGCCAAATTCGCGGTCGACATATTCGTCGGCAATTACGGGGATTTCGCGCCCAACAAGCGGCAGCACCACCATCTTGCCTACCAAGTGCGTATATCGCTCATCTTCGGGGTGTACGGCAACCGCCATGTCGCCCAGCATCGTTTCAGGGCGCGTCGTCGCAACGATCAAATACTCGTCAGTGCCTTTAACAGGATACTTGATATGCCACAAATTTCCTTCACGGTCGTTATGCTCAACCTCATCGTTCGCCAACGCCGTTTCACATTTCGGACACCAGTTGATAATGCGCAACCCTTTATAAATCAAGCCTTTTTCGTACAGCTTAACAAATGCCTCAACCACTGCACGAGAACATCCCTCGTCCATGGTAAAACGCTGACGTTCCCAGTCACAGGACACACCAAGGCTCTTAAACTGCTCAAAAATACGCCCGCCGTACTGTTCTTTCCACGCCCAAACATGTTCAAGAAATTTCTCACGCCCCAAATCGTGGCGCGTCACACCATGCTCTTCGCGCAGCATTTTTTCCACACGCGCTTGCGTTGCAATGCCGGCATGGTCAATACCGGGAACCCAACACGATTCATACCCCTGCAAGCGTTTGGCGCGAATAAGAATGTCCTGCAAACTGTTGTCATAAGCGTGACCGATGTGCAGCTGCCCTGTTACATTCGGCGGCGGCATAGCGATAGAAAACGGCGGTTTATCGGGATTGACCCGGGCGCGAAAAGCGTTTGCGTCCATCCACATGGCATATGTGCGACTTTCAGCAGCGGCATGATTATAGTTCTTTTCCATGACTTATCTCCAATTCGGGTTAAAAATGTATAACTTTAATAGTATATACCATATCGGCGTATTTGTCCACATTGCAGAAAATGCTTGTTGGACGGCATAACCCCAGAGATTGCATCATGCTTTTTTGCCCTTATTTTGTTGCTGCAAAAACATCCCTATACTGACAGCAATTATCGCTACAATGACAATTGCCATAATTTGTCTGAAAAATCTTGCAAAAAGTCCGGCAAAATCAATAAAAAATCCTTGATTATCTAATATAATTTCGCCGGTTTCAATGTCAAAAACCACCGTTCTGCGCTCGTCCGTTCGTATTGTCAGCTCGTTGCTTTCGGCATCAAAGTTTGTAATTGACCAGTTGTACCGATACGGTCTTGCAAAATCCATCTCCCTACGTCTTGTTTCTGCATCAGGATTATTTAACAAATGATGCCTTGAATATGTTCTGACAACTTCGCCATACGCATAAAAAACCAACGACTGGCTCCTGCCCGATGAGCAAGTAACAGACGAAACAAAATACGACATATCATTGGAAAAATACGCCCGCAGCCCCAGCCATGCCCTCCTAAAATGATTGATGGTATATACAAGTTGCCTCGGCTCTGTATTTGTATAAATCGCCGCTCTTTCATCACCATCTTCGTGTTCAAACCGATAATAGCCGCTCTCTTCGCAAAAGACGTAACCGTAGAAACGAAACACCCTTGTTTGGTCCTCTGAGATAATCTCAAACGATTCCGGCGGCGCAATCGACAACGCCATAACAGGCATTACAACAATATTAAGCAGCACTGTAATCAACGCGACCAATATGACTAACTTTTTCATGGCAACTTTTTTGCTCCTTATGCATGGAATGCAAATTTCCGCATTTTTTGGTTGACATAACAACTTTACGCTTTATCCCCCGCGCAACAACCGCCCCGTCCCAACTCTTTTCTAAAAAATATACACCGCTCTGTTTCAACAAATCCCAACCGCAAATGAAATTTATAGCTGTCAACATTATCCAGCAAGCAATCGCTCAGAAACTCGCGGCAACCGTTCTCCCGCGCCCAATGCTCGCACACAGCAACAAGCGCGCGCGCAATACCGTTTTTACGATGTGCTTCCCGAACGTAAATTGCCTCTAAGTACCCGCAAGTTTCGTCGTACGCCTTGCCGTTTACATACTCGCTCCGCAATGCGCCGTGGCTGACGCCGATTGGCCGTTCATCTTCATACGCGAGAAAAAATGCCGACTTTTTGTTTACTAAATCTTTCGCGGTACATTCGCGCAATTCTTCGTACGACTCATCATCGCCGTACAGTTCGCGCAACAGTTCGGTGACAAGCTCAACGTCACTTGCGCCCGCGTTTCGTAGCATAATCGCCATGCTTTTCCTCCTATTTCAACGTCACAACCGTCACGCCATCTTCTCCCTCACCATAACGCCCCAGCCGAAATGCCTTAACCTGCCGATGACCCTTCAAATGCCCATGCACTGCACTTCGCAACACACCCGTACCTTTGCCATGCACAATACGCGCCGTCTCCATCTTCGCCATAACGGCACTATCTAAATATGCGTCAACTTCCGGCAATGCCTCATCAACGTTCTTGCCAAGGATGAGCAGCTCCTGCGGCGCAGTGCGAAATGTCGGTTCATTGCTGCTGCCGTCACCGTGCCCGTAGTTTTTAGCCTCCACGGTCACTCGCTCGCGCTCAATCAGCTGCAATTCATCGACATGTGCCTTGACCTTCAAAATGCCTGCTTGCAACTCAACCTTGCCGTCTTTATCCGGTAACTTGATAACCGTTGCCTGTCCACCCAATTTCAGCATTTCGACGGTATCACCAACTTGTATAGCACATTGTTTAGGCTTTGCAGCTATTTTTCGTTTTATTTGCAAAGCTTTCTCCGTCTCATTAAGCTGCCGCTTCATGCTTGTCCGCGCCTCTTGCAATGTGTCAAAGCTGCCCTTGTTCGCCTTGCGGCGCAAAGCGGCGATTTCCTCATGCACTAAATCGGCCGCCGCCCGCGCTTCGTCTAAGATACGGTGTGCCTCAGTTTGTGCTTTTTCGGCGGCTTTTTGACGCTCGTTTTCAATCTCACGCGCCAGCCTGTCCCATTCGGCGCGTTTATTGCCTGCCAGCCGCGCATGCTCTTCAGCTGTTTGACGCGCGTCTTCCAGCTTCTTTCGCTGGCTGTCGAGTGCCGCGACGACATCCTCAACCGCCGCGTCACCCGTTTCAATATGCCGCACCGCCTGTGTGACAATATGTTCCGGCAGCCCCAGCCGCCGCGAGATGGCAAACGCATTAGACTTGCCGGGCACGCCAAGCAACAACCTATACGTCGGTTTCAATGTATCAACATCAAATTCACATGCCGCATTTTCCACACCGGCCGTCGTCAATGCAAAGGCTTTCAGCTCGGCATAATGTGTCGTCGCAGCAATAACCGCGCCTTGACTCCGCGCGTATTCAATAATGCTCCGCGCCAATGCCGCGCCTTCGACCGGGTCAGTCCCCGCGCCCAATTCATCAAACAAAACCAGCGTATTCTGCCCTGATTGCGCCAAAATAGCAACAATATTCGTCATATGCGCACTAAATGTGGATAGAGATTGCTCAATGCTTTGCTCATCACCGATATCTGCCAATACTGCGCGATAGAGCGGCACTTGGCTACCGTCATCGGCGGTAATAAACAGTCCGCAAGCTGCCATTAACGACAGTAGCCCGATGGTTTTCAACGCAACCGTCTTGCCGCCTGTGTTTGGGCCGGTCACGATAAGCGTGTCAAACGTTTCGCCCAACGTCACGGTAATCGGCACGGCAATTTTTCGGTCAAGCAGCGGGTGGCGCGCACGGCTTAGCGACAACGCGCCGTTTTCTGTAAGCGTCGGCCTGCTTGCGTACATTTCATACGCCAACTTTGCGCGGGCAAAAATGCAGTCTAGCGCAAGCAACATATCATGATTCATCAAAATCGCGTCGCCAACCTCAGAAACATCTCTGCTCAGCGCTGCCAAAATTCGCTCAATTTCAGCGCGTTCGGCGGCCTCCCATTCATGGATTTCGTTGTTCAGCGTCACCACTTCCTGCGGTTCGATAAAAAACGTCGCACCGCTGGAACTCACGTCATGCACCAATCCCGGCACGTCATTTTTATGCTCGTTGCGCACCGGCACAACAAACCGCCCGCCGCGTTGCGTAATCACGGCATCTTGCAACACTTTTGAACGGGATGACACAATTTTTTGCAATACTTCACGCACTTTACTCGCCGCAATACGTTTTTTTCGACGAATATTTGCCAGTTCCGGACTGGCATGGTCAGCAATCTCGTCTTCGCCGAGAATCGCCGTTGTGATAGCGTCTTCGAGACGTTTGATGGGTTGCAAGGCGGAAAAATATTTGCTTAAATGGTTGACATTGCCCGCTTTATCTTCACTCGCATATGACTTTGCCCCCCGCGCCGTGCGCAACAAATCAGCAACCTGCAATAATTCCCCCGTAGACAATACACCGCCGTCGTTTGCCCGCTTGACAATATCTTTCACCGGGCGCAACCCGGCAAAAGACGGACTACCCTGTGTACCGATGCAATCATATGCGTTAGCCGTTTCATCCAGCAAACACTGTGCATCGTGCATATTATTCGCCGGTATAAGTGCCACTGTCCAAGCCTTGCCCTCAGCACTTTGCGCACAATCGGCAAGCATAGCTAAAATACGCGACAACTCTAAGATGCGCATAGATTTTTGCTGCAAGTCCATCATATTATCTCTCCCTTTTGGCACACTTTACAACGGCATTTAGTTGACAAAACTTCACTCACTTCTGATTTCGTTGTCTGCGCAACTACACGCAAGTTTCCGGGATTCCATTTTTGCCGGACACCTGCTCAGCGCTTATGATAACCTCTTATAAAACACCAAGCTCTCAAACGCGTGCGCCAAGTGCGTTTGCAGATAATCTTCAGCCTCATCGCGCCAATCATCATCACTCACGACAAAGGAAAATGCCCGCTCAGTCGGCGCGGTTTGGCTATGATGAATGGCTTTCACACGGTCAGAAGAAAGCCCTTGCGGAGCTTCTAATTGATAACCTGCGATCGCCGCGATGCGCCACTCAAAGACCGCCTTGATATGTTCCAGCGTATACTGAGTGCCACTTAGTTTGTGCAGGGCAGTTAACATCAATCTCAGCAGCGCATCGTCCTGCCTGTCGCCGTCCGCCACGACATCGGCAACGTCGGCCATATATGTTGCCAGTGCCAGCTTCCGTACATCGCTGCGCAACGGCACAAAAAAACTGTGTGCTTCGGCGTCGTTGATAGTCAAGCGTTCGCGGTAGTCGAACACCGAAAATCGTGCATACACCAACGGCTCAACAAACGCCAACAATGGCGATTTGCGCCGCCGCGCACCCCGCGCACGCAACATCACCTTGCCATGCTGTCTGGACAGTACGAGCAGATACGCACTGTTGTCACCATACGGCGTTGCCCGCAACACAAGGGCGTCCAACTCGCTAAATATCTGGCTCATTCGACTGTGTAACCATAGCTCCGCACATGCGCCTGCGAATCACGCCAATTTTTGCGCACTTTGACCCATGTTTCCAAAAAAACTTTGCAGTTAAAGAACTTTTCCAGTTCAATCCGCGCCTGCTCGCCCACTTTTTTCAAAACAGAACCCTGCTTACCGATAACAATCGACTTGTGGCTCTCCCGCTCGCACACAATCGTCACGCCGATGCTCAGCAACCCGGCGCTCTCTTCCCATTGCTCACACACGCAGGCAATACCGTGCGGAATCTCCTGATTCAACGCCCACAGCAACTTCTCACGCACAATTTCGCAAGCATACTGTTGGTCGGGCTGATCTGTCACCATGCCGTCGGGAAAAAGTTGCGGCCCTTCAGGCATAAGCTTTGCCAACTCTTGCTTCAACGCGTCGACGCCATTTCCCGTCCGCGCAGACAACGGTATCATGGCAGTAAAGTCATACTGCTCAGCGTACAGTTGCAACACAGACAGCAATTCCTGTCGCGGCAACGTGTCAATTTTATTGATGACCAACACACAAGGCACGCCCATCGCCTTAATACGCTCCAACAAAATGCCCTCCGGCTTGCCAATACGCGCCACCGGCTCAACAACCAGCACAAGAGCATCAACATCCAGCATGCTCTCATTCACCGTGCGCTGCATGACATCATCCAACTTGTTTTTAGGCTTGTGAAAGCCCGGCGTGTCCATCAACACAAGCTGCACATCGTCATAATACGCCACTGCACTGATTCGATTACGCGTTGTCTGTGGCTTGTTGCTCACAATGGCGACTTTCGCGCCGCAAAGTGTATTGGTCAACGTCGATTTTCCGGCATTTGGCCGTCCGACAATAGTAATTAAACCCGATTTCATCGCAGTTCCCCCAATGTTTCCATAATCTCTTTCTCCCGCGCACGCATCCGCGCTTTTTCCGCGCCCTCGTCAACATGGTCGTAACCCAACAGGTGCAGTATCGAATGTACCGTCATGTAGCTAAGCTCACGCCTAACGCTATGTCCGAACTCAACAGCCTGCTGCTCTACTATCGGCAAGCAGATTGCCACATCGCCCAGAAAAACATCTTCACCGCTCGGGAACGATAGCACATCTGTGGTCTTATCAATATTCCGCGTACGAGCGTTGAGCCCGCGTATGCTTTCTTCGTCTACGCAAGCAACGGCAATTTGACGTTTGCCGTCCACACCCTCACACCGCAACGCACACCGTGCCGCGCGTTTAATTGCTCGCCGCATACTCCACGGCGCGCTCGATACGCTAATTTTTACGTTTCGCATAATTCTCATACGCTTGAATAATCCGCTGTACCATTACGTGCCGCACAACATCTTTATGGCTCAATTCACACTGTGCAATGCCTTCGACATTTCTCAGCACCCGCATGGCCTCAATCAGCCCCGATGGTTTATCTTTCGGTAAATCAACTTGTGTCACGTCGCCGGTGACAACAACTTTGGAGTTCTGTCCCATGCGCGTAAGAAACATTTTCATCTGCTCACGCGAGGTATTTTGCGCTTCATCAAGGATGATAAATGAATCATCTAATGTCCGCCCGCGCATATATGCCAAGGGTGCGACTTCGATTGAACCGCGCTCCATATGCTTTTGATAATTGTCGCCGCCCAACATATCAAACATGGCGTCATATAACGGGCGCAGATACGGATCAACTTTATTTTGCAGATCGCCGGGCAAAAAGCCCAACTTCTCCCCTGCCTCAACCGCCGGGCGCGTCAAAATAATGCGGCTGACCGCTCTATCACGGAACGCCGTCACTGCCGCCGCGACCGCCAAATACGTCTTGCCCGTGCCTGCGGGACCAACGCCCAACGTTACAGTGTTCTTTGCAATGGCATCAATATATCGCTGCTGCCCGGGCGTTTTTGCTTTGATAGGCTTGCCGCGCGCCGTCACACATACCACGCCCTTGCCCATAGCTTCAAGCTGACTGTCCTGCCCGTCTTCCACCATCTGCATGACCATATTGACGTTCTGCTCATCAAGTGCTTCGCCTTTGGCAACCAGCGACAGCAACGCTTGCACCGCCCGCGCCGCCAAGGCTACCACCTCAACCTCACCGCTAATTTTCACCTCATCGCCGCGGCTGACAATCACCACGCCATACTGCTTTTCAATCAGCCGAATGTTTTGGTCAAAGCTGCCGAATAGTGCGATAAGCTCCTCCATGCGGTCTACTTGAATAATCTGCTCCAAAATTACACCTCATAATATAACGTAATGCTCGCTAACACCGCCACGGGTGCGGTTTCACAACGTAATATTCTCGCACCCAGCGTCACAGCTGTCAATGATTGCATCGCTTTTTCGGCTTCATCTTCGCTAAACCCACCCTCGGGGCC
>Ga0131853_10000924_pt1 | contig 53153 bp, 31 predicted proteins | sample TergutLab28metaG_FD_92764 | JGI IMG/M metagenome (GOLD analysis project Ga0131853, IMG submission 92764) | Labiotermes labralis P1 segment gut microbial communities from Petit-Saut dam, French Guiana - Lab288 P1 (version 2) (version 2) | ecosystem: Host-associated > Arthropoda: Insects >...
AGGTCTAGAAAACAGAGATGAACGGCTGTGGGGACCCGTTGCGCTGACCACGTGACACCCCTCTATCCGCAAAAGTTGGCACTAACTTCGCCGACCGGCGGCGGCCGCTCTGTCGGTATAGTTGTATAGTACAAGCCACGCTGGGCAAAACCGCGTTGGGCGAGCGATTGCTGGAATATAAACATAACCAGTTTAAATTTTTTGCTGTCATTTAAACAAGGGGAGGGATGTTTCGGTTCATGGGTTAAGCTTATGGGTGAAAGTTCTAACGAAGTTAATAGCTGGGGCTGTTTGTAATAAAATGGGCGGACAAGCTGAAAGTGAAACGTAACGCCAAATTCATGGACACTGTTCTCATTCAGAAACTTGTTTGTAATTCTTGATCTCAGTAACGTTCATCTTGTTGAGTGTTTACATTGTCACTGTTGTAAGGGTGAGAGCCGATCGATTTGGTTAGTGGCTACCACATCTGCGGGGGTGGCGCTCGTACATTGTGTCAGGACGGAGTCACTGACCCAACATGACTTCATACATCACTGATGCTATTTGATTTTGTATTATTATATTTTGTTTTAAGAATCTTACAATAGAGTCGTATGAAAAGTATGCCAAACTGCAGGAGGGTAATTTCCGTCTTTTGAAGGAAAATTCTGTCACTTTACCGCGATTTTCAAATATAATGTAGTTATTGATGAAACTTGAGGAAACGTAAGGAATGTCGATGACTGAGCAAATTAGCCTTTTTTGACTAATCATCCAACCAACTCAATGGAGCAGTGTTCTTGTTAAAGAGCTAATAGTTCTTCGGCTGGTTAAGCACTTTCCCGCATTGTGTGGAAACTGAAGTTTCATTACCGTGTTCACGAGAGCCAACCATTTGTCCGTATCCTGAGCCAGATTAATCCAGACCACGTCCTCCCGTCCTGTTTCTTGGAGGACCATCTCTTATCTGCTGTCAGAGACTGCTTATTCAGTATATGTGCAACTACCCTCCGTATCTGGAGGGCGTCTCCTCCATTTGTCATATCAGCTACCTAACAGTATTGTTGCAATTTTGCCAGGTTTTTAACGACCAACTCTTTGAACCGTTTGTTGTTGAGAGTTCTTTGACAGAAAACTGCTACATTTTCTGTTGTAAATTTCATAGAGAATGAGCTAGTAGCTCACTCTACGAAGTTTCTTTCAGGGTCAGGTTAATCTTGCGGTTTCAACGCGATGGCGCTCCGGCTCATTTCCGTCGAATAACAGAACAGTTGAAGTGCTGATATGAATACCGTTGGATTGGTCGTGGAAAACTGCAGACCTGGGTTCCCCATTCACCAGACCTCACTCCATTTTGGACTTATCCTTCTCAGGACATACGAAGCAGTTGGTTTAGGAAGAGAAATCTGAAATGAGAGGAACTGTGGAGAACCATGGACGCTTCGGCTTGCATTCGGAATAATCCTCAGGTCACGAAACAAGGTGCAAAGCAAGAGGGGCTAGTGTAGATAAAGGAGGTAATTTAGTACTGCAACTGCCCTAGGTAACTGATATAATGAAATTTAAGAAACTAGTTGTCAATGATAAGATTACCACAAAAAAATTGATTTTTTGAATCAGCGATTCTCTTTGCATTCGGTTTTCGACAAAAGACCTAGCTCCGTAGCGGTTGATTGTCGAACCCATTATTGTATATATGTTCTGTAGAAGGGCCCAATTGATCTCGTGAAGTTTGGTCGGCGTTTCATGGGACACCCTTCTACAGTTACGCGGCTCTTCACCGTTTTTCCGTGCCGCTGTTCCCATTGGTAGGCAAGTGTGTCGATTCTGCGGTGTAAAAGTGAGCTATGCCTGTCGCTGTTTCGGTTAATTCATAAAGGGATCATGTGAGACGCCACAACAGTAAATAACATGGTATTGGTCCCGGGGGGGGGGGGGGCTTTTTCATAAGATTTTCATAATTCCCGTAAATAATTCCATTACTTTATTTTAAGAATGAACCCCGTTCCAAGACTGGAGACTTTTGGTATTAAATTCGTGTATATGACATTTCGCTTTTAAAGCTCAAGAGAGCAGCAAGATCTTTCGCTCAGTATCACCGGGTCACCGAAATGTCACACGCTGGGTCACGGAGTGAGAGTTTTTCAGTCGGCTGCCGAATCTTTATTGTTTGCTGACATTGCAGTACAAAACAAGCGTCGTGTATTGCAGGTCCACTAGTTCTTTACCATTATCTGTTACGGATAAGGCTGTGTTATCAAACAGAAGGTAATTCCGAAATAGTGACTCTTAGGTATTTGGTTAGCACTCCTTGGACAGAGAGTAGGCTTCTAACAAAGTAGGATAACACAAAAAAAAAACAGAAAAACGCTTACATGCTTTGGAAGTAGATGGTGTGTTCACACGAGCCTGTCACTGACCTCTAACCTGACCCAGTTGAAACCTTAACTCCTTATTATTCGTTTTAATATTACCTTCCTGTCTGTGCCAAGGTCTTCCAAATGATCTCTCTTCATGTTTTCTGACCAAAAATTTATAAGCGTTTCGCATTTATGTTGGTTCATACCATTCTGTCTAATTCATTACATATATTTTCTTACTTACTACAAACCATCAGTATGTCCTCTCCTGCCCATATATTGTCATCTGGATCCATTTAGTTCTGAGGTTTTTCCTTTCAGTCTGTGATGCATAATGTTTTTATGATAAATGATAACCATAGGCAAAATCTTGATCTGTAGAACCACATGTCAGCTGTTTGTAATTTATTCTGTGTACTTACATCTACCTTCCAATGTTGACAGCGCCTTTTTCGTGCACAATTGGAATATCCACTCTTCCATCCAGAACTGTAAAAATGTACTGAGTGCACCCATAAGTCTGAAACCATAGGCATTTCGATCATTGTGTGTCAGCTGTTACAAAATATACTCAGAATGTCCATAGTTCTTGATGACACAAATGTATAGATGTTTTTCCCAGAACAGGGGAACAGCATGAATTTTATGTGATGTGTTGTGTTCTTGCTGCATGCAGTGACAGTTCACTTTTGAAGGTGCTTGATTGTACAGCATACTCTGAGAGGGCCCCATATGTAAAAGCGAAAGTGTGTAAGATCAGGGGGATTATTCTGGCTGTTCACTGATCTTTGCCTTCCCCTTGTGTTCATGCAACATTTCTCTAACTGGATGGCTATAACAATCATACATGTCATCTTGCTGAAGCTATTTCAGATGTTTGTTCTGCTTATTGAGATTGCTTTCAGGCATTTCATGTGCTGAGTGCAAATATTTAAACCATGCAGTGATTGTCACATTACTAGATACATGTTGTTAGAGCTGGCTGTGGATTTTTTTTATGACTTTGGTCCATCTGTCTGAACTTGCCCACACTGTTGCGGTAATTGGGAACCCCTCTGGTTGATGTGTGTTGAATGTTTCTGCAAGTTCTTTGTAACAGAATCCTCTATACAGCAGAATTACTTTCATGTATTTGTTTCTTCTCAATGTTAGCACTCACATCTGCAGTAAAGAGGAGATGTAAATAGCTTATAGCTCCAGAATTTTGGGATGTCTTGATTTAACAGCTTTTTACTGTAAACATTTCTCAAATTACTTTTTTTTTTTTTTAAACTTTGAATATCCATGATTTCGTAATCATTACAAAATAGGCCATGTGTCCTGTTGAAGTTCATGTGTATGTAAAACAGTAATTTCACCAGATACATGTACTTTCTGTGGATGTATATTTTGCTTCTTACACAGAGAAGATTAGATGTAGTTTACAAGTGTCTGAACTCAGGGTGTCTAGTAAAATATTAGAACTTAAGAGGGATTAGGTAAACAGAAACAGGAGTATATTACATAAGGAGGAGTGGTATGTAGGAGAAAAATAATGCATTCAGGATTTTGGTGAGGCATTTTTTGGCAAGCATGGCTATGAAAAAAATGGGAGGTGGATGAAACTCTTTGAGAGTCTTTGGTGTATTATCTGTTGCAAAGCAGTCGGTTGGTTGATTCAGTAATTACTTGTTTAGCCAATAGACGTATTTAAGTATTAGTGCTTGTCTTTCCAATTTTCATATTCATGGTACACTTACATTTAATATGCACATCAACAGTTACTTTCCTTTACATGTCTGTTGATTACTTTTGACATGCAGATAAAAATTTTGTTTTAGAGTGAATGTGTCCATAGGAAAGTTTTATTTTATAACAGTTGATTCTAAGAAATGAATATTCCAAAGTATTTGAAAACAATCCTTTGGGTGTATAGAAAGGAAAAAGTACATAAGCTTCAAGCTCTGAAGGTATACAGAGACTGTGGGAATAAAATTGTGTACATACCTATCTGTGCTGTAGCTGGAGCTGAGCGGTCAGTTTCATGCTCCAGTTGCTTTATTGCCAAGGAATGTGGTATTTTTTAAAATTTTTTATAAGTTTTCAGAATGTGTGAAATAATGTTACCGCTGGATGATAAAACAGTATTATGGTGCAGTGACTTGTGTTTAATGAATATGTCAGAGGGGCTTTTGCATTCCTTTGTGCTGGTGCTGTAAATATTTGCATGATTGGAAGGACATTATGACCCCTGACCTTTTTCATTACAATGGCAGAGATTTTAGAAACGCAGTGTAAAGTGCGTAGAATTTTGTTGTGTTGAGATGTTGATTGAGAGGCTGATGGAAATGAAAGTACTGGACAGAGTCTGGCAGGGTACATTTTGAACATTCTACTGCAGAATTAGGGGTATTCAAGTAATAATGCATATATAAGTATAATAAAGAATGTACTGTTGACAATGCATGAGCTACTTGTTATTCTGCATAAAATTATCTTAATGAAAATGTCTGCAGCTATTAGACAAAATAAACATTTATTTTTAAAAACATTTAAGCATTTTTCTGCTTTTCCCTATAATGAAGTAACTGTTAGTTAATGAAACCAGAAGGATTGGCTTGGCAATACTAAAGTATTTGTGAGACTTGATCTAAGGCAAATTCACACTACACAGTTTATTTGCATGTAATTTTGGAACATAATGTTGAATAAATTCACAGAAATTCTCTTCAGTGCTCAGCCACCCTAAAGTTTTTTTTTTTTGAGGGGTGGGGTGGAGGTGGGGGCATGGAGACCTCTGTGATTTCACTTATGCATAGTTTGGGATTCAGCTTTGCAGCCCTAGAAACTGAGGAAATGGGTGGGAAGGAGAGCTGCAGAGCTCTGTCATGAACTGTACCAACTCCATGTAGCTTGTCTGGAGCCATATGAATCCAGCCTACATCCCTGCACCCTGCTTTTTGAAAATACATTGTTGTGTGTTTGTCCTGCCTTGTACCCAGTTGTTCTTCAATCCTTTCTGGTTTCCTGCCTAAAATTTTTTATGCATTTTGAATATGCTGTATGTGCACTAAATGCCCTTCACATTTTTTCATATTTTATCTGATCACCATAATAATGTTTAGTGATGGGTAGAGATTATGAAGCTTCCAAAGGCTAAATGAATGTTACCAAATTAGTTAGGTTTTGCTGGTAGGGTACAATACAGGTAGATGAAACAGAAATTTGATCTCTTTTGTCCCCTCAGTTTTAAAACAGCCTCCCAAATACAAACCTTGGGGTTCCCCCAGTGGCAGGTAAGATCTTGATCACGTTACAAAGAATTCTCTTCCATGCAGTTGAACTTGTCTTTCTTCAGTTCATGTGCACCAACATAACCTAAGTAGACTTCAACCTGTTAATTCATAATAATGTTTTTGTAAGTACGACATTCTGTAAGAACCACGTTCACCTGTCTTTCAGATAACATAAGAGCATTCACGGTATGGAACATAACCAGAAGTCATGTGAAATGAGTGATCAAAATACAACCATAATGGCTCTTAAGAAATGTTATTTCCCCTGTATTTTACTAAATGTTTGTACATCTAGAAATATTTTAAAATTATTCTTTGGAGGCCTATGTTTCAGATATTTGCATTTTTTGTTTTACACTGATTTTCTAAAAGAACTTTTTTATTGGCTTTATAAAATTAAACTTGGGCTCATTTAAAGTATTGGTTATAATTAACCTATAAACATGAATGTGGCATTTGTTTGATAATATTTTAGTATTACTCTGCATTTCTTGTCTGTTATTCTGAATTTTGGGTGTAACTCACATGAATTTGGTTAGAGTAATTAGCAAAAGTTAATCTTATTCTCTTATGTGCTCTACAGTGCTAGTCTGTTGTTGCTATAACCATACGGAAACTAGTATTTAACCTGTGAGGTTCTTATGGTGATGTGTATGATGATTGTGTTGTTCAGTGTGGAAGATGGGTACCAGCATTTTGGTGGAACTTTGTACCTTGCAATTCATCCTGAGGGTGTCCTGAAAGGGTACATGCGAGCAGTTGGGTAAATCTGCTTGTGAAATTAAATTATTTGGAACGTGCTTGCATTGCGGGCACTGATGGATCTTTTGAGGTGAACTGCACACAAGAAGTTGAGGTGACTGCATACATATGAGTACAAAGAAAGGAAGAAAGAAAGATACATGACCAAATTTTAATTTACTGTGTGAATATTTACTATGAATATATTATTGCATACCTTTGTGACCTACATTTTGTGTGTTTTTTTAAACAAAACAAATGGAAATGTTAGTCATTGAAATTACCTGTGCTGTTGAATGTTCTTCTGAGAAAATATGTATATGAAGGGTGTGATTGGTTGACTCTTTGCCACAGTGAAAAATCAAAAGCTTGTTTTGATCTAATGGGTGCAGTTATGAATACTGAGTGTTGTGTAATGTGTCCCTTGCAGAGAGTTTTACATTAAGAAAATGAAGGTGACCCCCAGAACTGCACGGGAGGGCGCAGTGCCTCGTGTTGTGCGAGGTCCTAAACGCTCCCACTCTCGAAGGGGTAGGCGGTTTACTCGCAGATCAGGTAGGGAGTTTGCCTTATCCCATTTCAGTCTATCTAACCTTTCCAGAATCACTTGTATCCTATAGACTTCCCTTCGTTTACCATGCATTTCATGATGCTGGTCTGTAGAGACTTTAACAAAGTCTTGTATTCTTAAATTGTAATATTCCAACTATCCTATATTCTCCACATGAAAAGAATACAAAGATTTGTACATCCCATGCACCTGGTTTTGATACTGTGATGTACAGTAAAAATATTAACTTTGTTGGTACAATTTTCCTTTTAAATCATGATCTGTTTTATAAATAATGGCATTGTAGTCTGACCATTGAACTTTATTTTTTGTACTACAAAATTATCAGAAGTCGAAGTCACATTTGCAACCAGAGTTTTAAGAATCTTATAACACTGCACGTATGTACATGAGTATAGTTTGGAAACAAGGAATTTAAAAAAGTAAGTTAAAAAGTGCTCTGATGTTGAGACTTTTTTTTTCTGACTTCGAAGTATGCATGGCACATGGGTAGCAGGTGGTAGACATAAGAATTTCACCTAGTGACAATTGACATTTATGGCGGGGTGCTGGTAAGTCCTTAGCCCAACCTACATCTCGATGTCGTAGGACGGAATCTGTAGTGTCGTTGGAAAGAGGGGTCTGTTCATGTGTCGAATTGCAAGTCTTTTCTTGCTACAAAGGCTAAAAGGAAGTATGTCGGGCGACGCGCGCGATTTCAACAACACGGAGACGCGAGCTGTCTTCATGTTTTTTTTTTCCTGCAAGGCAAGGCGCCGAAGGAAATTCACGCCGTTCTGTCAAAATCATTAGGGGAACATGCACCATCGTAAGCCACCGTCAAAAACTAGGTGGCCCAGTTTAAAGTGGTGATTTTTCCACCTGTGATGCGCCTCGTCCTGGACGACCCAAAACAGTGACCACCCCGGAGATTATTGATCAGATTCACGAGTTAATCTTGGAAGACTGCCGGATTTCGGCTAAATCAATAGCTGAGCAAATGGGCATCTTACGTGAGCGGGTTGGGCCCATCTTTCATGAAGATTTGAACATGAGGAAGCTCTCCGCGAAGTGGGTCCCGAAATGTCTGAACGCGGATCAAAAACGTCAACGGTACCAGTCGTCTGAGCAACTTTTGGAATTTTTTCGGCGAGATCCAAATGATTTCCTGTCGCGATTGGTGACCATGAACGAAACCTGTATGACCGCTATGACCCGGAGACAAAGCAACAATCAATGGAGTGGCGGCATAGCGGCTCACCCCGCCTCAAAATATTCCGAGTGCAAAAATCCGCTGGAAAAGTTCTCGCCTCGATTTATTGGGATCAAGACAGCATCCTCCATTGTTTATCTTCCAAAGGGCCAAACTATCAACGCGGAGTATTGCTTATCTCTGCTGGTGCAATTGAAGGACATTTTGAAGGAAAAACGCCGCGGGAAGGTCACCCAGGGGGTCTTGTTCTTGCACGACATTGCCCCGGCTGTCCGGGCACTTGCAACCCAGAAGAAACTGGCCTACCTGGGCTTCCAGTGTCTTGATCACCTAGCCTATTCTCTGGATCTGGCCCCGTCGGACTACCACCAGTTCCCTGGACTGAAAAAACGATTGAAAGGTCGCCATTTTTCCTTCGACGCGGATGTCATTGCTGCCGCGGAGACCTGGTAGGACGGACAACCTTTTGAATTTTTCTTGAGTGGCTTGCAAAATTTAGAGTAACGGACTAAGAAGTGTATTGAGCTTCGTGGGGGAGTACGTTGAATAAATCCCGAGTGTGGTCGCTGTAGCTTGTTTCCTTCCTGGTCGGGCAAAGTACTTATCAGCACCTCCTCATAAGCATTTTCCCACCTTGACAGAATACTTTGTGTCCCACTGTAGAAGCAATCATCTTAAAGTGTCTGTAGCCAGTAGGTGACAGCTTGTATCACATCAGTATCTGTTGCGCATTATTCTCCAGGTAGTTGCTTCATAACGAGATGGAAATTACTAGTCATGGGACTGGAACTGTTGGGTGGAGGGTTGTCTGTAACCTCCCAGCCACAGTGCTGTTACCAGGCAGTGTGGGGTGTGGCATTATCATGCAAATTTATGATATGTTGGTGCAACATACCAGGCTGTGCGCAACAAATGACCTGCTGTAACCTCTCAAGTTTACTACGGTAAGACTCAACAGTTACACAGTGCCAGCACATGCAATGAAGTCCATCACACGCACAGTTTCATAGTACAAGAAGATGGTTGCCTTTCTCTTCCTTACCAGTGGCAATGCTCTGAATTTCTTTGCTAGGGGAGGTAATGGGTGTTTCCACATCATAGATGCTTCTTTGGTTTCAGGAGTCATGTGTTTGACCCATGTTTCATCTCTGTTGACACTGTACTGCAGAAACTGCTTCCCTTGATTGGCACAACATGTCAAATGCATTAGAGTGAGTCCCATTTGATGAACTTTTCTATTGTCTGAGAGGTTCTTTCACACCCAGCATGCACACACTTTTCTCTAATCCATTTTGTCATGGACATTGCTGTACACATTATCCAATGACATGTCTAGCTCGTGAGCAATGTCAGCTTAATGCAATTTTCCTCTCTGATGAGGGCATCTGCGTTGCACTCATTGTTGTCCATTATGGATGTACTTGAGCATCCAGGTTGCTGCTTGTTGTCAATGTCTGCCCTGCCATTATCAAAGAGTACTGCACAGTATCCACACCTCTTTCAATGATGTTACATGCAGGTCCACCAACTGGCTATAAGTTTCCACTGGTGTGACACCACTCACATGAAAAAACCAAACCACACTGTGTTCTTTGATATTTGACCATGTTTCCAGTAGGCCTGCCATCCTTAAACTGATTTTATGGCTATGTGACATGCTTACAATGCCCCCTTATGGTTGTGTAAAAGTATACACAAACCTGCTAGTTGGTGAAGAGAGCACTGAGATGATGCTGTTCATGTGAGCCATGCTGTTATCTTTTTTTTTTTTTTAAAAAAAACTTCCTTTTGTAAAGTGAGAGCTGAAAAATTATATGCCAAAACATGAAATGTTAACCAAACATAGTTCACATTCCAGTTTTTAAACACTTCCATTTTTTGTATAGATATTGTGTTTCATGTGTTATGAATATTTTCACATGCACCATAACCAATCTGCCACTTTCTACCTTCCTACCCTTAATATCCTTCATATTCCTTACACAAGGCAAATTATTTTAAGATCATGAAGACTTTGCATGGGTTTGCTCGCACGAACCAGCTAACACAAACTAAAAGTTTGTTAGTGTGTAATTTACAATGATATGAGGCTGTAGGGAGCTGGGAGACACTCATGCTGTTTAGAGTACATGAATTTTGCATGTAATGATAATTAGGATTTTCTGACAGGTTGCTCCAACATGAAGCAAAACTAAAGATGGCTCTTCATGTCTTGTATGTGCTGAAGGAGAGAGTGTGAGGTATGCCCTGGATGAACTAAGGGAAGTTATTTTCTTGCTCTTTTGATGTGTGATGTAGAGAAACTCTGTGTAGACAAAGGGTGAAGGACCACGGAGGGGAAGGGAAGCTTGCAGGTGAATAATATAGAGGTGAATCTACGGTTCTGTTATAAGAGTGATTAATCAGTGAGAGTATAATCACAAAACCTCCTCAGTTTTTTAATTATTTTTATTTATTTATTTAACACTGCTGTGCCTTCAGTTACAGTATTCTTGTAATTCTTGAATGTTCTGTTGTCATTATTGTAAAGCTAGATCAATGCTGCCTTAAAAAGGTGTAGCTTTACACTAAAGTGACAATATGAAGGTGAAGTTATTGCCACAGCTCCTCTTTGCATCAAGTGGAATGTTTTCATGAACCCTGTCTTCAGAAAATTTGCTGTTAGTATCTGTTTTATAACAGACCCATAACCACTGAAATACAGCAGTGAGATTCGAAAGGATGTGGAGCATCTTGTCATTCCATTGTGGTCACTGATTTTTTGAGTACCATGTCTATGAGTTATGTATGCTCTACTACAATTTAAACAGTTTCTGAGTATGAGTAACACTTTAATCACGTTTAATTCCATGGTAATTGGCAATAACACAGAAATGATCTGGCTTTGTGCATTGTGGGTATTTTCTTCACAGTCATCACTGTTTATCTTGTTGCTTTTGGATGGAGTGGGATTCTAATGTAAATTTTAAAAAATTTGACCCCATCCTTAATTAGGCACCATGCCATAAAGGAATGTGGTGATACTGAGGTATAGGTCCATGCATTCTTAACCTTGGCACTAGGTGGCGGCTAGTACTCAGCTTTATATCCCAACTGCTTTACTGGTGGGAAAGGTCCCTGGTACCATTTCAGTAGGAGACTGTGAGGGCAGTAGAACTAGTCTGGACACTGGAGAAAGAAAAGTTTCTCCCCACCTGTCTGGGAATTGAACTCTATTCCTCGGTCTTTTTAACATATTGTCTAGTTACAAAACTGACCAGATTATCCTGGCTTCTGAAATTCTCATGATGCTGCACTGATAAATGTTCTGACTGAATTATATGCAGACTTTAGTGTTACAGTATATTTCCATTCAGTTTTTTAGCTGAGTGAGTGAGTGAGTGTGTGTGTGTGTGTGTGCGCGCGCGCGCGCGTATGTGCGCATGTTGAAATCCCCAGTGCATTGAGGTGTATATAATTGTGTGAATTTAACATTTATAACACTCCTGTTTTTGTTACATGATCGTTGTATGCTTACCAGTAAAACTTCAACATAAATCCTTGCTGAAAAGCAGTTACATTATGTTGACACCTTGTTACTAATACCACACATATCTTAGGGTTGCAGTGAAGGGACGAAGCACTACTTTGAGTCTCATCTTTGCTGGATAGTTTTAGCATTTTTGGAATTTACAGAGAGTGTCAAGTCTATGAAATATGACATGAAGAATGTCTCAAGGAGTTTACATAAGTCAAGCCATATTAAAGAAACGATATAATGTGAATTTAATCATTGCATGGTGTAACAAACTAATACAGATAGCTTGTATTTTTATTTGGCCATTTTGGCCTTGTTAAATAACACTGTTAATTGAAAACTTGAGTTATGATCAGTTATGTACATGGCGAAACTTCATAGTGGAAGGGCTGTCACTGGCATCTGTAGCAATTTGATGACTTTATTGTAAAGTTAGTTGGTGAGCATGCAGTTTGTACAGCAAGGAGTTTTCACTTGTGAAACAAATATATGAATGGAAGTTCAATAAATTCTCTGCCACATTGTAGTAGTATTAATCTTGATTGTGACTTGGTAGAATGGCAAAAGTATGTACAAACTCTTGGTTATTTCTGTGAATGCACTGCTTATGATGTAACCACGTAACCACATATGTGCTTGTTAGCCATCTAACTTTTGAAAGATATATAATGCTCAATAAAAAAAAAAAAAAGCTTGTTGGTTGAAATGGTTGGAAGTGTTTTCTCTTTTCGCATGTTTATCTTGTGTGAAACATTAATTTTTCCCTTACGTCCTCCTTTTGATCCTCATTTTTTCTCCTTGGTCTATTGGTTACTTCATAGTGCTGACCTCACCTCACCACAACTGACTTTAGTAATAGACCATTTCAGGGCCCCATCAATCCTACTGGTTGACCATAATACTTTCATGTTAGCCATTTACTGGTACTCTGCCCCTTATACTGGGTGTCCCAGGAGGAAAGGTCAGTATTCTGGGAGGTCATAGTATCAGTCATTCTAAGCAAAAATATTTATATGAACATGTGTCCTATTCCGAACGTATGACAGGACAAAATTACCTACACTTTCTGCAAAATGAATTACCAAAACAACTAGAGGATGTTCCTTTGGCTACACGGATTGCTATGTACTTTCAGCATGATGGAGCCCCTTCTCATTATACCCGACATGTGATGCAACATCCCAATGACACTTTCCCTAATAGGTGAATCGGTCGTGGCAATACCATTAACTGGCCACCAAGATCTCCAGACTTAATCCCATTAGATTTTTGTTTATGGGGTTTGATGAAGAGTGAAGTGTACAGAATAAAAGTGGATACATGAGAAGAACTATTCGTTTACATACTGGATGTTATCGCCTGCATAAAAGAACGTCAAGACGCACTCAGACAAACAACACGCCATGTCTTTACATGAGTTGCAAATTGCATTGATGTTGACAGTGGAATTTTCGAACATTTATTATAAACTTTACCAACTCTGTCACTTGAACAATAAATACTGGTATTAGAAACAGTACGTACACATAATATCTCTTTCTTATCAACAATTTTGCAGTTGTACATTCAAATAGGACACATGTTCATATAAACATTTATGCTTAGAGTGACCGATACTATGACCTCCCAGAATATTGACCTTTCTTCCTGGGACACCCTGTATATTTATGCATCCACCAGCTGTGGCATTCTTCTGGGCCTACTTGAGGCCTAAAGTTGGGACTGATAACACTTCCACGGAAGGTTGGTTGACATACTACCAACCATTGCTGTGTAACATCCCAGAAGAGTGAAGATTTCAAGTACACTGGCAGAAGCCTGAAATTTTTCATTAGAACCATGTCACATTAATCAGGTCACCCATTGAAACTTTTATGCCTATGTGATTTTTACAGAACTTTTTCTCCAGTGATAATTTAAGCATTTTTTTCCTGATTATATCTTCTTTCCTCCATTGTTTACTGTGTTAATTGTGTGTACTATTTTAGAATGTCTGTGGAGTGTCTATGGTAGCTGTGTTCTCCGTTAACAGATTTTGTTTGGATATGCATTCTATGTACATTATACATACATGAGAAACCAAGCTGTGATAATGAAATTGCTGACATAGGGGTACCATGATTTGAGCAAGGCACATGTGTGTGTTTTAGTAGCTAAGATTTCCAAATTTTTGTTTTCCAGCTTTGATTGATTTGAAAAGAATGTGTCAGTGCATACACTTGTGCATGCTTTGGTTCTCTTATTGATCAGATTTTGTGCAAAATATGTTGTAGTGAATGATGCTGTAAATGTGTGTTTTTTGTAATTTAGTTATTGAGAAAGAAACATAGATGTTCACAGGGGCTTTGAAGAGGGTAGAAGTACATATTTCTGAATGGGGGCAGTCAGAAACATTGGGATGAGCATAAGAAACATTCACACAGAACAAAATAACATTATTAAGACGCTATAGAAGGTGATATTTGTAGTGTCAGTAAAGCGATAACCAGGCAAATAAGCCTAAATGTGATTTCTTATTCTGTTATGAGTTTGGAAATGACCCCATATGTGACATAAGAACAACAAGAGCCATTCCTGTGCCATCTAACTGGTCTAGGGTTAGCCAAGTGTTTAAAAGCTTCCAAATGTGAACCTAACCATGTCACTAAACTTAAAATCAAAAAAGAATTAAGAATGTGTAATTGTAATGACAGTAAGTGAACAGTAGACAGGAGTAGAACCACATACAAAAGCGACCCTGAAAATGGAGGCAGCAAAGATAAAGGTAAATATTCCCTGCATGTGCCATTCAGGCATGTGGAATGGAGGTATAGCTCCACTCATTCTTAATCTTAGCAGTTGTTGGAAATAAGATGTCAGCCTCATGTCCCAGCCCCTTTGCCCCTGGGGGAAGCATGCACAGCACCTATTGAATAAGAGGTTGGATGGGCCCAAACCCCAGATCGTTCAGCCTGTAGCCTAGTCACAATACTAACTACCTTCTCTGAAGCATCAGTAATTAGTTACTAATCAACACACTGAAACATGTTATCATCACAACTGTCAGCACAAAAAATTACTGATCTGACATACTTTGGACTATGCCCAATATAACACTGTGATACTAAATTAACTGTTGTTACAGACCTTTCTAGAATTATCTGTGAGAAGCCATAAATACTTAACATACAAACTGCATAATTGTTAGATTAGGCAAGCTACAAGACAATTTTAAAAGACTGCAAGTGAATTAAGACATCTTGGGCGTGACTGCAACATTGTTTATGATGTGGACATGTTACTTGCACTCAGTGATCGTGTCAGCTACCAGTTTTACCTGGTAGTAGTCATAAAATAAGGAAGGTGGAAATATGATGTTCCACCTAATATGATTCAGTCAACAAATCTCATACTGTCTAATATTGTTTTTTTTTTAATTGATGGATTCGGTGTTTTGTAGAAAATGATGTAAAAGTGAGATGTGGCCATGATGTGATTATGTTTACAGTGACAAAAATGGTGGCCGTGATGACAGAGCAGTCCCCGGACTCAAGTAAAGACCCAGTAGAGGCATTCCTCTCTTCAGGCCGAACAGGACGTAGAAATGCACTGGCTGACATCAGAGGTGAACATGCTGCCACAAGTACAAGCAGTCTCCCAGAATGCCTTGAGAAACTATCAACTAATGGTATGTATTCATTTAAGTGGTTTATGCTGTGAAGAGTTTATTGCAAAATAAATATCTTAAATACTTAGATAAATGAAAATGTTACTATATTTACTGTAATTCTGCAGTAGCTGTAACCATTGCATTGAAGTTACATATTTGAAATTTTATCGTACCAATATGTTTTCAAATTTATGATCTTGTGGAGTCTATATTTATGGGGCACTCTATATAGATGACCCGTTGTTTGTTTTTTTTTAATATCAGAATATTAAGTATTTCAGCAGTATTTATGAAACCTTTTGTGATCTTATAAGGTACCCTTAATTTCAAGTAATTTTTTTTATATGTTTGTTATTGCCTGTTTTGTTGATTACTATGTCCAAAATAGTCTCTGTTTTTTTAAGTGTTTATTTGGGGCATTAGCATGCAGTGCCAGAAGCTGATGAAATGGAGGTAAAAAATGTGTCACACAGCTAAGAAATGGCCCTGTTTGTCCTTTTGCCTGTTTATGAAGGTATGCCACAGGTATGGCAGTGGTCAAAGGATTGTTTTTGCTGTAATTTACATTGGTTAGAATTTTAAAGAAGAAAAATGTCACACCACAGAATTTCCAAGATAGATGAAGATACTGGAAGACAAGCAGAAAAGTGTGAAAGAAAGATAAGGAAACCAGAATGTAGTGATGAGTTGGAAGTTGAACTTTCTGAAGAGATTGGGAAGGAATACATAATCCTATTTGAAGAGGGTGTATCCTCAATGCTGAACTATGTCAACAGTTATGTTCTTGCATTTTTTATTAATTATTTTCATATTATAGCACATTTTTGCAGAAATGTTATTTTAATATTTTTGAAGATTTGCCATGGCATATAAAACGAGAGTGTAACATATTAGTCAATCTGAACTTGCATCAAAGAATTAGGGTTAATGATGGTATTAGGGGTGTAGAAACCATATAGCAAGAGTATGCAAAGTGTAGGAGCCCACAAATACAAGTGGCCTATGAGGCTATAGCAAAAAATTATTTCCCGTAGACTAACCAGACTATTCATGTGAATTCCTTGGTATTCACAAGAATTCATCTTTCCATGAATATGCTTTGGCATTGTCAACCATAGCATAATAATAGTATGTACAAAGTCATGAAATTTGATGTATTACTTTATGAGACTATTTTATTACATGATCTGTGGAGGTTTATGTTATTTGAGGACTTTCCAGCCCAAGTTCCATCAGTTTATAAATAAATGCCCATATTAAGCATGATATAATTTTGAGCCAAGGAGCATAATTTGAATCTATGGTAGCAGAGTTGTTCATTGGTAGAATGGAAACACTGATTCTGCATGTAATTAGAAGAAACAATATTAAAAAAAAAATACTGTACTTGAAAATCAAATATGTGATAATTTTAGAAAAAGTGGCCCTCAAGGGTGTGATAGGGCCAATCAGTAACCTTTGCTAAGGGTCTGCTAATGGGATAATTGTTCACGGTGTTGTGTTCCATGATTTCATGGCTCCCATTGGACAAAGTTGATTAAGGTTTCTGGAAGAGCATTTTAGTAAATTGTCTTTGTTGGAATCAAATTTGAGAATTAGTAATGACAATTTTTGTGTGTGAGCTAAACTGAGAAGTTCAATATTTCTCCTAAACTAGGAGGTTCTAGCCTTTTTTTGGCAAGGGCCATAATCATCAATATGGCTGTGTCTAAAATCATCTTTCTCTTCTCTTTGCTCTGATTGCTTATCGGAGCAACAAACAGTGCTGTCCTGTTTGTAATTTGATAGGAAAAATTGCCATTCTTGTTTATTATGTTATGTGGTCATACATCATGTTGTAGCATTGTCCTGTATAACAGAAGTGTGTTCATATTCATTGGGTCCCTTGTCACTACAGTATGGTGTTTCCTCAGATTGCAGACGGAGGGGATGGCCTCCCGAGTATGGATGGTAGCTTTGGATATGTTGCATGAGCAGTCATATGCAACTGATAAGGAGTGATCATCCTGTTTTATGGTTAATTGGGAGCTAATAATAGACCTTACCACAGAATGTTGCATGTTATGCACATTATGCAGGACCTGGGATGTGGCTGGGTTCTCTGGATTGCCTAAGAAATAGAGAATGGACCTGAGATTAGGAACTGAAGTCTTAAGAATCCCCATTGTATGTTAAGAAGGAGAGTGTGAGTGTACTGATTGGATTCATTTTGTGTAGGGCAGGTGGGCTGCCAGCAGGCTATTTTGCATACGATGATAAATTCTCAGGTGCCATAAAAGACATAATGTTTTGAATAGTGGAGCAACTCTTATGAACAAGTTGTCTGCTCTGTGGAGTTACTTTCATAAGTAATTTATGGATACAGGATACAGCATTTCTCTTTTGGGTTAAAAAAAATTATAGTTACATACTTTGGTAGGTTTGGAAGGGATAAAATGAGTTAAAGCTGTTAAGAGTATTGGAATTTCCAAGTGAAACTCTCATGATCACGCAGTGACAGACATATGCATACCTGTGTACTTGCGTATTAATTATCTGATGTGTTTATTATCTATAATTCAGTGGTCCACCCTCCTGTGTGACAGGTAGGATAGAAAAGTGTGGAGACAGAAATTGTGTGCGTAACAGTTTTTTGTTTTATGTTGCATAGCCTCTGATGTGAATAATTCTGGATTCCTGCAGACAAAACAACAGACAACTGTGACACCCCAGGCATTCCTGCCAGCTCCTCTAGTGGTTCATCATCCAGTAATGGAGTGAAATCTGCAGAGTGTGTACCGTCTCATGAGACTGAGACGGGTGCAAGAGGCATAGAACAAAGTTGAATCTTATTGGCATTTCCATGGAAGGAGTGATATTATGCTTCAGTTTGAGGACTCTGACGACAGTGTTGCCAAGTTCCTGCTGCCAATGGATGTTTTCTCGGTGACCACAGCTGCATGCTCCTTTCCCCCTTTCTCCTTCTGGAATATTGCTTAGTTTATTGTTCAGTTGTAGGTTGGAGAATAGTGTTAATTTTTTATTTCTGGGTTATTTAATTATGCTTTTTACCACATAGGTTATTTAGTGTCAAATGGTAAGTTTATAGTGAATGAAGGATTGTAATTGATATGGAAGGAAGCGAGTATGGCATGTTTTAATGTCCTATAGGTGCATGAGTCTGATGGAACTGAGTAAAACAACGAAGAACTTAAATCCGAAATAGTCTCAAGTTTCAAGATTCAAACCGAGGCCCTCCTGAACACAAAGCGGTAGTACAAATCACATAACTACAACACTGATGGAAAGTACTTTCAATGGAAGTATTATGCTTGATATTCTGCAACAGTTGTATGATGTTTTGTAGTTGTATATGTGTATGGTATGAATGAATGATGCTGGGGCTCGTTATCAACATTTCAGTTGCGTAGGTTATACAGCATCAAGTGTTGTATGAGGAAGCGATTAATTATGAAAGGGAGAAGATTGTACGGTACTTTTTCAGTTATATTTTATGTGCAGTAAGTGTGAATCTTGGTGCAAAGACACAACACCTCACAGACCAGCACCTTGAACAAGAAGACTGTTTCATCATGACATAATTCAGGAAATAGCACAGGCAATCACAGTAACGACAGAACAAGGCCTAACTTGAAGTTAACTTCTTGCATACAATTTATATGTTAATGTTAATAAACATAGGTTTTTTTTTTTTTTTTTTAATGATGCGCATTTGCTTTTGTAAAATAACCTACAATAATGAGTATTCATGTAGCAATCTCATTGCTTTTAGCCATAAAAATATTTAAGAGAATATTTATTATTAGTATTTTATTGCATTTAGTTATATTTATCATTACTGAACAGTTGCCAGTATTAGTAGGTTAATAAGTAAATTGAGACAAGCTAAGAGAAGATGATGCAAGGCACTTGTGTGTCTAGTCTGGACGAGGCCATCCATTCTCTAACCATTTGGTTTCCACATCCTTTCACTGTACAATAGAAGGTACATCTGGCCAGAATGCCTATTTTGACACCCTCAATCCTGTGCTCCTACATGATATCATTGTATTTCCCAGTCTCATTAGCAGTTTTGTATATTTCAAGCAGATTCTGTTTGAGGTTTGATCATGTTCTTTCACCACAATAATACTAGACTGTGTTCCATCTGAGCAAATTCTCATAGAAGAATAGTAAATTTTGTAGAGTCAACAGTTTTAAGTTGCTTATGTTTGCATGCTTCTGTGATCTACCACTGAATTTCAATAAAAATTGATATAAAATGTGATTTGATATTAACCGGATATGGAAGCAGACATGTTTCATAGCTCTCCTATCTGTATTTACAGTTGGAAATTCCCATTTAATACATAGTATGCAATAATAAACAGTAATGAAATATGAAGCAAATCCTTACCATTGCTGTGTAATTCATTACACAATTCTAAAGTTCTGGTCTGAACTATGTTGAAATAAGAATGCACATGAATCAATAATTGCCCAGTTTATTTTTATGTTTTACTTTCATTTGATTTTCACAGAAATATAAGTGCCACCTGTACAGTTTTATTGTATAGATATAAATCATAGACCTCTTGTCCAAGTGACTGGTCTTGAAGTTTTCAGTTTGTTATGAAAATAATACTGATTGAACCAAACTTGTGTCAGCATTCTTTGGGGTTTATTTCTATACAGATATTTGTAGTTATACATTGAGATCAGGTGTATAAGTACATGGACTGTAAATCATGACTGTATTTTCAAACCATAACTTCTATTGCCCAGAACATGCTACAAGTTTCGGTTTTTTCTTGTAAAGCCATCATCAGGCACAAATATAAAAATGTGAGAGAAAAATACCTTTGTATGAAAATGTAGAAACACATAGCACATTTTGGACAATGAAAAATTTTGTCTCCAAATATAGCTGTGAATTGGATAGTCCACATATTTATTCATCTGTTCATGCATCAGAACAGGATTTCTGATTTAAAGAATATAGTGGGATCAGTTTAGATTCTCCTGCTTGGGCTGAATGCTCCCCACATCAAGCTGGGCCATGGATATTCATATTGCCACTGGAGCTGTTTGAACTTGGGTCTGAACACAATACAAATAGAATTTATCCAGATTACTGCATGTTCTGGAAATGCTGTCTCTTGTTGTGTGAAGCCTAGGACTGATGTAATATAATTTACCGTCAATTTTTGCTATCCCACTCCCCCTCCCCCCAAAAAACCCTGTCAAACTGATGCTGTGAAGCAGACTTATGCCGTATCTGTCTAATAATGCAAGTAATTTCCAGCATCTCATAATGTGAATAAATTTTACATGTAGTGTGCTTACTGTAGGCTTGTCAGAGCTGCTGGCAGTTTGAGTGTCAATATCCCAAGTAAATGGGAGGAGTGCCCCCAACCTTGTACTTTGATAGTTTAATTTTTGCAGGAGGCTCTTAAAATTATCCAATTTTATATTGGTGGACCAAGGGTTTGTTTTATAATCTGATACCATACAAATGTCAAGATTTAATTTGCACTGATAGCCCAGCATAGTGCCAGTGTTACACTGAATGGAAGGTGTCCCCACCCTGAAGGCTGCTGAATTTAACACGCAAAATCTGTTTAGTTTGCAATAATTCTATTGCCTATAGTAATGGAAATTAAGGCGGGAAAATGTCAACACAGATACATGCTGCAATGCTTAAGCTTTCCTGGCATGTTCCATCTTAAGTTGAATTCATCTGTCTGTTTTGTCTTGTGTCTTCCTTTATCTCTTTGCTTTTGTGATGTATAATTTAATTAAAAGTATCTTGGGGAATTTATGTTTAGCCAACCATAAATTGTGTTTGTACTGACTCATTTTTCTTTTTCTTTGTTTGGGTTATAGATATTTAATTGATTCCATATTTCTGACTTTCTTTTGAAGTCTAGGCTGGTAAATCTCACCACCAATCTTAAAAGCACCATCTGAGCCAATTTATCTTCCAGATATGTGATCAGATTGTGTGGTTATGAATGTTTCAGTTTCAGGGTTCTTATTTTTCATATTTAATTTCATATTTATATCTTCAGTTTGACAAAATATTCTGTTGATCAGTAACTAAAATTATACTTGTGTTCAGTTATTCACTTTTCACCACTATTTTGTGTTTGGCATTCTTTCCCTGGAGTGCTGTTTTTTTTTGGTTGTACTAGTTGATGTCTTCCAGCTGGATTTATTCACTGTTTCTAGAAGTTGGTTACCTGTAGGCTGCCATTTGCTCTACTGAAAATTACACAGTTGTCAGAAAATAAAGCTCCAGTTGGTTTTGCCCAGTAACTTCTGTTTGTCGAACTGTTCTAGTTTGCATTTGTGTGTTGCTCTGTATGGGTGCCAAACAGTGATTAGAGGCAAGGGATATCCTTGTTGGACACCTGATTTTATTACCTCTTTGTTTTTACTAACCCCTGTTTTATTGTCTGTAAATACTGTAGTACATTTTCACCAGTTTTGTATTACTTTTAATAAGCAATCAGGAACTTCTTTATTCCTCATAATATTCCACAATTTGCATCAATACATTTTATGTGATACTTTCTTATTATCAACAAATAATGTATATTGGTGAGCTCTATTCCTTAGTTAATTTATCAAATGCTTGAACTTTAAATATTTTACTCGCACTGAGAGAACTTACTTAACCCATGTTTTACCATATTTATTTGGATGAGCAAACCACTTCTTTTAAAATGTCTGTTTGCATTGAAATGAGGGTGGTGTTTTTTCTTCTTGTAATTTGAAAATGGTAATATACAAATATAATTCAGTGATAATGAATTTTCAAATTACTTATGGGCATTATTCTTCAGTAAGTATTACAGTCCACAATTTAAACTGTGCCACATTATTATTGCCATGTCAGTATCACTTGTTCACCCACTGCATGCTTCTATTTTACGTGCACAATGTACACAGTACTGCTAACTCTTGCTGTTCACTTCATATATACTATCTCTTTAAGTAATGCTGGCCCTGTTATGTGCCGTGTAATGTACACTGTAGCTTCGATAATGAGTGTTTTCATCTCTCTTGCTTATTGAGTTCTGATGTTGGCAGTTGTGAGTTTAGAATATTAGTCATTTGAACATGGAAGTTTTATACTACTTTTGTCCATGTTGCAGTCATTAAGAAAGGGTTGTAGTTGGACAATAGTGCATATTGCAAGCTGCAGTGATGACAGTAAATAAGAACTTGCAGTAATGATGTTAGCGCACAATGGTGCTTGAACAATTTAAGCATGTTATTTTGAGCTCTTCCCAGCAACTTGTTCCGTCATAAAGGAAGCTGATTGGTGTATTGGGATGGTGAGGAGAAGCAGATGGGGGACAGCAGTGTCAGCATTACAGAGTAATGTGAATGCTGTTGGTGGCTGCAAACAGTTTTTGAATGAATAACTAAAGCAGAGTCTAATTTTGCTTGAAAATTTGGAATGGAAATGAAGAGAGACTGTAAGTAAACAATAATAACTTCCTGTCTTAGTAACAAAAGGCACTTATATGGTGCAAAAGGAACATACTTTATTTTGGCTTTGTAGGTAGGTGTGGGCATTTACACAGTGAACATAATTATTCATGTAAATATGTTAAATTACTTTTGTCCATAACTGCTTCACTGTGTATTTACCACTATTAATTGCAAATTAAAACATCGTTTTATGAAATGTGCTTAAAATGTTCTATGACTTAGTTTATGGGGATTTAGCTAAAGGTCAACATTTATTCCAGTTTATTCCATTCTAAATGCTGTTCCTTCCTTGCACTACTGAAGTCCTACCATCTATTGAAGCATCACAGCTTGTGAGATCTTTGCTCTTCTTGGATGTTATGCAGAGGAGTGAAGATCTCATTTTCACCCAGCAGCCCGAAATCACATTACTGGTTCTTTTCTTCCAGGAGGACTTTTGCTTTCGACATTCCACTTTGTACAGTTTCTGAAAACTCCAGAAATCTTTATTTCTTGTTAGAGTGAATGGCTGATATCAAGAGGACATGTGGATACATCCTTCACTTCATATATCTGTCCTTGATATACAAACAAGTAATGGGATACAAGTTTTGAGGTTATTGTGTAGGTGTAGCTGAGGGTTCTGTTCTTTTTGATAGGATGTGTGTCACTGAGTAACTGGATTCCAGTGTTTCAGAACAATGTAGTGTCCTTATTTTCAGGGGTCAAAATGTAGCCTACATTTCATCCCTGGAAAATGAATATTTCACACCTTGCAAAATATATATGTGAATCTTTGTAGAAGAGGACAGTGCAAAAAAATGAAATGTTGGGATCCAATTATCCAGTGACACAGTGTCATGTCCCTAAAGAATGGAATCTTCAATGAATGAGACATTATCTGGAGGGTGGGAGGGACACATGATTTAATTCTTAAAATATATTTAGTATTTTATTCAGTTGCATTGTACTGAGCTCTCACATACCATACTTCTGGGTGTTTTTCGACTATAAATTTTCCATATGGAAACTTGGTATTTTGGAAAACATTCAAGAATGTAATAACAAAAGTTGCTTTTATATTTTACAAAAATTTGGTAGTAAGGAGAACATCATGAATGTACTGACCAAGTTTGGTTTTATGTGAGTTTTAAAGTAGCGATTTTTAGCATCTTCTTCCTCTTGTGAAGTATTATTTTATGCTTGCCACTTGGAGAGAGTTGGAAGTGCAGTCATATTTGTCATAGTAGCATTTTATTTATGTATTTACTTATTTTATTCACAACGGGAAAAGAGTTATGTAGTATGTTTTCTTCTACAAATCCATGTAATGGTTTGCACTTAGTGGTGATAAATTTTAGGAATGCACCCTTAGAGTGAGACACCTAATTCATGTCTTAGAAATGTACCCTCATGCTTAGAAATTTCTTTCTATGTGTTATGCAGGGTGCACTGCCTTCTCTAGCAGTTTCTTATGATTCTTCTAGTTCATATTTAGTGTCACAGCATTTCAGTTGGTAGATGCTAACAATCAATAATATTGCTGATATTGTATTCCTTTTACTACTTACCCCTGCACCATCTTGTTAGTTAAATGCCTAGACATTGAAGCAACTAGTATTAGTACTGAATGGAAAATAATGGCTTTGGTTATATGTCTTTCAGTCTTGTGGCACTGATTTGTTAAAATAGTTCTAAAGTTGCATGTTACAATATTTGGTGACATGTCTTAGCATTGCTGTTTTACAGCATATTATTAGAGTGATGTTAAAGCTCTCTGAATTCCTAACCCCAGTGTGAGATATCTTTTGTATGTTCTGCAGCAGCTGTATCCTCAGTAATATAGCATTTGGTATTTACTGAGTGGGAGAAGGGGTGCTGGGTGGGCTACAGAGCTGGTCTGGATATGGCAGTGAATTGAAAAATTCCTCTCCATGGTGGGAATTGAAGGCTACCTGTGTATCCCTGAGTCAGTGATGGTAGTAATTTGTCCATCATGGCTCTTGGCATAGCAGTGTAGTTGTGTATCATATATGATTTCAAAACTAAAGTTTAATATGGATCTTGAGTAATATGTAACTTTTAGGCAACAGAATTTAACATTTCCGCAGTGTAATATCTAGAACATTTGTAGGTTAATTGCTTTGCATAACAATGGATACATTATTGTCAAGACTACTTATATTCCAAATTCAGTGTAAGGGGTATGAAAAGAACAAGTTTATAATTTAAAATAAATTAAGATGCCAGAAATAGAGTGGACTACATTATTTTGTATGAAATCATTTCCCTTTTATACGTTAACATAAAAATCCCTCTGGGATACCCATGAATTATGACCGCCCATTTTTGTGGAAAATACATAGCACACAGATCAGCTGAGCATCCTCTACTATTTTATCACCAGTAGTGGCTACCTGCTACTGTCCATTCAAGGTTCAGCTGCGTATAAATTTTGTAACCTTGTATTACAGAATTGTAGTACTGTGTTGGGTTTTTAATCTTCACATTCCACAGACCCTACAGTTGATGAACACTTACCCTTGTCATGGAGTTACTGAAAATTTACAGAGTGTTATACAGAATTTTAGTCAGAACATCTCTTGGGAGACCTAGGTGTAGATGGACGATAATATTAAACTGGGGTTTAAAATAAATTTGTATGGTAGTGTGGACAGAATTAAACTGGCTCAAGATCAAACTCGGTGACTTACCCTTGTGAACATGATAATGAATTTCAGGTTTTTTAATTGTGGGATATTTCTTTGACCATGTGGACACTTAACAGCATCTTAATATTGACTCTGCTTGAGGCCTTAGTTGTGTTCTTAAAAACCGTTTGAATACTGCAGCTTCTAACAAAAAAAAAGAAAATAATGCAGACTTGCAGATCTCGCATGTTGGAATGCAGGGTTATGAGTCAGTTCTAAAGGGTTCTGAAGATGGTACAGATTGGTCCACTTGAAAGTGACCCGTATGATTTCCCACAGTTGTGATATATTCAGGAATAGATAAATCCATTTGTATCAATACAGTCCCTAAGCATGCACACCAACACTAGGAACTTGAAAGAGTGAAATAAGTGATATGATAACAGTATGCACATGTGCCAGTTTTGTAAACTCCACTTACAGTATCAACAGACTGTGTGGGTGTGTGCTACTTTTAAGCACGACACTATGTATGTTGCAGTCAGGATTGCTTGGTTTCCATGCTTTATTCATCATCATGTACTGTTACACAGTGTTTTTGAAAATGGATCTGTTCCTGTCCTCAAAATGTGGGTAGGCTGCTATTCAGGTGAGTCACACAGATATTTATGCTCAATCACTGGGCATCTTACTGCTGGCCTCAATCATTTTGGTGCATCCCTACCCTTTCACCTGAGGTTGGGGAAAGATTCAGTTTTGGAAACATTGTATTTTATATGATACAGAAAAAATGTGGAAACAATATAATCCAAAGAGTCGTAGTTTATGTAAATCCATCATTTAGAAAACCTCCCACATGCCTGTCTTTTTATACTTGATTCCCATATGTATTGTTTGTAAGTGTTACACTTTAAATCACTTCTGCATAACCTACAAAGGTGGAAGAGCATATATTTAGCTGACAGTCAGTGCCACATAACTAGACTGGACTGTAAGTTGATGTGACATTAGTTTCAATTGTATAGTATTCATCTCACTGTATAGAATCTTCATATGTGATAGCAAGTCAGTCTCATATTGAAGACAAGCAGTCCTGATGGATGATGCAGGTGTATTGTATTTTTTATATGCTAGGGAATGACTAGATCTGATGTGACATTTCTGTGTAATAATTGTAGCAGGAGTCTGCAATTATTACATGTAAGTTATTTAACCATACATTGAAGTAGCTCTACAAATGAGTTTGTCAAGTTTAGTCATCTGTACTTAACACTGAATTAAGTATACATGTTGATATATGAGGTATAGTGAATTTATAACATTAGATATATGATGTCTCAATGAAATTGTTAAAATACCATATAGTTTGATGTTTTAATTATGGTAAAGTTGGTACCAGACCTTGTTTGGTGTGATTCTGTGATATACGTGAACATAATAAATGTGACGTTTGTCATTTTGCAGTTACGTTCAAAGCAAGTGCATTCCATTTATGTTTATCCTGTCAGTACAGAACCAGTCCTTTTGGGAAATATGATAATGCATTATGTTGGGAGATTGGAGGTGTTTTTACATATTCCAAAGGTTTAAATTTTAAATTCAATATTTACTCTTGTTACGGGACACAAGTTGTTAATGGGGTATAAAAATATATCAGTTTCACGTTCTCCATTCCATTCATTATGATTCATTTATTACAATTCAAACCAACAAATGCACACAGTTTTTTTAAAATTACAATAATGTTGTAAAACACCAACTACAATATTTTTTTGGCCCTATTGGCCTATAATGAGGGAGCACACATTTGTATAAAACAGTTGCTTAACATTTTTGTTTCCTACATATACCAGAATGCTGGAAATTCCAGTTGCAGTTGTCTGTATGTCTTGTTATACCGTATGGATGTATCTGATTTATACACCGTTTCTTTGATATTCTTGAAGTGTTAAACTTGTTTTGCCTGTTGGGCCCTTTGCCCCAAAATATGTAGGATTTGGCATTTTATTGTAATTTTCATAAAACTGAGTGCAGTTGTTGGTTTGGAATGTAATAATAACGCGGTTGACTATGAAGATGATTTGTCACAGTTTTACTCAGATTCCTGTCGTCTGGTAAGTCATCAGTAAATTTACATTTGTCGTGTTCAGGATGAGTGAATATAGGGGTTATTTGCAGATGCTGGTGTGAATGGAGCGGTAGTTGGAGTGTGGAAGGTTATGACTTGATTGGGCAGAACAAGACTGTGGTGTCTGCTTGGTGGAGAGATTTAATTGGTGAAAAAATTTATCCTGGATGAATACCTTTTTTCATGACCTCCCTGGTTCCTAGCAAAATTTTGTCACCTTTTGATGACCGCAGCAATGCTGTCCTGTTGGTCAGCACAATGGTACCTTGTTGAATCACTTCATCACTATCAAGACAATGCCCACTGCCAGATCTCTATGGGAAGCACTCCAAGGAAAACCCCACATTCACTGAACCTAAACATGGCAAGCGTAGTTTTTGTTGAAACGATGGGAAACCTTCTTTGCCCTACATCGCATAATTGCAAAAGTTGATTCCACGTGTTGACATCAGCTACAAAAACCAGAAGGACTACACTGACAAAGTTCATGTTTATATTTTATATTCTCCCTCAGTTTTCAGGACTGAAATGCGTACATCCAGCAAAAGAGTTCAGTCAGAAGAAGATTAAATTCTATTGACATAGAAGAGATTAAGAGGGCACTGATAATGTTATGTTTTTGGATCTGCAGCATGGTGAGTGTTGGGTGTAATATTTTGAAGTAATTGTTTCTGTAAAAGTCAAGTAAGAAATGTATATCAGATCTGAGGTTTCCACAGCAATGTTGTTGAGGATTCTGGTCCTCAGGGATGTTACACTGCGTAGAGGTTAATTTAACATATCCTGACATTTCTAAGGAATGTAGTATGTTCATCTTTAAGGATTGGTAGGTCCTAGAAGAATATTCTTCTAGTGTCTACCAACCCATGAAGTTCTAGCACCTACTAGCCCTTGCAGATGAGGGTTTTGTGTTCCTTTCAAACATCAGGACATTTTTAATTATCTGCTTCACAACATAAGATCTTAGAACACCAGAAACCCCAAGATACATATATGTGTGTGAACCAGCAAGCACATACACACACACACAAACACACACACAGCACTCTCAGTAAGTATATTGTTTCTTGTTCTTTATATCACAGATTTGAAATTTTATATTTGATCTTTAGCATGTCTTTGATCTTTTTTAGTTGCCACTCTTACTATCATGGGGTATTCTACATTTTTTAAATTTTTACACTTTCATGAAAATTCTGTTGCAGTATGAATTTATTTTGTATTGATTCCTTTAGTGAGCAGAACTGAACAGCTTTTCTGTTTACACATTACAACGGCTTGTGGGTCAGGATAATAATACATGAGAAACAGCAGCTATTGCCCAACTAATCCAACAACCTTTTATCATAGTACATTGATAATACCACCTTTAGTCGCTTTTAAATAAAAAAGGTAAAGTGATCCTGTTACAGGCCTGGTGTGGCCCAGAGGGTGGGTAGAGATATAGCTCTACTCTTCCATGACCATGGCACTATCAGGGGGTGAGTGGTAAGCAGCACGCCCCGGCCGCACTTTACCCCCAGGAAAGACCCAGTACCCATTTTACAGGAGATTGGGTGGGCTCCAGGGTCGGTCTGGACAGACGGAAAATCTCAGTGGCTTTTAAGTATGTACTGGAAATTATAACAGTACAAGGGTCTTGAAACATGAGCATATGAGAATATTGTTGTTGCTTCTGAGTGATTAAGTAATTTTAAACATGTATGTGCCCCTCAGGTGACATTTTCTCAATTTTCTGTCTTTTAAAAAGCAAATATGTAACTTTTTTTTGGTGGAGTTTTATGATCTTATATCATTTGCTTCATGTATTATGAAGTCCAATATGAAATTATTGTGTGTTTCTTTTTGTTTGAGATCAGTTTATGTACTGCATGCACACAGACTTAACTGTTTAGACTAACAAGTGCAATGAGCTGCTACAGTGTTTGCCTGAACTGGGTTCTTATTAAAACTTATACATGACATTTGGAGGAGCTGGAATAACATAGTCATTATAGTGACTAAGCTATGGGCTGTACAATCCAAAATTGGAATCTTGGGAGTGACGTGAGATTTTTCTCTTCTCAAGAATGCCCAGACCAGTTGTAGGGCCCACCCACTCTCTTATTCAGTGGGTATCGGGGTTCTTTCTCAGGGTAAATTGGCTGGGGTATGAAGTTGACCGCTTCTGTCCACATAGTGCTGAGGCTAAGTATGAGTGGATCTGTACCTCTTCTCCCCCTGCCTTAATGGAGTAGACAGGGACAACTTTAGTTTTACGTGACATTATATGACGGACTTTTGGGAGTTATATGACAAGTTCTGTGAGTATGTATCTCTGAGTGAAAAATTATTGTTTGTGGTGGCTCCAATAACTACATGGAGCATTGTCATTCTTGAGAAGCTAGTGACTGCTCAGTTATTGAATAAATTTCTTGCTATTTCTGGACTGGAAATGTTCATACCATGTTCACAACAGCCCACCACTGTATCGTACCAAGAGGTCTCTTTCATTCAGGTTTTGTAGCCAAAATTCTGTACACATTTCTTATCACTGCTATGCTTGTTACATGTCCCACCCATCCTGTCCTTCATGAGGTGATCATCTTGTTAAAGTTTGATAAAAATTAAAAGTTACAAATATCATTATAATATTTGTTTCAACTTCTTGTTATTTTCTTCCTCTGAAGTGCAGGTAACCTCCTCAGCACCCATTCCGAAACCATCGTAATCTTCGTTGTTTTCCTTGTGATGGAAATTAAGTTTCACTTGACTACAAAACTCCAAGTAAAGTTCTACTTCATATGCCTTAGTTGTCACATTTTTAAGTAGTAGGTAAAATACCGAATATTCTGAACTGAGCTGTAGCAAGCATTCCTTTAATGTAGTATGCTAGTTGGATTCTAACTTCTTCACATAAATGTAAAAATTGATTGTTTCCCATATTTCCCAGATATTTGAATGTCATCACGTTTTAAAAGTTCTTATAGGATCTGTATGTGTTGTAATTCATCCTGCATTTTGAAGGTGAACGTGCATACACTAAGTTCTGTCTTTGTTTGCTGCTAGGCAAGCTCACTTGCTAGTATCTATTACAGATTTTATATTTTCCCTACGGTATTTATTTTTTACCAACGTCATTAGCATAGACCACTTGCTAATGTGTCCATTAAACACTTTTTGTTTTCTTGTGCCTTTCTAATTTTGCAGTCTAAAGCAGTGATTCTTAACATGGGGTGCAAACCTAACCTAACTCTTCCTGTGTCTTGAATTGACTCATCTCAGCGGCGCAGTTAGTGGTGCAGAATTAACTATTATCTTGTAGTATTGTAAGTTATTCCTGTACACGCCATAAAAGCAAAGGAAACAGTAGAGATAGATATAGCGCCACATGTTCTTAACATCAACGCCCTGGCCTCTTAAACCCCGGCGTCCATAGGAGGCAGAGTGGCCCCCATACCCGGTTTAGACTTTTTTAATGTTGTCTTCCAAATTTTAGCACCATCTGTCGTCATCAAATTGAAAATCACATCAACTTTCATTGTATCTTCAAGTTGGTAGTTATAAACAAATGCAAATTACTGCTTACAATTCACCCAAAATGTGTTATGTATAATGTACTCATTATCTGGCGTTTAGAAAGTTATGTTGATGGGTCCGCTATAATTATGGGCCCGAATAAATGTTAAGTATACATACAGAAGCCAAGAGATTTTACAGATTAATATTGCTTTGTGGCCTCTGTGCGTGGGCTAATTGCCCCTTCCATTTGCCAAACCTTGACGGGCCAGAACCTCACAGACGACTCTATTTCGCGCCGTGCCCATGGCCGGTGTCATAGCATACACCACCTTTCGCACATTGCTTGCAATGTTACCATACCCATTTCATCTGCTCAGGTTACGTGCTGCATAATTTACAAGTTTGTCACTGATCGCTATCAAACGAAGCGGTAAATGTGGGTATTGTACAGCAGCCACGTTTTTGGGCGCTTTCGCACAGTCGCGAAAAGCATCTTTTAGATTCGTCGTGTCTGTCCATATATATATAGGTGCATTAAAAGTTGGTTTAGACAAAGACAAATATGAACGTAATGTAAGGTATACTCAAGTAACTACTCAGGTTTTCACGTAAACTGCCCGATATATATGTCATATTTTAACCAAATTTGTAATTTGTCGACACATTTGCATAAAACGTAGACTTTTATGCAAATGTGTCGAGAAATTACAAATTTGGTTAAAGTATGACATATATCGGGCAGTTTACGTGAAAATCTGAGTAGAATACTTGAGTGTACCTTACATTACGTTCATATTTGTCTTCGTCTGAACCAACCTTTAATGCACCTACTGTACATAACACTTTACCTTTCATTCGCCTACGTGTTTCGGCGCACGTCGGCACCGTCTTCAGCGAGTCTGATATTTAACTGTTCGATTTTCGGCGCAACAGCTTGCCGTGAACACTTGTCGAATTTTACCAACACGTTTCGACAAGTGTTTACAGACAGGTGTTGCGCCGAAAATTGAACAGAGTATGAGACTCGCTGAAGATGGCGCCGACGTGCACCGAAACACGTAGGAGAATTTAATGTAACGTGTTATATTAATTAGGCGCATTAAATGTGGTTTAGGAGAAGGCTATCTGAGTAGGTTACGTTTTATATTGTTGACAACGAGGTAAATAGCTCGAAAACAGTAAAGAGAAATCTTTGTTACTTTTCCGTGGCAACAGTTTTAATATTGTGTATTGCTGACTGCGACATATGTAGCTCAGTACAAAGGGAACTCATTTTTGCGTTTTCGTTGAATGGTTATGCGATCGCGCCACCGCGGTACGTTGTATGTACTTGGCTATGTTGATACATTGTACAAATATATGACCCCATTTGTTTTTTTGTTTTAAAGGTCTGAGTTCTGAGGTTCCAGAATAGAGCAAATTCAGTTAACAAAAATATCAGTCTTGGATAGGATATATCAAATAACTGTCGTTAATTGTATTCTGTATTAATTGCCCCATGTTTTGCAGTTACATCTTGTTTGGAGAGAAGTGAAGAAAACCGATTATATGCTATTTATTAAGAATTCAAATCTTCGACTTGTAAAATTTTCAGGTAAATATGAATTTCTACTGCAGTTGAATGAATTTTATAACAGGAGGAATTCTTTTCTTAATTTATCGGTTATTAAAGATTACTTAGATATTTCTAATTATCGGATGACAAATGGGTCAGGGGTGCGCAAGATTTTCAGAAATATAGGAGCCACCTCAGAATTTCAGGCTGCAGTTTGGTGACAGGTGACCTACAGACATCAGGTGTCGTCATACAAACTCTAGTCGTACTGCCTACCTGGCGCCAGGAATTTGTTCTCCTTCTCTGGTAGGCTATTCTTGAAGGACTATATGTGATGATATTGGCGTGAAATCATTCAATATCAACACGCGTTCAATCTAAACACAGCTTTTATTTTATTTCGTATTATGAAGTTACATCTTTCGATCCTACACACGGACCATTATCGGGCTTCACATAAAAAACAGCATTTAAAAGTAAAAGTGCATATACACAGTTATACACTAGGATTATGAGATGCCACAATTTACAGTTTTTATAAGAAAATATATACTCAGGGCTTTTAAAAAATAGTATTACTGTCGCTCTTGTTTGCGAATTAAAAGACGAAGAAAGAAATTATAATAATGATGTGAAACTTCAGTCAGTCCCCTATTTTAAGGTTATGTTTGTATACAGGACAAGGAGACAGTTGCACTTGGCTGTTTTCAGTAAGGCAAGAAATAGGGTGGAGTCCCAGGGCATGACCCTCTGGGGACCAAACTCAGAAGTCATAAAATCTGACGCTCAGCGTGAATTGATTTTTTTTTATGAATTAGCCGTCGGTAGCTGTGTTATTCCGTAAAATCGTATCTCTTCCATGTGCTGTATCGTCTTTCGGTTTTTACTGTTGCGCGTATGGAACTATGTTTTGATTTTTCTCTCGTATCGGTAAAGTGTTGGTAATTCGCAACAAACATATCAGCCCTTTACAGCCTAGTGATTACCATATGTAAGGTACCACCAGATTTAACACTAAGTACTGCATTTTATCCACAGTGTAATTATTACAATAAACATCCATTATTTTCCTGTACAGCACTAACTGACTGGTCACTCTAAAGAAGGCACAGTTTTGCTGTGAGGTATGTGCTAAACCTATATATATATATATATATATATATACACCTATTTTGGACTGCAGAGGGCTAAACATCAATGTCGAGTCTTCAACCGGAAGTCGGTCCAGCGGAAGGGAACACTGCGTGACATTGTACGTTTCCGCTAGACCTGACCTGACCTGATCAGGATTCGCCACTGCCAGACATACTATTTCTTATTCACTTACTCCTTAATTACTTACTCTATGAAGCAGAGTCCTTCTTGAGAAGCTAACCGTTTTTCAGCTAGTCAAGAAATTTCCTGCATTTTATGGAACCCGAAAGTTCATTACCGCATTCACAAGTGCCCGCTATCTGTCCCTATTCTGAGACAGCTCGATCCAGTCCATACCCCTACACCCCACTTGCGGAAGATCAATCTTTATATTACCTGCCATCTACTCCTTGGTCTCCCAAATCGTCTCTTTCCTTCAGGTTTCCACACCAAAACCCTATATACACCTCTCCTCTCCCCTCATACGCGCTACATGCCCCACCCATCTCATTCTTCTCGATTTTTTCAACGAACAATATTGCTATTTCTTATAAACGCTAACTGAAATTGTGTTTCATTACTGTGAGTGACACTGCATTTTTCAACTGCTTGTCAGCACCAGCAGTGTTTGGGACAACATTGCAGAGCAGTCTCTTAGCGAATCGTGGGGAGGAGTAAGGCAAATGCCGAAAAGTGTTGCCTCTTTAAAAACTATACGTAATTTTGTAACTGCGATGTTAAGATAATTCTTTTTTCGATGGCTGTTTTTCTTATTCATTTAGTGACATGTTAATAACTCGGACTATAGCTATACAGTATTTAATCCACCTAATTGCACATTTAACCATAAATATTTGTTATTTTGTGGTGTTCCTCCTACATGTGTCGGCTCCAATTGGCTATCCTTAGGAAGGTAATTTACAACGGAATACATTTGTAACCAGTGCTGTGCAAGGTGTGCATACATAAAGTTAAAATACTATTTTATCTTTAAAATGCCACTAAAACGTACAATTACAGATATTTTACACATCTTAATAATGTTATGACCCACCCCATCTAGCGCCGAGTTTAAAAAAGAGTAGAGCTATAGCTTTAACCTTCTTCTGTGCCTTTATGGCAGGTTACAGGGTGAACTTTACCTTTTACTTTTTTAAAATAATTTTGTGATTAGTTGCAGGCAAACTTTTATGTCGCTACTGGCATACTCATTATGAGGAAGTTATATACGAGGCGTGTCCGGAAAGTGAAGATACATCACGTGTAGTCTGATAGGGAATTTTTTTATGCTTATTATGGCAATCGCTGCCGTCGACCTTGATCCTTTACCTGTGAGCTGTGCTCGTTTGACAGTGGTAGAACAACCGGCTTTGTTTGAGTGAGACGTGTTTGAAATGACAGTGCCGTTCCGAAGTCCCGCCATTTGCGAGGTGCGTTCCGTCATACGATTCTCAACGCAAAAGGTGAATGTCCAGCGGAAATTCACAAACAAATTGGTGCTGTTTATGGTAAAGTTATGGATCGGCAAAATGTGACGAAGTGGTGCCATGGATTCTCCAAAGGAAGGACAGATGTCCAGGACGAAAAAAGGAGCGGTAGGCCATATTTGATCTCATACGATCTTCTTCGGGAAATTAAATGAGAAATTCGTGCAAATCGACAAGAGAGTTGCATCACATCATTCCCGAAGTGTCTAAGACCACAATTCATGAAGATGTGACAGAAAACTTAGGGTACAGAAAATTGTGCGCACGCTGGGTGCCCAAAATGTTAACGGACGATCACAAAACGAAACGGTTGGGTTCCGCGATGAAGTTTCTCACACGCTACGCACAGAAAGGAGATGAGTTTCTGGACTTGATTGTGACTGGAGATGAAACATGCGTTTATCAACACACTCCTGAATCCAAGCAACAGTCACTTCAATGGCGCCATACGCAATCACCCAGAACAAAAAAAAAAAATTCAAAACTTGAATTTCAGTTAAAAAAATCTGGGACAGAAAAGGCATTCTCCTGGTCGACTTCATGCTTCCTGGCGCAAAAATTAATGCCACTGCATATTGTGACACCTCGACACGGCTTCGACGAGCCATTCAAAACAAAAGGAGGGGTATGTTGTCACGCGGCGTGTGCCTGCTCCACGAACACGCGCGGCCCCATTCCGCGCACGTCACCACTGCGCTTCTGGAAAAATTCAAGTGGGATGTATTAGACTATCCGCCGTACAGCCCGGACATTGCGCCCAGCGATTTCCACTTGTTTCTTCGCCTAAAGAAACATCTCGCCGGGAAAAAGTTCGACGACGATGATGAGGCACAAGAAGTCATGACGTGTTTCAAAGGGCAGGCGGCAGACTTCTGTAACTCGGGGATACAGGAGCTGGTTCCAAGAATTAATAATTGTGTGGAAAATGCCGGCGACTATGTTGAAAAATAAAGTTATGTACAAGCAATTCATTCACAGTGTCGCTTTTCTAAATTAAAAATGTTGTACATGTTTAAGACCTTTGTATCTCTACTTTCCGGACACACCTCATACTTGTTTTATGTGTCGATATTTGTAATCATAATAAGGTCCACTGCGGTATAAACACCGATACACAAGACAGGTTTATAACTCCCTTATAATGAATATGTCAGAAGTGACATAGATGTTCGACTGGGGCTATAAATAACACTATTAAGAAGCGTGAATATCTGTAATTAATCCACGCTTTATACATTTTTAGCTACATTTTAATTAATAGCATTGTGTTTAACTTCATATATGCATTTCTTGGACAGAATTATTATAAATATATTCCTTTCTAATTTACCTCCCTGAAGATGATCTGTTGGGACTGAAACATATCGGAGGGGGATCATAGAATAACTAATATTGGTTATTTATGGTTATATGTGCAATTAGTTGTGTTAGATACTGTCGTCTATATTTTGCACGGAGTATGGATAACGTTAAATAAGATTATATTGTCGAATGGTAGGATACTAAGTCAACAGTGAATTGAGAAGAACGTGGAAGGAAGCGGTCGTTGCGTGGTTTGAAGTTCCGTTGCGGTATTTGTCGGAGAGGCTGGAGGAAACCACGCCATGTCTGCATAGAAGGTGCACCGGCCGCGTTTCGAATGGAGAACTTCCCGAATGTAAGTCAAGCGCGTTGCGGCTTAAGCCGTTTCCTTGAAAGCGATGCAGAAGCATATAGACAAGCCTCGATATAGCGCCACTTTGTTCAGCGCAATTTGTATCTATATATCGGAAATGGCTATATATCGAGAGTGACGGTAAATCGACATACTGTGTGACGGGGAACTTCCGTTCAGATATTTCATGGGCTGTAAGTGAGGATGGCGCCAAATCGGGGTTTGACTCTATATTTAAAATGGGAATTCGGGTTTAGATTCCCTCGACCCCAGAAATGAATGGGACGGAACAAAACTTTTTTCTTTCTTCAGGGAACAGTAAAGGTGCTAGATTGTACACAAGTCTTATCGGCGCTATTGCTTATAATCAGAGTGTTCTATATGTATATCAGTCTTTTGTAACATTGTTTCGGGTCATGGTCATTAATTTGGAACATTTTCTTTCACTGTGTCAAAATGAACATAATACTGACTCGGGGTGTGTGGTGTTTTTTTACCTGTGCACGTTTCCCGCATTAGCACCTGAGTTGGTTTCTGTCTAATTTCCTCTTTCCTTCTCCTGTACGTGATTTGTATCGCTTCCGGTCGTAGCTGTATGTAATTATCAGATACGAAAGTTGCTGGGGATCAATATTGGGTCCACGTCTGTCAGTAAATATTTAATGTACTTCTAGGAACCGTGATACCTCAGTCGGTGTAGTGCTTAGGCTACTTCCTAAACAAACGAGAAATTGCAGTGCAATTCCCAGCAGAAGCAGGAGATTTTTTTCTTCACTCAAGCTACCAGTTTAGCTTGTGTCCCACCCACAGGGTACTGGGATGTCTTTCCCTGGGGTAGAACGGTCGTGAACCTGACCACTCACCTCCATCCAGTGCCGAGATTAAAAATGAGTGCAGTTATGCTGCAACTTCCCATGTGCCTCCATGATGCACACACACACACACACACACACACACACACACAGAACTTTACCTTCACCTTTATTGTATCTGTATGCAGACACTTTACATATTCCAAACATAAGTCCAACAATTTAGCATAATGATCTGTTGGATATCAAACCACAGGCGTTACAAAAGCCACAAAGAACTCTGAAGCTACAGCATTTAGTATCAACGTGTACACTTGTTGCCCTGTTGGCCAGTATAGCTCAGTCGGTACAGTGACTCATAATGGGCTGGACGTTCCGGGGATCGAATCCCGATGGGGGCGAGATTTTCCGCACCTGTCCAGAGCGGCTCCGGGGCCTATCCAGCCCTCTGTACAATCGGTACCGTGTCTCTCTCCTGTGGTTAAAGCGGTCAGGTCGTGGATTTGACCACCCACGCCCCATCTAACGCCGACATTAAAAGAATGAGTAGAGCTCTACGAGGGCTGTATGGAAAGTATCCAGCCATTATGAATATCTCGAGAACCTTTGGCGTGGCCTTGATGTAACTTAGCGGCCAGTCAGAGGAGACCTTACTGTACCTTCGTGAACAGTCACTCTCCCGTAGGGCTAGGCAGTCAGCGGTGAGATGCCGTTAACTGAGCTTGTGTACTGTGTGACCACCTTATTCACAAATCTCCTCCCTTTCAAAGGTGATTTTAGCTTTGGGAAAAGCCAAAAGTCGCAGGGAGCCAAATCTGGGCTGTGGAGGTGGTGACAGACCTTTGCTTTGCCAAAAAATCCTGCACGAGAGCTGTAGAATGGGCAGGCCCATTGTCGTGATGAAGCCGATCTGCTCGCTCGGGCATTGTGAATGCGACAGTCACACAGTACACAAGCTCAGTCAACGGTGTCTCACAGCCGACTGACTAGCCCCACGGGAGAGTGACTGTTCACGGATGTACAGTAAGGTCTCCTCTGACTGGCCGCTAAGTTACATCAAGGCCATGCGACCGGTTCTCGAGATATTCAAAATGGCTGGATACTTTCCGGACAGCCCTCGTGCCTCTACTTCCCCTCCTGGCCGTCATGGCCTGTTCTAGGATGAATTTTACCTTTTTACATTTAGACTGTTGTGTTATTAAATGTGTTTTTTTCTGGATTTCGTCCATTGTTATTAAAAAACAAAGTTTTTCAAATTGCATCTTTTTCCATCCTCAGGTGCCAGGGCGGAAATATCGCTCATTTTCGACATGAGTGTCACAACTCAGAATTTGGCATTTTTTATTTATTGGTATACAAAGAAACGTTTGCAGATGAACTTTTAACAGGTATAATATCATAACGCAATTTGTAAAACCAGCCGCTGGAGAGCAGTTGTGTCGTCGTTGCACTCATAGAATAGTATAGCATTTCAAAACCTTTAAGCGTTTCTCCTGAAAAATCACTAATTTTGAGTTGTGACACTGTTGTTGTGACACTGTTGTCGCAAAAGAGCGATATGCGTATTCCAGTTTGGGTCCTGTGATAGAGACTGGCTTATTGTCAGATCCGACTGAATAGATGTATCCCCGCCCTTTTTCCTGAGAACGGGTATCAGAAACTTTGTCTAAGGTGTAGATAATATTGTGCCTGTGCTTAATTAAGCGCCATGCCTTGAAGGCGTAAAGGACAGTGGATATACCTATGAACTCCTCACTTCGGTACTAGACGGAGGTCCAAGACATTCTGTATTTTGAATATAAGACAATGGACAATGTTCAGAATTTAAGTAATTCTGAACATATACCATTGTCATAACCCATTGTAATTTGTATTTGTGACATAAATACCTATGAAATCTTAAATTCTGTACTAGACGGAGGTCCAAGAGATTCTGTATTTTGAATATAAGACAGTGGACGTTGTTCAGAAATCAAGTAATTCTGAGAATATACCATTGTCCTAACCCTTTGTAATTTGTATTTGTGACAAATAATAATAATAATAATAATAATATCCAGTACAGTAACTCCTGTTTAAGCGGAAGTGGAAGGAAAAACACAGTTACTATACACATGATCTTTATTTCTTTTAAGTCACTTATTGTATATCAGTAATTACTGTGTAAACGAAACGGTACTGCAGGTTGTGATTGATAGACTAATTGAAGTTGGCAGATGCTATGGAATGGAAATGACTGGAAAAAGTAAGGTAATTAGAATCTTAAAACACCCGTTCCCAGTACATGTTATGATAAATAAAAAAAGAGAGAATGTGGAATATTTCAAATTTTTTCATAGCGTCATAACAAATGATACAAGATGCACACGTGGAATTATATCCAGGATCGCCATGGCAAAAGCAGCATTCAACAAGAAGGAGACTCTTTAACCAGCGAACTGGATTTAAGTTAAGGGAGAACGTAGTAAAGTGCTACATTTGGAGCATAGCTTGTATGGTGCTGAAACTTGGACATTTCGCAAAGGAGATCAGAAATACCTGCGAAGATTTTTTTAGTGTGGTGTTGCAGAAGAATGGAGATCAGATGGATCTATCGTGTGAGAAATTAAGAAGTGTTTTATAGAGCCAATGAGGAAAGGAGTGTCCTACGTCAAATAAAAAGAAGGAAGGCTAACTGGATTGGTTACATTGTGCATAGTAACTGCTCTCAAACATATTTAATTGAAAGTAAGATAGATGGAAAGATAGAAGTGGCGGGAAGACGAGGAAGAATACGTAAGCAGACACTCGATTTTATTAAAGAAGCGGGAGGGTGCTGGAAAATGAAAGAGGAAGCACTAGATCACACTGTGTGGTGAACTCGCTTTGGAAGAGGCTCTGGACGTGTCGTAAGACAGACCACGGAATGAACTGTGTAAAACTTGTCTGAAAAGTTGGAGTATTTTTTTTAAATCGGAGCAGTCACTGCAGCATATACCTTGGAGTGAAAAATACAACGGAAACACTTTGTTTTGAACTGTCAATTTTATCTAAACTATGTTCTTATTCCATTTTTTATTTTATTTTGTGGATGTTTAATAAGGTAAATACCTTGACTTAGGACTTACAAAGGTTCGTACAAGACCAGAATAAATTTCTCCATTTATAAAAAAGAGACAGTGAGCCAAACGAGAACAGAATGATGGATAATGTCCTGACCTTATCTACTCGTGTATGGGGACACTTTTCAACTGTAGCATTGACTGGGGTGAATAATGTATATTGTTTTTGTTCTCACCAGTTTGTCTAATATATTATATCTCTTGGTGAGTGGGCTTAGGACATATTGTCTGAATAGTTTTTTTTTTCGTGTTATTTTCCGTACTGTAGAATGTCAGTGACGGTAAACTCGGTTGCAGACTTGTGAACTACTTGCATGCGATATTGGAAACAGTTGTTCGGAAACAGCCATGAGGTGTTGTATAAGGTTATATGTGCACTGTTAATTTGTGCTTCAGGTAGTAATGGTCTACATGACAAACAAGATCTTAAGGTATTAATTAAATCAGGATCTTAAGTTGTTAATTCCGTTAAATGAGGTTGCATTTTCTGTTTATAAAACCATCGTTTGCACACACAGTTTACATGACAAAAAATATTTCCTCCCACACGTTTCGGCAACCACCCGCCATCATCAGGGAGTAAACATACTTTTATTTAAAACCTAGTAACATATACGTATAAAATAATAATACGCATTGCCTCTTAGTGATTTCCGCAGCCATGTTCATAGGATGTAAAATAGAGGAAATTGTATGCGTAGTTAAAGTCTATGTGCTTTATTTACTTTCGTATGTTTTCAGTGGCATACAAACATCTAGTGCTTTGCCTAGATCCGTGATGTATCTTGTCCTGTGAATATTAACTCCGTTATTTAAGATCATAAGTTATAAGTAATCTTATCGTAAGAGTAAAATAATTAAGAAATCATACCCTGTGTGACGTCAGGGCGTCATTTCCTGCTGTTCCTGTTGTATCACACTAGAATAAACTCGCAACTTAAATGTACGTATATATAGGCCAGACAGGTTTACGAGTCGCGAAAAAGTTCTCCGAACAGCAAAGGTACATAAAACCTAATAATGCAAAATCAGCTTATAATTGCACATATCATACAATGCGCGTAAATACACAGCTGCACAAAATACTGTGGAGCTGATTAAACCATATGACAAGGATGGAACCTGAACTTCTGGGAAAGCTTCTACATACAAGCTTACCCACAGAACGGGGTATTAACTGACGAACAAAGTGCGTATGACCTTCATCAGCTTTTCACAATCAAGCAAGACACGCCACGTAACAGGGCGCATGAGCTAGGCATGCCGAAAGATACCACTTACATCTATGGACACAAGAGGACCAGTAGTAGGTCAATTCCTGCTCAGTACATTACATCACGTCACACAGGATATGTATTCTTAATTATTTTGCTTTTACGGGAGGATTGCGTACGAATTGTGATCTTAAATAACAAGGTTAATATATTCACAGGACAAGATCCATCACGGATCAGTACGTATTCGCACTGCGTATATTGAAAATTAGAAAAAATCTTATGTTTCAAGATATGGTATTGTGGAACTGCCGCCAATGTTTTAGTGGCAATTTTTTTGAATAAAATGTTGCAGAAACTATATAAGAAATACTAGATACCAGACACATATCTATGGTGTCTATCCATAATTTGTACTTTTCACCAACATTCGGATGGTCAAATCAAGGAGGCTGAGGTGGGCGGGGCATGTGACATATATAGGGGAGAAGAGAAATGCTTGTAGAGATTTGGTAGCAATAAACCTAAAAGAGAGAGGCCACTTGAAAGACTTAGGCATAGGTAAGAGTATAATATTAAGTTAGATCCTAAAGACATAGGATGTGAGGTCGTGAACTGGTTTTGTCTGGCTGAGGGTAGAGATCAGCGGTGTTCTAAAGTGAACATGGTAATGTTCTTTGATTCCCGTAAAATTTGGGTAATTTCTTGACTAGCTGAAGGACCCGTAGTTTTGAAGAAAGGCTGTGCTGCATGGAGTCAGTTCTTTAATGTCGGAGGTTCACTGTAATGTAAAGTGATGGGAGGTTTAGGCAAGGAGGAGTTGGAGGTAGATCGTGGATGAATTTCAGTTACAAGCTGTGTAACTGTGATGGATACACACAGCAGCTGTCCCCATTCCCTTGGATTAAACTTGACTTGTTGAATCTGATTTCTTCAATATAGAATAACGATAAATAGGCCATTGTATTTCCTGTACCAAAATCCAGAATTCTTGCTTACACTCGGGCGTGTGCAGAAGTTTCCGGACCGAGTCCATAACGAAATACAGGCCTGGTTTTGTTACTGGTCATTTATGTCCCCTTCAAACTAGTGCCCTATCGAGTATATGTAACGGGTCAAACAATTCTAGACCTGAGATGCAGAAGGGTATAGTTCCAATGTTATCATATTTGAGGTAATACTTAATTTTTAACCGAATTTAAAGCGTTTTCAGATGCAGATGTTTTTAAGTCTAAATACTGTCCCATTGTAGCTGTACCAAGAATCAAACAGCAGTATGTTGCATATTTGTCCGAGAAAAATTATGTTATTTGTAATATAAAATTGAACTTAACTGTCTTCTGCTTCACGGGTCAAATAGTGTTCTTGAATTTGGGGGGGGCATTACATGAACGACGCCCTTGTAGCCGCGATTTAATACACAGAAAGAAGGCACCACAAGGACTAAATTAGGTGAACTAGGAGGAAGGCGGACAAAAGCCATGTTTTTCGCAAACAAATTCTCTGCTATTTCTGCTTGTTGGTGAGCAACATAGGTACAAATTCTGTGGAAATTCTCCTTGTTTTTCAAGTCTTCCTATAGAATTCGCTGGCATGTTCCGTACGAAAGGCCTAACCTGCCAGCGATATCCGAAATGGTACTTAGTCGGTCTCGTTGACGATATTATGAATCTTCTCCATGTTCTTCGTCTGTGCGATCTGTGGAAGGATGTTGTGAATGCTCACAGTCTTCAATAAGAATTTCCCCGCGTATGCATTGAGAAACCTACGAGAGAGTTTGGGGAGGCGGGGGGGAAGCCGGCACAAATTAGCGGGGTCCGACAGTCTGAAAGTGGGCAAGTGGCCTGAATATGTTGCACACGTGATTTTTAGCCCTTTCGCCCTTGCTGGAGGGGGGGGGGGTAGAAAAATTTGTTTCACGAGGTCCGTACCCCTTCTCGGCGGTCCTGAAAACTACTTGAAAGTCCGTATGCTTCTTTCATCATTATCACTAGAAACTGGTTTCAGTATTCGTTCCACTTTAGAAACGTTTAACCAAGTTAAAAGTAAAACCTAATGTAGGGGGGTTTTTTTTCGTCATAAAAGTATGGCGGATCACACTTAACCCGAAAATTAGACGCCCGTTCAGAAGCAACGCAGAGGGTTATGGCTGCAGTAATCACTATATTGGCTCAGAATATGGTGATAATATATCATCTAGTGGCAGAAAGCTGTACTACTTGCCGCTTTGGTCTTTGCGACGAGTTTGGAAACTTCTGGATACAAGTCACATGCTTTTTTTTATTTTTTCAGGAATCAGAACGTGTAAAATATTTCGGAGCACAGAGAAATTGTTTTGTGTGCAGCACTAAGCAGAAGACTGACGAGATTCTTCAAGTAATCTGAGTCTATTACGATGAACACTGTTGCGCTTAATGAAAAAAATGTAAACTCATTCCACCATGCCATTAGCTCAGTGATAGTAACCGCTCAGTGTTTTGGTCTCCTGCCTGTAGTTGGCATTACTGGTCCAAATGCAGCAAGCATAAGGTAAGTTCTTATATCTTACTGGTACTGAATGGACGGAAAATTTAGAAGTTGTGATCAGAATTTGCACGATTGGCCTGTGTCTGAAAGTCATATATTATACCCTTGGAGCCTTGTGGTAACTCTGCATGCCACCAGGTTTAACACAAGAAGTGGAGTAGGTGTGCCTTATGATTGTTACAACAAATATCCATTGTTTCCCTACACGGCTTTGATCAACAGGTTTTTGTAAAGGTTACAGTGTGTTTTCTTTAGGAGATGTTAAATAAATTTGTACGAATTTTTCTGAAAACACCAAGTCTTGATTGAACTGAAATTAGATTTCCTGAAGCTTCTATAAAATGGACTGTATAAGTTAGAGCCAAATTTTAGGGCATCGCAGCACATTTTCTGACGATTCACGTATTCTGGGATACTATGGTGTGTTGTTGGGCGAATGGTTCCTGACATTTCAAACAAATGTGGCGTCACATCTGAAAGAGTCAGAAGGTCCCCTTCTGGGATATCTTGACCCTAGAAAACGAAGGCACACGTTGTACAAATATTTTATTTTTCTATACTGTTTGTAGTAACAGTGGACATTGTGTTTGATATTGATTGTTCATTTATTGAATGTATAGTTTGGAATTCTTGCGAATGTGAATAAGTGTATGAACTCTAAGTGAATAGCTGAATGTTAATTTCAGGTTTGTTGACCTTTAAGAACTCCAAAATGAAGGCACCTATTAAACGTACAGTTTCTACTTTTACATTCCCTTAATGTTAGGATCTGACGGTGCTATAGGATATCCAAACTCATTAATTTAATTGTCTTTTCCCGTAGTATGTATTTAATTTAACACACAACGTGTTGGAGATCAGGATCGGTCCACGGAACACAGCGTGTTAAATTTGAATACATAGATCAAAATGTCCATAAATATAATGAGTTGTACATTCCTGTTTATTTTCTTTACAGTTTCAGAAGTTTAATAAAACTTGTTGCTTATTTTGTCATGACCTTCAACGTGTACCTGTCTTTGAAATTTCAAGTCTGAAAATGGAGATGGAGGGGGGGGGGGATCAAAACATTCTAAATATTTTTCGTTTGACACTGAATTATATCTCCCAGTAACTCTGTCACAATAATATGTCGACACACTTATATTATTATTATTGTTGTTATTGCTATTTATCGTCCTCATGCAGAGTAGTTACAATTATGTGGTAAAAGGTAAAGTTCACCCTAGAACAGGCCACGAAGGCCCAGAGGGGAGTAGAATTTTAGCTCTACTCTTTCTTTAACTTCGGCGATAGATGTGGGTGGGTGGTCAACGCCACGCTCTGGCCGCTTTGCCCCCGGGAAAGACCCGATACCCATTGCATAGTAGGCTGGGCTGGCCCCAGGGCCGAGTTAAAATTGTAGACCTGCAACAAAAAATATTGCAGATATTTTGTTGTTTCAGTTTATCAAACATGTAATGCTATCCCCCATCATAACATTATTGTTATTATTATTAATATTACTATTATTATATTTTACTACAATTTTTGCCTAGGTTTCGATGGTGTTGTTTTCGCACCGTTTTCAGCGTCTTCATAGTGCTTGGAGCATGCCTCAGCGTGTGTTTTGCTATAGTGCTTATGCGGTCAGCCGCAAGTTTTAAAGATTCTGGTGAGTTGGTTCGTTGACACAGTTCTGGACAAAGGCTTAACTGCTTAAATTTATTATTTATGTGTTTTATTGTGAGTATTAATACATTTTTTGCGTGTTGGGCATTTCTAAAAGATTTGTTTTGTAAAGAAAGATGGCATTTTGAAAAACTTAGTACTAATAATGTGATAATGATATTATATATTTGTTAACTGCAATTGGGTTGACACCCGGTGGCAACAGTACAGTACACATTTACACACAATGCATAGAGCAACACAGTGAAAACAGAATATACAGAACAGAACATACACAACAATAAGAATACATACACATAACAATAAGAATACAAAAAATTTACAATAAAATACATAATTTACAAAATTAAACGAAAGCATGCAAAACATATAGCAACATACACAATGATAGAAAATGGAATCAAAATGACACGAAAGAATGTGATAAACGAAAAAGCCATATAAGCAGCAAACTTCATATGATCTATATATCTTTTAATAATGTTAGACACCCTGTTACTAAGATTTTCACTACACTTCACCCAACTAAACTTCACTACACATGTCGACACTTCACTTCCTCTCATTTAAACTTCACCCAACTACACTTCACTACACTCTCATTTGGATTAATCCCGTTTAAATTTCCTACCGCTCCATTTCACCTCACATCACCACACTGCACTTTTAGATGATTTTCCCCACATTTCTTTTCCTTTCATTTCACCCCGTTTATAACTGCTTTCCTAAATCTGTTTCTAAAAATCTTGGGTTTTTGCAAGGGAATGTCCCTAACGCTTCTGCACGTAGTTGTTTCTAGTTTTTAATGGTCCTATTTACAAAGGAATACTTCCCGATATTCGTCCTTTGTTTCCTGTCCCTAATTTTCCGAACATGATCTACAATACTCAAATAGCAAAACCTTCGCAACCTGCCGCGTGTTGCTTTCCGAGCCCGTTCCGCAGATTACGCTTTAAAAAGTGCGCATTAGCGAGCTATCGTCCTACGCTGAGCGAAGGTTTCCCAGTCAGAATCCTTCTTATGATTTGTAAATTGAGTAACTTTCTCCTGTATTCAGTCTGACGCATTTATCTGTCCTTCTCTCTATGGATCCCAGCATGCAGACCCATATTCAAGAATAGGACTTACCAATGACGTGTAGACTAAACTTTTTGTATACCTATTTCCTTTTTTGAGAACACGCATTACGAATAGAAGTGTCTTCCAGGTTTTTTGCGATGCGTAATTTACTTGGTCCACCCAGTGTAAACCGCTTCGTAAGGTTATTCCCAAGTATTTACAACTGACCGCTTCCGGATTTTTTTGGCACCATGAGAGTAACCCCGTGGATTTTTAACCCGAGCTCTCGTAAATCTTATTGCCTTACTTTTACCGGGATTTATTTACATCCCATTTTCTACCGCCCATTCCCCAAAGGGGTCTATATCCTTCTGCAACTTTTCTATGTCTTTTTGTTTGTGATTTTTCTATAAATTATACAGTCGTCAGTGAACAGTGTAATACTCGAGCCGATGTTCCACCAAATATCATTTACGTGCACTAGAAACATTAGTGGGCCCAAAACGCTCCTTTGCGGCACACCTGAGTTTACTATGACTTGCTTGGATAGTTGCCCTCCTACTCTTACCCTCTGTGTACGACCTACAAGGAATTCCCTTACCCAACAACTCGAATCCACGCCCGAGCCCGCCACTTTCGTAAGCAGCCGATCATGAGGAACTATATCGAAAGGCTTGGAAAAGTCTATTATAACCGCATCTATACCGACCCCTTGTCCAGAGTCCGCTATGTCCTGGCACATCGTGACGACTTGACTTTCACATCAGTATCCCGGTCTAAACCCATGCTGCCCTTCGTATAACCAATCATTCTTATCCCAGACTTGCCTCCAGTACCCTGCTATAATGTGTTCCATTTGCATGCAGACCAGAGAATTTAAGCTTATGGGTCTATATTTTGAGACTGCTGATCGATCACCCCCTTTGTATATAGGAACCAATGTGACTTTTTTCCAGTCACTTGGGATGGTAGCATTGTTTAATGATATTTCAAGTAGTCTAGCTGGGTAAGGGGTCATGGCTTTCCCACCCAATTTCAGAATTTCGGCAGGAACTCCATCTGGCCCTACTGATTTGTTTATCCCGATTTTTGCTTTTCTTTTTCTAATAACTGTAGTGTTAATAATAAAGGTTTCACCCAAATTGGCCGATTTTATTTCCAGGATGTTACGATCGCAGCAAGAGACGGACGCATAATAGGAATTCAAGATGTTAATTTTTTTCAGTAGTGTCCGTCATGATTGTTCTGTTGTGGTCTTTGATCGCAGAAATAATTTCCCTGTTTCCTTTTCACCTTTTCACATACTTGTAGAACTCAGACCAGCAGTTGCCTTCATTTCGTAGTACTGACAGCAAAAATGTCTCCCGTGCATTTTTTTTGGCTGCCAGCAGTTCTTTATATAGTCCTAACCTTTAGCTTAAGCCGTTTCACTTCCTTATTGTATTATTCAGGATCAGGATTTTTTCTCAGAATTTTATGTGGTACAAAACGATAGACACTCTCGAAGACTATTTCCTTAAAACGTGTCCAAATTTGCTCCACGCAACTACCATTATTCGCCCATGGTGCGAATTTACCCCCGAGAAAACTTTGTAGACCCGTGACGTTTCCCATACCAGTTTATTTAAAAATACTTGGATCTCCTTAGATTTCTCCGCGTGACCATCCCAATCCGCATAAGACAAGTTGAGATCACCTCTAATGATGCTACGCTTCGTAGTTCTTCCCATATACCCGGTCCGGTCTGCCAGTTTTTCTAACAACCACGTGTCCTCGTTTGGAGCTCTGTAGATGCCTACATTTTCCCATGTAATTTTTGAGCCCCTGCCTTTTACTTCAACTGCTATCATCTCATGTACATCGTCAACCCATAGTTCGGCGCAAGTAGTGTAATTGTTTACACAAATAAACACTCCACCACCACCGCGAGTGTGTCTGTCTCTTCTGGAAGTTGTGTAATCACCCCTAAAAACATCCGCATTGCTAATTTCCTCACTAAGCCGTGACTCCGTGCCTATTACAACATCAGGGTTACATGTGTCAGTTAAGTTCCAGATATCTAAAGTATTTTTGTAAATACTCCTACAGTTTACCTGCAGCGAAACTAAAAGTTTACCCTCAGTCTTGGGCGCCACTGTCGCCGCTAAGCATTCTTTCTTTGTTTCATCTTCAATCTCCCTCCTCGCCACATCTGTCGTCTCCGTATCACTCTCAGCTGCCTTCCAGGCCGACGTAAAATGTTCCTGGATTGTCTTCATCCCCGTCTCCTCATATTTCCCCTCGCTGGAAGTCCCTACCACCAGGCATTGTCACTCACTCCTCATCTTCTGTCTTCCGCCGCCGATACCACAGACTCTGGAGTAACGCTGACCTAGGTGTCTCGCTCCTCTTCGGTTTATGAGAAGGTCATCTCTATCAAAGTCCCAGTCGTCCACTCAACTATTTGGGTCTACAAAAGTAACTCATAGCGTCAGCGTTACCCACTAATATCTGCTGTTTACGGCTCCATTGCGCCGCCATGACATGTCTCACCTTCGCAACACGCCACTCAGAACTACTTTGGATGTTGAAAACTTAGTTTTTGCCGTATGTACAAGGTCGTAGACATCTCCCATGACATAATCGAGATTCCCAATTCGTCTTAAATCGTTTGTACCCACATGGATAACGAAGGTATCTGAGTTTCCTAGGTCTCTATTTTCAATAACTCTATGCAGCTGCTCCGTTCTAATGCCCGGAAAGCAGTCAAGTTTCATATCTGTACATTCAGTTCCAACATTCCGTATAATCGAGTCACCTAGCACTAAGCACTCTCCAACTTTACCATCACCTGGCACCGTATACCGCCTGCCATCTTCCCATCCATCTGTTGCCAATCGTAACTGTTCTTCCAGCGCCTTGTTCTTTCTTGTTAAATAGTCAATTTGAAGGAAAGCATTCTGCAGTTTCTCCTCTAGCAGCCTAAGTCTCTCCGATCTGCACTTATCATACATCCATTTTCCGCTCTTCGCCACTTGGGTTTTAACATTACCACAGCTGTTATGGAGCCAGCGTCCACACATGTTACATTGAGTTCCCGATTTGAGATTTCTGTCGCACCCCCTACACAAAACTTGCAAAATTTTCTCAGCTTCCACACCAGGTCCAGGATTTCTCTTCACCCCACCAATTACCAATAGCACAGCTAACGTCGTTGCACACAGAATCATTGTCCCTAAGCACGATATCACTCGTCCATTTCCTGGTGAAATACGCAATGTTGTCCTCGTAGCCCATGAAGTCCTCGCTGCCCAAGTATCCACGCAAGCCCGGTAATCTTCTAGATAGCAACCTATACTCAGGATCTCTCTAAAAATACGTCTTCTCCTTACGACCCTTGCCTGACTAAAGACATTATGAAAAATGTCAATTTTTTCAAGTGAGTTTTTTGGTTAATTTGCTGCGATTTTAGTTGCGTTCTCACAATTGCGAAAAACGACTATTAGCCCCGTCATGTCTGTCCGTCCGTCCGGCTGTCTGTCCCCATGAAGCAACTCGGCTCCCACTGGACGGATTTTCATGAAATTTGATATTTGAGCATTTTTCGAAACTCTGTGGAGAAAATTTAAGTTTCACTTCAATCTGAAAAGAATAATGGGCACTTTACATAAAGACTTATATACATTTATGATAATATCTCGCTGAATTCTTCTTGGAATGAGAAATGTTTCACACAAAAGTTGTAGAAAGAATAGAATACAATTTCATATTTATATTTTGTTTAAAAATCACACATTTTGTGAGATAATGTGGAAAAATATGGTACAGCCGGACAGGCCACAGACGACAACAAAATACGGCGCTGCCGAGATGCTAACTGTTTACCGTATAACTAAGGCAAGAATACAGAGACGCAGTAATATTATTCAATATTTATTGCTTCATAATTGATTAATTCCTTCTCATCCCGTAAGATGTTTTACGGTAACACAAAAAACTGAGAAAATACGCAACGAATTATCTGTCATTACACCCCGTTTAACCAAACTGTGCGTCCAAAGAAGGCCATGAGCAAGCAAACGAACATTCTTTTCTCTAAGTGCAATATTATATGTAATGTGTTGTCGCCGGGCAAATCTCTCAGCCGAGGAACATGATCTCCACTCCGGGAATAACAAGTGTGTTGGTCACAGGAGATACAAATGTAGGTCTGTTTCCTGTGCGAGTGGGACAGCCGGTACATGAATAATCACTATGTAAACAGACTGTGGCTTAAACGAACATCACTGACGCCAGGGGAGAAAAATGTCTTCAATCGTCCTCTTGTTCTCCCGGAGAAAATTTATCCGCCTTCCTTGTACATAAAGCTGGGCTTCATGAGAAACTTTGTGAAAGGTATGGATAGAACCGGCCGTGGATTCGAATATGTGAGGAATAAGTTCCCAAATGTGAGTGACACAAAAATCAAGGAGGGTGTATTTATAGGACCCCAGATCAGGGAACTGATACAAGACAAAGAGTTCGATGAAGACCTGAATGAGACTGAAAGAAATGCATGGTTGTCATTTATGAGGATTTGCAAGGATTTCTTTGTAAATCACAAAGCAGCGAAATATCAGGATGCTGTGCAAGACCTGTTGACTTCGTGCAAAGCCATGGGATGCAATATGAGTCTGAAAATCCACTTTCTGGAGTCACACTTGAATTTTTTCCCAGAAAATCTCAGCGAAGTCAGTGACGAACACGGTGAAAGATTTCACCAAGACATTATGGCTCTGGGTAAGCTGTACGAAGGCAAGTGGACCTCAAGTATTTGGGCAGACTATTGCTGGACACTGAACAGGGATGTACCTGAAGCCAAATACCGGCGAAAGTCATAAGCCTCTGCATTTTAGAGGAAAGCTTCTGCCTTTTTCGTGAGCACGAAAAGTACTATTTTGTACATATAAATTCCCGTGTATCTTTGAAACACTGCCTGATAGAAAAATTCTGTATACATATCTGAATTCAGCATAAAAAGTACTGCTATGCTCATCTACTGAAGTTCGTGGGACAAAAAAAAAGTTAAATTTTGTTGACCAATGTAATTTGTATTTATGTTTGTATTTACGTACATATATAGAGCCACATTACATAACGTTGGACAAGTCACAACAGTGTACATAGCATGCCAACACAAATAAATTGCACAGATCGAACACCAACATTCTGAAGTCAAAGGCCACCACATGACTAAAACAAAATATAAAATTGCAAACATGTGGGTAATTATAGTTATGTTCCCTAGTTTCTAATTCACACAGCTACTACAATGCTGCCTGTAAATGTTTCTTTTACAGTTCAAAAGCTATTTGATTTAGCATTTATTTCAAATCTTTTTAGAGCTATTAAGTGTGTGTAATCTTCTTATTTTTTCAGGCAACTTATTGTGTAATTTTATGCCCAAATTTAACACGCTGTTTTGATATAAAGTTGTGGTACAACCTGAGACATGAAGGTCATGACTGCCTCTGATAACATAGCATTTATGTACATGATAATTATATTTGATATTCCTATGATACTTTATATAAAACATTATACTACTGAAGTAAAAATTAACATCGTATGTGCCTTAAAACTATTCCTGCGGGATGCACGTCCTTTAATCCCGAAAATCAAATCTATAACCTCTTTTTGAAGATAAAAAAGCTTTTTTACTGTAACAATCTGTTAACCAAAATATAATATGAGACTGGCAATATGCATGATAAAGGATATTACCCTGACACTATGTGTTCTTTTGATTTATAATTGCAGTCGGTGTATCAGTAGCCGTCACATTTATATCCGATATTGTGCAGATAATTTGACGGGGGGGGGGGGGGGGAAGGGGCCTTACAAAAAACATACTAATTGGAAGGTTAAATCGTAGTTTAAAGTTCCTCCAAAAA
>Ga0131853_10000926_pt1 | contig 53035 bp, 48 predicted proteins | sample TergutLab28metaG_FD_92764 | JGI IMG/M metagenome (GOLD analysis project Ga0131853, IMG submission 92764) | Labiotermes labralis P1 segment gut microbial communities from Petit-Saut dam, French Guiana - Lab288 P1 (version 2) (version 2) | ecosystem: Host-associated > Arthropoda: Insects >...
ATTGTTAACCCACAAACTGTCGTGGCGGACTTGGTTTGTGTTTCCGTGGTACAGGAATCCGTTGTGGAATGCTGTGCCGCCAAACGTTGTATCTATTGCACGCAGTCTGTGCAGGGAATCGTACGTATACTGCACATTAAACCTGCTATGATTAATCCTATCCACCTGACCCAATCCATTCAAATGCACCGTCTGACTATATTCCAAATTATTATTCAGCCTCACATCCGTCCTAAACTGCGCCAACCCTCCGTTCGGGGCGCGGTGTTGAACCTCCACGTTGTGATGGTTTTGGATGCGGGTGGTGTGCATGTTTGTGTGGGCTGTGTAGTAATATCTTACGCCTGTTGAATGCTCGACGTGGGTGTATGTATTTTGGTGATCCAGGTGTGCCCAATATCCGTGTGTTCCGTTGATGCTTTGTTGCCAGCCTGCGTCGCGTTCCATCTGCCCAAAGAACACTTGTTGACCATTGCCGTGGGTAATTGACCTTAGACGACTTTGATCCGAGGTATATGTAAATTGCATTAGGTTCCTGTCGCCGATACTGATCAGACCAAGGTTCCCCGAATTGTTATATCCAAAATCCGTATGAAAACCGTTGTGTGTAATTCGACTTAGTTGGTTGCGACCATTATATCCAAAGTTTGTTGTTATATTGCCTGTGGTTGTGGATGACAGTTGCCCATGGACGTTGAAATGGTCGGTTCGGGTTTGGGTTGGGCTGCCCGCCACGCCATGAATTTGCGAGGTTGTGGAACCGTTTGTGTTCAGGGTCGAGGTGGTGCGGATACCGTTCTGGGTAATGTCTATTGTTCGACCACCATTTGTGCGATTGATTGTTGTTTCATGGAAACTGCTGCCCGTCCCAAATTCTCGCACACGGGTTATGTGACCAATTGCACAGTATTGGAATTCAACTCGCGCAACGCGACGACGGTTTTGATTGAATTGGCTTTCGTTTTGGGCGGTTGCAGGCGCACGGTATTCGGTTATGCTTTGAACAAATCGTGGGTATCTTGCCTCCCCAGGCGAGTTTGTGTAAACAAAATTAAATTGTGAAAGCGAATTATCTGCCGGGTTGAATCGGTATATACGGGCAGGCTGGTCAAAGACACTTTCTTGCCTTGGAAAGTTGTTTGCGCGGTTTGGATCCCATTGAACAGGCAATCGAATCAAACGCGCATCATAAATTTCCACAACGTTAAACAATTCAACACGTATCGAATTGCCAATAACATCCTGTGCGTTTGGTGCGATTGCCAGATACTGCCACTCGGTTGTATTGCCGTTCAAACGATGGGTTGTGATTCTGTCATTCACACGAAGCTCTACACGCGGATTTGTCGAGATACTAACACGCACCCACGCCGAGAACACAAAGTTGCTTACGCCACCTTGATTAAGATTCGGTTGGTTGTTCGCGACATTAACGGTTGCAACATTGTTGCTAAACGAGATATTTATGTCGCGCGCCCTTGCAAAAGTATTGGTAAATGCAACCACGTCAAATCCGTTGGATGTCGCGGTAACGGTGTCCGAACCTCTCCATGCGTAGTCCGCAACCACACGGCTGCCGCGGAATGATACGTGGCGAATTGTTGCGGTGTTGGGGCTGGCCAGCCTGGTTGTGCGAACATAATTAGATGTTACGTAGGTGACATTAACAATTTCTTGCGAGTTTACTTGCACAGCCCCACCAGCATTCCGTATATGGGTTTCAAGGCGATTCACACGCCCGCCAGAGTCATATCCAACCCCGAAAGACCTTGCATCGTTACCATGCTGGAAAACACGGTTCAAGCGACGGTCGATGTATCCAAATTCTGTCACATGTCCGTTCCTACTAATACTATGCAGGGTAGTCCCACCAGGGGTGTCTGTAAACGTTACAAGTTCTGTTGGGGTTGCATTGCCTACACGAGACGTCATGCGGGACACACGCCCGCCACTGTTATATTCAAAACTTACGGTGGTATTTCCATTCGTTACATTTGCAATTTGAAAGATATCACCACTAGTGCGAAGGTAATTAATTTCCAACCACATACCAATTTGTCTTGCACCATGACGGGATGGAAATTCGTGAATTTCCATCAAACGTCCGTTAGATGCAAAAACCATCGAGTTTCCGCTTCGGTCAACCATAATGTGATTCGCGCTCTGGGTATACAGGCGCATTCCCAGTCTTTCGTTTTGATTGTTGATGAAATAATGTCTGTTACCAAGTGCATCAATGAAAGCAGTAAAGCCCGTACCAAATTGCAGTAACTGGTGCAAGTTCAGGCGAAAGTTATGACCAACGTGGAATCTACCCATCGGCGAGAATGTATTGTTGTATACATGACTAATCTGGATTGGCATAAACCCGTCCTGTATTTGGACTGTATCAAAGACATATGTTAGTCTGCCTGAGTTTAAATCAAGCAAGCTGGTTCCCATGTCGCCGTGGTTGTGAGAAAGATAATATGGTTGGGCGTGGGAGTATTGTATTCGGAGAACGGGGTTAGAAAATACACTATCGTTAAAATTTCTTTCTCGTATTGAAAATATTGCTTGGTTAAAGTGCTGCGTCACATAATTTTTTATGTCAAACGTCATATGGCTTGATGACTCAACGGTAAAAGTATAAAATCCTGTGAGATCGTGCATATTGTTAAGATTTGTTGTTGCTTTTAATACGGCGTTAAAGTTTCCATTTGGATTACTGTTGTTAAAAGACAATTCAGCAGACACAACGTAGTTGTCTCGTATTATTTCCCCAATTCTTGCGATGTTATTGATGTCTACAAATGCACTATAACTTCTACCGCCAATAGGAATAAAACCACCAGGTCTCTCAAAGTTGGAACGAAAATGAGCTGTACCTATAAAATGACTCGAACTGGCCGCATGGTAATTACCAACCCTCATAGAGGTAGACGTAAACAATGTTGTCGTCACCGCCATCGTCCCCATAACAACCGGAAACGCAGCCATTGACATAAACCCTTCACACGCTGAAATGGTCAAATAGTAATTCCCATCTTGGTATTCCAGATTATGGCTAACAACACCATACAATCCCGTCACATCAACAAGATACCCGGTTTGAATACGATACACAATATCACCATTTCTATCAAGGATATAAATCGCTTCATTATTTTGGCGTATGTCAAAGTTATTTAAATCAAGTTGGAATGTGAAATCATAGTTTCCAAGTGGGTTATGGATAATCAGAGACTCTTGCAAAGATTGACCTTGTAATGTGTATTGGATGTCTACCCCGTCGAAGATATTAGCAAAAGTTACCGCGGAGTTATTACGTACAAGCGTGGTTTGTAACTCTTGTTGTAATTCAGATGACATTTCAAGGTCTTGTATAGTAGAAAAGATATCACTGCCAAAGTTTGGTTGGACTAGTGGTTCCCCGCGAGAAGAAGATTCCATTTGTAGGTTGCCATCGTAGATAAATATATCTGCCTCTTGTCTTTGAAGATCAAATACTGGGGTTATAGATATTGAACCTTGGTTAGAACTTAGATTAACCAAAGAACCAGAATCAAAACTAACGTTAAATGCATTTGATGTGTTTCCCAGATTATTGTTAATTGTGTTATCTATTTCCTGGTAATATTCACCATTAAAAAAGTGAATTGCTGTGGCGAATGATTGCATTACGAACATGCCATCTGCCTGGATGAATGTTTTACTGTCGGCGGTTCTTTTATGGATCACTTCTCCGACTATTATACTTTCGTTAAAATCATGTTCTCTGTGTATGTGTCGTGGGTCTAAAAAGTCACTGACACCGATTTCATTGACGACACTAGACTCTGATGAAGTTGGAATGTGCTGTGAGTTATTTTCACGTGAAGCAGAGTTCTCCTGCACAGTGGCGGCGAGGGTGTTAATTGCACTGGGTGGGGCGGACATGAAGAACATGATTGTACATAGCAATATTGCGATGGTGGCGATAATAATACTTTTTTTTCTTAGTTTCATTTTAACCTATTAACCTAAATTTCTCCTTTGGATTTAAATAAGCATACAATTTAACCATCAATATCACAAATGAATTTTTTAATGCATTCTTTGTTTCGACAGAAAGTGACAAAATTCAACAAAAGCATTATGCATTCATAAATATATTGTGCTATAATGCACTATCAGGCTGCCTTATTTACGTAAGAAAAAGTAAAGGAGGTGATGATCAAATAAAGTGATTTAAACATTAATATAAACAAAAATAAATTAAAAAGGAGATTTCATATGAAGAAAGTTTTAGCAACAGTGCAGATTTTTTCGCTTGCATTCTTTTTCGCATTTTTCTTTGTAGGTTCCAGTGTATCAGCAGCCGAAACGCGTTTTGCGCGAATTTCTGATGGTACTATCGTAAGCACTACAACTGAGCGCGTGGATTTCGCACATAGAACTAGTACATCATTCAATGTAAACCCAGTTCTTCCTGTGTATCAAAGTGATTTAGGTTGTGGTATTACAGCGGGCGGAGTTATAATTTCATGGTACCAGAGAGAATTTTTGCAACTCTTGCCTGGTAACACACCAGGTTCTTTTTTTCTTGGGAATTGGAGATGGACAAATCAAAATATACATCACAATAATATGTTTAATCAATTGTCACCATTGATGGGTGCCGTGAATGGATATGTTACCATAAACGGATATCTTGGTGGAATGAATTCATTTGTTTCATCCAGAGGCAGAACGTTTACATCCACAAGTTTAAGAAATGCTAATGGTACGCTTAACTTCCCTGCCACCCAAGCTGCGCTGAGAAATGGACAATTGGTTACAATTTTTGTGAGTGGTTACAGCCTTGCTCACATAAATGGACCACAAAACCATTCAAATTTCGATATCATTACTGTTGACAATCGGGCTGGTTACCATGCTATGGCAGTGTTCGGTTATCAAGTGGTCCGTTACTATAATTCATCTATGGTAATGTTTAGGCAAGATATTTATCTCAGAGTGCATTCTGGACATAGAACACTAAATTCTCTCATCCTTCGACACTTTACTGGATTTTACAGTGCATTTGTGACCCACGTCAGTTGAAATAAAATTTGTCGATAAATGTCGAGCGAAATATGTTTACAAAATTATCAAGTTCATCCAAACTTTTATAATTCACAGAGTCAAACGTGGGGGATAAACAATGGATGAACTTTTGCTTGATAGATCAAGACCAACAAAAGATGTATTCAAACAATGGTGCATAGAAAGCAATAAAAAACCGACCAGGAAAAACAGGCGCGAATTTGAAAATTTGCGCGTCGGTGCATTCCTTGGAGTAGTTGCAAATGTTTTGAAGCAAAGAATGATACATGATGATAAAGTCGAAGCCGAGATAATTAATTTCCCTGTGGAATGTGTCACTGAACCCACACTAAAACCAGAAATCAGAGCAAAGAAGAAATCTAACCGATTTCGCTTTTTCGCAGCCTCTGTCGCTGTATTTTTTGCTGTTTGCATTTCCATCACCATGCCTATGGTCTTTGCAAGCAACAGACCATATGACGGACCGCCAGATTCAGGGTTTGGGGAACGAGAAAAATATGTAGCTAGAAGTCAGTTTTTTTGCCTAAACGAATTCAAAGATATACTTGACCAGTTCGAGGATACCCTAATTTTTGAAGATATCTTTGATTTTGAGCGTGCGGAAAAAGAAGCATTACTCGATGACCATGATTTTGTTCTCAGTTTAACCCTAACGAATGCACTTATTGTAACTTCTGATTTTTCTCTTATTTTTGAATTGGATTACCGGATTCGGTTGTATGAAAATTATGAATTCATCAATTATCAGCAATTTGCATTGGTGAACGAAACATTTTTTGTAGATGAAATTGAGATACATTATATAATAGTTGCCAGTGATGAATCGTATTCAGTTTATCTTACGTTTTCATATTCTGGATTTGATTATTTTTTTCAAATCAGACCGGTTGTAGACGTGTATGGTGATGTTGTTGCGGCGGGAGAATATATAACACCATTAACGAAAAATAATCTTATAAAGATAATAGAACTTTTATTCAAATAAAAGGAAAACATATATACGAAAGAGAGGACAAGTGGGGATGTCGGCTAAAATAAAACTTTTTGTTATTGAAACCAGTTCAGAAGAACATATTCGGTTAAAAGAGGTATTGCACACTTCGGATCAATTTGAACTAGCCCCTTTGGTGGTTAAAGAAGTGGAAGAACACGTAAAAGGCACAAAAGCATCACAAGTTTTGCAAGATTTTGTAACGGTAACATTAGGTGAAGCGACACCCCAAAAAGAAGAAGTTCAGGTTGAAAAACAATTGGACAAGTATATAACAGATATTTTCATATCAATAGGAATGCCACCCCAATGCAAAGGTTATCGCTATTTGAGACATGGGGTGAAACTTGTCGTTAAAAATCAGTCAATAGCAATGACCAAAGAGTTATACCCAGCAATAGCCGCCCAATTCAATACAACGCCATCCAGAGTAGAGAGAGCCGTGCGTCATGCAATTCAAGTATGCTGGAACAAAGAAAAGATTAATAATATAAATGCGTTTTTTGGGAAAGACGCTTTTTGTAAGAATGATAAACCATCTAACAGCGAATTTATTGCGTTGATGTCGGACAAAATATTGTTAGAGGATGTTTGCAGGTCTAGGGAATTTTCTTTTAGATTTACTGATTAATAAGTATAATAGATACATGCTAGATATCGAAAAAATTAAAGAAACCATGCAAAAGCCAAGGTTTTCCAAGATGGTTGCGCGATACCAGTTTTTAATCGAGAATTTACATAAAGTAGATATTTCCAAACATGAAGTTTTCCAGCGGACATATAACTGTTTTTTCCAACTGCGACGAAACGAGGAATATCGACGTCAGCATTTTGCCTTTATGGAGAAGCACAAAGCGAATAAGAGTATCCGTTTCCAAGAAATTTTAATATTTTTGTCTGGTATTCAAGATACTGTGGAAGCGTCCTTTGCATCCAAGATGTTATCCATCATCAATCCGGATATGCCCGTATTAGATTCCAAAGTTTTATTTAAATTAGGGTTGAAAAAGCCTGCGGCGGACTGCCCTACTAAATTACAAGACACAGTAGAACTTTATAATAAAATTTGCGAGTGGTATACAGAATTTTATTGCAAAGCAGATTTTAAAAATTGGATAAAGTTGTTTGATGGGTACTATCAAAATTCTGGTATAAGTGCCGCGAAAAAAGTGGATTTTGTGCTTTGGCAGATGGATAATGAATAGAAGCCCTATTTTAGGATGTTCTATTCTTTCATTTCTGTGGCAAGGCCATCGAGTTTTTTACCCATTTGGGCCAGCATCTCGGCGAGACCGCTAGAGCCTTGTTGCTGTTGCTCGGGTGGCATATGGTGAGCCGGTGGAACCTGATGCGGCTGTGGTTGGGTGAAACCTGGCACGGTGTTGTTCACAATAACTGGCTGTCCTCCGTTTGGTTGAGATTGTTGTTGTGGTTGTGCCTGCACAATAATTGGTTGGGCTTGCGGTTGGATTTGTTGTTGTGGATAAATTACGGGTTGATGATTTCCCCTTAATGATTCAATTGCACCGTGCATTTTCCCCAAGTTGTACGAATCGAATGATTTTGCAAGACTGTTCACCGCATCTTTTACTTCCAACACTTCTGTTTTGACTTTGTCAATTTCAGAGGTATCAACCTGACCTGTTGGAGTCATAAGGACTTGCGGCATAGTTTGCACATATTGATGTGGAACAGCGTTATAAGGAACACGGGCCTGACAACAAGCCACAGATTCAATGTGAGCCAGTTTGTTAATATAGGGTTGTGGATTAATGACCTTTACATTTTGCGATGCAAGAAACTGTGCAAGCATATGCATAGCACCTGAAACTTCTGCCACCTCGCAACGTACCTTTGATATTTCGGTTTCATCCGGCATACCAGCACTTGTTAGAGTAAGATCTTTTGGCGGTTTAGTATTATAAGGTGTACCTTGAAAGTTAACAACGGATTCCATATGTTCCAGCATTTCGTGCGCCTGCTCTGTTATTCCACCTGCAGAACCGCAGTCACAAGAAATTTGTTCACAATTACATGGAGTTGGTCTTGGAGGTGGTGTTCGCTGGGCATATTTTACACCTAGTGCCATAAGTTTTGCCTTGGCCTCTGCATTATTTTTTGCCCGTTTTTTAACAAGAGCATTTAACTCTGCCTTACGCAATTCGGCAGATATTTTCTTTTTTGGGAGTTCCAGGATTTCAGTTTCTATCTGTGCATTTTCTTTTGCACGGATTCTTCTGATCTTGTTAATCTCTGCCTTGCGTTGTTCTTCGGTCAATTTCATTTGCCACCCCCAGTTTTTGAATTCTTGTATTTGGCTACTGCTGATACTGTTCTATCAAGTGCTTGGTCTGCCGACATCACAGTTGCTCTTGCTGTTTGTTCAAGCGCAGCATTTTGTGGCTGTGCATCGTGCTGTACGACAATCTCTATTGCGCTTTGTAATTTTTTGCGTGCCTCCGCAATTGCTGCCTCGGCATCGGCTTTGAGTGTACAATTTACATCAACAGGAGTGCCTGACCGCGAGGAAATTAACAAAGTATCGCGACCACGCCGTCTTGCGATAGCGATTGCAAAGGCAATTGCTAAGATGAGCACAACAAGACATATAAGCAACCACCACCAGTTATTGCGAAGCCAATCAATGAATGTTGGGCTATCGGTTTCGAGTGTTGGCGGGTATGGCATTGTTGTGTTTGGTGGTGTCATTCCAGGTGGCGGCGGAGTCGTTATACTTGGATCGCTTGAGCAAACTATAATAATTTCGTCATAACCATCATAGTCGTATTGAACACGGATTGTGAGTGTAGTACTTTGTTCGGAATTAAGGAACTGATTACCCGTTGGGGCAAGTGCACGAATTTGGATTGCAAAGTCGCCATGTGGGAAGTTGTAGAGAATAACCGCTATTTGAGATATGTTGGTTGTCGTGTACCATGCATTACCATTGATATAGATTCGGTAATAATGTGAATTTGTCACCGCATCCCACTTCAAAACATATTGACCGTTGTCATGCACTACACGCACATTTTGAGGTACATTAAGTTGTATCGGACCAGTTTGGTCAGGATCTTGGTAGTGGATGTTGCCCTGTTGGTCAACCCAGAAGTTTGTTGCAGCGCTTTGCGGAGAGTCGGTGAACAAACCACCACCAACTGCTATGATTCGCACTGTGTACTTGCCCTCGGCTAATGTAAGAGTTTCAAGATCAAACGAAGTTGTGCTTGACGTGTGGTTTGTTCCAACTTGTGCGCCTGTGTTATCAAAGATATAAACTCTGTAGCCGTTGGATATCAGATTTGGGTTGTTCCAAGTAACAACTCCGTTATTTCCAACCACCACATTTGTTGGTGCCAAGAGTTGGGTTGTGGCGGGTGCGATTTCGACGTACATTGTACTGACATCACTGTGTGTATTAGTCACATTATTTCCTATTGTGCGAACACGAATTTGGTATGTACCCGTATCAGAAATCAAGTCACCAACATTCGCACTTCTTGTAAGTGTTCCAGGAACAAATGTGTGGGGGGTTCCGTTGATATAGACTCTAAAGCCATGTGCAGCACCATGTGCCCCTTGTGTCCATTCCCATGACAGAACACCTGTACTCTCATTAAATGTGATATTTGTAGGTTGACTAAGTGCATCTAAACTTGGATTAGGAGGCAGGTCTTGTGGGTTTTCGCCCTCGATTGGCGGAAGTGCTACACCCATGCCTAGTGCGTTCCAAGTTGCGTGAAGGGTCATGCTTCTTGTAACCGTAAAGTTGGTTGGTAATCCAATATTTGCATTTCCATTTTGAGCATTAGCGAGAGTGTTTGCAAACCCTAGGAATTCGAATGTTTCTCCGTTTGTTTGAAAATTTCCAATAGCAATATTATTTGGTGCATTATCGTACCCAGGGGGACTTATTGCGGTCAAATCCACAGTTGCACCAACCGTTTCAAGATCAAATATAAGACTTGTAATCCCTGTGTTGTAAACCGAACTGAAAAAGACTGTCAGACGAATTGGTTCCCATATCGCGTACAAGGCAGTTGAACCATTGAATGTAACTGTTGCAGTTGACGAATGTACCGGCGCGCCGTTTGGTGTTGTAGCCCAACCAACGAAGGCGAAACCTGGGGTTCCTGTGTGCGTGATGTGACCTGGGTTAAATTGTGCAAGGTTTATAGGCGGATGTGTTTGTGCTGTGTCGAATTCGATATATTCAAGGTCAAACCTTGTGTCGTTTACAAAGTCTATACTTGGGAAATTACCTTCACTCATTTCAGGATGAAAATGACTTCTTCTAAACTCTACCCTTGCATCCGTGTTTCGTTGCCACACAGCATATATGGTTGTGTTTACAAACAAATTCGGTTGTGTTGCAAAGTTTGTTGCAATCGGCCATTCAATAATCCCGTTTCTCGAGTTCTGCAAACTTGTTGCCCAACCGATGTGCGTTGCGTTTGGAACTTCCACACCTGTCGGGTCCAAACGGCCAAACGCAAGCGGTAATTGGTTCGTTGTTCCTGCCGTGATAAATTGGTTAGGGCGATAGAAAACTCTCTGGAAATTTGCGCCAGTTGCCAATATCCCGTCCGCTTGAACCACGGTTAGGGTTCTGCGTGGATTAAATTGATACACGGCGAAGAGTCGCAATGGATTTTGCATCACGTGTGATGCCAAAACATTTATATCAGTGCCAGTTCCGAATGCGACCGTGCCATTATTTGCGTTTGTCTGTGATGTCGCCCATCCGATAAAATCAATTTCGTCAAGAACACCAGAGCCCGTTGTTTCTAGTGCCAGTCCAGATGGCATATTGTCAAAAGCACCTGCCCAGATGCCATTAACTGCGTGACTACCTACTGTGAAGTTTTGCCTAAATCGTGATGGTGATGTAAATTCCAAATCAAACAATGTGCTGTCGAAATTGAATTCGACATTTCCTGTTACACCGAATGTTGGCAGATGTGCATAAGGAGCAAGGTTTGGTGTCCAACGCTCGGCATTTGGGCGATGTGCAACTGGCAAGTTATTTCTCCCAATATTCATGGCATCAAGCAAACTATCACCAACTGTATGTCTGTTTGCAGGTGCAGATGCAGGCAAACTTGTGACAAGTCCAGAAATTAATCCATTGTCGGCAATGACGGCAGAGTGCGATATATTTCGTGTTCCCGTAGTAAGCCCGATAAAGTTATTCGTCCTACCAAAAGTATTTACGAGGTTTGCGGTACGTGCCCCTGCCGAGGAATCCCCAAGAATCTCATGAACAGATATGCTTGTCGTATTTACCAACAAACCAAAATTGTACGCATTCTGTATGTTCAAAACAACTGTTCCTGTTGCTGCACCCCAAGCACTATATATCCCTGCTACAGTTGAATAAACCGATGACACACCATTAAGAGTTATATTTCCACGGTTATAACTGTTGATAATATTCATACCAGTATTTGCGGTACTTGAACGACCGGTAATGCCACCAAGATTCGCACGAACACCAGCCCCACCCATTCTCGTGTAAGTTATGTTTCCATAATTTGCTACATTTATGAGTGTGGTCGTACCTAACGCACCACCAGTATGGACTCCACCGACTAGCACACTAGTACTTACTGATGCCATTGTCAGGTTTGCCTTATTCACAACATTTCTCACAGTCGTATTAATTGTTTCACCTATGGCGCTTGAAAACAAATTCCAACCAGTTGCACTACTAGGCCATATAACACTATTAACATTTCCATGAGTAGAAAAATTTTCAATAACCGCATTATTCATTGCACCAAACAACGATGCAACCGCAAGATTAGCAGCAGTAGAATTTGCTTGGACAGTTGTGGATAATATTATTTCATGGTGATTCCCATTAAAGTGCCCCCTGAACTGTCTATGATTAGTTGCGCTTCTATCCGTTCCGATTGGTGTCCAAATTCTCGCCCTTAAATCAATACCAGAGCCAAGATTAATAGTTTGCCCGGTCATATTTTGCCCATTCACAGCGGTAGCCGTATTAACCAGTTGTGCAAGGCCCGCCAACTGTTCGGGCGTAGTTAAAGTAAATTCCGTGTCCGTTGTGTTCCACCAAGATATGTCGGCAACCGCCGCCCAATGTTCGGTTGGAGGTGGTGGCTGACCACCCGCCTGAGAAGCAAACGGATGCGCCAATAATAGAACCAGACCCGTTGCAATAGTTAGAGCCAGAAAACTGGTCATAACCAGTGATAATGTTCTCCTTGATTGTGATTTCAATACGTTTTTCATTAGTTCCCCCAATTAAAAAACTGCTCATAATACAATGAACAGCTCAGTTATAATTAGTTAATGACAAAAAAAACATCGATCCGTATTGCGGATTTATCCAACAAAAATTGCTTGGTCTTTTTATACAGTTTTTTGCCATACGATACATATTTAACATATTCGAGAATAAATGGCAAATCATTTAAGCCCTTTTGTTACCATTTTTGTCCTCGTTTCCATGCAAAAGTTTAAAAGACTCGCCGTTTTGACGAGTCTTTTTTATTACTTTGCATTGTATGGGTTAGTAATCTTTTTCATGATACATACCGCAATTTATAAAATTAAAAAAGCCTGTTCATAGAAACAGACTTTTTCATATGACCTTGGTGGCTTCGGGCGGAATCGAACCACCGACACAGGGATTTTCAGTCCCTTGCTCTACCGACTGAGCTACGAAGCCTTTACAAACATTATTATACATGCGAAAAATCTTGATGTCAACAAATAGAATGATATTGAAATTAGTTATGTTTCATGTTAGAATCCATTCATGGATAGAAAGAGATACGTAGCAATTCCGAGACAAGGGCGAAAGCACGTTATATTTGGCGAGACGCAACCTTTGTTTCGCGTTGGGTCTTGGATCACAATAGATAAAAGAAATTATGAAATTAAAAAGGTTGATATAAAAAAGGGCGTTTATGTTTTCGCGGCTCTTGATAAACCTAGCAAAAACTATACTATAGAGTTTAGAGATTTACATTCATCGTCGGCAGATAAAACAAAGTATCTTGGACGGTAGAGTTAAGTCTTTGGAACATCTGCTTCTTTATTGCGACGAATTTTTGCATACAATCTTGGTGAATACATAATTATCATAATTGATATTGCAGCCAATATCGCATAGACAAAAAGTACCACAGGAAGCCAAAATAATTCGTGATTATTGTTCATTCGGAAAGCAGCGAAATTAGTTTCCAAGACGCGCGACATTATGCCTGCAACCAGCATAAAACCCATGAATATTCCGGATGCAACCAATAACTCGTGCCAATTTGGTTTGTATGGTCGCAAAGCTATGAATACAAATAAGAACAATATTGCGACAGTGTGGTAGATATAACTGTGCCAATCCATGAAGATTGCGGTTGCGTAATTTAGACGTGGCGTACCGCTCCATGTGCCGGATGGGTTATTTGTTACTATGCCTTCGACCTGGATACCCATCATTGCACTTGGTGCAACCAGTACAACTATCACAACCATAACAGATATTGCCAAGGACAATCCCCAAAAAAACTTTGTGGCTTTCCATTTTTGTTTCATAAATGCTGCCAGTGGGATGGAGAACGCAAAGATACTGCACACATGTAGCGGAATCCAGAACAGCCTATACCCTGCTGGATTTGTGAATCCGATGATTTGCTTTGCAATTTCCAAGCCAAGTAAAATGGCACCAATCACCATGAATGGAATCAATTTGGCACGATCACTTTTGTTACGCAGCCAAAAATATAATCCAACCGCAACAGCCACCATTAGTATCAATGTTGGTGGTATTAGTATTGCATCGTATCTACTCCACATTTTTGTTCTCCTTCGGGATTTGTTTTCATAGGAACTTTATCACGGTTTTTGCGTTTTAACAAAGCAAAATATATTCGTGTACCCAGCAAGATTGCAATACCCGACAAGGTATAACACACCATGTATATAAGCCATTGAATAAATTGGAATAGATAATACCCATGGCTGTCACGAATGTTATTAAGATTGAACAAATTATTATTCAGAAACATTGCAAAGTTTGACTGCAACACATTTGCCATAATTGCAACAAAACCCAGGTAAGCAGCAAAGATTATACCACCCCAGAAGACATCTTTTGTGTGCGGTCTGTATGGACGAAGTGCAAGATATAACATCAATGTCATAACCATCAAAAGGTGAAAAAAGAATGAATGGTATCCCATAAAGTCGGCATCGATAAAAAGACTTTGGCTTTGTGAGACGGTGTCTGATGGCGAGCCAAGTAGCGCAACAGACCCCATAAGTGCAACAACAAAAGACAGATCCCAAAAGACCTTTGTGATATTCCATTTTTGTTTCAAGAAGACCGCGAATGGGAGGAATAATATTATTCCACTGCAAATATGTAGCGGCAGCCAAAACATTCGGTATTCATCAAAAGCGATAAGGCCGACAAGTTGCTTTGCGATTTCAAGTCCAAGAAATAAACCTGCGACGATTTGAAAAGGTATTATTTTATATTTATTACATTTCCCCCGGAAAATGAAATAGCAGCCAACGGCAATACAAAGCATAATTGCCAATGAGATTGGATAAATGATTGCGTCTCGTGTTGTCCACATCTTTATATTATAGCGAAATCACATATGTCTACCTAGTGATTTTTTGATTGCAGCCAAATTGTGGTCAAATCCTTGACCAAACCTTTTAGCAAATTTTTCGTTATGATTTTTCACACCAAGATATCCACCTTGATCGAATTTTGTTCCTTGGGTACATTCAAGAACAAAGCCTTCGAGGCCCTTTGTACATTCACGGAAATCGATGCCTTCAAGATTTTTTATTTCACGCGCAAATTCTTGCAAAATTTCTGGGTGCTTTACACTTAAATAGGCAAGGTTCTCATCAAGAGATTGAATAGCCATGTTGTACAGCCTTCCCTTTTTTGCTTGGGCTTTGGTTACCACGCGTGGTAAAGTTTCTCCGAGTTTAAACATGTCATCACTGGTTAAGTAATTGTCGTACATGTCTGTTTCTTCTGAGCTTTCCACACCAAATCTAGATTTGGCTTTTAATAATTTTGCCGTTGCAGGTGTTTGGTGATTTATTTTTCTTTGTGTAGATGGATTCGTAGGAACTTCGCCAAGTAGATGCAGTGCAGCCGAATCGGAGAAAGGACAAGGTCCAAGCTGCCATTCTTTATTTCGGTCTATTCCAATACCAAAGCCAGTTACACTTAGACTACCTGCTGTTGTAAGTCCAAACAATACTTTTGCAAAATCTTTTAATTGTTGTTGAAATAGTACACCATCAAGTGATTCTATACGTATCCTTGTGGTTAATCTGTCTTTTGTTTTGCCTGGTTCACCAACATATAAATCCTTGTCGGTTATACCCTTTCTCCCTGTTAAATAATTAAGCGTTAAAAGACTTTCACGTTGAACAATTATACTTGGCTCTCCTGTTTCAGAATAACCTAGTTCGTGTTTTTCAAAATCAGTGCCTTCTTGTCTACCCATAGTTTCAAGTATCTCGCGAAAACAGGCAGCGTTCAGTGCGCCAAGGTTGCTACCACGTTGACTAATAAATTTTTGTCTCATGCATGATTATATAATATTTTTTTCTGTTTTGCAATAGCCAGCCAACTTAGACCATAATGTTTTTGACCCATTCATTGATGAAAGAGTTGGCAAACGCCAAGTACGTTGGGTTTGGTTGCACGTGTAGGCGGATGAAAAAGAAGCCGAACTGACCCTGGATTACCAGTGCGTAGTTGTGTATGTCACCAAAGCCGATGTTATGGTTTACTGCGACAGTGTTGCCTTGGTGTGTTGTGATATCCGCAATTGGTGAATTAACCAAAATATCACCAGAAAGATTCAGTTGATAATCCAAAACGTCACGCACATTTGTTCCGCCTGCAATAGCGTTTGGTCGTGCAAAGACACCGAAGGTGAAACCAGCAGTTCTTGGACCGACAGACATGTGAGGAGATGCAAGCCATTCGTCGGTAAAAGATTCTGGCATCCAAATCAAGAATCGACCTGCGAGATGGTGATAATCACCAGATAATCTAAAAATACTAAGCGGATTTACAGAAGCCGCATCCAAGATTACCCTGTTATCCCATTCACCCCATGGGTGCCAATTTCTTAGCCAGTTCGGATGCCATGTGTCTGGAATACGGTTGGCTTGGATTTCAATTCGACCGGATTCTGTTATCCATTCGCCGTCAATTTCGCGTTGGATACCGGCAAATCCTTCTAGGGCATGTTCTTCGATGTTAATTACACTGGATGGGATGAAGACCTCTTGGAATGGGAAGCCTGAGCCCATTGAAATGAACGCAGCGGTTCTGATTGTGGTTACTGTGTTTGGTATTACGAAACGTCTGTAATTTTGGTTTATCAATTGGCGACCGTCAGCATGTTGATACAATATCGTTCCGTCAGCCGAAAACAGATGTCCGTTAATTGCCGAGAAATTTGTGTTTTGTGGATGAACAGAAAATGTTGCAATGTGGTTTGTTCCATTTGTTGTGCCCATAGGTGTATTCCAATTGACAAGGTTTCGTGGGATTGTAAATGTTGTCATGCCACGGTTGGCGGCAAGCGAAGCATGTTCCAATGTTGTTACCGAATCAGGCAACGGATTCAGCACCCAATCATGTTCCATATTCGCAAGGGCACGGGTTCCAATTATTTGTGTGCCTGGGCGCACGGTGTATGGGTATTGTCTGCCTGTGTTTGTGCGATTGATTCTTGTACCAATTGCAACAAGTGTTAAAGTATCAAATGAATAGACATCACCGTTGATTGATGTGAAATTTGTATTATCAGCATGCACATTTAGAATCATATTGTTATTATTCATTCCGCCACCTGGGATGATTGTTTGAACACTGGCGGGGATGTTTAGGACAAATGGCTCACTCCCCCTCCAATTTACGTGGCGAAATGCGTTCAGATCAAGAACCTGTAATGTGTTTGGCAATACAACGTTTGTTAGTAGGTGCCCTGTTATTATTTCGTTACTGAAACCATACCATTGGAAATCGGCCTCCAAGTGTGTCATGCCATCCAAGAAGATCAGTTCTTGGAAATCAAGTAATAATGACCGTGGCGCAAGGTTTCGGAATGTTTTTGGGAAAGTTAGGCTGGTCAGTGGGTGATCGTGGGCACTGCCGCGTACCGAGAATGCGCCGTATGCGAGTGTGACAACACCCTCTGGGATTTTGAATTCCTCGTTTGTTCGGTTAAAATAGAATCTGAGGGTATGAAAGTTATTAAGACCCACGCGTTGGTATAGGACATAGTCCTCGACAGTGAACATTGTATTACCTGGGTTTAAAGTAATACGATGCATGTTGGTAGACAAATGTGTAGTACCTGCAAGCAACATTTGATTAATTGTTGTTGCGTTCGCAAGATACAGTGTCGTTGTGTTTCGTGGCAGGTCGTTTAGTATTTGCACATTGGACGAGAGCCTGACGTGAAAACCTTGGTGCGAACCGCCTTCGTGTGTCATTCGAAAGAAGGCACTGCTGTCAATTGCGATGACATTACGTGTTTGTGGTATATCGTCAATGATTAATTCCACTGTCTCGGGTAAGATAATCGTTGCGTGATTCGGGTTCGTGAAGCCAATTAATCTTGCGCCTGTGTTCCATTCTTCGAAAATCAATCCAGGTGTATATTGTGTTTTGCAAACCCAACGGGCGTGCAGAGTAACATTTTGATTGACATTAAAGTTGATTGCAAATTGCGTTAATGCGGCGTCCTTGAACCAACCGTCAAACCAATAATCGTCGTGCATTGGAAAATTAACAGTGTCTGTTTCATGCCAATGCCCACGAGGCAAATCGGATAGATTAGTAGGGATGTTTGTGACGCCAGTTAAATTCAGTTGATGAGTGAGGTTGAAAGTTGGGTTATTGTCGCGTATGAACAAGAAATACCCACCGATACCAGCACCAGCCACAACGATAACTAGAACAGCGATTAATAGAAATTTCTTCATGCCATTAATATATCACAACGATTATAGATTGACACAGAAATTTTTATATCGCTAGCGGCAATCCCCCCTTTCACATAGAAGCCGCAAGAATATATAAACCAGTTCCAAATTATTATTTCGGCATATACATGGTCGTCGGCGGCAGTGACATGAGCGATTGTGGTGTCCATGACAATGACATGAACCGACGCATCTGCAATGGTTATGGTGATGACACCTACAATATCCGAAACAGCCACAATTCATAGCCGGAAAGCAGTGATGCGACGTGTGAGAAAATCCACATACACAATAAATAAACGGCTGCCCACACATTGGGCAATGTACTGTCCAACGCCAATTATGCGGTCTATGATGAACAAAGAACATATTCCAGTGTATGGATAGCATTGGTGCTTTGTTCCATGCGTGCATATCATGAGATATGAAGAGCGCGGAGGAATTAATTGCAACTGCGGGAGCGCTGTCTTTGGCAATTTCAAAAAATTGTAAGGACGTTGAGGAGTTGGTTGCATACATAGAATTTTTTGGCTTGATGCGCCATAATTTAGATTTGATACGACACCGCAGAATAGCCGAGCGTAATCACAAACCATCCAAGCCAAAAAGACCACCCATTATTAAAAGACGTATTCCATTGCGGCGCCTACACACATATACACGATGTTGATTATTTTGCAAGGTTAATTATTTTAATAATATCATCCACAGTAATTTTACCGTAAGCCCCGAGGGTTTTGTCTTTGAAATATTTACGTGCACCGCTTTTGACTTTTTTATGGTCGATGTTGATTTCCGCAAGAGATTGTGCAAGCCCAAGCCCACGATAGAAAGTTTGCAGGTTTGCAATTCCGCTTTTGATTACGCTTGCTTCGGTCTTTCCTTTCCCACCCATAACATTTTTGCAAAAGTCATAAATCTTTGATGGTTTCGTTTTGGAGACATATTTCATCCATGCCGGAAACAAAATTGCAAGACCCGCACCATGGGCGATGTTATGAATCCCAGACAGTAATTTATTTTCGATTCGGTGCGTTGCCCAGTCTTGGTGCTCACGCCCCATTTCCAGCATATCATTATGCGCAAGTGTACCAAGCAGACAGAACTCGGACCACAGTGGGTAACTGTCTTTGTTTGCGTATAGTTTTGGCGCAATTTCTAACATCGCGGTCATAGCACCTTCCAACAGTTTATCGGTAAACAACACATTTTCTTGCGGCGAAAAATATCTTTCCAAAAGATGTGCAAAGATATCACTGGTGCCGTTTGCAATTTGTTCATGCGGCAATGTCATGCAAAGACGTGGGTTAATGTATGCAAAGCGCGGGCGAATGACTTCGGAACCGATCGCGTACTTAAGTCCGGTTTTATCCTCACGAACAACACTGGCGGTCGAGCATTCACTACCGGCGGCGGGCAATGTTAGTACCGCACCAACCGGTAATGCTTGGATGTTTTGTTCAATCCCGTTTTTGAAAATTTGCCATGCGTCTTGTCCGCGAATTGCGCCCACAGCAATGAACTTGGCTTCGTCGATAACGCTACCGCCGCCTATTGCAAGGATAAAGTCTACTTTCCCATCTTTTGCAATTTTGATTCCTTCCTTTGCATGGCTGAGCAATGGGTTCGCAACCACGCCACCGAATTCAACATAGTCCATGTCTTGGGCGGTTATTTCAGCGATGATTTTTTTAAGTGTACCATCTTTTTTCAAACGGTCACTACCATACACGATTAAGATTTTTTTTGCACCATGTCTTTTAAGAGCGTTTGCAATTTCCGCAAATGGCAAGTCGCCGAAGAGAATCTCGCACTTGTTTTCATATATAAAGTTTTCCATTTGTTTTTCCCCTCTTAATTTTTTATTTTCGTTTAAGTCTAAGTATTATAAATACTACTGCACCAATTATAACCAAGCCAAGAACAACACCAAGCACAATCCAAATCCAGTTATTGTTATCATCACCATCGTATTCGCTGGCAGAGATGAAAGTTACCGAAATAGTTGTATTGGCCGTTATATTTGTAAGTGACACTGTGTTATTGGTTACATTTACACGGTTACCGTTTACTAGGACTCGGTACACGATATAACCCTCGTTCGGTGTGATCGTTAATGTGATATTTTCACCATTGGCAATTTCAAATCCGCCGTATGGCGATACCGCACCATTTTGACCCACAGTTATTGTGATCTGGCGGAATGTAATTTGCGGCGGAGTTTGAAAGTTAGACGTAATTGTATTACCCGCAAAATCAGTCACGACGACATAAATGAATCTATTGTTTTGTGCACCAGAAAGACGCAAACTTTGTTCATTTGCACCTGCGATTGGTGTGCCGCCAATATTTGCGGTCGTGTTTTGAAACCACTGGAATTGTAAGCCAAAGCCTTGGACATTAACATCTATGTATGGCATACCATTTCTCATTTGGATAGTTGTTGGAAGATTATCTTTGAATTCAAGATCAATTGGAATAAAGGTATTGCCAGTTTGGCTAGCGAATTCCTCGGCTTTTGTATTTGTAAATCCCTTTATCGTTGCGTACGACGGGATTGGCCCTATCCATTCAATAACATTATCAAATGGGATGTAGACATAATCACCGCTGAGAAATACCAGCCACCAATCAACGTAGATGTCTTCACCACCCACGATTACCCATGTTTGACCAGACACCCCCCAATCAAGTATCATAAACCGTTCCCACTCGGCAACCCATTCGGATGGCATTTGTGCACCGGTATTCCAATTATACCAATTACCATTGCTATAATAAAAGTCGTCATTATTAATTCTTATAAATTCAAACCACGCCTCAACAAGTATTACATTTATTCCATCGATGTAGACCGCTTCACGTTGAATAGGCCACGAGATACTCATAGAAATTTCAATATGATCGATATGCGGCCCAAATACGAAAATCATTTCAACATCGTCGCTGACACCCCAGTTCCGTTGAAAAGTTGGATTCCAACTGTCATTGTAAATTATTTCGATTGATGGCAAAACAACTTTTTCAAGAGAGGTCCAAAAGAACGAACCCTCGTCAATTTCGCGCACATTTGATAGATTGACATACGTCAAGTCAAAGTTTCCAAAAAACGCAAAACCAAAGATGTATTCCAATTTTGGAAAATTTTCGTCCGTGAGTTGTGTTAATGCTGTGGAAATAAATGCTTGGCTCCCGATAATAGTGACATTTGGTGCATATACATTTTTTAACCGGGATGACGCAAAAAATGCACCAGGAGAAATCATCGTGATGGATTCTGGCAATGTTACGCTTTCCACGACACTCATCGCAAATGCACCAGGACCGATATATTTTATTTGCGTGCCATTAATAAATTCAGGTATCTCTAGATTCGCAAGAACACCTCTGTACCGCATGATGGTGTTTTCCGGAGCATAAATTTCCCATGCGGTTGAAGTATCATGGCGGATTCCATTAATTGTGTGGAAGTAAATTTTGTGAAAGTCTGTACTCTTTGCCGTTACGTTGTTACTAGAGTCTAACGTGTATGCTATCGCACGAACAATGGTTGTTTCCGAAATTGTTATTGCGGTTGTGAATTGAGGACTGTTAACTGTTGGGAGGCTGCCATCCAAGGTATAAAAAATTCGTGCATTTGGGAATGTTGTGGAAAGCGAAAGTTGAAACGACGATGTGAATTCCTCTTGCGCACGACTGAAAGTTATTGGTTGGGTAATTCGCGGAAGATACGCATATTCCAAATTTAAAATTCCATGACCGTAGAACATATCCCATCCAAGTTTCCCACTGTCACGGGCAGTAAATGCCAAGATGTCGCGAATATTTTGTGGTGTGAGTGTGCGAGTACTGTCAGATGCCAATAACGCAGCCGCGGCTGCAACGTGAGGGGCTGCCATACTAGTACCACTCATTTCCTCGAAATAGTCACCGTCGATATTTATTCCACCCCATGCGTCACCTATGAAGTTTGGAATTGGACTGAGAATATCGTTTCCAGGTGCTGCGATATCAATTGCACGCCCCCAAGAGGAGAATACGGTTAAACCAAGACCTTGGTCATCTTCCCACGGAAACCCTTGGTCATGCCCTATTGCGGAGACTGTGATTGCATTAGAATGTCTTGCGGGTGATATAAAACATGTTGAATTGAATCCCTCGTTTCCTGCCGCCGCAATTGACAAGATACCTGCGCCTAGCGCAGAATCAATCGCCGCATCAATTGCCTTGGCAACATTGGCAAATCCATATGCCAAAAGGTCGTCTGTGAAAAAGTTAGAACCAAGACCGAAACTCATGTTCATTGCTACGATATTACCTTTTGTTTCTTGTAGCAAGGTTACATATTCGATTGCCATGATGATGCTACTGAGAACTGCTTTACCACTCGTACCGCTCATTTGCAGTTGCATTGGAAGAATTTTGACGTTTGGCAAAGTCAAGTCCACAATTGTGCCTGCAACATGTGTTCCGTGACCATTTAAGTCAAACATAAAGTACGGGTCATTAAGCATGCTGTCCACGAATGGGTCTCCTAATTCATTGCGAAGCCAGTCCAGTTCGTTTTGCCAACTATCGTAATCTGGGTCGCCATAAACCGGGAAGGTAAGAAAGTTTCTTCCGCCTGGTGCAATACGATTTGTGAAAAAGCCATGCGTGGTATCAAGACCACTATCCAAAACCGCAACAATAACATCATTTGTTGTTGAAAGACTTTTTAGGTGGTTTTGGAATGACTCGACCCCAATAAAGTCAGCACCCCATGTAAGAAAGTTACTAGAAAACGGTTGGATTCCCCCACCCTGGTTACCACCAAATAATCCAAAACGATTTTGTGGTTGCATGGTAGGAAGATTCATCACCACATCCGGAGCCGCGTATATTACATTAGGCAAATTATTAAGGTATCTTAGCGCAATACGGGTTTGTCCTTGGGTTGCGAATTGCAAAATATGATAGTTATCAAAACCACTGGTATACGCAATTGCACCTTTTTTCGGAATTTCACCATTTGCACGTACAATCAGACGACGTGTTTCAAAAAGGCAGCGTTGTTGTTCGATATTTGAACTTAGCCCAACTGGGTTGATTCCATAATTATCAATTGGGTTATTGGAAACCATTTGCAGTACCGCAGCCGAAAATGCGTTGAAATCATCCATAGAACGCGAGTATGTAATGGTTGCAGGTGTTCGCAGTTTGATTAAACCAACAGAACCCACAACAATCGCACAAAGTAAAATTACGAACGTACCTGACCTTATAAAATTTTTCATTTAAAATCTCCCTTAGTATTTATTATGTGTAAATTCGTGCAGAAAGTCAAAAGAAAAACTAGGGCAAAACACCTAGTTCTTTCTTAATTTGATTTGACGCTCCAGTTCTTCTTTAACATGTTTGGCAATAAAACTTATCATAGCGATTGGGCTTTTAGTTTTGTGATAGTCCTCGAAACAGTCAAAGTATTCACGTCGGTCTGTAAATTTTATAATGATTGACGGGAAATCCAATTTAATCAGTTGCGCATTCATAAGTATCCGTCCAGTTGGACCATTGCCATCAAAGAAAGGGTGAATGATTTCAAACAAAATATGAAACAATGCGATGCATTCAATTGCGTGGACGTCTTCGTCCAGATTTTTGTAACCATTAACCAGTTCACGCATCTGCTCTGTAATTCTGCAAGCAGCAGTTGGCGCATATTCCGAGGACGGAAATTCAACCTCGACTTTGCGATATTGACCTTTGTGCTCTGGTTTATCTACCAGCAATAACTCGTTAATTTTTTTAATAAGTAATTCTGTTGTTCCCTTTTTACTTTTGATACTTTCAAGTGCAAAATTGATTGCATCGCGGTGACCAATCACCTCGAGGTGGTCTTGTAGTTGCTTTTTATCCACCGTCGCACCTTGCAAAACTATTTCAGTTTCGTTGCGAGTAAGTTTGTTCCCTTCGATCGCGTTGGAATGATATATAAAGTCGGTTATAAATTCTTGGGACATACGATCGGCTTCCCACTTTGGCAAGTCTGGTAAGGTCGCTAGTTTTTTCTTTAAAACATCAATAGAATCAAAAGACATCACACCACCCCTTGTTAGCAAATTTTCACATATTGTGTTAAAGATGTCAAATTGAAAAACAAGGGAACTTCACTAGTCTTTATTTAGAATACCAAGTTACGATGTGGTGGATTGCAGGAATGATTTTAATATTTCCAAAGTTCTGGTTCACAACATATTGGAGACGTGATAATTGATACATCATCTCTGCATTTCCCGCCTCGGCGAATTGGTTATTTGCACCACCGCCAGAATAAATTATCGTCCCCATCAGTATTACAGGAATATCCAGAATCTTTGCATATTGTAAAACCTCTGACGAGATGTTTGTCATATTTTCTGCTGTGTTACGATACGCCATTACCGCTATCCTGTTGGATTCGTGCATGATGGCTCGGTACAGCGGGATGTTAGGTACATTACGATGGGTAACCAAATCTGTTTGCCCGTATTGATTTGGATTACCCTCATCACGATTCCACCAAAATGGAATTGTCCAGTCAATTGGAAAGTATTTACCATATGTATCCACCACATTTTCCACAAAATCAATTTTGAGTTGCTGCCACATATTTCTGTTTTGATGAAAATCTGATTGCTGGTGTGGTTCGATATTAAAGTGCAATCCCGCAAATTTTTCATCGTCTTCTACTTGGTTTTGGTAAGAAATCATACCAAAAATAATTGCATCAAAGTTACCACCACCTGCAAGCCAGTTACCATCATTTCCCAGATACATATAAACTCGTATGTCTCGTTCTGATGCCATTCTGATAAATGCACGTGTCGGATTAAGTCCATATCTTTGACCATTCACACCAAAAGCACCAGACGGATAATTTGCCCAAGAAACAACGTGTTGGTTTAGGAAAATTTCTGTGACACCCTGCTTGTATGCAAAATCTAGCAAAGTTTCGTCACATTGCGATACACCTATACCATCCAAAGTGTCTGGGGTAATTGTCCGCCACCAAACCACAGCAAGTGGATTATGAATTGGGTCGGGGTCAGGACAAGGCTGTTTATCACCATTATTATCATTGTCACCAAGAACTAGCCATAGAATTATTCCGATTGCGGTCAAAATAATTGCCAGCGATATTGAAAGAATTATTATCAATCTTCTGTTCATTCGATCTCCATCAATCCTTACGTCGAACAATTGTAAGAGTCGCAAGCCCGACAAGTGCCAATGCAAGCACCCCCATTGCTATAAAAGGCCAATTTGCCGCAAAAAATCCTTGTTGCTCTATTTCTTCCCATTGCGCGGTAAATGTCAATATAGTTTCGCCATTTAAACCTAGGGTTGTTGTTGGAAGACCCCAACCTGTGAACCTGTGTGTTGCGGTATCTTGTAGTGATTGTATTTCCAAGTTAGCCATGTCAACATCTGTCAAAGTTTTATGTATCGTTCCGTTTGACATGAAAACTGCGTTAAATATTGGCAAAGACGGTGTTGGAATCACTATGGTCAGCGGCATGCTTTGTGCCGAATATACACCCGCATTATCAAACGCACGAATTGTAATTGTGTGTGTACCCGGTTCAAGGTTGGTAAAATTCCAATTGGTTTCACCATAAATTCTTATTTCATTGCCATTGATGGTGATAACAAATCCTTCAACACCTGGCACATTGTTCCAGTATATGTAACCGCTGACTGTGTCTATTTGATTAATTGTTGGAACTTCTACGTTTCCAACTTCACGCCATCTTGCGTAAAGATTGTGGTTAAACGTATAATCAACAAGACAAACTGAGGTTATTTTGGTTCCCCCTGTTGTTGCTGTCCACCATCCAATAAATTCAAAACCATAAAATTCTGGGTCAGTTAGCGGGATTACGCTGTAGGCATCTCCTTGCGCAATCCAAGCAGAAGTCAAAATTGGTCCACCTGCACCACCTGGATGATTTAGCATTAATATAACAAAAACTGTGTTCGATGTTTCCCAACGTGCATGAATGGTTATATTTTGTCCGTGGGTTGCGATAATTGTCTGGGCTGTGACCTGTTCGCCCCAAACATTGTTGGTACCGTCCTGGGTCCACCAACCCGCGAAATTTTGCCCAATCGGATACCAACCAGAAATTCCGGATATATCCATAGCCGCCGAACCAAATACAACATTTTCTGTCACAGTCGCGATTGTGGGTGCAGATGCAAAATTAAGATTTCGTGTTATCGTTGCAGTGTTTTCCAACCATTGGGCATAAATCTGCGTTATCCGCGGTGCATCGTAATTTCCCACACTTTGGAAGGCTGTTGTGTTTGTAACTTGACTTCCACCTGTTAGTGATGTCCACCACCCGCCGAATCTGTGTCCCAGTGGGATTTGGGCAGCAACAGGTATACCAAGCGCATCCGTATATGAGTTAGACACCAAAACGTCAAATGGATTCGCAGGAGGAATAAAGCCAAATCCAGTTGGCCAGTTTAGATCGCGTGAAACATACCATTGATTTGTTGTTTCAATTTCCAAAAACAAGTGGGTAGACAAATTATTAACTTCGATATGTACATGCTGCCGAGCATTTGGGTCAGCATACCATGTTCGCAATGTTACAATATCATTATCTGCCGTGGTCCAGTTTTGCAAAGAAATTGCATCGTCAAATGTTATACCCGGAATGATTACCTTGGTTTCCGTGCCTAATGTTGCGGTTATGGTTTGGATTGTGTCACCATTGCCTGCGTTAAATATTATTTCTTGGGTAACAGCAGAATTTCGCGTTAATATAGTTCTTTGTCCAGTGGAAACAGTAGCGTTTATAGATGAATCATTTGTAAAATTTGAAAACACAGACACGTTATTGTATATCGCCGCAACATCAATATGTATCGCAGGACGAACAAGTTGGATATCAGTCGCCGGCGTGTTGCTGAAAGCATCTACTGGCCCATCTACCGCCAATGGATCGCGATGCTGGATACGGGCATTGGCCTGTGTAGCAATCGCACGGGAACGAAGCCATGCCCATTGATTTCCCATACCAGGCAATCTATCAATTAGTCTCTCCTCTGCTGTTAATTGCCATATATTTTGTCCATGCACAGCACCCGTTGGTAATTCAATTTCATGTGAAGAGGGCAACCATAATAGGTCATTAAATGCATCGCCAGTTAAACCGCTAAGTCTAGAGTTTCCGCCGTCTGGCTGGACATTTTGCCAGTCGCCAGGAATATTGCCAGGAGTTACGATATAACTTTCGGCATTGTTAAAATATTCCAGAACATTTTCCATATCTTGGTTTATATTTGCGCGAATCTGGCTGTCAATATATGCGTCATTAATGTTCTCAGATGATGCAAAGATAGAAGTTCGATAGGCCCCCACCATTAAAAATGTGAATACAGGGTTACCAGTTCCACTAGGAAATGTAATATTAACCAAGCGCCAATTCCAAGAGGTAAAATTTTCGACATGAGTTGTGTCTGTTTCAATTGGCTGGAACAAACGAAATGTTGGTGACATTGATTCGCCCGTATAATCGCGGATGTCTGCTGCCGTTGCAATGTAATGAGTTGATCCCACTGGGGTCCGGCTTACATTTTCTGCGATTTGCATCAATTCCGTGGCCACTTGTGCATTATGTGCACCAGCAGCAGATATCAAATAGTTAACACCATTTAATGGCTGTGGTGATGCACCTGTAACCCTCCCAGACATGTTCGGCATCTGTATGCCAAGACCAAATAACACGGTCGTGCATATCAAAACTGCCGACATTATTTTTGCTTTAGTTTTCCCCATAATATTTTAGTATTAGCATGTAAAAAAGATTATATCAAGTATTTTCAATCAATTCCATGTACCTAAAACAATATGTCATATGATCGTTGACCATGCCAATCGCCTGCATCCATGCGTAAATAATGGTGCTGCCAACGAATTTGAAGCCACGCTTTAATAGATCCTTGCTGATGGCATCACTTAGAGGTGTTTTGGCGGGAATTTCATCGATGGTATTAAAACTGTTAACAATTGTTTTATTATCCACGAACGCCCAAATGTATTTCGAGAAAGTGCCGAATTCTTTTTGGATTTCCAAAACCCGTTTAGCGTTATTGATAATTGCACGAATTTTCAATTGGTTGCGGACTATGCCCGCGTCCTGCATTAATGATTCGTATTTTGCCTCGTCATAGTTTGCAACTGTCTCAATGTCAAAGTTATCAAAAGCACGTTCGAAATTTTGTTGCTTGTGCAAAATTGTACGCCACATAAGACCAGCCTGCATTAAATCAAGACTTAGTTTTGCAAATAATTTTTGGTCGTCATATACGGGCACGCCCCAGACCGTATCATGGTATTTGATCATTCTTTCGTCGCCGTCCGGCCATGGGCAGCGTTGTATATTGTCTTTCATGTATAAATTATATCAGTATGTTTCAAAGTTGCCAAATTTTTTTCGATGTGATACAATGGCCGATTATGCATCACTTTATTGTCTATCTGTAACTGGATTCTCCTTTTATAAATTAGTCAGAATATGCGTTTTGAGCGCCCAAAAGGAGTCTATTTATACATGGCAGGCAGGAGAAAATTTTTCAAAGACTTTTCCAAAGGATGGAACAAATTCGAAATATCAATGTTGGTGATTGGTATTGTCGTACCAATTATTCTTGCAATATTTTTTGATAGCAGTTTTTTAGAAACAATTACCAGTATTTTATTTATCACAGCGATGTTATTAATTGCAAAAGCAAAAGTCTCTGGATTCTTTTTGGCGCTGGTCGCGTATACGTTGTACGTAATTGTATCGTTCCAAAAAGGTTTGTTTGGCGAGGTTATAACAATAGGCCTGTTTTCGATTCCCATTACAATATGGACAATTTTATCGTGGTTACGCAAGTGCAAACAATGCCGTCAAGGCGAAAAAGAAAAATCAACAGTTCAAATCGAAGGCGTCAAATACAAAGAGCTATCGCTGGTGATTTTTTCACAGATTGTTATGGGTGTTGGATATTTCTTTTTGTTAAGGGCGTTGGGCACCAATTTCCTTTTATTGTCAACAATTACACTTGCCGTTAATGTTATGGGCGATTATTTATGTGCAAGACGAAATATCCTGGGACCATTTTTTTATGTTATATACGACGCATTGACGATAGCATTATGGATGATGGTATTTTTAAGCGGCGTAACCAGTGCAATCGTCATAGTATTTATGCAAGTAATTACTTTTGTGAACGATACATACGGAACAATTAATTGGGCAAAGATTTCAAAAAAGAATATGGAAGTACAGGAGTCCGAAAATGGTTAAGTGTGAGTCACTTATTCAACAGCGAACTTTGAAACCCGATTGCAGGATGCAATCATCTATAATGGCAACTGGTTTAATAATCTTTCAAGATGGCTAGAAAGCAGAAAGCGGAAATAATAACTTTTTTGTTCTGCATCCCTTATAACAAATTCGGTTTCCTCATCTAACTTTTCGATTTGCCATTTGTTTGTGATTCGTATTTCTAGAATATTGTCTGTATCTTTCGTAACAAAGATAAATTTATTATCCACAAAAACAACAGAACCTTCCAAGCCATCTGTCCGTATTCTGCGTGTGTGAACTCCCGTTCCCGCCATAATTGGACCGCCACGACTGCGAGTACCCTGAACTATGCGGTATGTTCTTTTTATTTCACCATTAGATTCCAATTCTAGTTGATACGCAAACCTAGCATAAAACTTGTTCGAATCAAAGTTTTGTACCATGTTCCTAATACGGTTTTCATCTGCTCTTGCATGTCCAGCCATTCGCCGAAAAACAATTACATTAACAACGATGATTGCTAATATTAAGAACCCTATTGTTCCACCAATTATTGCTCCTACCATGTAATGATATTACAATATTTTAAAGAAAATGTCATCACAAAAAAAGACCGTTTAACATTTGTGATGATACACCTAAAAGCAGTTCTTGATTTCCCAAACTTGATTTTGCGACACAAACTTGAATTTGCGGAATAATCAAGTTTTGGCATCTACTCACATCAATAAAACAATTTAGACTTCTCTAGAAGGTGATTTTGGTTTATTAACTGTCAAGTGTTTCAATCGCTCTGTTCTTTGCTCGTTAAATGGATCGACTAAATTAATAAGCTGAGTTTCAGGATCTATTCCTAGAGTTCTTATTGTATTACTCAACGCACAACAAGAAGACCAAACACTATTTTTTATCTCACTCACATCATCACCAACGATTGGTTTACCATTGTGATCTACATAAACAAATACCATTTTATCACCGACACTCTTTTCTACTTGTAAATGCTTAGGTAAAGTTGTAGGGCTGATTTTGTGAGGAGGTCGTTTTTCACCATAATAGTCATACCATTCTTGATCATATCCATCGTCATTATCTTCTTGAATCAGGAATTTTTCAATAATTCTATCACCAGTTCCTGCCGTTTGTTGAATAAAAAAATTTCCATCTTTTGTAAACATTGGAAGCGCAAACAAAAGGTTGCCTTCACCCATGCTTTGACCAATCTTAGTATACCCACTTAATAAATATTTTTCGTTTTTCATAAAAATATTATAGCATAAGCTATACATCCAATACAATACTAACAGCAACTTTTGTTGAGTTCTATTCGTTCGTTCTATTTCAAGCGGTGTCAATATTCCCAAACAAGTCAATAACTTCCGCGACTGACTTTTGTCTATTTCTTTTGGTGGCCGGGGTGGGACTTGAACCCACACGTTGTTGCCAACAGCGGATTTTGAGTCCGCCGCGTCTGCCATTCCACCACCCGGCCAGGTTGTGTAACATTAGAGTTTAGCAAATTTATATATCACTTTGCAAGTAAAATCTTTATGAGATCCATATTCATTTTTACCTTTGCATCTTTTTCTGTGGAGATATTATTGTGCATTAGACCCATTATGATTGGTGTCATGTAAACCTTTTCGTCTATGAGGGTTCGGTAAAGATTATTACTGGATTCCATGTCGCCGATTTTGGCGTAGCATTTTGCCAAAAAAATTTTCAAAGCTATTTGTTTTTGTGGTTTTGACGCACAAAGTTCCAGGGCACGAGAGGCACTGGCAATTGCATCTTTTATTTTATTTGTTTTGTAAAATATTTCTGCGCGGCTGATATGATGTTCCAGTTCGCCGAATGGATAGACAATGTTTCTCATTACATATATTTATGCCTTGGCGTATGTTTCTTGCATAACTTTGGCACGCCAAATGTAATCGCTGTAAGCTTTTCCAGATGCATATTGAAGACCGCTTGTGTCTGCGTCTATATTGCTTAGAACAAGGCCGTTTGCGCCGACATTTATACCACGGATTACATGTTCACGTGGATCATCAGGTTTCACGTATTTTCCAAGACCGCGGAAATCACAAAGATCTTTAAATTGTGAAGAATCCAAAAATTTCAGTTTTTCCATAAAGTTGCTGACACTTTGTGAGAATTTTTTCGAACGTTTCATATATCCGATATTAGTTGTAATTGGCAGACTTTTTATATAGTCTCTTTGCAAGTCACTGAATAACACGGTTGATTCCATGTCAAAAACAGGTGCCATTTTGTCTGTTTTGTTTTCTTCTTGGATTACTTCGACGTTATAACTGTTACTGGAATCGCTTTTCCCTATAAAAGCACTAAACAACCAATTTTCGGCAAATTGTTTTTGAAATTCCTCGGTTGTCATTTTGTCTATGTACTTAATCAATTCTTCGAAATTAAGTCCCAGAAAACATTTGTCTGGTTTGGTTCCATCAAATTTGTATAACCTAGGGTCTTTTTCAGTGTCTGGGAATTTTAATACCGTGCGGGCAAGTTTCAAAGATTGACCTTCTGCTATAAAAACTTCGGATGCGACCCCTCTTGCTTTCATCCCTATGTCATTTGTCGCAATTGCAAATTCATTTTTCGCAACATCCGCACCCAGCAGTTGGCCAACTTTGCTGTTGAATACTTCGGACAGGGCGTATTGAAAACCACATTCTTTGAACATCCTTGCTTTGCCGTCTGGCTCGCAAAAAATTGGATGCTTTGTTCTACCTGTTGCAGAATGCCCTTGCGGTTTCTGGCTTGTTAAATCTATTAATCCATAGATCTCTTCCATAATAATTATTATATCATTTTGGCGTCAATTTGTCAATATAGTGCAAATATATATATGATGTGATTGCGATTGCATTATTAATAATAAGCGCGATAATTGGCGCAGGTTTTGTCAGCGGTGCCGAGATTTTACGATTTTTCGGACAAAGTCAGATACCAATATTTTTGATTGCGCCTCTTTCCGGATTATTTCTATTCTTTGTTCAAATGATGGGTGTTTATTTAAACGAAAAAAAGTTTCATCATCGCAATGTAATTTTTTTGCCAATTTATTTTGTTTTTTATGTCGCAATGACGGCTGCGTTGTTACATTTGATTGGATTTTTGGGAACATTGGTTGCGTTGGGTTTTTGTATTGCGATTGTTATATTTGGCTTTGACAAGTTAATGGGATTTAATAAATATCTTATTTATCTAATTATCGCGGTTCTGCTATTCACAGTGATCCCCAATGTTAGATTTTCACATCCAACAGGCGATGCAACAACGATAGCAACCTTCGCGTCTATTATTTTATTTGGCGGATTAAACAGTATATTGTTTCCAATTTTTAAGCGATCAAGAGAACGATATAGTTTGAAAACAACAATAATTGCTTGCGCAATTGCATCTGGGGTTCTTTGCATTCTTGTATTTTTAATGTTGTCGTCCATTAATCATGATACAACCAATCCCTTTCCTATTTTAGACCTTGGGAATAACTTCTTTGTCTTAGCCTCAATTTTTCTGGCGGTCTTCTCGTCCCAGTTTATTTCTTTGTTCAACATTGATACAGAAATCAAGATTCAAAAAAAGTACCGCATTTTGGTACTTTCGTTAATTAGTGTTTTTGCATTAATTTTCGCTGGATTTGGTTTTACCACAATAGTGTCAAGAGTTTACCCTATAATCGGAATATTTATGATTTTCTATTTAATTACTTCTTGCGCGATTTGTTTGATTCTTTCACGAAAGAACCGGCGTCAAAGTCAGTTGAAGGAGAATCTGTTGTAGCAGGCGTCAAGGGGGTACTGTGTGTTGGTGTCATAGTAGATGTTGGTTCATCAATAAACGATATAATTGCATTAACATCAAACAATTGGTACGAAACGTTATTTCCGTAGCCAGTTTCAATAAGAACTGTTTTTGTGGTTTCATCTTCTTGGCGAATTTCTTTGATTCGACCTATACAACCGCCTGCAGTTTTTACACGCATACCCGGACGCATCTTGTCTTGCATTGTTTCGCGGTGTGCCACCATCTGGCGTTGTTGCCGAGAACGCATTATCATCATAACCACCATCATAAGCACGATCGCACCCAACAAAATAAAAGTCATCACATTAAAGCCATCATTACCATTTTCCAAAAGCAAATTTGTCATTTCGACCTCCGATGAACAATATTACAGGCATACTATCCGCATGTCAAGTTAAACCTTTTTATCACCGAATTCACTGGTGTTCTCGCGCATAAAGATTTCGCGGAATCCAACAAATGGGTCTTTGTCTTTATGAAGAACTTCGTACACCAAAGTTGTTATTGGCATGGGCACATTATATTTTTGTGCAAGGTTGTGCAATGCCTTGGATGTTGCAACACCCTCTGCCAATTTAAGTTGTCTTAGGGTGCATGTCATGTCATTACATTGGTTTATGTTGGCACCGCCCTTGAAACATTCTGATTTAATGTTTTCACATTTTTTCTGTTTGATATATTCCATAATCGCTTCACCAAAACGACGATTGTTGGAATTGCGCGAAAACAACGTGGCTTCGAAATCGCCAAGGTGACTAAGACCGTATGCGGTTTGCTTTTTACCGCCCATAGCGACTATTAGTTTAGAAACCTCGTGTACACCACGCGCCATAAGTGCGCCTTTTAAACTTTGCAATTTTGCACCATCCAAGATACCTGCGGCGATACCGAAGACGTTTTTGGCACTGGCACCCACTTCTGCCCCTATCAAATCGTCGCCAACATACAGTTTCATTGAGGCAGATTTAAAGTTGTCCACCACGCGCTGTGAGATTTCAATGTCTTCGCCGTCTATTATCATTACACCGGGTTGGCCGTCAAGAAATTCCTGGATATGCCCTGGCCCCACCCAAACACAAATCGAATTATTTTTTGCACCAGCAGCGTCCAGTTCACGTCGCATAATTTGGGAAAGGGTTTCGTATGTTTTGTCGTCAATGCCCTTCATACAAAGAATGAACGTTTTGTGTTCCTTTATCTTTAACAGTTCTTGTGCGATTTTTTTTGTAAGGTCCCGCATGCCTTGGGCACTGATAATTATAAAAATGTAATCAGAGAATTCCAGTGAATTTTTAAGGTCACTGGAAAGTTGTACGTTTTCCGGTAATTTCCAAAAGTCGTTTTCCCGTTTTGCTTCCAGTTCGTCATACATCGGATCACCCGCACGCCCCCACATAATAACATTGTTTTTCAGCACGGTGGATTGATACCATGAATGAAATGACGCCCAGCGTCCGCATCCAAGTACAGTAATATTTTTAGCCATGTAGAGAGTTTATCATAAAGTGTTGTGATGGACAAATAATTTGTCGTGGGAATTATGAAAATGTTATGAGCGTTGGTGTGTCGCGGTTGATTGTCGTGCCATCGCCTAATTGTCCATTACCATTTAAACCCCACGTCCAATATTCGCCAGTTGTTGTCATTATTACTGAATGTGAATAACCTGCTGAGACACTAGCCCAGTTTGTTGCCACTCCAACTTGGGTTGGAACAAAAGTATTTCCAGTTGATGTGCTCAAACCTGTTCTGCCATTGACATTTGATCCCCAAGCCCAAAGCTCGCCTGCTGTTGTAATGGCTAATGAGTGGTCAGAACCTATCGAAACACTAGCCCAATTTGTTGCCACACCAACTTGGGTTGGGATAAGAGTATTTCCAATACTATCAATGTTTAGTCCCCATGCCCAAAGTTCGCCAGTTGTTGTTAATCCAATTGAACGTGTATTACCAGCGGAAACACTAGCCCAGTTTGTTGCCGTGCCTACTCGTGTTGGAACAAATGTGTGTCCATTTGTAGTGCCTAACCCTGTTCTTCCAGAGCTATTAAATCCCCACGCCCAAAGTTCGCCTGTCGTTGTAATAGCGTGTGAATGCATAATTCCCGCCGAAACACTGGCCCAGTTTGTTGCCGTGCCTACTTGGGTTGGAACAAGTGTACTTCCTGCAATCGGACCTAGCCCTGTTCGACCGTTGGCATTTAAGCCCCACGCCCAAAGTTCACCTGTTGTTGTGATAGCTAGCGAATGCCCAGAACCAGTAGACACACTAACCCAGTTTGTCGCCGTGCCTACTCTGGTCGGAACAAGAGTGTTCCCAGTTGTTGTCCCAAGCCCAGTACCACCAGCAGAATTTGACCCCCATGCCCAAAGTTCACCTGTTGTTGTGATAGCTAACGAATGAGCGCTAGCAGAAACACTTGCCCAATTTGTTGCAGTTCCTACTCTAGTTGGTGTAAGGGTGTTTCCATCTGTTGTACCTAATCCTGTTTGACCACGATCATTCGATCCCCATGTCCAAAGTTCACCTGTTGTTGTAATTGCTAGTGAATGTGTGGAACCTGCTGAAACATAAACAAATTCAACAGGTACAGGCATCAAAGGTATTGGTAATGCCCCTAGAAAAAATTCGCAAGCCATATTATGCAAATAAATAGGACTGGTTGGTGTGTTGTCGAAAACCCCGTTGGGGCTGAATTCTACTCTTCGTGTGAAACTGCGTGCTATTGTAACTTCTTCGAAATAATAAAGTGCTGAATTATCTCGTGGGGTTTGTAATACCACATAAATTTCTGCCGACGCGAACATCGCCGCACGGTAATATCCACTTTGTGCATTTGGACCGATTGTTACACCAAATGTACTGGTATTGCCTACCCTAAGCGCTTCGCTTATGTTTGTTGTCCATTGATACTCTGCACCGATAGTTGCAGTAACAGAAAAGTTTTTGGTAAGCGAAAGACCAGCACTTGCACGTTTGATCGCTGGACCTGCTTGAACGGCCGTGCTAAGTGTACTAGATACACCGTATGTTATACTTGCACTTAAACTGGCTGACACAGAGTGCGTTGTTCCAGTTGTAATCTGTTGTTCATTTGTGGTTGTTTCTGACATACTGATTGTTACATTTCCACCAGGCGTAAAGGTGGGACTAAAAATCGTAGAAACATATGTGTGTTGCAAATTTCCGATTTCTAGAAGAAAAAAATTGTAAGTACCATCCGTAAAATAGTCGATAATTGGTGGCAAATCTATATCGCGATAAGTGTCATTATCTTCATCAAAAACACTAACTGTTTGTATTGCTGTGGCAGTTGGCAAGGCACGGATTATTGGAAACAGTTCTGGGTTGTCATCGTCCCGCATCACAAAGAATACAATCAGGGGTGCGGCGACTGCTATGGCGGTCAGCACTGCTATTGATGCTATTGTGAATTTTTTCATTCATTCCTCCGAAAAATAATCTACAACATACTATATTACAAAAAATTTATTTTTGCAACTATTTTCCCCTTAGTTTCGCTTTAAATGCGCATATGCAAGTTGGGTTGCCACCCTGCCGCGGGGGGTTTTTTGGATGTAGCCGAGTTGGAGGAGATATGGCTCGACGATGTCTTCGATTGTGACACTGTCTTCGCCTGTGGAGGCGGCAAGGGTTTCGATGCCGACGGGTCCACCCTCGAACTTGTCGATAATTGCCTCCAAGATTAAATTGTCTGTGTAATCCAGACCAAGGTCATCGATTTGCAGCATCTTGAATGCTTTTGCGCAAATATCTTTGTCTATTGTGCATTTGCCGTCAACTTGACAAACGTCACGCACACGTTTAAGCAAACGGTTTGCAATTCGCGGTGTTCCGCGCGAACGTTTTGCAAGTTCTGTATCCGCACCAGGTGCGATTTTGATATCCATTATTTTGGAACTGCGTGATTGAATTTGTTTGATTTCATTTTCGGTATACATTTCCAAGCGATTCACGATTCCAAATCGATCACGCAGTGGTCCGGTCAAACGCCCCGCACGGGTGGTTGCACCAATCAAAGTAAACGGCTGCAAAGTTAACCTCATTGTGCGGGCACTGGGACCCTTGCCCAGAACCATATCCAGTGCAAAGTCTTCCATTGCGGTGTACAGGATTTCTTCGCACGGGCGACTGAGGCGATGAATTTCATCAATAAACAGGACGTCATGCTTTGATAGGTTTGTTAATATCGCGGCAAGGTCAGCGGCGTTTTCAATTGCAGGTCCGCTGGTGGTGCGTATGTTCACACCCATTTCGTTGGCGATAATATTTGCAAGCGTGGTTTTTCCAAGACCAGGAGGGCCATATAGCAAGATGTGGTCAAGGGATTCACCGCGGGTTTTGGCGGCCTTTATAAAGACTTCAAGCGATTGTTTGATTCTCTCCTGTCCTACGTATTCCGTTAAATTTTTTGGACGCAATTTGTTTTCATTTTCAAAGTCAAGCAGGGTTTTGTCGTTGTTATAAAATCTATTCTCCATTATTTCCCACCTCGCTTACTTAGAATTTGTCGTATAATTTCTTCCGCCGCCAAATCTGTTGTGTCGATTTCTTTGATGGATTCAATGGCTTGGACACGAGAAAGTCCCAAAGCGCATAGTCCGAATATTGCGTCTTCCATTGCGCTGGTGACAACGTTACCAGTTGTTGAGATGTCAGAGACCTTGAATGATTTTAGAATTTTTGTTCGCAGTTCAACGATTATTTTGTCTGCGGTTTTTTGGCTGATGCCCTTTACGCCTGTTAGTGCGAGCGAGTTTGCGCCTGCGATGCAACTGACGACCTTGTTCACGCCAAGCGATAGTAATGATAATGCTGTTTTTGAACCAACACCGCTGGCGGATAATAATACCCGAAAAAGCTCGCGTTCTTGTTTAGTAGTAAATCCATATAGGGTATGTGATGTTTCTTTGATGTCAAAATAAACGTAAATCTTTGCAAGGTCGCCAATAGCCAATGAATCCAATAATGGCGGACTGGCAATTATTGCATAACCAACAACACCGGTTTCCAGTGTCACCGCTCCGTCTTCGATCGTGGCAACAGTGCCTTTTATATAATCGTACATACACTATGTTAACATTGTTTGAGTCATTGCGCAATCATTCCTTGGGTAGTAAGCAACGTCCCTGCAACGGAGACCGCATTTTGAATAACGTTAGTAACCACGTCAGCAGGATCAATAATATTAGATTCAATCATGTTACAAAAATCTTTTTTGCGTGCATCAAAACCCAAATTTTTATTATTGCTTTCGCGGATTTTTTGAATTACATTTTCCCAATCAACGTGAGAGTTTTTGCAAATTTGTTCAATGATTGATTCCAATGCGGATGCCAAAATCGGACAAGAATCGTGCACAGCATCTGCCGCACGTAAATAGGTAATTCCACCGCCTGGAACGATACCACCCTCCAACGCAGCACGTGTTGCATGGATTGCGTCATCCAAACGTAATTTTGATTCGGTCCGTTCAACCGGTGTTGTTCCACCCACAGAAATAATTGCAATACCGCCCGTTAGTTTTGCGAGACGATTTTTAAGCGCAGTTTTGTTGAATTCGTCCGTGGTATCGTTTATTTGGGCGTGGATAGTTTCAATACGCTGTTGCAATCTTTCGCTGGCACCTGCGATTATTTTTGTTGTGTTCATACCCGCAATTATTCTTTCACAATAGCCTAAATTGTCAAGATCGATATCATCTATTTTATTATGCGAAAATGCCATTGCGTTTGTCATTGCGGCGATATCGTTCATGATTGCATCCCGACGCTCGCCTAGTTCATGAATTTTCAATGCTATTACATCTAGACCTACCTTAACACGATTAAGAACCAGTGCAGCAGTGACCTCGCTAGAAAAATCAGGTGCTATTATTACCAACGGAAATTTTTCTCGCATAGCAATTTCCAGCGTAGGTAATATATCGTTAACACTCTTTATGGGATTTGTTGTGACCAAAATCCGTGCGTTTTCGTAGGTTGACTCTAAGCGCGCCGTATCATTACACATGTATGACGTTGCGAGACCCATATTAACCTCGCAGCCTTCGGTAAATATTATCGTAGATTCGTGTGTTTCATTTTCCGTTATTGTTACCACGCCGTCACGACCGACATTAGCAAAAGCAGTTGCAACCATATTGGCTAGGTTTTTGTTTTGGCAACTGTTGAATGCTATTGATTCCAATTCATCACGTGTTGTAATTTTTTTTGCCATGTCTGTGATCACTTTGATTGCTTTTTGTTTGGCAATATTAAGTTCGTCTTTTAGGGCAATTGGGTTTTTGTGATCTATACCCTTCTCGATAATTGCAGATGCGAGGATGATGGAACTGGTTGTCCCATCTCCCACTGTTTTGTTGGTTTGGTGGCTGGCTTGTAAGATTGTGCGCGCCACCATATTTTCAAATGGATCATCCAACACGACATTGCGCGCAATTGTTACACCATCATTGGTGACAAGAGGTGTCACGCCATTCATTACTATAACGTTGTTTCCACATGGGCCAAGGGTTAGTGCAACAATATCATGAAGTTTTTTTGCGCCAGATAATATCTTTTTCTTTGTCGATGCATTTGTTATTATTTTTTCCATTACCCCTCCACTGTTGCCATAATGTCAATTTCTTTGGCAAGAAACAATTTATCCTTGGAAACAGGCATTTGTGAAATTGTAAAACGGGAGATAATTATCTTGTCCCATCTTTTTATTGTGGTACATCCCTTTCCAACCGCCATAACATCAAAAATTTGGATTTTGTCGGTATCTGATTTTGGGATGTATATTCCGTTTTGTTGTGATTCATTTTTAACGGGTGCCAACAGCACTCTGTCAAATAGTGGTGTGATTTTCACTTTGTGAACCTCCCTTTATGTGTTACAGTAACATACAAAAAACATATTCAGAACAAAGGTATGACAATTATTATGGAGGCGGTTATGTATACACTTGAACCAAAAGATTTTGATTTTTTAAAACGAGCCAAAGAAGTTGCAACAGAATCCGGATGTATCCATTCTGGTACACGCTTTGGGGCAATTGCAGTAAAAGATGGAAAAGTACTTAGCGAGGGTTTTAATGGTGCGGTTGGAAAAATCCCACTGTGCACCCGTGTGGGAAAATGTATACGCCAAGAAATGAAAATTGCACCAGGCGAGAAACGTGAATTTGCAAATTGTATCTGCGCCGAGCAACGTGTAATTTGCAATGCAGCACGTAGTGGAACCGCGTTAGAGGGGGCGACATTGTATGTAACCGGTCTACCTTGTGCTTTTTGCATAAGATTACTGATTGCAGCAGGTTTTGTCCGCGTGATTTATGAAAAGGATTATCCGAGCCCGATGAGTCACGAGTTGGCGGAGTTGGGTGGGTTGGAGTTGGTGAAGGTTGAATTTTAATATTTTGAAAACAGTATTTACTTTATAAAAATTTTTGCTTTTGAGTGGCAAAAAATATATACTTGTTTTTTTGTAACTTCCTGTTCTTTTTGCATGGCAAAAAGAACCAAAAACCATTGGGGTGTTGCGAAGACCCAGGAATTAACCCACGAAGTGGGTAATTCCTAATTTATATTTTACATTAGTGTCCAAGAAACCATCACAGATGGTTTCTTATTCCCCCCAAACCCCCACAAACGCTTTATTGTAAAGATTTGGGGAGATTAAGGTTCTTGCAAATTATGGAATTATCTGGGATAATTCTTTTGACATGAATAAAAAAGCGATTAAGATTATTGTGGATTGTGCGATGTTGGTGACGATTATTGTTACGCTTTTTACCATGCGTGGAAATATGATTGTGCATACGGTGTTTGGTGGATTATTTGTGTTATTTATGGCGATTCATATTTGGCAGACACGTAAGTGGATGTTAGGTATTTGCAAAAAATTTAAAAAGGTAAAACCAAAAATGAGGAGGCATTTCATTGTGAATGTGGCATTAAAAACAATGTGGGTGATTTGCATAATAACGGGAGTATTAGCAGGTGTTCATACATTAACAGGTATCGAATGGTTGTTTTTCGTAAGACGACTACATGGAGTTACCGGTGTAATTGCATGTGTGTTAACAATTGCGCATGTTGTCCAACACCGCCAGCGATTGATGAGTTTGTTGAAGAGGAAGAAGAGGGTTTCTGTTGAACCAACCGTAGTATAAGAAAAAAATTGTTGACAGCACAGTTTATTTTGTGTTAGCATACAAGTTATTATGAACATCGCATTAAACTTTTGGGGATATTATTTTTTCCAACACCTGGATTACCATGTGTAGTTTTTTGCGGAAAAAATTAATTTAAAGCAAACAACGAATCTCGGTAGTCCATGGCTACCGAGATTTTTTTATGTTGATGTTCATAACAAATAAAATATATTTAAAAGAGAAACAAAAATGGACGAGAAATTGAAATCACAAATTATGCAATCACACGCGCATGCACGGCCTGTTACATGGTTTGGTACAGGGCTTTCACAATTTGATGAGGGCGGAAAGCCGCAAGCAAGTCGTGGATATGGTCTTGGCACGTTGAGTATGTTATTTAAGTCTGCGCAACTTAGTGACAAGGTCACCCACATAATCGGTGATTGTGCGGACGGTTACGGAATACCTGAGGCAGACCGCGATCGTCTTGTTAGCGATCGATTGCGTATTGATGAGATTATTGCAAAGCGCTTGGGAGATTTGAAAACGGTTGATGGGCGTACGATAAGTTTGAGTACTTTGGTTGCGAGTGATCTTGACAAGCAATTTGAAGCCGAGGCGGTTAGACAGTTGGTTACGGAGACGCTTTGCAAATTTGATGGTGTTCCGAATTTTGCAAAACGAAAGTTATACGTTGGCAGGCAATGTCAATGGGAGACACAATTGTACATGAATGGTGGGAGTACAAAAGTCGGGTGGGAGTTACCCAACAAAGCCGAGTTTTACCGCAACGCACCGTTAGAGCATTTGGTTCAAAGCGAATTTTGGAACGAGGTTACATTTTTCAGGGTTTTGGAAGATGTTATGAGGCAAATTGATCCAAACTTTGATGTGAAGTTGGTAAACGTTGCGGGTGAACCAGATATGAAAACAGGCAAGATAAAATCACCATATTCCTCGTTGCCTAGTCATGTATCACCACTTATGATGGAGCCATTTGACAAATTTATGGAAGAGCATTGCGATGTTGGAGATTCGGAAAGACGGCGTGTATTTAGAAAATTTTATGATAAACAAGTTGTGGGTAATTTTGAAACAGTGTATGGCGAATTAGGTGGAAAAAATACGTCTGAGAAAATGCGCGAGATTCAAGGGATTTCGTTAGGGATTTAGAAAATAAACCTTGAAAGAAAATCAGAGTAATTCTTTCACAAAAGGTTATGACCGAACAACGCGAAGCGTATCGGGTGCAGGGGTCACCCCCTGCAAAGGAGAAAAATATTATGAAAAAATTAGGTGTGATTGGTGGGGTTGGACCAGGTACGACGGCGGAGTTCTATTTAAAAATCGTATTCGATTGCCAGGAGTGCAACAAGGAACACAGACCAAATATCATTATTTCAAGTGTGCCAAGTCCGTACCAAGTTGAACGGGACATCATATTGGAAAATAAAAATGGGTTCACGCCACTGTTGGTTGCAGAAGCCAAGCGGTTGCAAAAGGCTGGGGCGGATTTTATTGTTATGCCGTGTAATACCCTGCACTGTGATATTAAACATATTCGCAGAGGTGTAAAGGTTCCAGTTATCAGTATTGTTGAGGAAACAATTAATTACATAAAAAAGAACAAGTTTAAAAAAGTTGGGTTGATGGCGACAATGGCGACGGTGAAACGAAAGGTTTATTCAGAAATAATGAAGGAACAAGGGATTGATTTTGTTCTGCCGTCAAGAAAAGAACAGACCCAGTTAAACGAGATAATTATTCGACTTATAAGTGGGCAATATCTTGATAGTGATCGTGATATAATCTATTCGGTTATTGACAGTTTGAAAAAGCAAGGTGCGGATTGTATTGCGCTGGCGTGTACTGATTTACAGTTGTTGAAACCTGTGCGCCAGGATATTCCTGTGTTTGATACGATGAGTATTTTGGCGGATGCGGCGATTGAGGGGGTGTTGAAATAGTAATTGTTCTTTTTTGAATGTCAAAAAAGAAACAAAAAAGCATTGGGGGGTTGCGAAGACCCAGGAATTATATCCGCCTATGGCGTTTAACACTAATGAAAAATATAACTATGCGCTATCGCGCATGGGTTATCCCACGTAGTGGGTAATTCCGAATTTATATTTTTCATTAATGTCCAAGAAACCATCGCAAACGCTTTGTTGTAAAGATACTGGTGAGTGATACGAACATAGAACTCTATATATGTACGTCATTGCGAGCGGAGCGAAGCAATCCAGTGATGTGTTCGTGATTGGTCTTTTGTTGTGTTTAGTTTAGATTGAATGTGTTTTAGGAGAATAGATAGGCGAGCAATAATTCCAGTACTGGATTGCTTCGCTTCGCTCGCAATGACCGTGGGTAAGGGGGTTTGTACTTTGCTCGCAATGACGTGGGGATGGGGTTTTTTCATCCATATTTTGATATGTTTGTTGGTGCCGTGTCGTTTCATTTTGACTGATTTAGTTTTTAGGTTTTTGATTTGGATCTGGATACGAGTGCGGCGAGGAAACCGAATGTTATGGCGGCGGCGATGCCTGCGGCTGCGGCGGAAAGACCGCCCAGGAAGATTCCGAGGATGCCCTGTTCCTCGACGGCCTTTATTGCGCCTTCGGCAAGGACACCACCGAAGCCGACAATGGGTACGGTTATGCCAGCGCCGACGGCTTCGCGGATTGGGGAGAACAAGCCGACAGCACCGAGGAGTACACCGATAGAAACAAAGATTACCAGGATTCTGGCTGTTGTCCATTTTGTTCGCAATATTAAAATTTGACCGATGGTGCAAATTGCACCACCAACCAAAAACACCCAGAGGAATTTTAAGAAAATTTCCATTGGGTGGATTATTGACGAGTTGGGGGTTGTTTAGCCGAGATTATTTGTGTAGAGAGATGACGGATCCCCTTTCAGTTACGTTTTTTAAACTTCGAAAACTTTTTTCTTCGTAGTTGTGTCCGCTGAATATACTTGACCAGAAATAACTGGTGCTATTGTACCTGTGGGCAACTTGGGCAACACCATTTTTGCGCAACATTCTGCGCAGATTGTTTTCAGCAAAACGTTTATATTTTTCGCCACCCACGTAATCGCAAATGTTTGATGTGAAAATTGCGTCAAATTGTTGATTTGTGTTTAACTCTAAATCATAGATATGGCAGTTAATAAAATCCATTTGGAAATTAGGCAGTTTCTGCTTTAATTTTTGGTAACCGTCATCATCAAGATATCTGTTTGATTTTAGATAAAGATTTCTTTCGGTGTCGCGACATGCCACCACCTGGCTTTTTTTGAATAGATCCGTACTGTTTAGTGGTAGTATTGGCGGATAGGTATCTATTATTTCATCCCAGTATTCCTTTGTGTCTTTTTCTAGTGCTGGCCTTACCTGTTTGTATTTTTCTTTTTGCATTTCATCCATGAAAAATTTTTTGAAATCATCTAGGCTGAGTGTCAGAACACCGGCTTTTTTGAGTTCGAACCAATAATATGCAAGTTTGTTTATGTCAAATGTTGTAACATTTTTTGCGCCTTGTAAAATCATGTTTAGTGGGTGGTCGCCAGAGGCAGTGACGGTTAATACATCTTTCCCTTCCAAATCAAAAAATGGCAAATATGCGCGTAAATTTTCGTTTGTGAATGGGTAGATTGTTGAATGTCCTTGCCCTGTCATCCCTTTTATCAGCATGTGTGTGGCAGATAAATCATCTTGTAGAGTGTCATTGTCGTTACATTCCATTGATTATTATAGCATTCTTCGATATTGAATGTAAATACCTTTACTATTTTTGTACGGTAACAATATTTGCTTTATTAAATAAATGATTGTGAAACTATTTATTATTCTTTTTTGGAGGCCAAAAAAGAACCAAAAAATCCCAAGAGGGGCTAGCGAGGCCCCTCTTGACTCCCCATCGCATTAAAGAAGAATATATTTATTGCTAGAACAAGCTTCGCTCGTATTTCGTTCGGAGTGACATGGAGGGGGTGTGATTATATTGAATAGCCAAGTATAGATTCCGGCACTGGATTGCTTCGCTTCGCTCGCGATGACGTGGTGGAGGGGGTTTGTACTTTGCTCGCAATGACGTGTGGGTAGAGGGGTTGTGTGTGCAATGACGTGGGGTGGCGAGGGTTTTTCTGTATCGGATTTTCAAATGCTGGTGCCGTGCTATTTTTTGTTTAGTAGTCGGTATGTGATGAATACCAGACCCTGGATGATTTGGGTGATGAGAACCAGGATTATGATACAGGCGACGAGTACGGCGTTTTCAAAACGTGCGTAGCCGAAATCGAATGCAACCTGACCCAGTCCCCCGCCGCCAAGCACCCCCGCCATTGCAGTGAAGCCAAGGATTGTGATTGTGGATATTCCCATTGTTAGGACGATGGATGGAAGGCATTCGGGCAGGTAGAGTTTGTAGATGATTTTTAGACGTGAAGCGCCCATACTTTTGGCGGCCTCGATTAGTCCCTTGTCCAGTTCGAGTAATGCGTTTTCAATAAGACGTGCGATGAATGGGGTTGCGGCGATTGTTAGCGGAACAATCATTGCGGTAGAACCAAGTGCAGTTCCAATAATTTGGCGTGTAAGCGGAATCACAAAGATTGCAAGCAAGATAAACGGCACCGAGCGCATGATATTTATAACAGAACTGAGGATTATGTTTATTGGGCGATTTTGATAAATCCCGCCTTTTTTTGTGACCACGAGCAAGATGCCAAGCGGAATCGCAATAAGATAAGCAAATAATGCAGACAGCAATGTCATGCGTAGGGTCTCGCGTATTGCGAGCCATATCATGTCGCCGTCGATTGACCAAAGGTCGGACCAAGTGAAATCAAACATCTTTTGCCTCCTTGCGATTTTTTATCTTTTTAATTTCCGTGATTTTGCCTTTTTCGATGATTGCGACACGATCACATATTTCATTCGCAACATATTGATCGTGTGTGATGATAATAATAGTTAGATTAAATTTTTCGTTAATGGATTTAAGCAGGTTTAGAATATCCGCAGAACAAGATGAATCAAGCGCACTGGTGGGTTCGTCACATAATAAAATGTGCGGATTATTTACAAGAGCACGAGCAATTGCGACGCGTTGTTTTTGACCGCCAGACAGTGTGCGCGGATATGCCTTGCATTTGTCGGATAAACCAACGAGTTCAAGGAGTTCACGGGCACGGGCTTTTGTTTCCGTATTTTTATTGCGTGCGACCTCTAACGGGAAATAGATATTTTTCAACACGTTACGTTGTGCAAGCAGATTAAAGTTTTGGAATATCATTCCAAATTGTGCACGAATTTTTGGCAGGTGCCATTCGCCAAGGTCTGCTATGTTTTGGTCGTTGAAAATTATTTTGCCGCCAGTAGGACGTTCCAGCATGTTAAGGCAGCGGATTAGGGTGCTTTTCCCTGCTCCGCTTTGCCCCATTATGCCGAATATTTCTCCGCATTTGACATCAAAGGTCAGGTTATCGAGGGCGGTGAATTTTTCACCACCGCCCCCAAATTCCTTTGATAAATTTTGTACAGATAAAGCCTTGCCCACGATAAATCTCTCCTTTGAATCTTAGATAAAGTTTGGTTGGATTGCGCCATCCCAGTTGTTTAGAATAAAGTCACGAATGCGGTTTGTTTGAAGAACCTCGACAAGTGCGGTGATACGTGCATCGTTTTCATATCCATCACGAATTGCGATGATGTTTGTGAATTCGCTGCCTTGTGCGGCTGTTTCATACACGAGGCGGTATGGAAGTAAACCCGCAGGTGCAGCCCAGTTGCCATTGATTACCGCGATGCCAGAGTCCGGACGTGTAGCAACAAGGGTTGCCGCAAGCACAGGTGTAAGTGTGAATTGTGATGACCAGTTGGCGGGATTACTGCGGTCTGCGTTTGCAGCCGCGTTCCATGTCACAAGACCGTGGTATTCAAGTAAAGTAAGAGCACGTGCAGCATTTGTTGTGTCGTTTGGAAAAATGATTTGGTCGCCAGGCTGCAGTGCGGCAATAGAGTTACGTTGGCCAGGGAAGATTCCAAGCGGTTCAAAGTGGATACCAGCCGCGTATGTTAGGTTATTTCCGCTTTGTGCGTTCCAGTTGTTCAAGAACGGACGGTGTTGGAAATAGTTTGCAAGGATGTCGCCGCGTGCAAGTGCAGGGTTTTGTTGTGTCCAGTCAGAAAAAACTGTGACCTGTAATTGGAATCCGCGGTCACGAAGGTCGTCACGAACCTGTTCAAGAATTATTGCGTGGGGATTTGATGATGCCCCGATATGAATGACTGTTGGGTCGTTGTTTTTGCCGCATCCAGTTAAAAAGAAAGTTGGCACAATTAATATTGTAGTTACTAGTAAGATACTTAGAATTTTTTTCATTTTATGAATCTCCTATAAATTTTTATTTTTTTTGTTTAAGAACAAATCGCAAAATAGCCCTGAATTGTACAGAGCAGTCTTTTAAATTTTTTGCATTAAAAAACTGCTCTGTCGGTTTCGTTTTAACGGGTTACCGATGAGCAGTTGCGTTTGTTTTTTTGTGGCGTCGCAAAACTACATTCGGTAACCCGAATGCATCATCATAACAATTGCTGCCCCTTGGATGTTTGCGATTTGTTTCATGTTCATATATATACACCAGATCAATTAAATGTGTCAAGGGTTTTTGGAAAATTTTTTTTGGGTATTGCAATGTGAGTGGCTTTTGGATGTTGATTTTCTATGAACAGTGTTTCTATTTACCCTGACCACGGGCAGTAAATGACGCCAATTCTCTTTTTGCTTGAAACAATCGCTTGTTAAGTTGTTTACATTTTTCTATCGCAGGTTGATATAAAAATTCATCTATCAGTGTGGGCGCAGCACCGACATCACCTTTTTCACGTACAATATCTTCATATTTGTTGGATGAATAATCACCATCACCGAAGCAAAGTGACTCGTGCGAAGCTTGGTCAGAATCTTCTCCCTCACGTAACATAAGAAGTGCATCACACATAGCACTGGTATATATGTTTTGTTTTTCTAGTTTCATTTTAAGAACTGCTATTTCATTCAAGGTCTGTTCATAAGCAAACTCCTCTAACATCTCCATTCTTGTTTTGTCCATATTATCCTCCTTTTTTGGATATAGAGAAAGTCTATATGAATTATGGTTGTGTTTGAAGACCCGAAATACTTGGATGAGCCACAAGTAATGCTTGGGGCTTTGTTGACAAAATGGTGATTTTGGTTTATACTGGGGACATGAATATTTTGAATTTTGATTTAAACCTGTATAAACCTTTTGTTGCCGTGTATGAAAATAAAAACATTACCAAAGCGGCAGAAAAATTGATTATCACACCATCGGCGGTTGGTATGAGGATTAAAGAATTGGAACGACAGCTTGGGATTAAATTGTTTACGCCCCATGCCAGAGGTGTTCATCCAACAAAAGAGGCGGACGAGTTGTACGCAAAAATTAATCCAGCACTTGCGTCTATTATCGGTGCAGGAAGCACTTTGGTAGAGTTGAGTTCTGAGAGTACAGGGGTACTGAGAATTGGTTGTCAGGTTAATATTGCAATGTATTATCTTGCTGATATTATAAGTGAGTTTATTTTGGCGTATCCGAAAATTAAGATTGAAATTCATCATGAATCACGACCAAAGATGAGTGAGATGCTGGCAAGACGTGAATTGGATATTGTTATTAGTAAACTGCCATTCAAAGACCCGTTTGGGAATTTTGTAATTGAGACATTGATTGATCTTCCAAAAGGGTTTTATGCGACAGAGAAATTTTTAAAGGCAAACAACCTTTCACGGGTTATAACACGTGAACAATTATTTGGAACGCGCATTATTTTGGCGTCAAAGATAAGAAGTGATATACAAATGTTGATGAGTGCACTTGGGCAAAATATAAATTCCTCCATAGAAATTGCGGGTGGCAATGAATTCATATATGAAATGATAAGGCGTCATGTTGGTATTGGTTATGTCAATGAATGCTGTGTTAATGAAAATGATGGCGTTGTGAGTGTAACCGTTAGTGGAGTAAAGTTACCACAATTTAACTTGGGTGTTGTGTATAACAAAGATGACGCAAGCAAGATAATCAATGAATTTATAAAGATGCTGAAATCTGGAATTTCCAATTAACAATTTGATTCAATTCTCGATTACAACTGCGTGGGCGATGGCGGGGATGGTTTCGCCTTGCCAGCTGCTGATTGGTGATAATAATGCACCGGTTCCCACGAACAGGATTTTTTTGTATTCGCCTTTTTTAAGTTTGTCCATGATGAATCCGTTAAGAATCACGGCGGAACAGCCGCAGCCAGAGCCGCCTTGATATTGATTTTGGTCAAGGTCGTAGATCATGCGCCCGCAATCGCTGTAATTTTCGGCTACGGGATAATTTGCATTAGCAAGCAGGTCGCGTAGGATATTTTCGCCGTGTTTACCAAGGTCGCCCGTGAAGATGTGGTCGTAGTCGGATGGTTTGGTTTTGGTGTCGATGAAATGTGCAATTATGGTGTGTGCAGCAGCCGGAGCCATTGCCGCACCCATGTTGTTTGGGCACGAGACGCCCCAGTCATAGACCTTTCCGAATGTGACGGCGGTTATTTTGGGATTTCCCTTTTTAAATTTAGTTAGGACGTTTGCACCGACGCCTGTTACCGTCCATTGACTGGTGGGTGGGCGTTGGTTTCCCAGTTCAAGGGGGGTTCGATATTGGCGTTCGGCACTGGCAAAATGTGAGCCCGCCGACACCACGATATTTTTCATAAAGCCGCCTTCGATAAAACATGCACCCACGCCCAATGTCAGTGCCATTGTCGAGCACGCACCGTAAATACCCAGAAAGATCATATCGAAGGTTCGCGCGGCAAAGGATGATGAAATAATTTGGTTTAGCAGGTCGCCTGACATCATCATGTCGACGTCGTCTTGGGTTATATTTGCGTCTTTGATTGCACCGCGGATTGCGTGTTCGAACATTTTTTGTTCTGCACCCTCGTGCGTTTTTTCGCCGAAATACTCGTCGTCCACGATTTTCGAGAATGTTTTGCCGAGGGGACCTTGCCCCTCTTTTTTGCCGACGATACTGTAACCGCCAATTATGGACACGCCACGTTCAAATATTATTGTTTGGCTTTTGCCTTTTTTATTTGGTTTGGTTATGTCGTGTGTGCGTTTGCCTTGTTGTTGACCTCGTTCCATGCACACATTATTGCCATCTTACTCTTTTTGCAAAACGGATTTTATCTGTTTATTAGTTTTAATATAGAAGGTAATGCTTTGGTGGTGGCTTCGCGACCTATTTGAATTGCCGAGTCGTTGTTTCTGAACACGAATGATGATTTGTCCCTTAGGTCTGGTGTGATTAGTAAATCAGCCTCGCGGCCTTCGTGCTTTGCGCTGCGCCAGTCCATAGATTGGTATGAGGCATCAAGAACCGCAAAAGTGGAATTGGACGATAATTCCCTTGGCGGACCGATTGCGTCCACGGTAATTATGATATCGGCACCCAGATCTCTGGCTTCGCTTATTGGCATTCTTTTAAGCACTCCCCCATCTACAAGTGTCATTCCATTGTATTGAACAGGTTGAAACAAGCCTGGGATTGATATGCTGGCGCGTATTGCTTCGCAGAGTGGACCTTTTTTGAATGTATGCAATTCATGTCTTTGTAAATCTGTTGCGATTGCCGCGAATTTTGTTTTGCAGTCCTCTATCCGTGTATCGGCTCCTGCGTACTTTTTGAATAAATTCATTGCACGATTACCACGCGCAAGACCGCCACGAAACATGTTGCGTATATCAATATCAAACACAGTGCGTGTGGTGACCCTGTTTGCCACATCGCGCATTTTGTCGCTGGAAAGACCTGCGGCGAAGCCACCACCGATTAGTGCGCCCATGGAACAACCTGTGATAATATCTATTTGTATATTGTTTTCCTGCAAGACCTCGATAACCCCGATGTGGCAAAAACCACGGGCACCGCCCGCACCAAGGACAAGACCAATTTTCTTTTTCATGGTTTTATATATGAAAAACTTTGTACGTATTGTCAGTTGTTATCTTGTTCTAGAATTGGATTAGGTGGCATGCCCTAACTGGTTAATGAGAGGGTCGTCTGCGTTAATGAAGCGGCCTGTTTGCGGGTCGTAGAAACGGCTGTGCATGTAGTAGAAGCCAGTTTCCTCGTCCCAGAATTTGCCGCGCCAGCGGAATGGGTTCCAGCGGGTAACGCCACCTGGCTGGGTTGGTGCAAGGGCAATTCGCACCAATGTTTCTTCATCGCCTGTGAATATTCCCACCACTGTTTCATATAGTCCTACAAAAAAATCTGTAATACCTCTGAATATCAAAGATGGAATATACCCCGTCGGGTCGTAGTACATAATTGGGTTGTTTAGGGCGTAGGCAAACAGGTTGCTGCCGCCGTTTGCCGTGCCCATTGTTGCCGTGGCGAATAGCATCCGCGGATCATCTGCATTAATGAACCTGCCGGTTTGGGGGTCGTCGTAGTAGCGGCTGTGCATATAATAAAACCCAGTTTCCTCGTCCCAGAATTTGCCGCGCCAGCGGAATGGGTTCCAGCGGGTGACGCTACCGGGGGCGTCCCACGCATAACAGGTGTGGTTGCCCCAGGCGTCGTAACTGTATGTGCCCATTAGGGTGCCGGCGGAGTTGTAGATTGCAATGACGTCGCCGAAGATGTTGCGGCGGAAAAAGTAGTCGTTGCCGCGTAGGTTCATTCCGATTACGCCTGTGTCGTCGTGGTGGGTTTGTTGAGAATAGTCATATAAAACAAAACCTGAATTATTCAAGTTTTGGTTTGTGTGGTTGAGTTTGAGGCAGCCCATTTTATCCTCCATAGCCTATGGATTTTCGACAACATAGTGGCTATCCAAATTATCAGATTCAAAAATTCTATATATTTCTTGTTTTGGTTCTAGTGTGTCATGAAATATTTCAATTCTAAGACCATTATCAAAAATTAGAAATAAATCTTTTTCGCGAGATATAATTTTTTTAACAACAGAATTTAAAATTTTTGACTCGCTCTTTGAAATTTGTTTATCAAATAACTTATTATTAACTGTTTTTTTTCCCTTATCATCGACATAAATGTCACTTGAAACAGCTACCAATTTATCATCAAGCAGAATCCTAAAAAAACTTTGAATATGCAACCACAGTTCTTTTCCTGCATTGTTAAACCCAATCGTGACCATATTACATGCCCTACCAGTTTTTATTAACACCCCTCCGACCAAGTCCTCTTTTTTTATTTGCATAATACCTCCTTAAAATTTATCTGACACCTAATACTGACCTAATTAAGTCTATTAAGTCATCTAAGTTATCAAAACGTTGTCCTTTAATTTGGTCATGCACTCGGCGCCACTGAGGTCCTTTATTTCTAATCCCCAATTGCCTCATCGCCTCAGCAAATTGTTCATTTTGTCTTGTATTGTTCCTTGACCTTTGCTTACCCATCCATATATGCCCATTCGGATTCCACGCCTCCACCCCGACGCCAGGTGTGTTGGGTCGGCCGCCAATTGTTGTGGCGGTGCCGCCTGAGCCGCGGAACCAATCCGCGGTTGTGTGCCAGACATCAGTGATAGCAGTTGAGA
>Ga0131853_10000928_pt1 | contig 52992 bp, 38 predicted proteins | sample TergutLab28metaG_FD_92764 | JGI IMG/M metagenome (GOLD analysis project Ga0131853, IMG submission 92764) | Labiotermes labralis P1 segment gut microbial communities from Petit-Saut dam, French Guiana - Lab288 P1 (version 2) (version 2) | ecosystem: Host-associated > Arthropoda: Insects >...
AAGCCGTTTCATTGGTGAAACCTTTATAAGCCCAGCAATAATCACAATCAACCCAACTGAGAAGGATGCTTAAAAAAGAAATCCACACGCGGTTCCAGAAACTTAAACTCATGCCCTTCCTTCATAAAGAACCTCATGGGCTGGCGGATATGCTCCCAGTTCCACAACTCTTCGCCAAACCGCAGATACTCTGCAACACGCTCTGTCCCTTCCGGGGCAAAGGGGTGTAGCAGCGTTGCCGCTACCCTTACAGCGTGGAATGCGTCAAGCAAAGTTTGCGCACGCATGGCAATAGCATCGCCGCCTTCTTTATCAATAGCATCTGCGGCCTTTGTTTGGGCTACCCATGCCTTATTGGCCTCGCGCAGGTATACGTCCATCAAATCCACAACTTTTGAGAATTCGAAACGATACATACCCCATTCGTGTTCTGTTATAGCTGTGTTTGCAGCGGTTATTGTGTCCGTGCTGGGCTCGCCTTTCGGCAATACCCCGTCAAAATATTTTTGTAAGCTATAAAAACACGACCGCACCAGCCTGTTAAACACATTGGTTAAAATATTACCTTCTGCCAAAGTAGCGTCAAAGCCCTCCGCGGCCTTGCCTTCCAGTGCAGCTTTGGGTATGAAACTGCCGCTATTGCTTTGCAATGCCATATGGGCAAAGTGCATTCTCAATTGCTCTGCGGTGTAGTAGTTCAAAAATTGCGCAGCACCGGGCGGTTTTTCGGCACCGCTGCTACTTGCTTTTTTGCCAAGATACAACACATGGCGGTTAGGGACCGTAACGGGCAAGTTAGAAAGTTTATCACGCCCGGCAATTTCGTTAAGCGCCATCCACAGCCCCATTTCCGCTACGGCGTAAAAATATACATTGTCCTCGCCTATAAATTGATAGGCTCGCGCGTCGGGGCTAAACCACCAGTCTTCCCAGCCATCTGTTGTACCGTACTTTTCTTTCAAATACGCTTGTGTAAAGGAAATAGGCGCCCACAACGACTCCGGCCATACCCAAAATGTCTGGCCATTGATACCGTCTTTTTCCGGCACAGGAATGCCCCATTTTACGTTGCCTGATAGCCTAAACGGCACAAGTGTTGTACCTGTGCGAAAGCGTATGCCATGGCCACGTAGCTTGGTACAGGCTTGTTCGCGGTCTTTTAGGGCTTTGAATGTGATTGTTGCGGACTTACTTTGCTCATTGATATCAAGGGTATGTGGCGGCATTTCCTCGCAGGCTTTGCACAGGGTATCAAAATCCTCTGTCTTAACAAAAATGGCGGGGTCTTTTAGGAAATCATCTATATTTGCCATCATGAATTTACGGCTTATGCCTTCTTCTCTTAGCTGTGACTGGCGTTCTTTAAGCCCGTCCGCGAAGCGCTCTAAATCGAAGTACCAGTTTTTCACCGCTATCAAAGTCGGTTTTTTGCCCGATGTTACTGCAATGGGCGCGATTAATTCTTCCGGGCTAAATTGGTGGCCTAATCCGCATTCGTTGGCATAGGCTTTTTCGGATTTACATCCGGCTATCGGGCAGCGGCCTTCTACTTGGCGGTCGTTAAGGATAGCGCCTGTGTCCTCGTCGTAGAATTGCTGCACTTCTTCTATACGAAGATAGCCGCCTTTGTGTAGTGTCTCAAAAATCCAATTTGAAACTTCTATATGAAGCTTCCCTGCTTCACCTAGAGCGGATGCGGCGTATAGGTTATGGCTTATTCCACAAGTTTTGTATTCTTCTTTCTGCTGTATGTGGTTGGATTCCACAAAATCTTTGATACTGCCTGCATATCCTTCTTTAGCTAGGGCTTCGTGCTTTACCTCTGGCCCGGCGCCGTAGCAGTCGGTTCCTGATACGAAAATTACATTGTCATGGCCAATACGGTCACGTAAAAAACGGGCGTATATATCCGCGTGTACCGCGTAGCCGTATACGTGGCCGAAGTGCAGGGTTTTCTCACCATATGGCATCCCGCCGGTTATTACTGCGCGTTTTGGGAAATATGGGGTGCTGGGCATTATTATCACTCTTTTCTGTTTTCTCTGATGTGAATATTATTGCCATAGTAGCATATTGTCAGAATGAAGGCGAGTGTTAAATCAGTTCATCATCAACCCATTTCAGACTGAGACGGTTATATAGACGAAAACACCATAGTAATGTAGACTCATAGTGTGAAACCAAAAATAAAAGCGGAGGGAAAAGATGAGCATCATACGCGACGCGTCCCTAGCCCCGGCAGGGATTAAAAAAATCGAATGGGTAAAAGGCTTTATGCCAGTTCTGACCCAAATCAAAGAGCAGTTTGAAAAAGACCAGCCGTTTAAAGGAATGCGCATAGCCATATGCCTGCACCTTGAAGCCAAAACAGCATATTTAGCCCAAGTACTGGCCGCGGGCGGTGCGGAAGTAGCCATAACCGGCAGTAACACCCTGTCTACCAAGGACGAAATATGCGCAGGGCTTGCTTCCGAAGGAAACATTAAAGTGTATGCAATCCACGACGCGACAGAAGAAGAATACTGGGACCACTTGAAAAAAACGCTGGAATTTAAGCCCCATATAATAGTAGATGACGGTGGCGACTTAGTAACGCTGCTCCACGGCGAGTTTTCTGCCTACGCCGAAAATCTACTGGGCGGCTGCGAAGAAACCACTACAGGCATCAACCGCCTAAAAGCGCGTGTACGCGAAGGCAGCCTAAAATTCCCGATGATGGCTGTAAACGACGCGGACTCGAAGCATCTTTTTGATAATGTGCATGGCACGGGCCAATCTGTATGGGACAGCATTATGTACACTACAAATGTTATGCTAACAGGCCGCGATGTGGTAGTAGCCGGTTACGGCTTCTGCGGAAAAGGTGTGGCTATGCGTGCCAAAGGCCTAGGCGCTAGGGTAACAGTAACAGAAATCAATCCATGGCGCGCAATGGAAGCCATAATGGACGGCTTCCGCGTCATGAAAATGGATGATGCCGCAAAAATCGGCGAGTTCTTTGTAACGGTAACAGGCTGCAAAGACGTAATCACCAAGCGCCATTATGAAGTAATGCGTGATAACGCGTTTCTGTCCAATGCCGGCCACTTTGACATTGAGTTTTCCAAGCCCGATCTGGCTGCTATGGCAACCAAAATCGAAAACCGCCGCCCCTTCATAGAAGGCTACCACATGCCCGATGGCCGCGTGCTTAACGTGCTTGCCGATGGAAAACTCGTAAATATAGTAGCAGGCAATGGACACCCCGCCGATATCATGGATATGAGTCTAGCCCTGCAAGCTATGGGCTGTAAACATATAGCCGAAAACGGCAGAAATATGGCTCCAGACCTATACAGCGTACCCATTGAGCTAGACCGTAAAATAGCGATGATGAAATCAGCAGCCATGGGCCTAGGGCTAGATGTGCTTACAAAGGATCAAGAAGATTATATGAACGGTACCGGAGACTAATATCACAGTAGCTATGCGCAATGCCTGCTAAAATCTGAGCAGTATAGCAAAGGGCTATCTTGTTAAGCAAAATTGTTGAATAAATATGCCTGCTGCCGGTCCGTCATTGGTGCGAACTTAAACTACACTTTAGCGCGTAATTCTGTGAAGGTTCGACACAGGGTTACGCGCTTATAACTAAAAAGGAGAGATACCATGACCAACCAACCTCTGAAAAACTTATCTGACCAGCACATTCTTCCTACCTATGCCCGTTACCCAATAGCCTTTTCAAAAGGCCAAGGCTGCCGCCTATGGGACGCAGACGGCAAAGAGTACATCGACTTTATGTCAGGTATAGGCGTAATATCTGTAGGCCACGCCCATCCGGCATGGGTAAACGCTGTCACAACCCAAGCACAAAATCTTGCCCATGTTTCTAACCTCTTCTATACCGGACCAGGGGCAAAGCTGGCCAAGAGACTATGTGAAATATCTGGCCTTGCCGGTGTATTCTTTTCAAACTCTGGCGCCGAAGCCAACGAAGGCTTGATAAAAACCGCTCGAAAGTACAGCCGCGACAAGTATGGCGAAGGCCGCGCCACGATTCTTACATTAGAAGGCTCCTTCCATGGGCGTACAATTACAACCTTGGCTGCTAACGGGCAAGAGAAGTTCCACCACCACTTCCACCCCTTCACCCCCGGCTTCAGATATGTAAAACCAGGCGATACGCAGGCACTGGAAGCCCAAAGCGATGACGTTTGCGCCTTGCTAATTGAAGTAATCCAAGGCGAAGGTGGCGTTATGCCACTAGATGCGGAATATGTACAAGCCGCAGCGCAGCTGTGCAAGCAGCGCGATTGGCTGCTGATGATAGATGAAGTGCAAACAGGCATAGGCCGTACAGGTAAATGGTTTGGCTACCAGCACTTTGGCGTAAACCCGGATGCGGTAAGCTTTGCCAAAGGCATAGGCGGCGGTCTGCCCTTTGGCGGCTTTATGCTGGCCAAAAAACTAAGCAAGACTTTAGGCCCCGGCGACCATGGGAGCACATATGGCGGTAACCCGATATGCGCTGCCGCTGCTTTAGCCGTACTGGATATAATAGAACCACTGCTGCCGCAAATTGCCGCTAACGGTGAATATATATGCGAAAAAATAAGAGCAATGAATCTGCCGCAAGTAACCGAAGTACGCGGCCGAGGTCTAATGCTCGGCCTTAAAATAAAAGACACCTTACCGGGCGAAATAAACGCAAAACTGCTTGAGTCAGGCCTTGCGGCCTTAACAGCAGGAACAGATATACTGCGTTTCCTTCCTCCATTGGTTATAGAAAAATCAGATATTGACAAAGGACTGAAAATATTGCAAAATGTGCTTAGTTGTGCATAAATATGCATCATAAATGCATGGATATTAGCAAATATTCAATTGGAGGTAATATTATGACCAAAGATCTTACAAAAATGCTGGACCTAAACAAGGCAGAAATTCTATCAATCCTAGACCTAGCCGACAGCATGAAAGCCGACTTTAAAGCCGGCAAAGCAGATAAGCCGCTTGCAGGCAAAACCTTAGCAATGATTTTCCAAAAATCATCAACCCGTACACGCGTATCTTTCGAAGTAGGAATGTATCAACTGGGCGGGTCAGCCTTATTCCTATCAGCATCCGACTTGCAAATGGGCCGGGGCGAACCTATCGAGGACACCGCCCGCGTCCTTAGCCGCTATGTTGACGGGATAATGATTCGTACATTCGCCCAATCAGATGTAGAAGAGTTGGCGAAATGGTCCTCCATCCCGGTAATAAATGGCTTGACAGACTATGACCATCCATGCCAAATACTGGCCGATCTTATGACCATCCGCGAGTATAAAGGCAAGCTGGATGGCCTAAAACTGGCCTTTGTGGGCGATGGCAACAATGTATGTAACTCGCTGGTAATTGGCGGTTTAACTTGCGATATGAAAGTGTCCGTAGCTGTACCTGAAGGCCACGAACCCCATGAAGATGTATTAAATTTCGCTAAAAAATACCCCAACACCTTCGAACTGGTGCGCGACCCAGCCAAAGCCGCCGCAGATGCAGACGTGTTAGTTACAGATGTATGGGCCAGCATGGGCCAAGAGGAAGAAGCCAAAGCAAGACAAAAAACTCTGGCAAACTATCAGATAAACAAGGCACTGATGGCTCACGCCAAACCCGATGCAATTGTATTGCACTGCTTGCCCGCCCACCGTGAAGAAGAAATTACTACAGAAATATTTGAAGCTCATGCCGCGTCAATAATGGACGAAGCGGAAAACCGCTTGCATGCCCAGAAGGCTGTAATGGCTATGCTGATGAAATAGGACGTTATACAAAAATAGTATTTATAAAACAAAAGGGCGTTTGGATATTAGTGTTGAGATAATCACACTGATTCCAAACGCCCTTTTTATTTGATGATGGCTCTATACTATGCCAAATCTAGCGAGTAATCAACCAAACCTTCGCTAAAACTTCGTTCATGTGTAATAACAATCACGCTTCCACCATACTCCGCCAAGGCCTTACGCAGGATATCTTTTGCGGTTACATCCAAATGGTTTGTTGGCTCGTCCAGCACCAATAGGTTGTGTTGCGTAAGGGAAAGATGACAGATTCGTACCTTAGCCTGCTCGCCGCCAGACAGGGTTGTTAGGCGCTGCAAAGTATGCTTGCCTCCTATGCCTGCCTGCGCCAGTGCCGCGTATATTTCCTTTTTTGTCATTTGTGGAAACAGGGATGCAATGTAGCTGTATGGCGTATCTTCGCCCCATGCATATTCCTGCCTAAAATAGCCTACAAGTGCCTTGTCGTGAAAATGTGATTTACCAGATATGGCTGGGATTTCTTGCAGCAAGGTTTTTACCAGCGTGGTTTTACCAATGCCATTGAAGCCGGTTATGGCCATTTTTGCACCCCAGTCCAGCTTGAAGCTAGTGGCGGGTAAAAGCGGATAGTCGTAGCCTATAACAAGATTTTCTGCTTCAAGTACATATCTGCTGCCAAGCGCAGCACTTTTAAATTTGAAGTTTGGCCGCAGGTTTTCCTTAGGGGGCGCCAGCCGGTCTACCCTGTCCAGCATTTTTTGGCGGCTTTTGGCCATGTTGGCCGTAGATGCGCGGGCCTTGTTGCGTGATATATAGTCCTCTGTTTTTTCAATCCACTTTTTTTGGGACATGTAGTTTTTGATATATTGTTGACGATGCATATCCTTGCTATCCAAGTATGCGGTCATATTGCCTTTATACTTTACTACAGATTGGAACTCAATCTCGCATACGCAGTTTGTTATCGCATCTAGGAAGCCGAAGTGATGGCTAACAACTATAAACGCGCCTTTGAAATCTTGTAAGAACAGGGTTAGCCATTCTATGTGGGATTTATCCAGGAAATTTGTAGGTTCGTCCATTATAAGAATGTCTGGGCGCTCTAGCAGCAATTTTGCCAGTATAACCTTTGCGCGCTGGCCGCCGCTTAGCTTAGAGACTTCTGTATCCATGCCGAGCTGAGTTACGCCTAAGCCTGCTGCCACGCGGTCGATGTGGCTGTCCAGTTCATAAAAGCCGCTTGTTAGCAGTGTCTCAAGGTAGTTTGCGGATTGCTCTATTTTCTTTTTGTCCGAGAATAGCATTAGTTCGTCGTTGAGGGTGTTGTATTTAGCCTCTGTGGCGTATAGTTCTTCAAAGGCGGATTGCAAGTATTCTCTTATCGAAAGCCCTTGGTCAAGTTCGCGGTATTGGTCAAGGTAGCCTACGGAGGCTTTGGGCCGCCAGTGGATATCGCCTGATTCGTGGATTATTTCGCCGGTTAGGATTTTAAGCAATGTACTTTTACCTGAACCATTAAGTCCTACAAGTCCCATTTTTTCGCCTTCGAACAGGTCGAAGCTTATGCTTTGTAATAGTGCGTTGTCACCGTAGGAATGGGTTAGGTTTGTTACTTTTAGTAAACTCATTGGGAGGTCTCCTCTTTTCATTTTATTTTGTACCGAAGTGCGAAAGCGTTTCAATTAAGAGTGACAAAAACCGTCACTCTCAACTGAAAGCGCTATAGCAGAGCGCGACCCATGGCTTTACATTAAAAAAGGCCATGAGCAAAAACGCTCACAGCCTTAAAGATTTCATGGTGCCCGAGCCGGTGAAACAACAAAACTAGGCCTGCCGCACAAACTGGCGCAACTGGCTGCAATGTGTTATTTCAACCGGCGAAACCTATATTATGCTCTGTACAACGTTCCGCCTTTAATGGACTGTACAGAGCTACAACGAGGGTTAGGTGCATGATTTTTCTCCTTAATTGCTTCAATCGTAATCAATGTACAGGATTTTTAGCGAAGAGTCAAGTTTGATGGAAAGCATACTTGACATTTTAATTTATAATTGCTATAGTTAAGCAGTCATGACAAGTAAGCTTTCCATAAAGGAGATGATAAATTGAAAAATCGGCTGGAAGAGATTAGAAAGCAGCATGGGGTTAAGCAAGAGGAACTAGCCGCAGTATTAGGGGTGTCGCGGCAAACAATAGGCTCACTAGAAAATGGGCGATATAACCCCTCCATAACATTAGCTTTCAAAATTGCCAAGCACTTTGGCATGAGCATCGAAGAAATTTTTATTTATGAGGAGGATGTAGAATGAAAATTGAGAATTTTGGAAAATTATCCATAAGCATCATCAAGAGCATTATAGGTGCAGCGCTGTTAACAGCAGGAATACTGTGTGCTATTTTCTTGGGGCAGGGGGTCATGCCGGCATTGCCGTTTGTGCTGGGTAGCATGGGCTTATTTGGTTTGTTAGATGGCTTAAACCATGTGTTCATATCCTGCTTGATGAAAAAAAGCCCGGATATGAAAAAGGAACTCCATGATTTTTATGATGAACGAGCCGTTGCGATTGAAAACAAAGCTAAGGCAAAAGTCGGTGACTTAACAAGTATGTTCCTTTGGGCATCAATAATCTTTCTTGCTATTATGCAAGTCCAGTTATTGATAATTTGGGTTTTTGTGGGCGCTGTTATTGTAAGGGCTGCTGTGATGGCCTTCCTTGTTAAAAGATATGATAAAGAAATGTAAGCAGGCTTAAACATATTTGCCTTTAAATCGGCCCCATCTGTCGCCGAAAACTGCGTAGAATCATTCGCAGTTCCGACTCGGACGGGGCCGTTTAAAGAGGGAATTGTTACGCTTCTGCAATAGCCTTTAGCAGTGTACTGTTTTCATCATCGCAGGCATATTCCCAGAACATAATCCCAGCCAGCTTACGCTCGCGGATATAATCTATTTTTGCCTTAAGTGAGCGTGGATTGTCGAAGGAGAAGAACTCGCGGTCTATATACACGTGCGCGGTTTCGGCCTTTTCGTCATATTCGATGGGGATGCCGGTGGCTTTGGATTTTTCTGCTATGCCGCCGTAGTTTGCCCAGCCGGGATGCGGGCCGGGGAACTCGCCGCCTAGGCCGTCTACATTTACGTAGTTACGGGCATAGAAGGCTGCACCCATAGTAAGCCTTTCGGCGGGCCAGCCGGCGTTTGTAAACAGTTCAACTGCCGCGTCGCCATATTTATTGTCAATTTTATCTGACTTAAACAACGCGGTGTGGTAGCCTACCTTGTTCCACGGGCACATGTCGTATGTCATCAGGTTGATGAAATCCATGTATTTTAACAGCTTGTCCAACTCTAAATTATCTATGCATTTTTGCATAGAGCCTGCCGCCATGGATACTACCGCACCGGGGCGCTGTTTTTCGCGTAGTAGGCGGATAAGTTCTGTGAAGTTGTATTTATCATCGGGGGACGCATCTATGCCTGCGGCGGGTATTCCGGGGTATTCCCAGTCCATATCTATGCCATCGAAGCCGTAGTCATTTGCGATATCTACCAATGACTGGGCAAAAGCCTCGCGGCCTTCTGCTGTTAAGCAAGCATTAGAAAACCCGCCTGCTCCCCAGCCACCTACCGAAAGGATAGACTTTAGGTGGCCTTTGTTTTTATTAAACTCCTTAATTGCGTCTCCGTTTTTCCAGTGGGCTACGCTGCCTAGGCCGTCTTTTACTACCGCGAAGGCCCAATTAACATGGGTCAGCCTGTCTGCATCGCCGGGGCGCAAGCCTTTGAAGCTGCCTGCGGAAATATATCCGGAAATAATCATTGCACTATACCTCCTGTGATATTGGTGCCGCCTTCGGTTTCTATAGTAACACCGGAGGCGTTCTCTTTTAGGGTTACTTCAATTACAAGCACGGGGTTGTCTGCGTCAACTGTGCCGGGGGCGTATACGAAGGTTGTGTCTTTGTAATGCTGGGTGCGGAAGTCATCCACGATGTGTAGTTCGCTGCCGTCGTCTAGGCGGCGTACTCTTTCTACTGTGTCTAGAGGGATGCCTATTAGCGGCGCAGGGCCGATTGTCGGCTCTACGATATGCACATAAACTTTGTTGCCCTTGCGGGTTATACGGCCGAAGTCGGGCTTCGGTAAGTCGCCGTAGCCGCAGCCGTAGATGGATTCGCTGTGTAGTTCCATCCATTCGCCTACTTTGGCCAAGCGCTCAAGTGATGGTTTGGGGATGCGGCCTTTAGAGTCGGGGCCTACATTTAATAGCAGGTTTCCGCCTTTGGATACACATTCAACAAGCTTGCGTACCAGCATTTCAGAGGATTTATAGCCGCCTTCGCGCGATACATAGCCCCAGTTCATGTTCATCGTTACGCAAGCTTCCCACGGGATGCGGCGGCCTTCTTCATCAAACATGCCTTTGGGGGGCATTAGCTGCTCTGGGCTCATGAAATCACCTGAGAAATATTCTGTGTGGGCGCGCTTTAGAGAACTGTTGCCGGTACCCTCTAGACGGTCGTTTAAGATTATGTCGGGCTGGTGAGTGCGAATCATTTTCACCAGTTCTGTGGCTTTCCATGCTTCGCCTTGCAGGTTGTCGTATGAATAATCGAACCACAGGATATCGATTTTGCCATAGTTTGTCATGAGTTCTTTAACTTGGCCGTGCATGTACTCCAGATAAATATCGAAATCGAACTGATAGTCTTTGTATGCTTCGTCGCGGGCGTGGGGGTGCGCTTGATCGCCCCATACTTGATAGTGCGGGTGATGCCAGTCTATTGTTGAATAGTAGAAGCCGATTTTCAGGCCTTCGGCGCGGAAAGCGTCTACATATTCCTTAATAAGGTCGCGGCCCGCTTTTGTGTTGGTAGCCTTAAAGTCTGTTAATGCCGAATCGAACAGGCAGAAGCCATCGTGGTGCTTTGTGGTGATTACGGCGTACTTCATGCCCGCGTCTTTGGCGGCTTTGGCCCATGCTTTCGGGTCGTAGTGGGTGGGGTTAAACTCTTCGAAGAACCTGTGGTAATCTTCTTTTTTCATCTTGGCGTGCGAGCGGTACCACTCGCCGCGGGCTGGGATTGAGTAGATGCCCCAGTGGATGAACATGCCAAAACGTGCCTCGTTAAACCATTCCATGCGCCTTGCGTGATGGGCGCGGTCGAAAACTGGTTTGCTCATGATAATTCCTCCTAGCTGTGTTACAGCTTTATGTTTGTATCAAAGAGTATCAAAACTGATTTAATAACGATGTTTATACGTTTAGCTGGAATACTTCAGCGATATGCTCTTTGCCATAGGTTGCGCTACATGCAATGGTGGCTAGGTCAATAGCCAAGCCATTGTCGGTTTTGTCAAAAGGTACAGTATCACCCGTGGTCATGTTGATAATGGAATTTACGGCTTTTTCGCCGTAGGGGATTACCAGCCTGCCCGGTGCAATATCATCTTGTACGCATATCGCGAAAACTTTGTTTTCCTTTTCCTTTTGGGTAAAGGCCCAGCCGCTTGTTACATATGGCGCGCAAATGCGTGTGCCGTAGATGGCATCGCCGTATTTTTTAAGCCATTCGCCCATTTGGGACATGCGTACAAGCGCAGGCCACGGCAGGCGACCGTCGGTTTGCGGGGCTACGTTAAGTGCCAAGTTGCCGCCTTTAGCCACGATGTCTATAAGTGTGCGAATAAGACGCTTGGTGGATTTGAAATTGTCGTCGTAACTGTAGGCGAAGCCATTACCCATAGAGATACAGCTTTCCCACGGCACACGGATAGGCGACGCGGGTACGCTTTGCTCGGGTGTGATGTAGTTTTCGGCTTTGCCGCCACAAGTACGGTCCGCTGATATTAGCCATGGCTGTACTTTACGGGCAGTTTCCATAAGTTCATCTATACGGATATCTTGACGGGGCGCGCACACCCAGCCGGCATCGAACCAGAGGATATCCAACCGGCCATATTTTGTGACCAGCTCCATAACTTGGTTATGGGTAAATTGAACAAACTCCTCCCAAAGTTCGGGGTTATCTACAGGGTTGTATGATGGCCCGCGAGACATAAAGTCACCCTTTAGCTGGCCTTTGGCCCAATATGAAGGTACGTCCCAGTCAGCCTTAGAAAAATACGCGGCAATGCCTAGTTTTTGACGGCGGAAAGCCTCAAACACATGCGCGACAATGTCCGCGCGGTGGTTTACAGAGAATGGGCAGCCGGGGTTGGTAACTTTGTAATCGGTAAACTGGCTATCCCACATACAGAAGCCGTCGTGATGCTTGGTTGTGAAGATTAAATACTTGAAGCCACCGTCTTTGGCGGCTTTGGCCCATTTGTCCGGCTGGAAACGGATGGGGTTGAAGGATTTGTACAAATCGTGATATTGCTGCTTAAATGTTGCGCTGTCTACGTCCCAGTCAACTCCGCCGCGGCTCCAGTCGCTATCGCCGTCGCTTAGGGCCCAGCTTTCTACCATGCCCAGCTGGGAGTAGATACCCCAGTGCATCATTAGGGCTAGTTTTTGGTCTTGGAACCACTCAAGGCGTTTAAGAAGCCGCGGGTCCTCCGGTTTTACGTAGTGTTCCTCTGCAAGGCAGCCATGGGCGCCTTGGATGATGTTATCTGCCATAATTAGCTCCTTTCTTAGCTAAAGATCGTACCCATTTTGTGTTATGCAGAAGGTTATACTGCCTGCATATGGTGTGGGCCGTAAAACAGATTACCTGTAAAGCGAATTAAATGAAGAACAGTTTTGCCAAAGCAATAACCGCGAACGCTTTTATGCAGTTTCTTCAATAGGCGGGACCGCTCCTAAATTTATTCGCTATAAGAGGATTATACCAGATTTTAGAGGAAGTAAAGAGGTTAAATGAAATATGAATTTTTTGTTTTTATTTGGGAAGTGGGTTTGAAAGGATTTTATGCTAAAAGGCCGGAGGGGCGACTTTATATCAGTTCCTCCGGCCTTTTTACAGTTCTTTGCCTGTTTATACTATCACTTCCACAAAGGGGTTATCTTCCTCCAAATCAGACATTGTGAATTCATGCGGCTCAATGGTTTCATTATCAACAGCTATCCCATAACACTACTCTTAGAAACAATAACAGGCGCGTCTACAGTACCGCGTATTTCCATCCCATCCCTTATCTCAACGTCCTTATCCACAATAGCATATTCCACAACGGCGTTATCGCCAATCCGCGTCCCTTCCATAACAACAGCATTGCTAACCCGCGAATTCTCACCAGTATACACCTTACGGAATATAATGCTGCGGTGAGCGTCCCCGTTTAAGATAGCGCCGCTGCCAACAAGGCAATTGGTTATGATAGTTCTGGCATTATACTTGGCGGGCGGCTCATCTTTGGGCTTTGTCTTGATATATGGGAATGTACCCATAAACAGGCTGCGCACCTCACGGCGTAAAAACTCCATATTACAATCGAAATAAGCATGTACATTGTTTATGCTGCGCCAAAAACCATCAAAACGATAGCCGTAAATCCTTATACGCTTGCGGTATCTGGCTATAAGGTCTCTAACAAGGTCATACCGCCCCTCGCGTACGATAGTCTCAACCAGCTCTATAAGTAGCGTGCGAGACATTACATATACCCCAATACTGGCAAGGTCGGACTGCGGCTCCAGCGGCTTTTCCTCTAAATCGGTGATACGCTCGTTTTCATCTACCTCAAGTACGCCGTACTGGCGGATTTCGTCGCTGTCGGGTACATGGCGGTAGGCTACAGTTATTTCCGCGCCCTTTCTTTCGTGGTAGGCAATCATTTCGTTGTAGTCCATCTTATATACGCAGTCGCCAGATGAAATTACCACGTACGGCTCCTTACTGCGCTTTAAAAAGGTCAGGTTTTGATAAATAGAATCTGCAGTGTCACGGTACCAGAAGGAGTTATCATGGGTAAGATATGGCGAAAGGATAAACAACCCGCCCTGCTTACTGCCAAGGTCCCACCACTTAGGCGACGACAAATGGTCGTGTAGCGACCGTGAATTATACTGAGTTATAACCGCTACCTTCTTAATCCCGGAATTGGTCATATTGCTAAGAGGGAAATCTATAGCGCGGTAACAGCTACCCACCGGCATTGCGGATGTTGCGCGTATCGCGCTAAGTGTACCAAGGCGTTCGTTTTTGCCCCCGGCCAGAATTATACCTACAGCTTTCATTTAACTCATGCCTCCTTCGTCGGCTAAAAAAATCGGTTGGTACGAAAATTCGCTTCGCGAATGTTTCATACTAATTCCGCTCCTTTCAGGTTAAGGTCGCGCATTATGCTTTGCCCGCTTTCCAGCTTGCCGTCTTGGTAATCCAGCGGGTAAGTTGTGCCGCATACCACGCAGTTTTTACCAATCGCAACCTTATCGGGGACGGCGGTGTTTTCGCCAAGAACTGTAATGCCTGTGTTGTAAATCTTAGGTTTATCGGCATTTGGGGTGTTTTCGCCTTCACCAATTACTACATCATCGCCTACAGAGCAGTTAGTATCGGCTATAACCCGGTGCAGGCGGGAGTTCTTTCCTATATAACAGTCTTGCATAATAATCGAATCGCGTACCTCCGCACCGGCATCAACTATAACGCCCGCTCCAAGCACGGAACTATAGACACTACCCAGTACTTCGCAGCCTTCCGAAAGCAGGCTGCCCTGCACCACCGCATCAGGCCCGGTGTATATCGGCGGCTGATGGTCCGCGTCGGTGTAAATCTTATTGAAATCTTCGTAAAGGTTAAACTCCGGTACTGTTTGCACCAAGTCCATATTGGCCATCCAATATGATTCTATTGTACCTACGTCCTTCCAATACCCTTCAAATGGGTATGCGTACATACGCGCGCCTTCCGCAAGAAGCATAGGAAGTACGTGCATACCAAAGTCAGAATTATGATGGATTTTACTGTCTTTCTCCAGTGCGTCCCTTAACACGGGCCAGTTGAATATATATATGCCCATGTTGGCAAAGTTACTTTTGGGCTGAAGCGGTTTCTCCTCAAACTCGTATATGCGGTTGTCTTCGTGGACGTTCATCAGGCCAAACCGGCTGGCTTCGTCCCATGGTACTTCCAGCGCGGCGATACTAACATCGCACTTATTGTGCTTGTGATAGTCCAGCATTTTGGAGTAATCCATCTTGTAAATATGGTCGCCGGAAAGTATAAGTACGTACTCTGGGTTATAGCTGTCGATATACTCCATGTTTTGGTAGATGGCATTGGCAGTGCCGGTATACCACTCACCCTGCTCGCTTTTAAGATAAGGTGCTAAGATGGTTACGCCCCCCATGCGGCGGTCCAGGTCCCATGGGATGCCTATACCTATATGCTGGTTAAGCTGTAGAGGCTGGTACTGTGTCACGACTCCAACCGTGTCCACTCCGGAGTTAATGCAGTTAGACATGGGAAAATCTATGACTCGGTACTTGCCCCCAAACGACACTGCCGGCTTGGCCTTAGTGGTTGTAAGTACCCCAAGGCGGCTTCCTTGCCCACCGGCTAATAACATAGCGATCATTTCCTTTTTTCGCATGTAAAATCACCTTCCCATGTTAGATTTTATTATTCTGCGGCTATCATAACATAAATAAGTAGTTTTTCACATGGCTGCATGCGAAATTTCAGGCTTTGTATAACAATGTGTACAATAGTGCCTGTGAGAACTTTACAGGGAACTACCAATGACATATATTATATCAAAATAAAGCAAAATACATTTCAAGGAGCGGAAAATGCGAAAAAAAATAGACTTGCCCGGCGTCAAACGTGTGCATTTTATTGGCATTGGCGGCATAAGTATGAGTGGACTGGCTGAAACACTTTTGCACGATGGCTATGAAGTTAGCGGCTCTGACCGGACAGCCTCCCCTACAACAAATCATTTGCGGGATGTGGGCATTAGTGTGGTTATTGGCTGTAGCGCCGAAAATATTACCTCCAGCATGGACCTAGTTGTGTATACCGCTGCAATCAAGCCCGAAAATCCGGAGTTAACGGCGGCAAAAGCCATGGGCATACCTCTCATGGTAAGGGCCGAACTCATAGGTGCAATGTTGCAGGCGTTCGAGTATGCGGTATGCATAGCGGGTACCCACGGCAAAACCAGCACAACCGCCCTTGTGACAAAAATTACGCAAGCTGCGGGTCTGGACCCTACTGTTAATATCGGCGGTTATATAGGTGATAAAAATTATTTTATCGGGAACTCTCCATACTTCGTACTGGAATCCTGCGAATATAGCAACAGCTTCCATCACTGGCACCCGCATATAGGCGCAATTTTAAACGTAGACGCAGATCATATGGAGTTCTTCGGAAGTATGGATGCGATTATAGAAACCTTTGCTACGTTTGCGCAAAACATCAGGCCGGGTGGTGTGCTGGTTATACAGGAAGACGTACCGGGCTTTGATAAAATAACCGTTGGGCTTAAGTGCGAGGTCGTTACTTTTGGAGAGAGCCAAGGCGCGACTTATAGGTTGCAAAACGCTGCCAAAAATGAGATTGGCATACTCATGTTTGACGCTTTAGAGGGTCCGCATTTCAAGCAGCAAATAAATTTACCGCTGCCGGGTAAGCATAATATGTACAACGCCCTTGCGGCATACGCAGTAGGCCGTGAACTTGGTATTGAGCCGCAGGTAATAGCCCGTGCCCTTGCCGATGCCAAAGGTGTAAATCGCCGCTACCAATACAAGGGTAGCTATAGCGGCGCAACAATAATAGACGACTACGCCCACCATCCAACAGAAATTAAGGCATGCTTAGCCGCCGCGCGTGAGGCTCATGACGGGCAAATTATCTGCCTATTCCAACCTCATACCTACACCCGTACAAGGGACCTTTTTGAGGATTTTGCTAAAGCCTTCACCGATGCTGATATGACAATATTCGTGCCAATATTTGCTGCACGTGAGCCCTTTGACCCGACTATTTCATCAGCAATTCTGGCCGAGCATGTAGCCGAAAACGAACCTAGCAAAGTCTGTCACAACTGCGCAAGTTTAGACGATGCCGAAGAGTTGCTACGTGGAAAACTCGAACCGGGGGACCTGTTGATTACTATGGGTGCCGGGGACGTTTATTTAGTTGGGGAAAAACTGCTTGCCACGTAGTTATCCACATTGTCCACAGGGATAAGTGGATAGTTAACAGGGTATTGCATACCGTTTTGTAACAGTACTGTAACAGCCTTGTAACATTAGAAAAGCCCGTAATCACTGGACTTTTAGGACATTGCATCCTTATAGCCTTGTGTTTACGGGCTTTATAGCATGTGTGGATAAGTTTTTAGCATAAATATGTGCATAACAAATGCTTGACAAAATTACTACGATATGAAAACCCTTTAAAATCAGTATTAAAAAGGGTATGTAAAGTTATCCACAGATTTATAGTGTATAACCGGGGATAGTGTGGATAATATTCCCTTGGGTAGGCGCACAAATATACACCCTATCAAAGGTAACATGTTGGTTTATGCTGTTGTGATATGTAAAAACCGCCAATGCTATAAGCACTGGCGGTTTAGAAACTTCTTGACCCGTAAGGGAATCGAACCCTTGTTTCAGCCGTGAAAGGGCCGTGTCTTAACCTCTTGACCAACGGGCCGTGACTCATACTTGAATATTATAAAGCGCATGTTTCACTATGTCAAGTGTAATTTTTAAATATTGTTACATTATTGTCGAAAAACATCATCACGTAAGTTGAAGGTTGTTAAGATGGTTTGTACGCTCATATTATGGCCTATTCACCAAATCTAACCGCCCATCCTTCATGCCATATACAACATCCGCAATATCCGCGACTTTCTTGGTATGAGTGACAATAATCACACATTTATTATCAACGTGAGCCAATGATGCTAAGATATCTAAAACTCCATCCTCGGTGTCGCTGTCTAAGTTTCCTGTAGGCTCATCGGCAAGTATGATATCGGGGTTGTGTGACAGCGCCCGTGCTATACCCACACGCTGCTGCTCTCCACCCGATAGCTTAAGAACTTTGCGGTTGGCTGTCTCTTTGTCCACTTCCACTCTTTTAAGTAAGTTGTAAGCGACCGATACCTTATCTTTTATCCCAGTCTCGCTGATGTTCATAGACAGTACAACATTGTCCACGGCTGATGCGTTCGTAAGCAGATTATAAGCTTGGAATATCACGCCAATGTCCTTAGAGCGGTACTTGTCTCTATCCATCTGTTTGAGGTCGTTATCTTTGTAGCGGATTTCTCCGCTTGTACATACATCTAGCCCCGCGATAAGGGAAAGTAAAGTTGATTTGCCTGAACCGGACTTTCCTACAATGGCATATACCTTGCCTGTCTCAAAAGTAGCATTTACACCCCTTAATACGATGTTGGATGTTCCTTCATATTTGTATGTTACGTTTTTTAACTCTAAAACAGTCATTTCTTTTCTCCTTTCGGTATAATGGACAAATTTTAATTGCTCTGTGAAGATTGAATACAGAATTATGCGCTCTTTTGAAGCTTAAATTCAGATTAATTTCTCTCCATTAAAATTTTTATAGGCTCATACTTAGTGATTCGGGTAATTGCCAATAGTGCCGCGAGGGAAGTCAGCAACAGCGAAATCCCTATAATTTCTACTACTGTCCCAAGGCCTAAAGATAAATCCATATTGTCTAATGGCTCGGCTGCTGCGCTTGTGCCTATTCCGCTAAACATTCCGCCCAAACCGCCGTGGCCGCCCATTCCTCCAAAGCCGCCAAACCCAGTTTGGGTGCCGCTTGAGTTTGCATCATCGGCATAAATGCTTTCGATTTGCGCCGCTAAAAGCGAATCCGAAACCGGCTGCGCGATTAATGCCCCTGCGCTAAGCCCGATAACCAAACAGATGGCTGTAATCGCAAGCATTTCGGCCCACAACCCTAGTACCAGTTTACGCTTCTTCATACCCATGGCGCGCAAAACGCCTATTTCGTACTTGCGCTCTCGTATTGCCATAAACGACAGCAGAATTAACACAAGCCCGCCAAGAGTCAAAACCACAATCATAAATGTCACAGCTACAGACCTAAGCCCTACCACGGGCCTTACAATAGCGTTGTAAGTAGCTTCATCTGTAGATACCAGAAACGTATCAGGAAGCCCCAGCGCTCGTACTTCTGCTTCAAAATAGGGTAGGTATGCCGGATCGTTTAAGAAGTATGTCGCGCTTATCGTGACACCGCTTTCGTCCGGCCCCAGCAAATCTATAACTGTGTTTAACGTGGTTAACACTTCGTTGCGGCGTTCTGTGAAGGGGCTTACGAAAAACCCTGCTAATATATCCTCTGTAAAATCTAAGTAGATGCCCGTGATTGTAAGATTGCGTGAAACCGTACGGGCGTTGCGCTCTTCTCCTACAAACATGGAACTGTAAAGGGTGATTTCATTGCCAATATACAGGCCGTTTAGTTCGGCCAACTCTAAGCTGATAAGGGCTTCGCCGTCGTGTAGCGGCATGCTGCCTTCCATTAATATTCTTTCGCCTGTTTCAAACTCGCCCCATGAGTTGCCCATTACGCGGAATGTTGGGGCAATAAAATCATCACCGTCGGGGCCAGCTATATTGTTCATGATGCCACCAAGGCCGCCGCCCATCATTCCGCCTCGCTCGTCTATGATATTGGATATGTCTATGGCATTTTCGGGGTCGTCACCCACTGCAAGTAATTTTTTACTGCCCGCGCCTTGCTGCGCCGTCATATCATAGCCCAGCAAATATGAAGAGCGAGCGAATGCCAGATGCTGCTGAGCCGTAATTTGCGCTATGTCCGTGAGGCCGCCGCGCCCCATACCGCCCCCGAAAATACCACCCATGTTAGCAAAGATGGCTTCTGTGTCTAGTGTTATATTAACTTGGCTGCCGAATCTGGCGCGGTAGTCCTCTATTATGCCTTCGGCTGTGCGCGTTATGGATAGGGTTACTACGGTTGTAACTACTATTGCTAGAATTATGGCCATCAGAAGGATGTTTCTGCCCTTGTTGCGTAATAAATTTTTCATGGCGTTGCTGATAATGTACATAGCTAATCATCTCCTTGTTTTTGTTGACGGGATGATAATAAAATAAGTATGTGACAAAACTATGTCTTTTGTGTAGTGATGCTGTGAAGAAATACGAATGAAAATTTGGCCCCTTTACCTAGTTCGCTTATAACCTGCACCTCTGCGCCGTGCCTATCGGCAATTTGCTTCGCTATCGCAAGGCCAAGCCCGGTTCCGCTTTTATTTTCTTCGGAGCGATCTTTGTAAAACCGCTCGAAGATATAAGGCAAGTCATCTGCGTGAATACCGCTGCCTTCATTGTTAATAGAAACCTCAACCGCTGTTTCGCCTTTTACCAGCGTGATGCTCACGGATTTGCCTTCAGGTGAGAATTTTATAGCATTGTCTAAGATTATTATAAACAACTGCCTAAGCCTGCTGTAGTTGCCCATAACAATTAATGGCTCATTATCGGTTTCATGCGTAATTACAATCCCCCTGCGCTCTGCGATATGCCTCATGGGCCTGATAGCATCTTCTGCAATATATTTTAAGTCAACCTCTTGCATTTCTATAGCAAAATCAAGGTTTTGTAGTCTTCCGAGGTCCAGCAAATCAGATACAAGGCTTTCAAGATATTTACTCTCGGACAGCATTTGGGCATGATAGTCAGCCACCTTTTCAGCATCCGTTACGATGCCATCGCACAGTGACTCCAGCGAGCCGCGTATTACAGTTAATGGGGTTCTAAGTTCATGTGAAATATTGGCCACAAAGTCGCGCCGGAGTTTATCTAGTTTCACGCTTTCTTGAGATGATTCATAAAGCCGGCCTGCCATATCGTCCAGTATGGCTGCTAACTCTCCAATTTCGTCCGATTGATGTACCCCTGTTGTTGCCAAATAGTCGCCTTCGCTGATTTTCAATGCCGCCTGTTTCATCTTTTTTAGGGGCTTTGTAAAGCGTGAAGAGAGTATAATTGCCACAATAAAGGCCACAATTACCGCAGCCGTCATGCTAAGCAAAAATACCATAAGCCCGCCGGTTGTTATATCGTTTATGCCTGCCACTTCCGAATGCAGCAAAACAACCCCCATCACTTCGCCCGAGGCTAAGATAATGGGGGTCGCAACTGTAATAGTAGGTGTGTCCAAAAATGCGCTGAAGTTCTCACCAGTGGAGGTTTTCCCGGCCAACGCATCCAGCACTACCTGCTCTGCACCCGCGGGCAAATCCCTGTATGTGGCAAGCCCCCATGCCCTATGACCAAAGGTAATTTGGCCTAAATCGTGGTCTACTATCCACACATCTGTCATGGCTATATCTTCAATAAAATACAAAAACGAACGCAAACTCATCACACCACGCGCCAATCCTATTTGCTCGCGATAGGCGTCATCTACGAAGCTGTAAAACCTCCACCCGCCGAAGCCAAAGCCGTTATCTACAATGCCCGCGAATGTTTCGGCGATGCTTATAGCCCGCCTTTCCAGCTCTACTGCGTGGACATTAATATTGTGGCGCGAAAACAAAATAGAAAATGTAGCGCCGATAATAACGGCAAAAATTAAAAACGATGCCGCAAAATAAAAAATAAGGCGAAGCAGGATTTTACTCATCGCGCTGTCACCTCGTTCATTTCAAATTTATATCCCACACCCCATATTGTTTTAATCTCCCATTCGGGATGCGGTACTTCATCCAGCTTAGACCTTAACCGCTTGATATGGGAATCTACTGTACGTGCATCGCCAAAATACTCATATCCCCATAAACAGTTAAGCAGGCTGTCGCGGGAAAATACTTTGTTTGTATTGGTAGCGAGTGTCCATAAAATTTCGGTTTCTTTTTTTGTAAGGGTAATCTTCACGCCGCTTATTTGGGTGATATACTCATCAAGATTAACGGTTAGTCTCCCAAAATTGAAAATTTGCGTGCTTGAACCGGCTGCCGGGGAAATTCTTCGCAGAATTGCGCGAATCCTTGCCATAATTTCTCCGGGTGAGAATGGCTTTACGATGTAATCATCTGCCCCGTTATCCAAACCCATGATACGCTCGAAATCTTCGCCGCGGGCTGTTACCATGATTATTGGTACTGTGGAGGTTTTTCTTATTTCGCGGCATACTTCGAATCCGTCTTTGTGGGGCATCATTACGTCTAGAAGTATCATATCAAAGCTGGCATCTTGGGCTTTTTGAAGTGCTTCGTTGCCGTTGTATGCTGTATGGACTGTGAAGCCTTCTTTTTTAGCGTACTCTTCCAGTATTGATACGATTTGCTTGTTATCGTCTGCTATTAGTATGTTTTGCATGGCAGCACCTCCTTTAGCGTAGTATACCGGAGGATTGTGTTTTTTGTGTGGCGGTTTTATCGTTTATAGGTCCGGGTCGGAGTCTAATGTTATGAAGTAATCGTAAAACGGCAACAGGAATTTATAGCCCTTAACAAGGCGGTCTGCTAGGGTAGGGGAGAACAATTCTTTGCCGTTGTCTTGCTGATGGACAAGTATCAGCGATTTTTTATTATACCAGTCAGCGACATTTAGGGATGGGGCTTCTTTCCTGCGTTTATATTCGTCGCCTTCAAGTACGAACTCACTCTGTTTTTTAAGCGGTGCGATAAGTTCTTCAAATTTCGCTGTTTCCCTATCAATACGCGCCCGAAACTTTGCCATTGTTATTGGCTTTGCCTGATAGTACCCTAGGCCGTATCTCCAACAATCAGGGGACAGTTCGAACCAAAACACAGGCGTGGCAGTCCACTCCTCGCTTGGTTTTTCTATGGAAAACCACATGTTGCACCTATACGGCTCGCCGTCACGTATACGCCTTGCGTCTTTGTAAATGCGTGAAACCTTGTGGATAAACCCATGTTTGTTATTATCTGCTGCCAGCCGCTCGTATACATCGCGGGCCAGTGCTTTCATCGGGATTTGGAAATTTTGTATATAGCTTTCCTTATTGGCTTCAAACCATGCTTTTTCGTTGTTAAGGCGCAGGTTCCACATGAAGTCTATTGTTTGGGTTGAGAATCCTTTGAACATTCTGTGCGTCCTTTCAATTTGTTACGCTGATTGGGAAGTGCTACGTCTTTATGTTTTATCGTTAGTATCAAAACCCGACATATGAAAAATTATGCCGTTTTACTCTGCACTGGCTCTTTCTAGCAAAACACTATCCCGGCTCATAACCTTTATAGCAAACTCATAATCCGTAATCCAGCGTATAAGCTCATCCTTGTAAAGTATTACTGGCATTCTGTCATGGATATCGCTGATAGAGCTATTAGCGTCACGGGTTAGAATAACAAACCGTGAGCCTAAACCCGGATAATCTGTATAAAACCCGGCCATGTATAGCATTGGCCCAGCCGGGTCATTAAAGCGATATTTGATTTTTGCCTTTCCGCCAAGTTTTTTCCATTCGAAAAACCCGGTCGTGGGTATAACACAGCGCCGATGCATCAATGGCTCGCGAAACATCTTTTTCCCGGCAGCGGTTTCGGATTTAGCGTTGATTATAACCCCTTTGCCGTCCCACATTGGGAAGCCCCATGCCATTATGCTCATAGCCGGGCGGCCATTTTGTATAGATAATACCGGCACGCCATCTGTAGGGTATATCTCACCGGTTTTTGCTGTTAAGCCTTGATCTGGATTGTTTTCATCAATAGCGTGTAGTATTTTTTCAATCTCGGCGACGCCTTCGTCGATGGTAACAATAAATCGTCCGCACATTTGTATATCACACTTTCTTTATGCCTTTGTACTGCCATTTTGGCCTTAGATGCACTCTCATAACTGTTATAGCTTTGTGTGGGCAGCGGTTTACACAGCGGTAACATATAATGCAGTTGCCTTGCGGGATGATTTTACCCTGTTCGTTTGCGAAATTTTTGACCGGGCAAATATTAACGCATAAGTTGCACACCGTGCAGTAATTATGGACTCTTACGCCGTTCTTTCCCATGTTTTCGGCTGATAATGTGGCAGGGGTGGTATTTTTACTGTTCCCCTGCCATATTAGGCCTTGGATATTGCCAATAATCTTTGAGAATTTGGAAAACCCGCGCTTTTTTACAATACCACTTTTGATATCTTTGCAGACGCGTATCATCTTTGCTTCCGTATCATTAAATTGCTTCTGTAGAGTCTTGCCGCTTGGTTCGCCTAGGATTGGGGTATTGCGTAGGATGGGTGTGTTACATATGTTATTGGGCATCTTGAAATGTTCGGCATAAATGACTTTGATTGCGCCGGGCTTAAACATATCTGTAAACACTCTTGCCCCATCACCAGAGAACGCCCCTTGGGTGACAAATATAATAATCTTTTTGCCTACAAGGCTACGCATGTATTTTACCGTAAACTCCCGCATATTGCGTGGCACCCGTGAGCCGTATATTGGGTAGCAGAACGCAATTGTGTCGTGGGCTTTTATTGCCTTTGTAAAATCTACTTCATCTTCAATAGACAAGCAGATGGCCCCCATTTGGCGGCTAAAAATACGGGCTATAAATTCTGTATTGCCGGTTGCTGAAAAGTATAAGGTTAGCATTTTGGTACCCCCTGAGGCTTTTTGCCAACAACAATATAATCGCTTAATAATTGTGAATAGAAAATATTTTATTTAATCTTCCATTTTTCTACGCCATGCGCTATGCTTAGCTAAATACGTTTTTGGAGGCTTGCTGTGATGTTTGAAAACAAGCGGAATTTCTATCTCATTATAATAAGTCAAGGTATTAGCTTGATAGGCGGGGAAGTCCTATACTTTGCTATATCATTGTATGTGCTTGATTTGACTGGCTCTGCCGAGATTTTTGCCGCAATGGTGGCTATATCGTTTTTACCCAGAATCTTATTTACACCTTTGGGCGGAGCCATAGCAGACAGGTTTTCTAAGAAGATGATTCTTGTAATCAGTGACAGTGCCAATACTATATTGGTACTTATATTGGCTATCATGCTTTTTGGCGGCAGCGAGTCAATCATTCTTCTAGGTGCCACTGTAACATTTATGACTATTATAATCACCTTCTATCATCCCACGGTGACTGCGAGCCTGCCCTTAGTGATAAAAGCCGATGAACTGGTAAAGGCAAATGGTTTTGTCCAAGGTATAAAGGCCGTTTCAAGACTGCTGGGGCCCATAATGGCTGGATTTTTGTTTAGCGCAGCAGGTGTAAATAGCGTTGTTGTAATATGCGCCGTATTTTATTTATTTTCGGCCGTAATAAACATATTTATAAAAATACCCTATGAGACACAGAAAAGAGAGGGCGGCATACTTGGCACAATTACCTCCGATATTAAAAATGGATTTGTTTACATAACAAAAGAAAACCCTATTCTTTTTAAAATAGCCGTTATCTTTACCCTTTTCCTTTTATTTTATCAGGCTATGCTGTCTGTCGCGTTCCCTTACATGATAAGGATTACCTTTGCTATGAGCGAGGAGGCTTTTGGCTTTGCCAACGCTGCCATTGGCTTTGCTGTACTTACCGGAAGTGTTTTTTCCAGCAAAATTAAGAAATATATGAAGTTAAAGCATTTGCCTTACTATCTCGCAGCGGTTGGTATAGCTACCATGCCCATATCCCTATCACTTGTGCTGCTAAACGGTATCTTTCCGCCGTTGCTGATGATTTCAAGTTTTATGCTGATTATGTTTATTTTCACACTTATTAATATATTGGTGATGACCTATACCCAAATCCATGTGCCGGCACAAATGGTGGGTAAAACTATAGCTATTATATTATCAATAGCCAACTTATCGGCTCCCATTGGATTGTTTATGTTAGGCTGGCTTTTGGAAAATATGGTAAGTGTCCAATATATCATCTACCTGTCAGTGGCTTTATTTGCATTTTTGTTAGGAGTAGTGTCGAAAAGATATCTAGCAGCATAACACACAATCCTTTCACTCGTATCACAAAACCCCGCATATTATAGAAAACCAATTCTCACAAAGGGTATAATGGCCCTATCTTTCTCAGTAAAAAAAATCAACTCCCCAAAAAAATCAGGAAGCTGATAAAATAAAGCCTGCGGTTGACAGGACTTGAACCTGCAAGGGGCGAACCCCACTAGGACCTGAACCTAGCGCGTCTGCCAATTCCGCCACAACCGCGTAGCAGATGGCATTGTAATGCAGGCAAAAGCGGGTGTCAAGTGGGTAGGGTAGGGTAAGATCTTGGGGGCGCTGCCCCCAACCCCCCCGCAAGCTTTTTGAAAAAAGCTTGACCAAAAACTTTATAGTGAATGCGCATTTGCGCATTCCGGGGATATGCATTTATTATTGATAATGATAATTTTATAAGAGGGGTAATATGTTTGATACATAGGTTAAGCGCAAAACTTAAGTGGGATAATACCGGCTGGTGCTCTAAGGCATATCGTGCGAATAAAATTGTATTATATGTAAGCTTAGCGGTTTTTCCATTATTTTGCATGCTGGTTATGGAGTATATGAATTTCGGTAGCTTAAGCAATGTTATGGAATGGCGCAGAAATTTCCCGCTTTCTGCACTGTTTGGGGTTATTGTTGTGATGTTTATATTTGCTTTATTGCTGCTTTCATGCCGTAAAGCAGTAATTGCCTGTAGTATTTTAGGCTTGATTTCCGCTATTTTTGGGTATATCAATTTTACTAAGGTCGCTACCAATGGCGATAATTTCTTTCCCCGTGATTTTGCCATGGCCGGTAACGCCGGTGACCTGATGTCTTTTATCAGTGGCGATGTTCCGGGATTTTTTTTGGTTTGGGTGGGTGTTTTTGTAGTATGGGTAGCAGCACTTGGCTTGTTTAATATCGAAATCCCCGTTAACTGGAAAATTCGTGTGCCGATTGCTACTCTGGCTGTCATTTTAGCGGTTGTTACGCTGTCGTCAAGCCGCCGTGTGGAGAGCGTACTAAACAGGTTTAGTATGGTAATCTATAACGCGGCCATGCAAAGTTCAAGCTATGCCGCTAACGGGTTTGTCGGCGCGTTTACTATTAACACGCTTAACATGGGCATCGTGCGGCCAGAGGATTACTCACGTGAAACAATTTTAGGATTACTGGAAGGGTTTGAGTATACTCCCGCATCCAAGGAATACTTTGATGTAATAATCGTGCTAAGCGAAAGTTTCTTTGACGTACGTACTCTGCCCAGCGTATATTTCTCCGAAAATCCATTGCCCAATTTTGATGAGGTTATAGCAAGGCCAAACGCCTTTAGCGGCCTTGTGTACACGACGGCCTTAACCGGTGGCACTGTTAGGCCAGAGTTTGACATTCTTACAGGACTTACAACGGACTATTTGCCCAGCGGTTCTGTTCCTTATGAGTTCTTGCGTAGGCCAATGGCAACGTACGTGTCCAATTACCGGGACGCGGGGTATCGTACCATTGCGCTGCACCCGTTTACCGAGCGGTTTTATTTACGGCACATTGCGTACCCGCTAATAGGGTTTGACGAGTTTTTAGGATATGAGCAGCTTAGCCAGCGGTTTGACTTAGAGTACACATTGGGTGGTAAGGTTTCAGATATTTCATTTTTCGAAGCGATGAGGTATTACTTGGATGCTGCGGCAGTAGACGGCGTGCCGATTTTCATGTTTGCGATAACCATGCAAAACCATCAGCCATTCCCTAGGATGTCAGAAGGCGATATTCGTATCCGTGTAACGTCAAATGCGCTAACCGAAAGCGTGCGTAATACCGTCCAGTCGTATGCCCATGGCCTTGCGGACGCCGATGCTATGCTTGGGATGCTTGTGGATTATATAGATAACCGGGACAGGCCCACGGTTATGCTTTTCTTTGGGGATCATCTGCCCAACTTGGGCGGAGGCCTTGCGGCCCATCTGCAGACGGGACTATTAACGCCGGGGCAATTGCATTTGCCGCAGTATCGTAAGATTATGTATTCTACACCTTTTGTTATTTATTCTAACCGGGAGCTTGTGCCGATTCTGCCTAATACGGGGAATCATATTTCTACCTATCATCTTTTATCAATTATCGCGTACCAGACTGGGTTCCGCCGTACACCTTATATGAATCTGTTGTTAGACTATTTTTGGCGGGTGCCTTTTCACAACGCCCGGCTAAATATGCCTGAAACAGATGATACCCGCAGTCTTTCCAATACCATGCGGCTGATAACATATGACCGCCTGATTGGGCAGAACTATAGCCAGTAATATGAGCCGCGGTTTTTCGCAATTGACAATGCTTTTTACCTATGCTATATCTGGTGTGTATGAAATGAATTAACTAATCGAAAGGGGATTTTTAATGTTCTCATTCTCAAACAAAGCGGCGGAAATTTTCGCCCCGGGACAAGCCGGCTTGCCTAAGGATTTATCTAAAACTACAGACCTTTGCATCGGCGCCCACCACGACGATCTTGAGATTATGGCTTATGGCCCTATCTCAAAATGCTATGGCAATCCCGATAGGTATTTCACTGGGGTGGTAGTAGCAGACGGCGACGGCTCCCCAAGGACAGGCGTGTACGCCGAGTACACCGCTGAGGAAATGAAGGCAATAAGAGTAGTAGAGCAAAAGCAAGCTGCTCAAATCGGCCGTTACTTGGCACAGTTTTTGCTTGACTACAAAAGCGCCGACATAAAAAACCCGGCAAACCCCGTACTTGTTAAAGAGTTGAAAGAGATTATTCTGGCTTGCGAGCCAGAGGTGCTATACACCCACAACTTAGCGGACAAGCACGATACCCATGTGGCAGTGTGCCTACAAGTAATAAGGGCGTTAAGAGAGATCCCATTAGAAAAACGTCCCAAGCGTATAGAAACAATGGAGGTATGGCGCGGACTGGACTGGCTTTGTGATGAAGACAAAGTAGTGCATGATACCGCCGCGTACCCCAACTTGTCTGCTGCAATGCTGGGTGTTTACGATAGTCAAATATCAGGCGGCAAGCGTTATGACCTTGCCACCCAAGGGCGCAGGCTAGCAAACGCAACATTCTTCGCCAGCCACGCGGTAGACGACTACGAAGGAATCTGCTTTGGGCTGGATATAACAGAGCTGGTTAACAGCGATGCAAACCCAAGCGATTTTATCGTGATGTATATAGAGAAATTTAAGAGTGAAGTAGTCAAACGCGTTGCTTCGCTGTCATAAAAAGGAGGTTCATCATGAATTTTTTAGGTATTGAAATCAATCTGTCCAACACACCAGTGTATGACCCCGGCTTCATTCCTATGTCGCAGTTTAACAGGGAGTTCCTAAAGCAGGCAACAAAGCCAATCGCGATATGTGTAGAGCGTAATGGTGGGCTTAGGACAGTACACAACACTAAAATAACAGGCACCAACCACGAAGCAGACCGTTATTTTGTAGAGCGCATGGTTAAATATTTACTATGGGCGCGCGGCGGCTTCAAGGTAGTTATTTGCGGCGACGAAGATATTGCTTCTTATATAAAAGATGCATTTTCGCCAACCGGCAAATACGCCTTCGATAACATAACAATGGCAAGGGTATACGAGCAAGCCTTCGTAGTAGAGAGTCTGCCCCTATCCGAAGCCCCTGCCGAAAACGAACAGTCAAAGCCCGTAGGCGGAAAAAGAGACGGCTGCCGCATAGGTTTCGACGCTGGTGGAAGCGACCGCAAAGTTTCCGCTGTTATAGATGGCGAAGCCGTTTTCAGTGAGGAAGTTGTATGGCATCCCAAAATTACGCCAGACCCGGATTACCACTTCGAAGGCATTGTGTCGGCAATGAAAGCTGCCGCTTCCAAGATGCCTCGTGTAGATTCTATTGGGGTAAGCTCTGCCGGGATCTATATCGACAACCGCACCATGCTGGCATCACTATTCTTGAAAGTCTCTCCGGAGGATTTTGAGAAGAAAGTTAAGGATATTTATATCCGCGCCGCAAAAGAAATTGGCGATGTACCATTCGCTGTTGTAAATGACGGCGATGTAACAGCCCTTGCCGGTGCAATGGAGTTTAACGATAATAACGTACTGGGTATTGCCATGGGTACCAGCGAAGCCGGCGGCTATGTAGACGAAAACTGCCATATCAAGGGCTGGCTGAATGAACTTGCGTTCTGCCCGGTGGATGCATCCCCGGATGCTATGCGGGATGAATGGTCTGGTGATATCGGCTGTGGTGTTAAGTATTTCTCCCAAGACGGTGTAATAAAACTTGCCGAAAAAGCTGGGATTACTTTTGATGAAGCCATGTCACCCGGCGAGAAGTTGAAGCAAGTACAGGATATGATGGCTATGCCAGAGCATAAGGCTATGATACAAGACATCTACCGTAGTGTAGGGTGCTACTTGGGTCATACTTTGCCATATTACTGGGATTTGTATGGGTTTAAGCATGTGTTGCTGCTTGGACGCGTAATGTCCGGTGAAGGCGGAAATATAATTTTGGATGTTGCCAAGAAAGTTATTGCCGAAGAATATAGCAACTACAAGTTTAACATGCATACGCCTGATGAGAAGGCGCGGCGTGTTGGGCAGAGCGTTGCGGCTGCCAGTTTGTAAATAAAATTCAACGTATGGTTGTATTAGAGTGTTGGTTGAATTGCTAGTGCTTCGGCAAATACCATGTTATCCAACTATTCATTGAATCCAACCATAAGTTGTTGAAATGCCCCTTTCGTATGTGTATTCTACGTACACAAGCGTCAATCAAGCTTGCAAAGTCAAGCGGATGACTACGAAAGGGGCATTTTGTATGTACGAACTAGAAGGCTTAGGAGCGCGTCTCCAAAAACTGCGTAAGCAAAAAGGTATGACTCAGGAAGACTTGGCCCACCGCATAGGTGTAACCGGTCAAGCAGTATCAAAATGGGAAACAGACCAAAGTTACCCAGACATCACTTTAATCACAACATTAGCTACCATTTTGGAAGCGGACATACACCATCTGTTTGGGAAAAAAGAGACTGTTCCAGCTTTGGCAGTTAGTGTCAGTAACTTCCCAGAAAAGCTTAACGATATGCCAATGGTACACAGCGCCCAAGGCGTTGCATGCTATTCCAACAAGACTGTGCATTCTGTTGACGCAACCGGGGTCAAATTTATTGACGGCAGTACGGCAGAACTTTCTAACAGGCTTGCTGTTAACCTAGGTAAGGGCGAGATTAAATTTGTAGGAGATGATAATGTGATTAATAGTAAATGGCAACATATCGACCATAGCGTAACATCCATGAGTAAGGAATTTGGTACTACAGAAAGTGTTGAAATCGAAATAAATACCAGCCGCTGCGAATGCCGCATTCTTCCATCGCATGATGGTAAGACCAAAGTTAATGCTTTCGGCGATGCTGTCTTTATTCACTTGCTAAACGTGGAAGTTTCCGGCAAGACATTGAAAATCAGCCAGAAACCAGACGGGCATGTTAATAGTAATAGCGAAATAACAATAGAAATGCCATGCGAAGTAGGAGAACACGCAGACATAACAATAAACAGCGCGGCAAATGTCACCTCCGAAATAGCAAAATTTAATAACGGTACAATATGCATAAACGGCGCAGGTACTGTAAAAATGCAAGAATTTGTACATTTTTCTTCCGTTATTAATGGGTCAGGGGAGATTGCGGGCACACATGCCGATGCTCTTATGGCGACTATCAACGGTTCCGGCATTATTGACTGGGGAACAAGTGCAAGTGCAATGGCAACTATAAACGGCTCCGGCGATATAAAATTTGCGTCTGCTGCGGCTTTGAAGGTTGGCATTAACGGTTCCGGCGTCATAGACGTAGAAGAAATGACCGGAGAAAATTTTTCAGCAAAAATAAATGGCAGCGGAAGCATCGATCTCAAATCTGGCAGCTGTGACACCTTCACTGCGGATATTTCTGGCAGCGGCGATATAGACGCCTCAGGTCTTACAACAAGAGAGGCCAATATTGTACTGCACCAAGACGGCAACGTAACGCTGGGCCGTGTGCAAGAGCGCTCTACCGAGCAAATTAAGAAAAAAGGTACGATTAAGATATTAAAAAGAGGCCGCGAAGACTAATCGCATTACTCCCTCACCTGAAGCAAATCAAGCGGCGCCCGCATACTAATCACAAATGCCCCAATTGCAGAGCCAATAACAGCCCCGCCAAAATATACCCCAGCCAAAATCACCGGCTGAACGCCAACAGACACCGCAATAAATAATACCAGAATGCCAATCAGCACCCCACTAACGCACACCATCAGCTGCTCTGCACACAGCATTACCTGTGAAGCTACCCTTGGCTTCCCAAGTACCCGCATAATTGCCGCATTCTTAGCGTTTTGCAGCATACTTAGCAAAGATAGCCCAAGCGCAAGCAAAAACGCTACCCCTATTGCTATAGGGTACAACACGCGCAAAAGAGATAAGTTTTGCTCCATAGGGGCAATTACACTGTGAATGACGTCATCATCTATAAAAAGCTGTAAGGGAACCGTACCCAAAACCCCCAAATAATTATTGTCAAGGGCCGCTTGCATTAAGTCTCGCAGTTGGTCTATATCCCGGTTTCTTGAGGGGTTAATAGTAAAACGTGCGGTCATTAAAGGCGGGAAGTATGTGCCAAGACTCCATGAGCCATAAAACATAGGACTGCCAGAAAAAATAGCATGATGGGACTCAAATGGCATTATGTGCATCGGCGAGCCTTCCCCAAATTGGTTTACTGCCCGTAGCAATCCCCCGTCGAATACGCCAATAACCTGCGTATATTCAATGTATCCGCTGCCATGCCAAACATTCTGCGGCACGTCCATCCCACGGCGTACTACCAGCGGGATTGGGGCGCCGGGTATATAAATAAAATCCTCCGGGCCAAAGCCCGGCATAAATTCTATTTCCATATCTGCACATAGTACCCCCAGCTGTTCGTCTACGGGGGTTTTTGTGTTTTCCGCAATTAAGCCCTCCAAATGGCTTACGCCCATGAACATTGAGGTTTCTGTCCAAGAAACAGTCTCCAAATAAGCATCTCCAAAAAAGCCGGAAAACACTACGGCATTCCAAGCGGTGTGCGAAATATTGGCGGGCCAGCCAGTATCAGTTGTTTCATCTTCAATGACCCTAAAAATCTCAGCATCTACAACCGTAGTATCCCAAAGCCTTATTACTTCTGCCTCTGTAAAACGAATCGTATTGTCTAGCCATCCAAGCGAAAATACGAAAATCGAAGCCAGCAATAATGCCAGTGCGGTCTTTACAGGGGTACGGAATATATGGCGTATACTATGCCGCATATTAGCGCGGAGAACGGCACCAATGCCTCCGGGTGTAGATGCAGCGGGCAAACAAAAATTGCCCATTGTAAAGTTTTGGGGTGCAGTCCCGGGGTCTATATATTTTGTTTTGCTGCGTTTTTGTGCTCCTCCTTGCAATTGCACCAAAACCGGACGGCGTACAATGCCGTACCCGCCAATACAAATGCCTGCCAATACAAATGCTATAAGCAATCCCCCGAAACCCAGCAGCAAACTTATTTCAGGCAGAACCTCAGCCTCATATGCTGCAATGGCGGCCAAAGCAGCTTCCGCCTGAGAAATGGCAAAAAACCACGCAAGCGCACTGCCCAATATCATAGAAGGGACCCAAAAAACAATTACCGGCGTGAAAAGCTGGCGCAGCACCTTACCCCTAGGCGTACCCAAAGCTTGGGCAATTGCCACGGATTTACGCCACCCACGAAGATACAAAAACACCACAAATGCTAAAATTAACGCCGATGCTACACCAAATACAAGAAGGTTTACGGTAATGGACATACGAATCGGGTCGGTAGCAGCAGCAAGATGCTCAAAGCCATTGGGCATAAACATCGTAGCAAAGCCCAATGCGTAAAGGGCGGAATGGGTTTCGCGCATAAATGCTTCTTGCGAGCGGGGCGAATCAAGTACAAAGCTGTACATACCCGTTAGCTGTGGAGCGTCGTCCCATCCAAAGCTTTCTGGTATAACGCCCGCAGGAATGAATATTTCCGCCGAAGTGAAATTGTGAAAAAATGGCGGGGTAAATACATAAACCCCAACCACCGTTAACTCCAGCTCATATGTGGGGAAATCGCGCCAGTTTTCATGCGCGCCATAAGTCATGCCCCACCAGCCAGAGGGGCTGTTATCCCACCAGTTTTCCACCCCTCTTGCCCACACACTGTTGGTGGGGGTATCAATCCATGCGGGGCGTGGGTTGTCGCGCAAGGTTATCGTAAATGTTTCCCCTACATGCAAACCGCGCCTAACCGCCAGCGATAAGGGTACAACCGCCACAGGCCTGCCATAGTCCTCATATGTTAGAAACCGCCCGGCAGGGAACGCCGGTGTGTCCAGCAATCGGGTTACGCGGTGGTCGGTAAAGCGCGGCATTGCTGTCATGTCGCGGGTATCAACCACTGTAACGGTGGACTGATTCTCGGCAAGCAGCGCAAACGTATCATATAAATACTTGAATGTGGCATCCAATGCAGTAGTATCTGCTTCCCTCACAAAAAAAGTTAAATCCTCCGCGCCGGTACGGTTTACATTAAAGAGTGGGTTATACCCGCCCCACGCGCGGGGGTTATAATCCAATGCCCTTACAAAACCATCATCGCCGGTTAGCGCACGCAAATACCAAATAAAACCTGCCCAAGCATCCCAGCCTGTAAAAAGCGCGTATTGGGGCGTTGCGCGAAAAAGAGCTCGTTCCTCAAAAACCAAACCGTAAGAAGAACACCATAGCCCTTCAAATGGGTTCCATAGCCCTTGCTCAAATAACCGGGCTTCCTCATAGGTAATGTACAAATACATAAGTTGCCGGGTCTGCCTGATGGTAGTGGTTTGCCCTAATTCGTTAGTAAAAACCAAATCGCCGTCCCGTAAAACAGACGGGTCGCCCACTAGCAATTCCTCTACAGCAATAAGCGCCACAATCCGGGGTGAGTCATGCGGTGACGTAAGGCGGGGCGACGCGGCTAAGAAACCAATAAAATAATGGTCCAAAACCGGTATATCTATGTCATTAAGCGCAGGGTTAAAATAATCCCATTGGTATTGAGCCGCCAAGTTGAGCCTGCCGGCCAAAACCCCCTGAGTAAAACGCCGTGTGTCAGAAATGGCCACATGGCGGCTGCCCTCAACAATATCCAATGCCCGTGTAACATCATGGTCGGTGGTAAAATTATTGGTACGCAAAGGCGAAAGTACCCCAACAGCGCGGTAAAACGCTTCAATACGGGTCAGTTCTCCCCTTACGACAACAAATTCTGTAGCCCGCGCAACAAAGGCAAACGCCGCCGCTCCAATCAAAATAGATATAATAAAAGCCCGTATGGGCTGGCGCAACACGGACTTAAAAAATATATTATTGTTCATAAGGTACCTCCGTCTTTTAAAGTGTTATTTAAATTAAGGCAGCATAACACCGGTCATAACTTGAACAGGTTCGGCACGATTTTCCCGTGTGCCGTCGCCTAATTGCCCGTTTATGTTATTCCCCCATGCCCACAGTGTCCCATCAGAGGTCAGCGCAAGTGTATGGCCATACCCGGCTGAAACGGCGGCAACATCCCCCATAACCTGTACAGGCCTTGTATGCAACGCATCGCTGCCATAACCTACCTGCCCAAACCGGTTACAGCCCCAACCCCACAACACACCATCTGCGGTGATGGCCATGCTGTGTTCATCCCCGGCAGCTATGGCAATTACATTGTCCATGATAAAAACAGGTAAATTCTGCGGGTGCCTGCTTCCGTTCCCTAGCTGGCCCTGTACATTTCTGCCCCACGCATACAGCCGTCCGTCTTTTGTCACCGCCATGCTGTGCCTGTCACTTACTGCTATATGAGCGACATTCTCCATAACCAGTGCGGGGGGGAATGTACTCTGATGATGTAAAACACCTACAGCAGCACCGGACCCTCTTGCCCAAAGCTGTCCGTTATAAGCAAGAAACAGCATGTGACCTGTTCCATATTCTAATGCGATGATATTGGCATCAAAGAGCCTGCGCGTACCGCCTGCCGCTGTTATGAAATAAAAAGTACCGTCGGTTTGCAAAACACCATAATCAACGTATACAAACTGTGTCCAGATCATGCCGTAATGCAAAGAATGACGTCCTGCAACAAAGTCCGCTACATTTTCATATAGAATATCATCAGAGCGATATATTTCACCGTCTTCGTCTAACCTATACCCACCAAAAAAGACCAGTGCGCCATCCTCATTAATAATGTGCGTACCCCAAACATCCGAAACGGCGCGGACAGACACTGCGTTTTCCGCCATCTGCCGTGGGTTAAGGAGGAAATACATCGCATATACTTGCATTTGCACAAAATCATCAAATGTAAACGGGTTGCCCGCTTCGTCTTGTATATCCAAAGTGTTTATATTGTGCCGCCTACTGGTGTAATAACAAATAAGATAAAAATTTCTGCCGTCGCCACTCATACCGTAATGTTTGAATTCATTACCATCAGCATCTAATAAAAAAAGTGTTTCATTGTCTGCACTCCACATAATATAGCTAATAAACCACCATCTATCAGGTGTGCGGAACCCGCCCCACACAAACATATCACCGTCTTCGGTAATGGCGGCAGACACATTTAGGCCGGCACTGATTGTACGGCGGGTGATAGGCAACTCAAAAAGATCCGCCGGTATAGGGAGGTAGGAAACAGGCTCTGTTGTAACAATATACTCCTGCACTCCCGAAGACCCTGCGGGAGGCCCTCCGGGGAAAGGCAGCATCGGCGGAGTCCAAGCCGGTAGCGGCGTAGCATCAGGCATAGGTGTGAGCACGGGTGTAACTTCGGTTTGAATATATGCTTCACTGTTATATTCATTATCGCCATAGCCCGGATCATCACTTCCGCAAGCTGCAATAAGTAAAACAAGCCCTGCTATAACAAAGATAAATATTTTCTTCAAACTATTCACACCCTTCCTGCTATAACTCTTCCAACTGACGAATACCGTCATTCAAAGTTAATGCGCTTTCCAAAGCATATCAATTTTAATCTATATATATGGCTGAAATTGTTTTATAACCGCCAATACCTCGCTAAAATCATCCGAAATATACGCTAACCGATAGTCGTAGAATGCCCCGGTTTCCTCAAAAGACCGCCCTGTATCGTCGGTAAAATACAAAGGGTTAAACCTAACCGAAAGCCCGCTGTGGGGTAGATGAATAAAAGATGTCGCCCAGCCAACACTTTTAGTGTTTTCTTCATAAACAATTGTAAAGCCAGCATCCTGCGCCATTTGTAAATAAGCAAAATTGGGGCCAGAAAAGTTTGCAGAATCGGTCAAAAGCCATATCCTGCCTTCAAATGTTGTATATCTTAAGGGTTGCACTGCTATCTCGACAGGGAAGCCCTGTATCAAAATTTCAGGCAAGTCATAAATAAAATCTTGCTCTAAAGAACTTCTGCAAGTAGGCTCATCCTCTAACCCATACCAAGTTCGGAAAGCATAACTCACCCGACTAGAAAAACGCCCCTCCGAATGAAAGGCATAGTACCGCATATATATCGGTTCATCTAAGTACTGGGCCAAAATCTGAGGAATAAAATAATCCCTAAAACCACTGCCAATACCACGTATATCAATTATTAAATCGTCTATATCATAAAGATTGTCAAACAAACTCTTCAGATCATGTTTATCCATATCAAAACAAAAGTACCAAAAAGGATTACGGTTAACAGGCTCATATCCCTTGGGTAAAAATGAATTTATGTGCAAATACAAGATACCCTCGGTTAAAACCTTGGAAGTTATATTGCCATCCAGCACAGGAACGTATAACCTATCGTCATTAAAACGCCAGTCATAATAATTAAAAAAATACGGTTGAGTCAGCCAATTATGCATAGCGCGTGGCTCGCCGGTTAATCTTAACCCGCCAAACCCGCCCAGTATAGACAAGTATTGCTCCGTCAAAAAATTATTAAAAAAAAGGGGAGTTACATCATAACGTGCTACCTCCGCCAGCTCATCAAAAACGGTGACAGCCAACTTTATGTAGTCAACGCCATTTTGACTTGCCACTAGTTCTACAAATGGATAATTTTCAGATATATGATTTACTAACACAGCAAAATCATTTAATCTTCCCTGCTCTCGTCCGGCTTGGTTCATGGCCAGAGTCCATTCTCGCATAAACTCATTCAACTGAGGAGGCGGGCCGTGAAACTGGGGTAGCCGTACATTTGGGTTGCGTATGCTCAAGCCAATAGGAATGGCAAAAACCAATATCGCTGCCGTTATAGCACAAAACCAATATAGACGGCGCAAAAACACCTTATATCTCTCAAAAAAAAGCACAATACGGGAACATATTATATACATGCGTAGGCTCATAGGCATTTACCCTCCCCACACACGCAAAATGAGCCACCACAAAAACCCTAATGCCCCGCTAAGCAACAATACAAATGGCAAAAATACGACAATTGCCGCCAAAAGCATGGCCTTTAAATCGCCCTTTTCTAGCTCAAGCGGTGCTTCGGTTTTCGCTTTTTCCATAATGGCTTTAGCTTCTTCACTGGTCATTCTTTTGCGCTTTAACTTACCCAAAAACATCAGCGCACCTCTTAATCATCATATTTATGGCAAGCTACAAAATGCCCGGGAACCTGTTCGCGCCATTCTGGTACGACAGATAAGCAGATCTCCATGCACTCTGGGCAACGGGTATTAAATTTACATCCGGGAGGAGGGCTTATAGGGCTTGGGATATCGCCTTCTAGTACCTGCATTTCTTTATCCCTGCTTGCATCTGTGGTAGGTATTGCGGAAAGTAATGCATGGGTATACGGGTGCAGCGGATTAGCAAATAATTCTTCGGAAGAACAAAGTTCTACAATCACACCAAGGTACATAACAGCAATGCGGTCAGATATATATTTCACCACCGAAAGGTCATGTGAAATAAACATATATGTGAGGTTTTCTTTGTCCTTCAAGTCTTTAAGCAGGTTAATTATTTGCGATTGTATACTCACGTCCAGCGCAGAAACAGCCTCATCACAAACAACAAATTTAGGCTCTGTACTAAGTGCCCGTGCAATGCCAATACGCTGCCGCTGGCCACCGGAGAATTGATGAGGATAGCGGTGTATCATATACGGCGCCAGCCCGCAGTTTTCCATTACACGGGTGGTATAGTCCTGCATACGCTCATTATTTTTAATGAATTTTTTGTGGGTGATGGCCCCTTCAGAAATTATTTGCCCAACTGTTAGCCTTGGGTTTAAAGATGAGTATGGGTCTTGGAAGATAAGCTGCAAATCCTTCCTAAGGAATCGCATTTCATTGTAAGTCAGGCGGGCAAGGTCGATACCACTGTCACGCATAGCCTCGTATTTTTGGAACTCTTCGTTGTTATCATATTTTTTGCGGATAGCGTCAATGGCGGCTTGGGTTTTGCTTTTTTCGGCCATTAATTTATCCATATCTGGGCCGGCCATTTGGTTTATTTTTTGCGTTAACCTTTCGTACTTGGCTTCATTTGCGCCTCGCAGGCCATTGTCGATTCTAAACTTGATTTCATCTGCCTGTACCGTGGTTTTTTGTATTGCCGTTTTTAAAACAAACGCGGACCTTGCCGCGTAAAAATGGTTTTGTAGAGCCTTTGTTATATCGGGATAGTCACTTTTGTCTGCCACATAGAAGCCGCCTATTAGACGCACCATAGCCAAATACTCGCTGTTGGCTTTTTTACGGACTTCGTTGCGTTCATTGCGCTTAGTGAAATAACGCGTACGCATCTTTTCTTTTTCTTCAGATGATAGAGCTTTATATTCTGCTTTAACTTCTTGATATTCTTCTTCACGTTTTTTAGCTTCCACCATCAGGTTCTTGGTTTCAGCACATTTTTTTTCCAAACGGTTATAGATATCCAGCACATATCTTGGGACCATGTCGTCTATGTCTTGCCCATAGTAAATTGTTTCGCCATCGGTTTGGTTATAAAGCTGTATAAGTACACGCCCTAGGGTGGACTTTCCGCAGCCTGATTCACCTACAACGCCTAAGGTTTCGCCCTCGTAGATATCCAAATTTACGCCATCGTTAGCGCGTACAAACATATTGCGTTTACCTCTTACGGGGAAGTACTGTTTTAAATTTCGTATACTTATTATAGGCTTTCTCTCATTCATTGTTTTCTTGCCCCCTTTTCAGGATAAAAACACCGCACCAATTGGTCGTCATCTACCTTTTGCAGTTCCGGCTCTTTGTTTTTGCACTCATCGGTAGCGTATTTACAACGGGTTGAGAATTTGCATCCTACGGGTAAATCAAGCGGATGCGGTACTGACCCTTGTATTACATCCAATTTGGTACCCACGGGGGTATCTAAGCGGGGGATGGATGTTAGCAAGCCTTCAGTATATGGGTGTGAATACGTAGATTTACCAAAAATAGTACGCACCGGCGCTTGCTCTACCACTTGCCCGCAATACATTACTGCTACGAAATCCGCCATTTCGTTAATAACCCCTAAGTCGTGGGTTATGAACATAATGGCTGTGCCTTTATCGCGTTTTAATTCATTCATTAGTTTTAGTATTTGTGCCTGAATAGTTACATCAAGCGCCGTTGTCGGCTCGTCCGCAATCAACAAGTCTGGTTTGCATGCTAGGGCCATGGCTATCATAACGCGCTGACGCATACCACCGGAAAGCATAAACGGGTACCGTTTAGATACTTGCTCTGGGTCGGGGATTTTAACGTCCGCAAGCATTTTTACGGCCTCGGCATAGGCTTGCTTTTTGTTCATACCTTGGTGGACTTGAAATGACTCACCAATTTGCCGCCGTATTGTAAAAATAGGGTTAAGGCTCGTCATTGGTTCTTGGAATATTACAGATATCTCGTTGCCTCTTATCTTTGATAATTCCTTGCGGGAAAGATTAGTCACATCACGGTCTTTGAAGTAGATGTTTCCGTCAACCACTTTACCATTGCCGTCCAAAAGCCCAAGGATACTCATGGCGGAAACGGACTTACCGCTACCGCTTTCTCCTACAATACCCAATGTTTTGCCCTTTTCAACTCCATAAGACACACCGTTTACGGCTTTAACAACGCCACGGCGGGTAGTAAAATATGTGTGTAGGTTTTTAAGCTCAAGCAAGGGTTTTTCACCTGAGGTTACTTGTGATGGGGCAGTGACGTTAGCATTATTTTTTATGTCCATTCCCATTACCTCCCTTGAGACCTAGGGTCGGTGGCTTCACGTAGCCCGTCCCCAATAAGATTTATACTAATAGCTACCGAAACCAAGGATATCGCGGGGAATAACCAGCGCCACCACTGGTCACGCAGGACTATGGAGTTATTGGCCCCGGCAATCATATTGCCCCATGTCGGAAATGGCTCGTTTACGCCAAAGCCGATGAAGGATAATGTTGTTTCTGTCAGCATGGATGCTGCCAATGAAAGGGTAAGCAGTACAATTGCCGCAGATGCTACGTTGGGCATGATATGCCTAAAAATCAGCTTAAACTGCCTCACACCTAATGCGCGGGCCGCCAGCACATACTCGGCTTCTTTAACCTGTAAAATTTGTGCCCTCACAAGACGCATGAGTCCCGGCCAAGATAGGAAACCTAAAACAGCCATCAAAAAGACCATACCTCCCACCGGGCCAAATACATGCCGGAATCTAAATTGCAATATCATCGCAATGGGAAGGAATGGCAGCGAACCCACTGCTTCCGCAAAGCGCATGATAAACATATCTACTTTGCCGCCAAAATAACCGGCAAAGCCTCCAAGCAATAACCCGATTACACCCTGAATGATAACGGCAATCATACCAATTAATAACGAATATCTTCCGCCATGCCATAAACGTGTAAACACACAGCGGCCCCTACCGTCTGTTCCAAATGGGAAACCCCTGAGTCCCCAAGTTTGGACGGTGCCATCGGCCAACATGACGTAGTTATGGTCGCCGTTTACGGCAATTGCCACGCCATTGGTTACATTTGGCGCATTAAGGCGCCCTAACCGGTCTTCGCCCCAAGATGCTACTGAGCCGTTGTCTAGTAACACGGTAAAATGCTCGCGCCCCGCGCCTATGCTTGTAATCCTGCCTTGTAATTCATACGGAATAGCAAATAACTCGTAATTTAGAGGTACGCCCCAAACAACAACGGTACCGTCATCAAGCACCGCACCTATGTTATTGTCCGTCATGGCAAAATCAATAACGCGCCCCTGAATTTCTTCAGGTACATAACTTATGTCGCCTGTGATTTGCAACAATACATATATATATCCACATTCTGTTAGTACACCAAAGGTACGCTCGTTAGATTCTATTTGAACAGGGATGCGGTCGCTGTTATTTACCCTGCCGATGGCGGCCATCTGCCTGCGGTTTGCGTCAATGCCGCCCCATGAATGAAGCCGGTGGTCATCAGTGATTGCCACTGTCACGCGCATCCCAGCTTCTGCTGCTAGTACACTCCCCTGAATAGCGGAGGGAATGTCATGCATAGCAAAGGTTGGGTTCTCATTGCCCCAAGAATAGACATACCCGTCTTCTGTTACCAGAAGAGCGTGATAAGGGCCGGCAGACACATGTCTTATGGGCCTGCCGGGTTGTGGGGGGGTAAGTAAAGGCTCGGCAATGACACTTACTGTCCCCCATACATACACATCATTATTATGTGTAACGCCTACCCCGTATCCCGTACCGGAAGCAAATATATCAATATTACCCCTTGCACTGCGGGGTATACGCATCATATTCATAGAGGGGCGCTGGTTTACCTGCCCGCTATTTGTTTCGCTCAAGTCAATGGGAAAGAAAAATGGAAGGATAGTGCTTGCCAGTAGCAATGAAAAAAAGCCAACAAGCCCAATAATGGTCAGTTTCCTTCGGAAGAATTCCTTGACTATGGTCTTCATGGGGCTTTGTACTTGCTCTTCTTCCATTATTGAAACCTTGCTCACACGCTCGCCAAACAGCATGCCGAGTAACGAACCAAACCATGTTCGCATTTTCATATGTTTATCCTCCTATTCAAACCTGATGCGCGGGTCTACCAGCACATATATGATATCTAGCAATAAAATAACAACAAATGAAACCAGTGCATAGAATAATGTCATGGCCATTTGTACAGCAATGTCACGCGTGTTTAGCGCGTTAAGCATGATTACCCCCATGCCTTGCCACTGGAATGTAATTTCGATAGCCAAAGAGCCGCTGAATATGCCTATAAACCAGCCCCCCATTACCGTTATAATAGGGATTAGCGCATTACGGAAAGCGTGGATATAAATGACGGTTTTTTCGGCAAGGCCCTTTGACCGGGCTGTACGTATACAATCCATGTTTAACGCGTCTATCATGGCGCTACGTACATAGCGTATTAGCCCAGCCAAACTCATAAACACCAAAGCCAGTAACGGTAATATCATATGTTGCAGCCTGTCCAGATACCAATCCATGGTACCCCTGTCTGGCGGCATAATAGAGGCCATACCAAACATCGGGAATACATTCCAAGGCGGTAAAACTACAAGAAATACTATAAGAATCAAGCCGAATAAGAAGCCCGGGGTACTAAGGCCAATCATGGAGGTTACTAGCGCCGCATTATCAAATAACTTGCCACGCTTGATGGCACTGTATACCCCTACGGGAATTGTTATAGAAAAGACGAGAATCATATTAATTATGTTAAATACCAGTGTATTAGTAAGCGGCGCGCGTACGTGGTCTATTACGTCTTGCCGTGTTTCTATAGATTGGCCAAGATTACCGCGAACAGTAGCAGCAAGCCAATAAAAATACTGGATGACATGCGGCTGGTCCAGAGCCATGGTTTCTATAATTTCTGCCCGCATGATGGCTACATGTTCCGGCTCCATGCCCGCCGCTACTTCCGGGGGCAGGAATATATCCACAGGATCCCCCGGCATGGTGCGGAACAGCATAAAGATAAAAAATGAAACAAAGAACAGTACCAAGATGATGTACAGGACACGTTTTAATAGAAATTTAACCACGGTATAAACCTCCCATTTTTATGTAAAGCCCCTGCGACAGAATCTGCCGCAGGGACTAACAAACAATTGCAATGTGCTTTTAATTAGATAACAAATTATTGAAGGTATGACCTTAGTACAGCTTCAGGGAATGTCCACAATCCTGTGTTAAACCAATTACCCAAATTGTGGGGGAAGAAGTCATGTACAACCGCAGCGTTGAATGGTAGGGTGAAGAGCTGTTCGGTACGGTATACCATATAGTCCATATAGGCTTGTATGAATGCCTCACGCCCTGCATCTGTGGTAATGTCTGTTGCGCGGACGTTACCGGCCAGCCTGCGCCACTCTGGGTCATCGGCTTGATGCCAGTTTTGTGCAGGTATGGCATCCAAACTTGCTTGAACCCAAGGTGACCATGTTGTGGCAAAGTTTAAGCCCAAAGTATGCATTTCAAAACGGCCAAAGGCAGACCTGTAACCGCCGCTTAGTATTGGACTCCAGTTGTCATTACGCTCTTGGATAACTAATCCGCCTACATAGGCCATGCTATCGAAGAACGTCAATTCCAGTGCGTCGCGGAAGTCATAATGCACCGCACGTACCATCCAGTTGATGATAAGAGGCATAAGCACGCGTTCGCCGGTGTAAACTTTGTTGCTGCGAACAGCAACGCCGTCTTCGCGTATAATCCTTACGATCTCGCCATCATCATCGGTTCCCCAATCCCATTCGTCTACCCATTTATGGCGGAGTTCGTCTTCGCCTTGTACGAAGGGGGTGCCGTCTGCGTTATAATTCCAGCCACCTTGCTCTAAAAGTTCTATTGCGCGGGCAATGTTGAAGCTGTAAATAGCAATACGATCATATAGTCCGCGATCAACAGCTTCTTGGTGCCACCACCATGCTTCTGACCATGGGCCATGTACAACAGCGGTAAAGCCGCGGCCTACAGTTTCGTTCATGCTTTCACGGTCTTGAAGGAATGCTATGGCCTGACGTACTTCTACAAACTGGGTTGGGCCTGTGTCTACATGGAACTGTGTAAACAGCTGGCCGTTTTGTGGATATGTGATGAAAGTATGGGTGCCGCCGCCAACCAGAACATCAAGAGCGTTTTCAAGGGTTGTACCGTCTGAAATGTTGACAGCAACATGTGCTTGACCGGTGGCCAAAGCATCAACCATAATGTTAGACGGAGTTAGGCGCCAGATTACGCGCTCGATACGGGGGCGGTAACCATCCCAAGTGCCTGGGAAGTAAGGGTTGGCAACTAAAGTTAATACACCGTTACCTACATCTACGCTTTCGAACATATAAGGGCCGGAAACAACGGGACGAGTGAATTTAACACCGTCACCTATTTCTTCGTAGATTCTTTCATCGTCGGAATTGTACGTATAATTACCGTCTTCATCAAGGATATAGACTCTTCTTGTTTCGCCGCCGTATACACGTTCACGCAGAGCTTCAACGGTGAGTGGGCCGCCTCCGATGGCAGTCAGGTAAACACCATAACCATCATCATGAGCTTCTACGCCGAACATATGAAGTGGCACGGGAGCCCAATTCATATTCGCACTAGATTCCCAAAAGTTAGGGAGATATCTCTCGTACATGGTTACAGAGAATTGGCTGTCATTGTAGATACGTATACTGGGTATTGTGTCTATTTCGCCAGCAAGGAAAGGCCCACGATATGCCACATGCAAGTGTGTATGGTTCGACGGTATTATCTCCGTCCATTGATGGCTGATTTCAAAGGCGATACCCCCTGCAAAGTGAGCCGCGGTAATAGGTGAACCATCCGAGAAACGAAGATCTGTGTAGATAGTGAAACTATAGGTCCTATCGCCGGTATCCGGGCAATCGGTAACTACGGGCCATGCACCGTCTACCATAACTATGGGGTTGGGGAAAAAATCGTTTAGGTGGTTACGCCCCATAGTGGTGATACCACTGTCATTCATAAGTACACGGGCATGCGCGTTGGGCACAGGATTGGTCCACGCAGAACTTAGCTGGTTAGCGTCCGGGCGGGTGATTGTGGCGTTGATGATGTAGCTGCCGGGTGCGGGTACCATTGCTGCTGCCCTGGCCAGAAGGTACTCACGTGAACCTGTTTGCGCGCCGGGTGTATCATCGGGCGCATCATTGTCATCGTCGTTGTCGTCATTTTGGTCTGGCGCGGGGGTGGTGACTGGGTCAGTTATCTCCTGACCTCCATCGCCATTATCGTCGCCGTTGTCGCCATTTCTGCCGCATGCTGATAACGCAAAAATAGCAAGCGTTAACAGAAGTGCAAAAAACAAAAGCTTTTTCATTTTTGTTTCTCCTTTCATGCTTGCTGCCGATTTTTTATTTACCGGCGCTCAGCTCTATTTCCGCTTATAATAACACAAGTAATATTATTTGTCTAGCAAAATGGCACAATAAAATTGTTAGAAATTTGTTAGAATGTGACGGCACTCTTTGTTTTTCTTTTTAGTTGAAACTGTATTTGCTATATAAAAGTAACATAAACATGCTGTTTGTTGTGTCCATTTCATGCGAAAGTTTGATAAGTTACTACAATATTATTGAAGTGATAGGAGTTTTTACGGTGAATATTTGCATAAATATTATGTGTGATTATATGAAAAGCCCCTATACGGCACTGCCGTATAGGGGCTTTTCATAACTTAAAAGTTAAATTTCAGATGCTAGAATAATGAGAATGCCGCAATAATACTGACAACTGTAATAGATACAGTAGAAACCATTTTAAACAGCGTGTTAATAGAAGGCCCGGAAGTATCTTTAAACGGGTCGCCAACCGTGTCACCTATAACAGCAGCCTTATGGCAATCCGAACCTTTGCCGCCATGGGCGCCGCCTTCGATATACTTCTTGGCGTTATCCCACGCGCCACCGGCGTTGCACATAAATACAGCTATTACGAAGCCTAGAACTGTAGCCCCGCCAATAAAGCCTACAACGCCCTCTACACCAAAAATAAGGCCTGTAATAATCGGCAGTACAACCGATAGCACAGTAGGTGCAACCATTTCCCTTAGCGCGCCTTTAGTACATAGGTCTACACAAGCAGCATAGTCAGGGTCTGCTTTTTCTTCCATAATGCCTTTAATCTCTCTAAACTGGCGGCGTACTTCTACTACTATTGACTGCGCGGCACGTTGCACTGCACTCATGGTCATGGCAGAGAATACAAACACCAGCATCGCGCCAAGGAAGATACCTATAAGCACGGCTGGGTTATCTATGCTTAAATCTAGGCCAAGGAAAATAGAGCCTGAAGAGTTTGCCAAGTATCCAGCGGCAGTTTCATATATATAGCCGCCATGCCTGGCTACATGGTCTGTAGCGATATTAATGTAGGAAACCAGCAGCGCCAAAGATGTAAGCGCGGCGGAACCGATAGCGAAACCTTTGCCTGTTGCGGCTGTGGTGTTGCCCAACGCGTCCAATGCGTCTGTACGCTCGCGTACTTCTGCGGGCATGTGAGACATTTCTGCGATACCGCCGGCATTGTCAGCTACGGGGCCGTATGCGTCGGTGGCCAAAGTAATGCCTAGTGTTGAAAGCATGCCTACAGCCGCCAGCCCAATCCCGTAAAGCCCGTGTGAAAACGGGTTGCCATCTACAGCAAATAGATAAAAGTCACCCATTGCGCCGCCTGAAACTAAGAAGCTGGCAACAATGCCCCCAACAACAATAAGCACTGGGGCCACAGTGGATTTCATGCCAAGCGAAATACCGCCAATTATAATTGTGGCAGAGCCCGTTTCGGCGGCCTTGGCCAATTCTTTAGTGGGTTTGTAGTGGGTAGAAGTATAGTACTCGGTAAAGTACGCGATTAAGCATCCCGCAATGACACCGATAACAATGGAGCCAAATAGCCCCATCCTGCCGTTAAAGCCATCCATTACAAAGAACGCCACAGGCGCAGCCGCTATCATGGCAAGCGCTGCAGCTGTATAAGTGCCGGTACGAAGAGTGCGAAGCAATTGTGCCTGTGTAGCTTTTTCGCCTGTGCGGATAAGGAATGTACCAATAATTGAAGCAATCATGCCCACAACGGCAATAGCTACCGGCAGGAACATAGCCGCCCATACCATATCGGTATCAGCAAAAGCGGCAAAGCCAAGCGCGATACCCGCGTGCATAGACTTAATATAACTTTCGTAAAGGTCTGCACCCATGCCTGCCACGTCGCCTACGTTATCGCCTACGTTGTCTGCAATAACGGCGGGGTTTCTTGGGTCGTCTTCGGGGATCCCTGCTTCTACTTTACCCACGAGGTCAGCGCCAACGTCTGCGGCTTTGGTAAAGATACCGCCGCCGACACGCGCAAACAGCGCAAATACCGCTACGCCAACGCCAAACATTACCATGTTTTCGGCTATGGCGCCGGGGTCAAGGTCAAACACGAAGCGAAGCACCAAGAACCAGACTGAAACGTCTAAGATGGACAGCCCTACTACGGTAAAGCTAAGTACCGTGCCAGAAGCGAAGGCTACTTTAAGGCCTTGGTTAAGGCTTTCTGCGGAAGCATTGGCTGTACGCACATTAGCTTTTGTGGCGATTTTCATGCCGATAAAAGCAGAAAGCTGGGAGAAAATACCCCCGGAAAGGAAGGCAACGGGAATAAACGGTGAAGCGTGGCCCAGTGCCGCCAGTATTACTAAAGCAATTACTACCACTACATAGAAAATAGCAACTACTCTAAACTGCCGCTTTAGGTAAGCACTTGCACCTTGCCTGATAGCGTTGGCGATTTTAATCATCGCCGGTGTACCTTCGGAAAACTTCATTACTTTCCTGCTTTGCATGAAGGCAAACAACAGGGCAATTAGGGCCCCGCCTGCGCCGATAGCAAAGGCGTGTTCAAAAGTCATTTCCTTTTACCAATCCCTTCAAAATGGATTAAAATTATTTATTGGCACTACTTCGCCAAATTACCTCATTCTAATCATTTGTATATATCGTTGTCAATATCCCCGAATGTTGACAATCCCCCCTAACTACTGTAAATTGTAAACCCGTGGAGAATAAATATCGAAGCGGGGTTTTTTTATGCAAACAAAGTATATTTTCATGACCGGCGGTGTATGTTCTGGCTTAGGCAAGGGCATCACCGCCGCGTCTTTGGGACGGCTTTTAAAAGCCAGGGGGTACAGGGTCACAATACAAAAGTTTGACCCGTACATTAATATGTATCCGGGGATGCTAAACCCGGACCAGCACGGCGAGGTATTCGTGACCGAAGACGGCGCGGAAGTGGATTTAGATCTTGGCCACTACGAGCGTTTTATAGACGAGAACCTTAACACCGGTAATAGTGTATCGGCTGGGCGTATTTATACAGAGGTGCTTAATACCGAAAGACGTGGCGGTTATAAGGGTTCGACTATCCAAGTCATACCTCATATCACTAACGCCATCAAGGAGCATATCACCCGTGCGGGCGGTAACTCTGATATTATTATTTCGGAAATTGGCGGGACGGTCGGCGATATAGAAAGCCTGCCCTTTCTTGAAGCTATCCGTCAAGTCTTACACGATGAAGGTTCCGAAAATGTTATGTATGTACATGTGACATTGGTGCCGTATTTGTCTTTTGCGGATGAGATGAAGACCAAGCCGTCTCAGCATGCCGTGAAGGAGTTACTGTCTTTGGGTATTAGGCCAGACGCGCTGGTGTGCCGTACCGAAAAACCCATACCTTCCGATTTAAGGGACAAGCTTGCGCTGTTTTGCAACGTAGAGAAAGAATGCATAATAGAAAACGCTAACGTAGACTGCATCTACGAAGTGCCGCTATTGCTGGAGGCCGAACGCTTTGCGGATATCGTGTGCAAGCGTCTTAGGTTAGACCCGTCACCACCGGATTTGACAGAGTGGGCTGCCCTTGTGGCAAAATATAAATCCGCAGATAAGTCTGTTAACATAGGGCTTGTTAGTAAATATGAATTGCGCGATGCTTACCTAAGCGTGCTTGAGGCATTAAAACACGCGGGAATTGCCTATAATGTAAAGGTTAACGCTAAGATGATTCACGCCGAGCGTATATGGGACAATAATGTGGCAAGCCATTTGGCGGGCCTTGACGGAATAATTATCCCAAGCGGGTATGGCGGCAGAGGAATGCAGGGCCAGATTAGCGCGGCCCGCTACGCAAGGGAAAATAAAATCCCGTTTTTAGGGATAGGGCAAGGTATGCAGTGCGCGGTACTGGATTTTGCCCGCAATGTGGCTGGGATAGCTGATGCAAACAGCTCCGAAGACAAAGCGGACGCGGTAGCCCCGGTTATTGACTATATAACCCCTCCCGCAATGGATGCCGAAACTAAGCCGCCAATGCGAAAAGGTGCCCAGCCATGCAAGCTAAACCCTGAAAGTATTATCCACGCCGCGTATGGTGAGGCGCTTATATATGAACGATTTAGGCATTTATTTAAGCTGAATAACCAATACAGGGGCGAGCTTACGGCTCACGGGCTGGTAGAAGCCGCACTTTCACCTGATGACCAGTTTGTGGAGGCCATAGAATTACCCAAGGCCCTTCACCCATGGTTTGTAGGTGTGCAGTTTCTGCCGGAGTTCAAATCCCGAATAACACGGCCTAGTCCGTTGTTTAAGGATTTTCTTGGGGCGGTTTTGGGTGAGAAATAAGAAAGATCTTGGGCGCTACTCTAACCCCGGGCCGCATGGGCGAGCAGTTTCGCAAACTTTTTGAAAAAAATTTGAACAAAAACTTTATTAAAAACCGCGCTTTGCGCGGTTTTTGGGATGGGGTGTGATATGATTAAGTATACAACAAGTTTGGAGTCTGTTAGTGAGGATATGCTGGCTGGTGGATTTTTTGTTGGCTGGCCTAATCCGCCTTCACCTGCTGCTCATATTAGGATTTTGAATGGTAGTTATACCGTTTGGATGGCAATTGATACAGATAAAAATACGGTTGCTGGGTTCATTAATGCCATATCAGACGGTGTAATGTCTGCTTATATACCGCTATTGGAGGTTTTGCCTGATTATCAGGGGAATGGGATTGGTGGCGAACTGGTGCGGAGGATGATAGAGTCGCTTAAGCACCTTTATATGGTGGACGTGTTGTGTGATGAGGCGTTGCAGGCTTATTATAATAAGTTTGGGATGGCTAATGCTACCGGCGTTTATTTGAGGAATTATGATAAGCAGAATTGCGGGTAGCTTGCTTCAGTTTTGATACTTTGGTCAAAGGCGATTTTTGATAAATAGAGAGGTGTAAAATGTATACAAAATGTTGTGATTTATTTCACAGCCCCGGCGAATATACGGGCAAAACAGTTACTATTGGCGGTTGGATTCGTACCGCGCGGGCCAGTAAAGGTGTTGGGTTTATAGAACTTAACGACGGTAGTTTTTATAAGTCTGTTCAGGTGGTTTTTGATAATGATTTGCATGGTGGGCTTAGCTTTGACGAGGCTGCAAAGCTGGGTGTTGGTGCTTGCCTTACCATTACCGGGCAGGTAGTAGAAAGCCCCGGCGCGAAACAGCCTTTTGAGATTAAGGCTGCCACAATATTGCTAGAAGGGGCCTGCCCTAATACGTATGTATTACAAAAGAAGCGTCATGGCTTTGAGTTTCTGCGTACTATTGCCCATCTAAGGCCGCGCACTAATACGTTTTCGGCTGTGTTTAGGGTGCGTTCGCTTGCGGCGTTTGCTATACATGAGTTTTTCCGCAAGCGTAACTTTGTGTATGTGCATACGCCCATCCTTACAACCAGTGACGGCGAGGGCGCGGGTGAAATGTTTCAGGTGACGACGCTTCCGCTTGCTAATGTGCCAAAAACAGAGGACGGCGCTGTGGATTGGGACAAGGATTTCTTTGGTAGCCAAGCATATTTGACAGTTACCGGTCAGCTTGCTGTGGAGCCGTTTATTATGGCGTTTAGGGATGTATATACTTTTGGGCCTACGTTTAGGGCAGAGAAGTCTGTTACAACAATCCATGCGGCAGAGTTTTGGATGATAGAGCCGGAAATGGCTTTTGCTGATTTGGATAACTATATGGAAACAGCGGAAGCGATGCTGAAATATATCATCAGCTATGTATTAGAAAACGCGCCGGAGGAGATGGCTTTCTTTGAAGAGCGGATTGAGCCGGGGCTAATTGCCCGCCTTAAAGCTGTGGTTGAAGCGGATTTTGTGCGGTGCAGCTATACCAAGGCTATAGAGCTGCTGCAAGCTTCCGGCAGGGATTTCGAGTTCCCGGTAGAGTGGGGGGCGGATTTGCAGAAAGAGCATGAACATTATATATGTGAAGTGTATAACGCGCCGGTATTTTTGACTGATTACCCACGGGATATTAAGGCCTTTTATATGCGGCTTAACGATGATGGAAAAACCGTAGCCGCGGCGGATTTGCTTGTACCGGGTGTTGGCGAGATGATAGGCGGCAGCCAGCGCGAAGAAAGGCTTGATGTGCTGGAGGAAAGCATCAAGCGTTTTGGGCTAAAGCCGGAAGACTATGACTGGTATGTAGATTTGCGGCGCTTTGGCGGTGTGAAACATGCCGGATATGGGCTGGGCTTTGAGCGTTTTCTTATGTATTTAACCGGAATGAAAAATATCCGTGATGTTGTGCCTTATCCGCGCACTTATGGGCAGATGGGGTACTAGGATACGCTAACTAGCTTAAGAACAAATTAATCTAAGAGAGTCATACTGGGCATAGCCGGTATGGCTTTTTTGTTTTAACTGTTGGGTATAAAATCATTGACAGCAGCCTCTGGATACAACATATCTTCGGCTATGGCGTGCCACCATAAAAAGTAGCTGTCATTATTTTCGCCGCGCCCCTTTAGGAACCAATTGTGCTCCCCGGGTGTTTCCCATGTGGCATCCATAAAAAACCACTCGCCATATAGCCTTACCATGTTCCAAGCATGGGGTACAAAATTAATAATCACACCATGCTCATCTCTTTCTATCATACTGCCGCCTTGGTCTATGGTATCAATCCCAAGCCTGTTTAACAGGTACATCATAGCGGTTGTATATCCTTTACATTGTGTCAGCCTTATATCTCCGAAAAGGGGCTGTCTCGTAACAGCCCCGAAAAAAAGAGAGCGGCGCGAAGCGCACAGCTCTCTTTTTTGTTGTAAAATTGAGTTATGACAAACAAAATACAACACAGAAATAATACCCCAAAC
>Ga0131853_10000930_pt1 | contig 52981 bp, 37 predicted proteins | sample TergutLab28metaG_FD_92764 | JGI IMG/M metagenome (GOLD analysis project Ga0131853, IMG submission 92764) | Labiotermes labralis P1 segment gut microbial communities from Petit-Saut dam, French Guiana - Lab288 P1 (version 2) (version 2) | ecosystem: Host-associated > Arthropoda: Insects >...
AATCCGTATGTGGACGCAGCTTGACGGCGTAAATGCGCCAGTATACCTTGATGCCGCGGATACCATTGTTGCACTTGACCAAAGTGGGCAGTGCGCAATGGAATTTGTTAGAGTCAATAGAATGTGGGTAGCCGGTGCGGGCTGGTCAGACTATTTTAACATGGTAGACGTCAATAAAAACGGGCAGTGGCAGTATATCAACCTGTATATTACTGTGTATGGCGAAACTGTGCGTGTGTTACTTGCTAACGCGCTGTTTGAAGACACACCCGCAGTACCGCTAATCGTAAGCGTCACACCAAACCCCGCAGTAGTGGAACAAGGCGGCACAGTGGAAATCGTAGTTACAACCCAGAGAATGCCTGACGGCGCATGGGTAGATTTAAACGTAGCATGGCGTACTGGTTTATCTATTGTTGGTGGCCCAAGATTTTACATTGAAGATAACCAAGCAACAATAACCGTAGCTGCTGCGTCAGATGCACGACTGGGTAGTGACGGTTTTGCCATAGCCGCCCGCGTAGCAGGCGACTGGGGAAGCGTAGTAATAGTAGACAACTACGCATTTGTGATTGAAGTGCAGTAAATCAAATATCCTTAAGGAGGAAAACATGAAACGGAAACTAAGAATGTTGACAGTTGCGCTTGCTTATGTATTGGTGCTTATAATGCCGCTTAGCATTATGGCAGAGCCAGTACTCGGCAGTTTGGTGTCAGAGTATGGAAGCGGGGCGGAAATTACGCCGCTTTCTTCGATACAAACACCAATGTACCATGCAATTAATTTTGCAACCGCATCAAACCCGGCAAATTTCCCTATAACACTTACGGGGACATGGTCGCAGATTAACTTTTTTGGCACGCCCCGCAGTGGCTGGCTGGGCTGGCAAAACACCGCCATGATGGAAGACAATATCGTATTCGACCGTACTTGGATACGCCCCGGTGTTGTCATGACTGCTACTTTTGAAGCTTTAAGCGGCGGAGTTCCAATTCCTCAAGAGGATTTGACTCCTGCGCATTTCACCCATTTTAATATGGGAGCTTACAACCAAAGCGGACTTCCTTATTTATATGGTGTGTCCGGCGGGTTTTCTATGATTCGCAACCAATTCCATTCTCCCGGTGGCGCAAGCCCTTCCAATCGTGCTTGGATTTGTATCTATTCCGGCACAATCCAGCTTACCTATGAAGCTTTTGTGAGCGGGCCAAATAATGGTGCTTTCAGAAGAGACGCAATTGTCGCCAATTTAAGGGGTACACCTACCGACCCGCCTATAGACTTTGCTTGGGCAGTTGGTATAGGTGGGGAAAACCCATTAAACACACAAATCAGAATTACTGGTGTAAGTCTGGCCATGACAGATTCTTCCCTGACACCGCCGTGGTCATACGCACAGCGTACCGCTGCTGCGCTTGAAGCATACACCTACACCCCAGTAACAGTGCCTTTTGCCTCCCCTGCAAGCATCATGCTTGCCGATGCAATTGCACAGGTTACAGCACAAATAAATGCAGCTATCCCTGCCGCTGTTGCCGGCGAAGTAACCATAGGTGAGGTTACGTTTTACCCGCAGGCCCCTAGCATTACACCAGACGGCCTTGCCGCTGCAGACTATGATTTCTTAGTGCAAATTACAGATGATGATGGCTTTACCACCACAGCCACAATTAGCGTAAACGTAACTTTTGCAGGGCTTGATAACTTGGGTATGCTTACAGGCTTAAGCGTAGCTGTAGGCGCGGCAGATGAAGTGCAGCGTGTTGGCAACCAGCTTAGCCTTGCAGATACAGTTGTAACCGCCCACTTCTTAGACGGTACAGCTCTGGTTGTTGATACTTTTACAGCAACGGTGTACTATCCCGCGGCCCAACAAACTGTAAACGGTATAACCGCAACCTCGCTTGGCCTGTATATAACAGGGACACGCAGGGTAGATGTAAGCTTTACAATGGACGATGTAACCGTAGATACCTATTTTGAAATTACGGTAATTGGCCACCAAGTATACAGAGAATTTGAATTTGACCTGTTCACGGGCACGCCAGGCCAGCAAAGATGGGGTACCCAGGGCAGGCATTATCCAGCAGGCATGGTATTTACAATGCTGGACTATATGGAAGACGGCACACCGTTTGACATGGCATGGATTAATGACCCTGCCGTAGTTGTAAATGTAGAATTTTACGCTGGCGGCCCAACTCTTCCCGTTGGTACAGGCCATGATGGCTTCCCGCAGGTGCGTATCGGCCTTATCAGGGGCGATGAAGTTACCGGGCAGTTGGGTTACGCCGCTGATGGTATAACACCACGAAACGCCGCATACTGGAACCAGCGCAATTCTGCGCCTAATCCTACTGTGCAAGACAGGCATTATGGCAGCAATGATATCAGACACAGGTTTTCGCAAGCAAACAACGGCGTAGCCCTAGCAACAGCACCTTTGGGCGGTTTGGGCGAAGGCACAATACAGGGTGTACCAGAAGATTTCTTGCGGCGTGATGTCCCAAGACATTTGTTCCCAGACTACTGGCATTATCTTGTACTGTTTGGCGGGGGCAACATGGTTGGTAACGCAAACAACTATATTACCCGCGTAACCATAGGCATGTTAGAAGACCGCACCGCACCGTGGGAAACAGGCTATGTGACCCCAACGGTTACAAGCGTTGTAGTAACCGCACCTTCCAATGAAATAGTAATTGGCGGTGCATCACTTCAACTTTCTGCCGAAGTTATTGGTGCCGGCAACCCAATGTCATTTGTAGATTGGGAAGTAATAAGCGGCAACCCTGCAATCTTGACCAACAACGGGTTATTATCCGTGCCTACCGGCGTGGTAAGGCCAATTGTTATAAGGGCAACATCGGCGTTAAACCCTGCTGTTTATGGCGAAATAACCATTAACACAATTTTTGCCGGCAGCGGCGACCCAATTTCCGTATATCATGAGTTAGACCTTAACTTCCGCGGCTTACCTTTCTATTTACCAAACCGCTACGGCGTTTTTGAGCCAAGACTAATAGAACGCTTTGACGCACACAACATGCCTGTTCACAGCATGTACTTCCATGCAGGGTGGTTCCAGGAAGGCACTGTTATTACCTTTAACTACTACATGGCATATACAGACCCAAGCGGCTGGCCTCACCACCGCCCTGGCGACCCGGGCTTCCCGGCCACAGGCACACTTATTGAAGAAGAAGTAATTCATGACTTGTTGCAAGTTGGCTTTAACCGCCGCAGTGCAGAAAGTGCCGAAATACTCGGCTGCATCCCAAGTATCGGCGGCTATGCATGGGCTAATTTAGAAATAAGCGAAGACCCTGCAGATTGGGCAACCCATATTATATGGAACCGCGCAACAGGCACAATACAAGTTTCTTTTGAGGCAATGTATGCCGGGCTTGATAACCCATTCGATAGGGTACTTCTTTACAACGGGGCATTCTTTACCTTAGCTGTAAGCTTGCGCGGCGTGGCTCCAACCCCGGGTGCGGCTAACTTCGAACATCCAGCTGGTTCCGGCCGGCGTGGCGCAGTTTATTTCGCCAGATACGACTTCCCAGGTAACGAGCGATTTACACTTGGCGTAAGGGATGGCTTTGCCGCACCGTGGCATTCCCCTGTAGGTACTGCCACTCCGCCGGTGTTTAACAACGCACCATTGGTTGACCCAGGGCCTTTGCCAACCGGTTATGGCCTGTCGCAGTACTTCCCAGGTGATTTTTGGATTTATGAATCCCCTTATGTAATGAGATGGGACGACTTTACCCACGGACGCCAAAGACTTGTATACGGAACCGCTGTAAGTGCGTTGGATTATAGATGGAACGGAATAAGACGTTCTCAGCCACCGGGTGGCAGACAAGCTGATTTATTTATAGTTAACCAGGGCGACACTGAATTGTATGCCCCGGGTCTGCGCTCGCACGAATTTGAGTTTGGCGGCGGCGCGGATATGCCGGGCGACGGCGCGGCATTGTTCTGGACCGACAGCTACAGAGGCCGCTTTGGGCTAGAGTTGCAACAGCACTTTACTCATGCAGAGTCCGTACTGTTAAACGAAAGCGATGCAGTGTTTGTGCGCTTCGATAACTACTGGGCATCTAACTTTGCAATACATGGCAGCAGCCACAATGTAGTAACATTCTCTGGCGTAAACAGGCCTAGGCTTACAAATGGCCGCCCAAGTGGTTCAGACTTCTTGATTCCAAGCGGGTTTGACTCGTTTAATATCATGTACGAGTATGTGCGTCCAAATACCGTTGGGCCTTTGCCACCGTCACGTACCGGCCGCGGTGTACCAATATACTCACCTGGCGCGGCAACAATTTATATCTACTACACAGGTCAGGCATCTATGACTTATAACTCGCTGACCCATTTCTGGGGCGACCATTTCCGCTCTACCGGGCGCAGACATGGCCAAGGCACGAAAGCTTACTTCCAAGCACCGTGGGCACCGCATTCCGATGTTGGCAATAACCCACCGGGCAGAGTCCCCGTTGACGGGCAAGGCGGATGTCCTACACGCAGCCCATCCAGGGGTGGTATAAGCCCTGAATCTTATGGCATATTTGAAGCACGTCCAGAGTTTTACCAAGAAAACGCATTGTGGTATTCTCTGGAGTTCATGGTTCAATTAAATACTATTGATGAAAACGGCATTGTACAGCGTGACGGGCGTATAGCAGGCTGGATAGACGGCGAAATAGTATTCGACTTCCCTAACATGGTTATACGCTATACCGAAGATTTGATGGTTGGTGTATCCCGTGTATTGTTAATCAATGACCCTAACCCTGCATGGGCAGGAAACGCAACCTATCGTATGGTTACTAACTACGTAATGGGTACCACTTATTTTGGACCTATGTACGGTGTGCGCAACCAAGTTCGTATAGAGATGCTGGAAGATTTGGAATACTACGTTTTTGAAACAGACTTTGATACTGCAGATGCACTTGAAGAGTATCATCGCATACGCGGCATTGTAGCGTTGATTCAAAATGAAGCAGACCGCGAACCGCTTGATGACAGGCTTGACGATGTGTACTACGCGATTATGAATAGGGTTGTTACACAGCCTGTATTTGGCTGGCATATCTTTAACAACGGCCCAGGCGGTACGCAATATCCACGTCCAAACCCAGGCCTTGCCGCTAACGGCACAATCCGTATGTGGACACAGCTTGACGGCGTTAACGCGCCGGTGTATTTTGACGCAGCGGATACCATTGTTGCACTTGACCAAGATGGCGAAAATGCAATGGAATTTGTAACCGTAAACAGAATGTGGGTAGCCGGCACAGGCTGGGCAAACTACTTTAACATGGTAAACGTCAATAAAAACGGGCAATGGGAGTATATTAACCTGACCATCACTGTGTATGGCGAAACAGTGCATGTTCTGCTTGTTAACGCACTATTTGAACCTCCTACAGAAGATGTTACCGTAACATTTGTTGTAGAAGCTGGTGCAGTTGGTGTTTATGCAAATACCACAACCACTGAAGTAGTGCCAGCAGGCGAAGAAATCCCTGCCAGTGCAGTTCCAAACACCCAGGCACGTACAGGGTTCTATTTCGCGGGCTGGTACCCAAGCGACCCAGCAGGCTTTGTAGTAACCGAGGATATCACATTTACAGCAAGATTTAACCCATTGTTCCATTATGTAACCTTTGAAGCCGGGAACGGCGGCGAGCTAGTACCGGCAGCCGGGTTTGGCCTTGTAGTAAACATCCGCGACGGGTTCACATTCTGGGCAGACAGAGTACCAACCCCTGTACCGGATGCAGGATATGTATTTATTGGCTGGTATCCGGCAGACCCAGCAGGCTTTGTAGTACGTGACAGTATGACCTTTACTGCAATGTTCGCAGTGCCGCAAATTGTTAGCGTATCTCCAAACCCAGCGGCAGTAGAGCAAGGCGGTACAGTGGAGCTAATAGTCACCACTTTGGGAATGCCTGACGGCGCATGGGTAGACCTAAATGTAGCATGGCGCCCCGGTTTATCTATTGTAGGTGGCCCAAGATTCTACACTGTAGATAACCAAGCAATAATAACAGTTGCCGCAGCCGAAAATGCACCACTTGGCCGGGACGGGTTTTCCGTAGCCGCCCGCACATCAGGCGATTGGGGAAGCGTAATCTTAATACACAGTTATGCGATTGTGATTGAAGTTATATAGGCTTTAAAAAAACAAGTGGTGACGCTCTTCATGTCACCACTTGTTTTTGTATGCTGGATCGTCATTGCGGACTTGATCCGCAATCTTCAGGCTATAAATCTCTAAACTAAGTTTATCATTGTTGGCACAAATAACGCTTAACTGTGGTTATTGTTATGAACTTGGTTGCAAGTTTATTGCATGAAGATTGCGGGTCGGAGCCCGCAATGACAAACATATGCATAATTATTCAACCTAGATGCTTAGCAAGACAGCCCCGTTTTTTTAGTTTCTATTTCATAGATTCTGCCATCTTAATTAAAATACTGTTATCCACATTTGGAGAGCTACTAAAACGATATAGTATGCCATTATTGGCATCAAATAAGACAAGCTTATTTTCGCCTACAAAGGCGTTTACGCCATTCACTTCAATTTTCAACAAGGTGTTTTCTTCTGAAGCAGATAATTCAAAATCTTCTTCATAAGAGTGAATCATTAGTGTTATTACATCATCATACTCGTTGCTATACATAATCGACATGTGATTCATAGTTAAAACATTGTACGGATCAAAATTTTGGATGAAAGGATACGCGAACGCTGTAATGGCAAAACCGTTTGGTAAATATACAGGCAATGCAATTTTGTTCATTTGTAAAATGGATAGTGCCTCGTCTAAATCATAGGGTTGTAATCCATCATTAAATATAGTGCGCACCCCATCTTCCGTGTCAATAACAACTCTGCCAGAGTTTTCTGTGAAATAAGCACCGACAATCACATGAGAGCCGTCTTCGGATGTTTTAGCAATCAGCGATTCTATATATTGCTCGCCATCGCTGACTACAACATCAATGTTACGCCATATAATTGGAACTGCTGCATACACCACAGCAGAAATGGATAATACTGCAGCCAAAATTGCCGCAGCCACGGCCAGCCTTCTTACTTTCTTGTTTTTAATCATATCAATATTCCCTTCTTCCGTTTCAGCTAATAATTTGGTTTTTATTGCTTCGAGGCTTCTTTCATTGTCCACCTCAATAGACGATGTTAGTTGTCTGCACTTATCCATAAAAGCATCATTTTTCATGGCTTACCTCCATTAATTTTTTTAGTTTGTTTAAAGCCATATGCGTACGAACTCTGGCATTTACTTCACTGATACCTAAAACATCAGCAATTTCATTATGTTTTAAGTCAGTGGCAAATTTCATAGACAGTATTTGCCGCTCGTTATCCTTTAGCTTAGCCATAGCAGATAACAATTGTTTAACTTCTTCATTAGTAACTGCAATTTCTTCCGGCTGTCTGTCTGCGCTATTAAGCCCGGTAACATCATCCAATGAAATAAATTTTAATCGCATATTTTTTCGAAAATAATCTGCAACGGTATTTTTAGCTATGCCAATAAGCCATGCTTCCATTGAATAGCGTGGATTATACTTTTTTTGATTTTTGATTGCCTTTACAAAAACGTCATTTGTCAGTTCTTCCGCATCGTAATGATAGGTAACACGAAATAGGATGTACCTGTATACATTTTTGTAATACTGGTTGTATACTGAATCCAGTGATTCTTGCAAAAAGTTATCCTCTAAGATTCCATTTTGCATATTCATAGTCGCTACCATTGGGGCTCCTTTCTTAAAATGTTTTTTGCTTGCAAGCCTTTTCAATATGGTATACGTCTAATTTATAGTTTCGTTAAATAAAAAGCAAGCCCAATGAGAATGCTTCGTTTTGTAAAATTTACATATGAGGTGTATGCGTGGCATGTTTTATGAATAAGTGTAAATATGAAATATTATTGTATGAATATTGGAAATTTATGTTGACAATTCCAAGGGGGGGGGGGTACAATAAGGGTGCTTACGTTTATGCGGCCGCTAAATGTAAGCACAAATGTTAATTGTAGCTAGCACATAATTATTACAATCAAGGTGTTAACAAAAAAAATTAGGAGGCATTATTATGCGAAAAAAAGTAGTTCTTTTGGTATCTGCAATGTTAATATTAATTACAGTTAGTGTTTATGCTACTGTAACACCTGAAACATCTAACAACTTGTACGATCAAATTTCATGCTATGACTGCTATGACTGCTATGGTTTTGATGTATATCTTTTGTCCGAGCGACTTAATGCGCAATTACCAGAGGGAGCGACTCTAGTTGCGTTTGCTATTTTCGATAGCGAAGAATTGTATCATTCTGCACGATATGAAATTCGTGAAATCGTAAAGACCTACGTTGAAACAGGCGTAATGGATACACACGCAATGGTTGTTGTTCGTACAGACGATGGTGTCTTTGAGACAACAGCGTCATCTATAACACAAAGCTCTTGGTGTTTTTTTGGATGTCCGGAGAGATTATGGGTGATGTTGTTCCTTGATTTCTCAGTAGGTGCTAATAGACCATCATCTATTCCAGTGCGCGATACTCCTAACGGTATATGTTGGTATAGTGGAAATCTCCTACCTCAGAGCGCATGGAACCACATGGGGAAAATACGTGTCGAATATGCAGGTTCAATTTGGCACAACTAATTTTGGCGGGGAACTTACCAAGCCATCAATTGGTAATTAAGCAATAATCACTTTAAATTCTACGGGTTTTTCACCAGTAAAAAATTAGCCAGGCTATGATTAACTTTTTTTGAATGGGACTTGCCCAACTGGCGCAAGTTCCATTTTTGCAAATTTCGCAACGCGAATTCTCATGACCACGAAGATAAGGGGACGTCAGACTATTACAAAACTCGACATCTGCCCCTAGACTGATAACGTGATAAAAAGTCATAAAAAAACAAACGGCGAAACAAGTGATAATTTGGAGATATGCGAAAATCAACCAAACTTATCTTCCCCGGGGTCAAGGGATCTTTCAGTCAATGAGATATGTCAGACTGTTTCACGTATCATCAGTAATCTTAAGGCCAATGGTATACGATTAATTTATAGTTTCGTTAAATAAAAAGCAAGCCCAATGAAAAAGGCTTGCTTTGTTTTATTACAGGTTTGACCAGAAAACTTCTATATAATTTGCCCAATCCGTGGCATTTCTTCATCATCTACATCGTCAAAGAATACGGATTCACGCACATCGCATTTCTCAAACTCGTCCATTTTTTGCGGGTCAAGTTCGATGCCCAGGCCGGGGCCAGTAGGCAGGGCAGTTGCGCCGTTAACAATTTTAAGTGGCTGTGTAAGAATATCGTCCGATTGAAGCATATAGTGTGAGTCGTTGCAGAACGCGAAGTTTGTGGTGGAGGCTATTACATGAGCCGCCGCCGTTGTTGCAACGCCGGTTTCCGCCCAGGTGCCCATTACGCACCACTTGCCAACGGCATCGGCAATGGAGGCAATTGTACGTGCACGGGTTAGCCCGCCTGCTTCTGAAACGTAAACAACAAATACGTCGCAAGAATCGCGCTTTACCATTTCAAGAACGCGCTCTACAGAACTGCAACTTTCATCTGTGGCAATTGGTACGTCAACTGCGCGGCGCAGTGCGGCCATGCCGTCCAGGTCGTAGTCTGGCATTGGCTGCTCTACATATTGGATATTGTATTTTTCCAACGCTTTAATCCATTTTACTGCCGTTGGCAGGCTCCAATGCATGTTTGCGTCAATGCGGATTTTAATGTCGTTGCCAATAGCATCGCGTATGGCGGCCAAAGTGTCTGCATCGGTTTGTAAATCGCGTCCTACTTTTATTTTTATCTCTTTGTAGCCCTGGTTTTTGTACTCCAACGCGCGTTTTGCGTTAATTTCTGGCTCGTCTATGAACAGATACCCGGCCCAGCCAATTTCTTTTTTGCATGCGCCGCCCAAAAGCTGATAAACAGGCGTGTTTAGCCATTTGCCTTTGATATCCAAAAGGGCCATTTCAATGCCGGATATAGCATGATAGGCTATTTTGATATAATTACGCGAAAACTCTTCCAAACGTCTTGTCAAAAGTTCTACGCGAAGCGGGTCTTGCCCAATTAGAAACTGCGCAAATTCCTCGTTCACAATTGTAGCCAGTGTCGGGATTGTTGGGCCAACGCATTCGCCCAGGCCTACAATGCCCTCGTCTGTATGGATTTCCAGTATTATTGCAGGTGCGGCATGGCGTATTCCGCCAGACCATTTTGCCGGGTAGACCAGCGGTATGCGGACGTTGCGTGTTACAATTTTTGTGATTTTCATGAAGTGAATCCTTTCTTTTGCATGGTTTGATTTTGCACGGGTTTCTTACTTACCAACCCAGCGATTTTAGATAATCCCGGCTTGCTTTTACAGCCTCAAGCGGGGTGCATGTGGTTGACTGATCTTGCTCTACAACTACATATTTTGCCCCAGAATATAGGCTGGCGTCAAGTATTTCTGGGATGTTTTGCAAACCCTGGCCAAGCGGACGGAAGTCAAAGTCGCCCTTGCCATCGGTTTCGTCATCGGTGCTGCCATCGTCAATAAGTTCGTACAATTTGCCGCCAACTTTGTCACCCATAACAAAATCTTTTAGGTGAACAACTGGTGCACGGCCTTTGTATTTGCGTACATATTCTGCCGGGTTAAGCTTTGCAACATTTACCCAGCATGTATCAATTTGCGTAGCAAGGAACTCGGCTGGTATGCTGTTATACAGCATATCAAGGCCGTATTCGTCGCCAACTTTCCTAAATTCGAAGTCGTGGTTATGGTAAAGAAGTGTGAGCCCTGCGGCTTTGGCGGCTTTTCCTATTTGCAGGATGCTATCCACTATAGTGCTAAAATCTTCGCCACCGGGGGCTACTTTTGCGTCAAGCCATGGGATGGCAACATATTCGCAGCCCAAAGTTTTGTAATCGGCAAGCGTTTTTTCCATATCTGCCATAAAGGCGTCGTAAGGTACATGTGCGGAAACAGCTTTAAGGCCGGAATCGTCCAAGAGTTTTTTGACTTCCGTTACGCTCATATCACCGAAAAACCCTGCGAATTCTACGTAATCGTAGCCCATTTCTTTAACTTTTTTTAGTGTGCCGGCGTAATCGCTGGCTAAATCGTCTCTTACAGAATAAAGTTGCAATGCAACTGGTAATGCCATAATAAATACCTCCTTTTTAAATGGGGCTCTGCAAGCCCACTCTTACAGTATCATACTAACTTTTAAGCATTTTTCTCTATCAAACTCTGCCAAACGGAAGGCCTCTTTCCATTCCGCGAACGGTACTTCGTGGGTGACAACTCCATTTAAATCAAATGTAGGGTCGGATAGCAGACGAACTGCATCGTCCATAAAGTTCTCGTCATTGTTTGAACCTGTTATTGTCAGTTCTTTTAGGTGAACACGCAATAAATCCACAGGCGTTTTGCCATCTAAGGCAGAGAAAACTACCAAAACGCCCCTGGAGCGCAGCACTTCTATGCACAAGTCTAATGCCGCTGGGTTTGACACGCATAGTATTGCCGAGTCTATGCCTTCCCCATCGGTTAAGTCCATAATTGTTTTTTGCATGTCGGGTGTTTTCTTCTCGTTAATTGTTGTAACAAGTTCCCCTTTGGCAAAACTTAGACGGCCTTCATATCTGCCGGCATGTATTATCTGCTTTGGTTTCCTTGCCGCGCACAGCCTGGACACCATTATTCCAAACGGGCCGTCGCCAACTATAAGGACGCGGCCGCCCTCTTTTACCTGTGCGCGATTAATAGCCTCCAGGCAAACGCAAACAGGTTCCATAAGGCTTGCCAGCGGGAACGAGATACTTGGCGGTTTAAGGCGCACGCAATCTGGACGGGTAACAAAATATTCCGAGAAAACGCCGGGGCGGTTAAACGCCAAATGTTCCATGTTGTCGCATAAATGGTTAAGACCGGTTTGGCAGGATGGGCATGTGCTATTGCATGGCATTACCGGGTGTACGGCAACTTCGTCGCCAACTTTAACTTCCGTTACGCATTCGCCAATGGCGGCTACTATGCCGGCCGCTTCATGGCCCATGACAATTGGCAAGTCCATGGTAAATATACTGTTTTTCATATCCAAAATGTCGGATGTGCAGACGGTTGCCGCCTTTGTTTGTATTAAAATTTCCCCTTTTCCTGGGGTTGGGACGGGTATTTCTCTCATATTTACGGTGTTTTGTGCTTCAAGCATGATTGCTTTCATTGTGGTCTTCATGTTCATACTACCTCCTTCAATTGTCCAATTAGCTTCAAATTCTGTTCAATCAACAAAAAGTCGGCATTATCCGGCATTTGGCGCGGGCGGAACCACCGGAACGAGTCGATTTCGTAACCGCCGCGGCAAATTTGACTTTGAGCCGGAAGATATGAGTGGCTGCCGTTGGTACAGCTCATTGTTAATGTGTGCGCAAACGGGCTGTAGTTACGCAGACGCAGGCCAATTTCAGAACTTACTTCGAAGGGGTAGGGGACAAGGACAACGGGGCCAATGCGGAAAAGAACTTGACTGTAGCACAGGCTTTCTGGGCCTGGGTCGCCGTCGTCATACATTTTTAAAAGAGTTGTTAGAGATGTGCGTTTAAACCTATCCCATTCGCCGCAGGCTGCAAGCATGGTAGCTGCATCTTCCTTTGGAATTGGCGGTACAAACGGGACTTCCAAGCCACCGCAAACAACCTGCAAAGGCTCATCATAATAGGCTTTGATAGTATTGAAAGCGCGCATAGCATCGATACCGGCCAAGCCGCCTACTTCTTTCATAAGCTTTAAATCGCCAATAGAATCGCTGTTGGCCATACGGGGCGCAACATCGCCAAGTGTGCCATTGATAAACATTGTCATTGCGCCTGTTTGGGCTTCTACACGGTCTACCATAACACCCGCCCAGTCGCGCGTAATTTCATGTGTATTGCCGATGGCGGTGCAGTGCGCACCTACATGTATAACATTAGCTATCGGTTTCTTATCGTCGGCACCCACAAATGAGATAACGGTCATGGTAGGGTCGTAGTGATCCCAGGGGTTGTTGCCAAGTATTACGGTATTGTCTTTAAGCAGCTGCCTCCTATTGATGCCCACTGTCGAATGCGTCGTACCAATACCGACTTTGACCGATTTCATATTTGCGGCGGCTGTTTTTACGGCCTCCAGGCATTTTGGCATGAAAATTTTATTTACATACTCATGGTCTATATCGCCAAAAGATGTGAAGCCAGAAAACCTGGTTGTAGGCGGGCCAGAATGGGTATGCGTCGCGCTTACAATTATATTGCTGGCAGGTATACCCGCTATTGCGGCGGCCTTCTCGCTTATTTCCTTAACCAGAGTATCATGGATAAGGCAAACAGTAAAGCTGATAAGAAGCGCCGATGTGTTTTCCGACTTCATAAGAAGGGCGGTTACATCAAGGTCGTCTAGTACAGAGTCGCTTCTTGTATGGTTATTGTAACCAAAAAGCAAGCCGCCGATATCTGGTGTAATAATTTCGCGGCCTATTCCAATATTAAGTCCCATAATTACAGCTCGCTATCTATTTTATTTAATGCTGCGGCAAACTCGTCAATATTAACTTCACTCATATTAATATTAAAGTTTAGGCGCACTGTGCGTCCCAAAATATCCAATGAATTTGGGCACATATCTTTGGAGTACTGAACGTTGCCTTTGTAGGCAGGGTCTTTCCATGGGTAACCAGCTGGTGTAGCCCCTCTTTTTTCAAGAACAGGCGTCCAGTTAGAATAAATATGCAAGTCGCCGCCTTCGAAAAGTTTTGCTTCGTACAGCTTGCCCAAAGGTAGGCCTTCTGCTTCCGCTAATTTAAGAATGGCCTGGACTTTGTTTACATCGTTCATGATAAGGTTTACGCAGAAGCCGCAATCGCCTTCTGGGTCATCCACATACTGTGGCTTGTAATTGATGGGCGCGTTTAGCTTCGAAAACAGACGCTTTTTAAGTGTGCGTGTGTGCGAAAGCATGGAGTCCAATTTGCCTACTTGTACATTTAGTACAGCCGCGGCAATTTCGTTGCCCCTAATACCGCTGCGCGAAAACGGCTTGATATCCTTGCTGTGTGGGTGGCCCTGGCCAACATCGTTTAGCCCGTTGTCGGACATATAAACCCCACGCTGGAAAGCTTGCGGATTATTGGTCATAAACACGCCGCCCTCGCCGCAGGTGATAACTTTAAAGAAGTTGGTGCTCCAGGCAGAAGCGTCAGATTCTACACCGCAGTATTTGCCTTTGTATGTTGCACCAATTGCTTGACAGTTATCTTCGATTAGCACTAAGTTATGCTTTTTACAAACAGCGCGCAAAGCGTCCAAACGTGCGGGTACACCTACCATGTTTACCACGATAACTGCTTTGGTGTGCGGGGTAATTTTCTTTTCTAAGTCGGCAGGGTCCATGCCAAGCGAATCATCAATTTCTGCAATAACTGGTACGGCACCAACGTCTATAACGGCCGCCGCAGTAGCTATAAATGTGTAGGCCGGGATAATAACTTCATCACCGGGGCCTATTTCAAAACCGGTTAAACAGCATGTAAGAGCTCCTGTGCCAGATGCTAAAAATAAGGAATGAGCCATGCCGGTTTTTTCGCATATGGCTTTTTCTAACTTTGCACATTGGCTTAATTCGCCGCCGTCGCGGACACGGAATAAATTTTGCGGTTCCTTTAGTAACGCGGTTACGGCAGCAATTTCTTTTTCGTCAATAGCCGACCAACCCATGGCTCCACTGGGTATTGGGGTTTTTACAGTTTTCATAATTGACCTCCTGTTTTACATAAATAACAGAGTAATGCATGTTGTATACATGTTCTACATTCTCTTATCTAACATTACCATGTAATTTGCATTTTTGCAATAATATTTCGGGAATAAATTGATGATAATTTTAGTTACGTAGTAAGATTATTTTTGATATACTAATGCACATGGAGCATACAAGCGCATTATTTTAATAATAGAATTCTCATGAAAGGACATCTATCATGTCATTAACCAAATCCGAGATACGCAAAGCATTGCAAAATACCATTGAAGGCGCATATCAAAAAGTACTTCTTGTACCGCCAGACAGCACAAGAGCGCATTCTGGCGCAAGCCTTATTACAAACATGTACTATAAATTGCTGACAGACATGGGTACAAAAGTGGATATTTTACCGGCCCTAGGTTCCCATGCGCCTATGAAGGACGAAGATTTGACAGCGTTTTTTGGCCCGGACATCCCCCTTGACAGATACTTTGCCCACAATTGGCGCGACGGGATAGAATGTCTGGGCGAAGTCCCCGCGCAATTTATGAAAGAGGTATCTGACGGATATTTGACCGAGTCTGTTCCCGTGCAAATTTCAAATCATATGCTAAATGGATATGACCGCATTTTTTCTATTGGACAAGTAGTGCCGCACGAAGTTGTGGGTATGGCCAACTACACAAAAAATATCGTAGTGGGCTGCGGTGGGGCGCGTTTTATTGGCGCATCGCATATGTTGGGCGCGTCATTTGGTATAGAGCGCACTTTGGGCGTAATTGATACCCCTGTGCGCAAATTGTTTGACTATGCTGAAACACATTTTTTAAGCAAGCTTCCCATTACCTATGTACTAACTGTGACAGAAACTACAATGCACGAAACAAATATTGTCGGGCTTTTTACAGGTTTTGGCCCAGAAGGGCGGGCGGCATTCCAACGCGCGGCAGAACTTAGCCAAAAACGCAATATAATAGAAGTAGAACGCCCTATTAATACATGCGTCGTATATCTAAACCCGCAGGAGTTTCATTCTACATGGCTTGGCAACAAGGCGGTTTACCGTACGCGCAAAGCAATTGCGGATGGCGGGCATTTGATAGTAATTGCCCCAAATGTAAGCATGTTTGGCGAAGATAAAATACTGGACGATGTGATTCGCAAATACGGCTATACCGGGCGCGAAAATATTTTACGCTTATTAAAAACCGAGTCGGATTTGCAGGGCAGCCTTTCTGCCCCGGCGCATTTGATACATGGCTCTACAGATGGCCGCTTTACCGTGTCATATGCCGCGCCCAAGCTTGGCAAAGCCGCAATCGAAAGCGTGGGCTACAACTATATGTGCATAGATGAAGCCATGCAAAAGTATAACCCGGAAACTATGCAGCATGGTTTTAGTCAGGTGGGTGGGGAAGAGGTTTATTTTATTTATAACCCTGCGCTTGGGCTGTGGGTTGCGTAAGAAATGCGACAAAACAGGAGAACGCTGATGCCTAAAAATAAAAATGAAGTAGCGGTTCAGGTTATGCTCATGATTGACGAGGCTACATTGTTCAATGATGTTTCTGCAATAATAGAACGGCGAAAATTCCGTACGCAAGTGAAGATAAATCACGATGCCATATTGATGTTTTGGGAAGTCGGTAAATATATCGGCTCTATTTTGCTTGGCGGTGAACGCACAGAATAAGGCAAGCGAATTGTTGTGCCGCTGGCACAACAATTGCAGAAAAAATATGGAAGCAGTTTTGATTACACAAATGTCACACGTATGATTAAATTTGCGGCGCGATTTCCTGATTTTGAAATTGTTGTGCCACTGGCACAACAATTGAGTTGGTCGCATTTCATTGCACTTTTGCCTATAAAAAGCGATGAAGCATTTATGTTTTATGCTAACGATGCCGTCGCAAGGCAACTTGGAAAGCGTGACCTGCGCAAATTGATTTCACGAAAAGCATACGAGCGACAAGAAATAGCTAATTATCAACTTTCCGAATCTTCTGGTGTGCCATTTAATGCTTTCAAAGACCCTTATTTACTTGATGTTTACGGACTGAAAGATAATTATTTAGAAGCGGATTTGGAGAAAGCAATTTTGTCGGAACTGGAAACGTTCATTCTCGAAAACACAAAAGGTTTTACTTATGCCGGCAAGCAAGTACACATGAACATGGACGGCGATACACATAAGTTGGACTTGCTGTTTTATAACAGAATATTAAAACGGCTTGTTGCCATTGACTTGAAGATAGGGAAGTTCAAGCCGGAATATTCCGGACAAATGCGTTTTTACTTGAAATGGCTGGCTAAATATGAAATGCTCGAAGGTGAAAATCCGCCTATTGGAATTATTCTATGCGCAGGAGGTAGTCGAGAAAAAATCGAACTTATGGAGCTTGACAAAGAAGGCATCGCTGTTGCCCAATACTGGACACATCTGCCGCCGAAATTGGAATTTGAACAGAAAATAGCCCAAATTTACGTCGAAGCACGAGAACGATTGGAGCGCCGCAAGCTCATAACAACGAATGTGCAGCGTGAAATAGATTACTTCTATGAGCTAAAAGAAGAAGATGCAGACATAGAGGATGAAGAATAATGACCGACACACAACAACGAGCCCCCATCGTACGGGAGGCAGGAAAGCCCCTTAATAGCATAGCAAGGGGTTTAGCTATAATGGATGGGAAGTGGTCTTAAGAATGAAAATATTGATATTTGCGGATTCGCATGGCGATTCTGCAACAATGTGCAGTGCTGTCGAGAAACAGCAGCCAGATATGATAATATATTTGGGCGATGGCATAACAGACGCCGAACTGGTAAACCAAAAATACCCTGATATTCAAATGATAAAAAACTTGGGCAATAAAGATTCAACAAAAGAAGATGAAGAGTGGATAAAGTACACCGAGATATGCGGCAAACGTTTCATGATGACGCATGGGCATACCTTTTATGAATACGAGTTTACCCCAAATGGGACGTATGAGCTTACCCCAAATGGAATGGAAGAAGCACGGCAGAATATATTGAAATTAATGTCTGAAAATAATGTTGATATCGCCCTGCATGGACATATACACGAACCGTTTATCTATAATCATTGCATGCCGCAATCAAAACAAGGCTGGATAATGTGCCCCGGCAGGATAGGACGCGATGTTGGCTTTGTTAATCCCATTTATGGCGTGTTAAACATTAAAGAATCTGGCACATTAGAGTGGCAGTTTGTTGAGGCGGAGTAAATTCCAATACTCCTAAGCTTATCAACCAAATCATCCACATCAGGCGCATAGCCATTACCAACATAAAACCCGGCCGTAGCATTAGCCACTATAAGCCTTTCGCTAAGTCCAAGCCCGCCAAGTGAAGCAGCCATATAGCCTCCGTTAAAAGTATCGCCTGCGCCCGCAGTTATCACAGCGTTTTGGTAGTAATGCTGTGCAACGATGGCGGTACCATCCTCGGCACTTGCAGCCGCGGCCACATGTGGGGTGTGTATTACAATTTCACTAAGACCAATTTGCTCTCTTACCATAGAGGTAGATTCTTCAAGTTGAGTCTCGCAAAAATGTTCTCCGTAATAAGAAAATAGCAGTTCTGCCTCATTTTCATTAAGGCTCAGTGTCATTGGCACAGTTTTATTTAATGCCGCAAGATGCTCCAAGGTGTGTTTTAGAGATTTTTTGTCGCGCTTACGCATATCGGCAAAATCAAAGAACAGTTGCCTGCACCTGCCACCTTTAATAAAATTTTCGCAAAGGCTGGAAACAAAATCATCGAATGAAGGCATTGACGACCAGTAACCCAAGGCTATAATGTCGGAATTTATAAATATCTCCTTTGCCCTATCAAAACCAATGACATTAATCAGGGTTTGCCAATTGAAGTCCAGTATATTCTCCATGTATGGGAACATAGCTTTTCCGTCTGCAAACTCAAATATATGGCATATTGCAGGGTCACCAACAGAAATAAGCTTGCACATATCATGAAACGGCTCAAACGCCGGGTCATAGCTGTCTTTGCCATACATTCCTATCATTGTTGGCCTAAGACCAAGACGACCAATGGCTTTTCCTGTATTACCTGTAAACCCGCCGTATGTTCGGCGTTTTCGGATTATCTCCCGTGCAAGACCGCCTTCGCCACATTTGACTATTGTTTCGCCCAAGTCCCGCATCTTATTGTACAGCGCATAACTATCCCTGCCGCTTCTTGACTCTACAACCTGCCATACTTCATCTACATACCCGTCAACACCCAGGCTTATGTTGCCGCTAAGGTTTTCCAGGCATTCTATGATTTTTTTTGCAACCATTTCGTCCATGATTACACCTCTTTATCAAGCTTTTCCATCCGCCATGCAAACCTTTATCCAATATTTTACGACTGCTTTTATTTCTTCAATTACAGGTTTAACCACGTCAAGGGTATATGGATTATCACCAAGGCGGTTAAGCTCTGCCCTCATGGCATTCATGTAGGTGCAGTGGATGATAGTGCCTACGTTTACTTTGTTTATGCCGTTTTTTATCGCTTTCTTTATATCTTCTTCCGGTATTCCACTGCCACCATGCAGTACCAATGGAATATTAACAGCTTCATTTACTTCCGCCAGCCGTTTAAAATTTATTTCAGGCTTGCCCTCGTAAAAACCATGTGCAGTACCAATGCCAACCGCAAGAGAATCGACATTTGTTTCGGCCACTAATTTTATTGCGTCTGGGACTTCCACAAGAAAATCCCCGCCTATAAACTCGCCCTCTACGCTACGTCCCTTTATTTTGCCTATTTCGCCTTCTACATGCACATTTCGGGCATGAGCGTATTCGACAACTTCTTTTACAGTTTTTATATTGCGTTTCAAATCGTATTTAGAGGCATCTATCATGACAGATGGATACCCGCAATCAATAGCGGCCTTGCACAAATCCACACTGGATGAGTGATCAAGATGATGCGCCAGCGGCACAGAGCATTTACCCATAGCCGCCTTGCCCAATGTGCCGCACATCTCAACAGACAGCGCGTCCACTACAAGGGGGTTAGATGCTATCATAATTGGAGCGCGTTCCTCTTCGGCGGCCTTTACAATCGCTATAAAATCCCAAACATCGGAGTAGTTAAACGCAGGTATGGCATAGCCGCCCGCGTCCGCATTCATAAGCAGTTTGTGCAATATTTCTCGTTGCATAATCAAACATCTCACTTTCGCAAATAAATTTTAGTATTTTCCATGCTCTCGGAAGGCATTGATGCAGTTGTTATAATTTTCATCGCTTAAACCAATCGAAGCATATTCTTCCACATAGCCTATAAAGCCGCCATCCCCGGTTCCCAAGTTGTTAACAAGAGATTTTGCTTCGGCATATATGTCTTCTTTTGTGCCTGCAAGGGACGTAGTTTGATAACTTATTGGGCAAAGGAAGCATACCTTTCCGCGGTAAACTTCTCCCAACTCCTGAATATTAAAAACATTCGGCTGGCTCAAATTCAATATATCAACGCCGATTTCAATCAAGTCGGGTATAATGGATTCTATCTGCCCGCAACAATGGAAATACACATCCATTCCGCAGTCATGAACCAGGTCAAATTGTTTTTTATAACGTGGCTTAAAAAAATCCCGCCACATCTGCGGTGATATAATCATACCGCTCTGGGTGCCCCAGTCATCAAAAAAACCTACCGCTCCAAACCCAAGCCCACGACAACCCTCAATCACCTGCTCTTCAAAACCGAAAACCATATCCGCAAGTGCTTCGGCATATTCCCGTTCATCATACAGCCCTTCAAGGGTATCCGAAAAACCTCTTAAAATTGTCATGATTGTGAAACCTGTAAGGCCCATGCTTGCTACATGGTATTTGTCATTGTATTTTTTCATGGTTTCCGATACTCGGCTAAAACGTGCTGGTTCACATGGGTCGGGTGCCTCAAAGCTGTTTAAGCTTTCCCAATTTTTTAGCAAAGGTTCACTAGGTTGCCCCATTGTTGCGTCATGCTTCTCCCACACAAAGCCCCATTCCGATATATCTTTGTTTTCCCCACCCCAGTGACTTACTACTTCAGTTATGATTATGTCAGATATATCGAAGTCCCGGTTGTAAAGCAGTATGGGAATCCTATCCGGTTTCTTAAAGCGTATTGCTCGCTTTACCCTTTCCAACGCATTCAATTTGTTACACCCCTTAATTCATGCCGCCTTCGGAGGCGACATATGCGGTTGGCGCAAAAATTGCTTTGCAATTTTCACACTTGAAGGTAATTTTCATAGGCAATGGCTTCTGTCGGCTTAAGGCCAAGCCATGCCGCCACTTCCATAAGCTCCTCTGTCATATCACTTGCCGCCATGGAATAGTGGTGCTGCATTCCGCTAACCAGTATAGTATTCATAAGGTCCAATACACTTATTTTTCGCCTGTTGAACCTAAGTGATTCTACCCAACCTCGGCTTCCTATCGGGCTTGCCTTTTGCCTGTCGATTATTTCCCCGTCAAGCAAGAATATCTTATCCCACTCTCCGGTTATCCTCATAAAAGTGACTTTCTGGGGCTTAAACACCATATCTGCAATAAGACCTGTATGACTGCTTGTTTCGGCAGATGTGGGTTGTTGGCTAAGTTGCAGGCAGGCTCCGCTACCGCCGGCATAACAAACAGGGGACGGTCCGCAATGCCACATAAGAATGCTTTGATCATTCTCATCTATTCCCGAGAGGTCCATTAGTGTTACAGGCTCATCTACTATATATTTTTGCAACAGCATGGACACCGCCCCGGGCAGATCGCCTTCACATGCGGCAGGTAAACCGTTTTGGTTTAACTGGCTTAAAACAGAGCAGGAAAGACTTGCCGACGCGTCCTTCATTTTAGGCCAGCAACTTACGCCTAAAGCGTCGTAGCCATATTCTTCGCTAAACTCTTTGTACGCTTTATAATAGCGAACGTGTACGATAAGATTTTTTGCGTCTACGCTGTTTACATTTGCGAAGCCTGCCGTTGCTTCCTTCACAGACTTCTCAATTTCGGAAGCGGTATAGGCCTCGGCTCGTTGCTGTATTTCAGAAAATTCGTGATTTCTTTCAATTTGCAGCCCAAGTCGTTTTTGACCAATCCTTTCGTCAAAATATAGGTCGTTAAAACCGGGTGCTATCCCGCCAACTAAAGCAACTTTGGAAGCTTTAAGTTTCTTAATTGCCCTAAGGGCTTTTATTGTTATTTTAAACCTCTTCGTAAACAGTTCGTCGTTGGGATTACCATAAAACCACTTGTGCTTGATAGAAAAATCCTTTAGATAATTGACAATAATGCTTGAATACATATTAAGGCCGCAGAACGAATTTATGGAGTCCATGAAGATACAGCCATCCGTTGACGGCTCGGGAAGCCCCCACAGCCCAAAAGCAGAATCTACTTTTGCCAAATTTATTACTATTTCACCTGCTGAAAATGTAGTTATTTGCAAAAGCGTAAAGTCTACGTTTTCCGCTTCAAAAGCCTCGCGTGCTTTAAGGGCATCGTCGCCAGTGACTAAAAACTCCGGGTAAACATAATAATCAAACTCCAGTTTATTAGCTAACTCTGCTATTTTCTGGACACTTTGTTCAAAAAGCTTGTCCTTTCCTCCGCCTGCGCCCCCTGCGAAGTTTACCTGTGTTGAGCCTGCGAAACCAATCTTTAATTTCTTCATAGCTACTGCGCTCCTCTACTTTTATATTTGACGAACGTGGAATTTCAGATACATTAGCGAACACGGCATTACTTTGACTTTAGCAATATCAGTAGGCGCCCCGTTTACCAGCGCAATCCTATCGGGCGAGTCAAAGTCATTTAGCCATGTCATTGACGGGGATGATACGAATGTAATATCGGCAAGACCGGTTGCTTCAAAGCCATCTAAACATATTTCCAACACAATGTCATCCCGCTCGGTATAATTAATTACGGACACTATGACAGATTCACTTTTGGTATCGTAAGTGGCTAAGGCATCTATTTCTGGCAATGGCGGGATGTCCAGCGTTACCGTTGATTTTCTGTTATTTGGGGCATCAAAGTCGTAAGACATATACTTGGATGCTTCATAAACACCACATTTTAGTTCATGGGCAAGCAGTTCGTCTCCACTCAAATTAGAAAACATTTGTAAAACGTTAAAGGATGTTGAGGCATGTATTTTTTCTTTACTGGTTCTAATGCCGGATGCCCACCATGCGTTTGTAAGGTTAGAGAAGTTTCCTATCTCAACTAAGTCTGCATTACGTTGGAACAAATTCAATAGCCCTGCAACAAATAAGGCGCAACCCTGTGTGCCGATAAATGCCCGAGTAGCCCCCCAGCCGCCACCGGTTATGTTGTATTCGCAAACAGCTACTTTGACCTTACCCAAAAGCCCTGCGTTTTCTATATCATTCCTAAGTTCGTCAAGCAGCCTTTTTACATAATTGAGACGTGAATAGAAATTTTTGAATACCTCGCCGGTAGAGTTAGTGGCGGTATTCAAAGTCCAGTCTGGATAATAATGTACGTCAATGTAATCGCAAATTGTCCCGCAGGCTTCCAAAACTGCACGATTCCAATCCCCATTGTTGCCATCCCCGTCTATGATAAATTTGATGGAGGGATCTGCCTTTTGCATAACTGAATGAAATTTTTTGTAGCCTGCAATATAGCCGTCAAGTCCTGAATAGCCTACCTCATGGGAGCCATACATCTCGTTGCCAATTTGCCAAAGCTTTATGCCATAGGGCTTGGGGTTTCCATTTTCGGCACGCAGTTTACCCATGGGGGTATCTGTGCCACCATTGCAATATTCTATCCAGCGAGCCGCCTCTTCGGCTGTACCTGTACCAAGATTGACGCAAATCAACGCTTCTGTATTTGTTAATTCACAAAACTTCATGAACTCATCAATTCCTACATCATTGGGTTCGGTAGGACGCCAATGTCTGCCTGTACGTTTATGAGAGTGCATATAATCGTGTGATACATCGCTCCAGAAGTAGTTGCTCTGGGGCAAACGCTTGTCCCGGTCGCCAATTGCGTTTTCCCAATGATAAATATCCGCATAGCACCCACCGGGGAAACGAATGACATTGGGCTTTAACTTCTTAGTGTATTCTACAACATCACGTCTCCATCCAAACAGGTTATCTGATGGCATTAATGATGGATGGTCAATATATAATTTACCAGTACCGGAAAAACGAATAACAAAATCTGCCGACTCGCAAGTAGCGTCTGCGGCAAAGGAAAATTCGTATTTAGTCCAGCTACTTCCCGGTACTGTAATTTCAGCAGATGCGTAAGGCTGGAAAAACACGCCGTAGTCTTTCCCAAGCATAATCTCAACAGGGCCGCATATGCCCTCTTGTTTTAGCCACACATGACCATTGTATAAGCGACCTTTTGTAACGGATATGCCGTTTTGCAAAATCCCGGAATATCCACCAAGGCTTTCGGAACATTCAATGAGTTGACATACCGACCCGGCGTATGCAGTTGGGTCAATAGCATAGCGGGTTATGTTGTTATAGCCGTAAACATTCCAAAATTCCGGAACAGACTTATCTTCTTTTCTGTCCTCTAGACGGCGATTTTCTAACATCTCGGCCCACATTCCACTGATATGGCGCTCTATGAATTCCATAAAATTGCCGTAGATAAATGGGTTTATTTTACCCATTTTCTTGTTTTGTACGCGGATTTGATTCATGCTTAATCCCTCCAACGATTATTTTAGCTTAACGCCTTTGCGACGTTTTCATCTGTTATTAGTACATTTATGATTTTTCCTTTTATTGCCCCAAGTATTGCGTCGTATTTCGCAAGCCCCCCGGCTACGCCTATTACCGTGTCTACTTGTTTTAGTGCATGGAAGTCAATGCCTATCATTCTCTCGTGCATTTCAAGGTCTATATTGCAACCATTAATATCATAAAACCTGGACAAAATATCACCGGAAATGCCCAAACCCCTGAAATCAATGGGATGCGCCGAAAAATTATTGTTAAACGCGCTTGGAAATTCTTTTGTCATAGTACCGATACCAATAAGCGCAACTTTCATCTTGTTCCAAAAATCATATATTCGGCTAATTTGGCTGTCGCTGACAATTGCGTCACGGATAATTTTATTATCAACGATAGCAGGTGCGAAAAGGGAAAAGGCTTCGCCCCCAAAGGCTGTTGCAAATTTTTTTGTAAGGTCGTTTACATCGTATTGCATTTGCGTCTCGTTGCCGCCGCCTATTAAGGGAACAGATACTATGGATTTTTTTCCGTAATCTTTTAAGCATTTTGAAATTTCCAGAATGGACAGGCCCCAACCGATACCCAGCACATCATTGAAACCGATTATGTCATTTAAATATGACGCCGCAGCTTTACCAAGGCGGTTAAGGAGCATGGCAGAGTCTTCCCCATTGCTTGAAGCCACAATTACTTTTTTAAGACCAAACTTTCGCGCTACATTATCTTCAAGGGAATGAAAATCTTCCTGTGGGTTAATGATTTCGATTCTTACAACGCCTTCAGTCTTTGCACTTTTAAGGAGTTCAATAACTCTTAGCCTTGTAATGTCCAGCTCTTTAGCTATCTCTGCTTGGGTTTTACCGTTTTCATAATATAACCTCGCTATTTTTACCATCAATGTCATGTCAGTCATAAGAACCTCCTTACATATGTATTTTACATTTGTGCGATTATTATATTTTATGATTCCTCTTTTTGTCAATAAAAAAATGGCGCGCCTTTAGCGGCGCGCATCTTTTCGTAATGAAGGATGTGTTTTCATGCGAAAATTTTTTTCAATGATATTAAGCGGTTTTTTGATACTTGTATTGATTGGAGTTACACCTGGATGTGGAGCAAGTAGTAGTGACAATGTAACTTATTATGGTGTAAGTGATGCTGTATTTAATGGTGAGGGTAAATTAGCCACAGACGGCGCAATTTACGGATGTAAGCCTGCCCGGAAAGCATATTCAGTATTATAGATATACTGACTGGCAGTATAATGCCCCACACAGAAGTGATTTGATAAGTTATTCAATTTTGATTAATGAGATGGAGTACTTCCTCGAGTTTTGGTTTTATAATGTTGGCGAAAAATATGGGCATCTTCGTATAATTGGGTTAAGGTGGAAGCATTGAATTGACATTAACCTTGTTTATCGCTTGTAGATTTTTGTTTTGGGTTCAGCAGTTTATATTCACCAACGCTTAATTGATAGTCAGACAGTTTGGAAATTATAAATTCCCCTGCGCTATAATCTATCTGGTCATCTTCAATCTTACATGGTATTAGAATCCATTCACTATTGGTGTGCTTCATCCAAACTATATAGTGATTATCATTATTTTCTTTTTCGGCTATTGTATATTTTATATAAGTAGAAAATGAAGATACGTTCCCAAAAAGTGTATTGTCAAGTGCAAGAGACATGAATGCGGAAATAAAAGCAATATAGAACCATATTGTAACTGCGATATGGTTTGATATGTTGTTTTCCAATAGCGAGTAAAGGCTTTCATAAATGGGCCTTATGAAAAAGATTAAACATATGCCTACTAATGTTAACAGTGGTATTATTATTCGTAAAATCAATATTTCGCACTTTTTTTCCTGCCATGCATTTTTGCTTTTGGGCCTGCGCCAAAGAAGATGCACATATAAAATAGCTATACAAGATATCACACATAATAACACCCATGATAACACAGCGAATTTCCATAACCTAGACACTAACAGATAAAAGCTGTACTCAGGCGCGTAATAATTAACCGCCATTAATAATATTACCATAAACAATATAGCAGATGTCATAAATGTCGTTATTTGGAAAATCCTTATATTTACCAGATACGGATGTTCTTTGTCACTTGCTATTTTTTTGTTAAAAGACAAATCAAAATTTAATCTAATTAGCGAGAATACAACACATAATAGTATAATAACCATTCCTATCCCTGCTCTGTTAATTTCTACGTCAGGCGAGTCACTTGTAAGAGGGGTTCCAAACATATCCGAGGCTAAGACCAATGCCGGAATAACTACACCTACCCCTATATATATGAAAATAACTACAATGGAACTAAAATAATCATGCACATTGCGATATGTCATATGCACGGGTATATTAAACTTACTAGCCTGTTTATTTTGAAAATAATACTGTAACGAAAAAAGAATAACGCTTCCGAGTGTTATTACGACTGGGATCCAGCCCGCGTCTTCAAGCAATGCAAATATTTGTTCCGTCATAATGTCCCTCATTTCAATTTTATGAACAACGAATAAGTGATAACAAATATGGATTAATAAGATATATACAAAATTTCTCCGATGACATCAATGGTGTACGCAAGTTGTGAGTTGCGGTTCTGCCTTGCGGTACAATGTTATCAGTTTGATAACATTGGAGATTTTGCCCGTTTGCGAGGTTTGGATTGTCTGCAACCAATTAATATTTACCAAAATAAAAGCCCCGCCAGCACCGCCAAATGCACTGGATACGACGCATAAAAAAACCATTTTACAAACTGGCCGCCCGGCCCGCGCTTGCCGTTGTACAATGCCACAGGCAAAACTGTCAAAAGCGTGGCGGGAATCATTAGCCAAAATTGAATGGGCAAAACTTCAAAGCCAAATTCATGTGCGAAGCGCACAAAATCCACATATGGCCATAGGCATAATAAAGCGAAAAAGATAAACTTCTTGTGTTTAATCCAATACATAGCAAAGATAAACAAAACGCCGTATGCGCCATAGTCGCTGGTAAGGGTGAGCGCCAGCCACATAAATAAAGCAAGCGGCGCGAATGCTAAAAAGGATATTTTGTCCCGCAGCATTTGATATGCTACAATTGCTGCGCCGCCTAAAAACAGCGTATAAAAAATGTTTGTATCTGCAAGAAAATTAATATCCGCAATGGCTGCACCTTTTATAGCAATATCAAAAAAAGGCTCGGATATTATCGCAAACACAAATAAACGCAAAAGAAATTTTGCGGGATTTTTTGTATGAAAAAAGCCTTCGGCAATCAAAAATACGTATATAGGAAATGCAAGCCTTCCTACAACACGAAACCAAAGGCCAAAGGTTTCCGGAAACGTCGCGCCCATGTGGTCAATAATCATTGCGGTTAGCGCAATGATTTTTAGTGCAAGTGCGTTCATCCTACAATATCTGCGCAAGCTTTGCAAACTGGAAAATATCAAGTGCCTCCCCACGAACTTTTGGGTCTAGTCCTATACTTTCCAATGTTTGTGCCAAATCGGTTTTGCCGTTGCCAAATCCTGCGCCATCCAATGTATTTATAAGAGTTTTGCGCCTGTGGTTAAACGCTGCATGTATAATTTTAAACAGCAATTCTTTGTCCACATCTACCCTGGGGCTGTCCAAAATTTGCAAATGCGCCACTGCAGAATCCACCGCAGGGCGGGGCATAAAGCAGTTTACGGGAACATTGGCCGCAATGCTTACATTTGCATAGTATTGTACAGCCAAACTAAGCGAGCCATAATCCTTTGTCCCGGGGCCCGCCGCCATGCGCTGTGCAACTTCCTTTTGTATCATTACTGTGATAGATTTAAACGGCAGGCCGCTTTCCAGCAGATACAAAATCACTGGAGTTGTGATATAGTATGGCAGGTTGGCTACCGCCTTAATGTTCAAATGACTAAAAGGCGCGAGAATTTGCGGCAAATCTACACGCAGGATATCGCCTTGTACAATTGTTACCGGGTCGTGTACAAACTGGTTTTGCAAAATGGGAACAAGCTGCTTATCCAGCTCTACCGCCACAACATGGCTGGCGCGCTGGGCAAGCCCCTGTGTAAGCCCGCCAATGCCGGGGCCAATTTCAAGCACTACATCGCCTTTGTCAACATCCGCGGCGTTTAAAATTTTTTCTAAAACATGGCCGTCCACCAAAAAATGTTGCCCCAATTTCTTTTTGGCAGCAAGCCCGTGCCTGTCTATAACTTCGCGCACACCGGCGCGTGTTGTCAAATGTCTGTTGTTGTCTATGATAATACACCTCCGAAAGAGTGATATCTTGAATATTCTAAACTACCTTATCCCGCCCATCTTAGGCGGAATCATTGCCCTTTCAACCAACTGGCTGGCGATAAAGATGCTTTTTCGCCCCCACAGGGCAAAGTATATTTTTGGGATGCGTATCCCTTTTACACCGGGGCTGGTCCCAAAAGAGCGTGCTCGTATAACTCAAAAAATGGCCGAGGCAATAAGTACACGCCTGCTTACGCCGGATGTTCTTGCGGCAGAGCTATCCGACCCGGCTTTATGGCCACTGCCAGACATCACCATAGGCGAAGCCCTGGATTCATTTGGCATCCCACAAGATGCCGCACCCATTGCTAATCGCTTGAAGGTAATTGCAGACATGCTTTTGCCAAAAGCTCTGCAAAAACTGGATTCCTTCGAAGAAAGTATGCCGCAGCTTGACGCAAAACTTGGCGAGCTAACCTACAAAGTTTTAGACGAAAATTTGAGCGTGTTGGCAAGTATTTTTGTGTCGAAGGACAAAATTTATACCAGCATAAAGAAAAATATTTTAGGGTATCTTTCTGACGAACAAAATTATGAAATGATACGCGAAAAGTTACATGCCGCAATAGACGCACTGCTTACAAGTGCGGAAGCCAAAGAAGTGATACAGGAAAAATTACTGGATATCAATATCCGCGACGGGCTGCGTCCACTGTTTAACCGGCATATGGCGACACGTGTGCTAACAATGGCGGCATCATACATTGCAAAGCACATGCCGATACAAAGCATGATAGAAAATAAGCTCAACAGCTTTGATGTTGCCGAAGCAGAGGAACTAATAATTTCCGTTGCCGGACGCGAATTACGCCTTATTATTTTGCTTGGCGGCGTTCTTGGCTTTATTATCGGGGGCCTGACCCTGATTCTTTAATATCCAGTTTAGCCCATATCCCATGCCCAGCAGTACAAAGAACACGCCCGTAGAGCCTATGGTGCTGTCTGTTGCCATGCCAGCCATTACAAAACCGCTTATGCCTGCCAAAAGCCCAAGCCTTAAGCCAAACGAATACCGCGGCTCGTCTTTTGATTTTACAAGCCCCCAAAATGTAGTTGCCAGATAGAAGAAGAACAGCCCTAGCAGCGCGATAGCCGATATCCCGCCCGTGGTTATCCATGTTTGAATAAATAAATTATGCGCCTTGTCTACAATATGGTACGGGTTGTTAAATGTCAAATGCAGGCCGGTCATGTCGTAGTAGGGGAACACGTTTACAAAAGTGTCCGGGCCGCTGCCGATAATTGTACGGCTGGGCAAAAGCGGAAGCGCACGCGACCAAATGTATCCGCGGCCAGAGCCCCATGTTTCGCGCCCCGCAAACCCCCATGCTGGCACAGCTTCGGCAAAATCTACTGTGTGAAGACCCCTGTGGCCTATGCCGTAAATTGTGCCATTACTAAAATGCAATAAAAACGGGTTAAATTGCCAAGCTGTAGCCACTAAAAAATGATCTGGTGCGCGTTGTATGTTTAGCGGGCCAAGCTCCGGAATATTGAATACATACATTGTTCTACCCGCTGCATGGGTTGCACTGTCTGGCATAACTTCCATGCCTGCGCCGTCACGGACGGTAATCCAATTTTCGCTGTCATCTAAGGAATGCACCGTTGCAGAAAGCAGCCTGTTTTGTCCACGGTATGCAAACAAGCTGTCCCCTTCAAATGCGAAACGTTCATGCGCGCCGGTTTCGGCTGCGGCTGCTTCCTGCAAGCGGGCAAGAAGTGTTGTGAAGCGGTAGTTTAGCGGAGGCACAAACATTAATGAGGCCGCAATTATTACAGCTGCGCCCACAAATATACCTGTGATTTTTGCTGCGCCCTGTTTGCCTTCACGGGTTTTAAAAAAGTAGCATACATATGTGACAACAAGCACCCCGGCGGCGGCTATTATGCCAATTAGCCCGCCCAAAGAGCCGCTTGCAAAAATTCCTATAAGCATTAGCGCACCGCCCGCAAGCATTGCAAGTTTTGTAAAAATCTTACCATCATATACAAAGCCGCCTAGAAGCAGGATTGGCGCAACCATTGCCGTGTATTTTCCAAAAGTGTTGGGGTTGTACAGTGTGCCGTGGGCAATTTCAAACCTGGGCGCAAAGCTTTGGACATCTACTCCCCATGTTATCATCCGCATTGCTAAATTTGTTGCCAAGAAATTGCGGTCAATAAGCTGAGAAAAACCAACCAGCCCCATAATAATGGACGAAAATGCAAGCCCCCATAAAATCGGCTTGGTATGTTTAAGTTCCCGTACATATAACATGCCCGCAACAAATACAATAAAGTACAGCACCCACATAATGGCACCTTCTTGCCTGTCCATTGTGCCAAACCAGGATGTATGCGAATAACCCGGCCTAAGTGCAGAAATGAATACAAATGTAAGATATACCAAAGACAAAACAATGGGTACACGTTTCAAATATGGCTTCAATTGCAGCCTTTTACCGCTTGTAGCCCAGTTGCCCACGCAGTAAAATACTATGACAATCGCCGCAACAGACAGCACCCACAACTTGCCCGATACAAAAAGATCGGCATAGATATATGGCATGTCCGGCATGTGGCCTGCGGTAAGATGCCGCATATCCTGTGTAATGGTACGCGCTACAACTCTAATAACAAGCGGCATTATACCAACTACCAATGCAAGCATTGCGCCATATACAATATCTGTAAATGTTGATTTATCATTTTTTCGTTTTTGTGTAGACATATCATACTCCTTGTGACAAAATCTAATTTGAATATTGTACATGAAAGAAACCGAGGTGTAAACATGCGTATTTTTTGGAAGCAGCTTCTAATTCATCTGGGGATACTTGCGGCTAGTTTTATTATTTTGACATTGGTTTTGACACAGGGTATCCGCAGGTTTCAAACCGAACAAAGAGTGGACGAGCTTGCTACATTGGCGCAGCGCGTTGCCATATCTATGGAGTCGCTTGTTTGGTATGGCCGGGAAGAAATCCCCAGATTTACTCAAGAAATAAGAAATATACATCAATATACCGGCGCGGCAGTTATCATACTCGACAACGACCTATATTCTACAATAGGGGTTGGCCCGGTGGATGGTGTTGCCTATGTATATAGGGACGAACTTGAACCGCTTGTTCATGGTGAATCAGTAGTAATTTGGGGTACGCCAGACTGCCCAACCCTTGCCCAGCTCTTGATTGTTGGATACCCGTTTTGGCATAATGACCAGTTTGCCGGCGCGGTTTTGGTCGGATACTATATGGCCGATTTAGAAAACACAATTTCCGCAATGTATCGCATTACAATGGCCGCTATGCTTGGGACAGGTTTGTTCGCGCTGTTTTTGATATATCTGTCCAGCCGCACCATAAGCCGCCCCCTGCGGCAAATTAACGAGGCCGCAAGTGTAATTGCCGGCGGCGACTTCGAAAAACGCCTTCCCATTCGCGGTAAGGACGAGGTCGGGCAACTTGCGCGGGAATTTAACCGCATGGCAGAAAGCCTGCAGCAGCAGGAGCGCATACGACGCGAATTTATTGGCAATCTTTCGCATGACATGCGCTCGCCTTTAACGTCCATGCACGGGTTTTTGACAGCAATATCCGACGGCACAATCCCGCCAGAAAAACAAGAATATTATCTGCAAATTGTCAAAGATGAATCGGAAAGGCTAATAAGGCTTTCCAACAATATTTTGGACATCCACCGCATAGAGGATTGGCAATTTGAATTAAATTTGACCGAGTTTGATATAAATGATTTGATTCGCCAAACTATTTTGGGCTTTCAGCAGCGCGCGTTGGATAAGCGCATTATGATAACTAGCCACTTTGCCCATTCCAGCGATATTGTGCTTGCCGACGAAGATAAGCTGCGCCGCGTAATGTACAACTTGATTGACAATGCCCTAAAATTTACACCAGACGACGGGGAAATTACAATAGAAACCACGGTAGACGCACAAAAAGTTACCATTTCTGTTGCGGACACAGGCCGCGGCATGACCGAGGAGGAATTAAAGCGGGCGTTCGACAGGTTTTACAAAGGCGACCCGTCCCGCAACGAGGACAAAATGGGCAGCGGGCTTGGGCTTTCCATTGTAAAAGAATTTATCCGCGCCCATGGGGAAAGTATCGAGGTAACTTGCGAACCCGGGGAAGGGTGCGTGTTTGTGTTTACAATGCCGTTGGTGTAGGTGGGGGGCAGCAAAAAAGGTCAAGACATGTACCAAAATCTTGACCTTTTTTGTTGCTCACTTGTAGAACGGTATATAAGCGTTCATTCTACGTGGCCATGTTATCATTCTAAAAAGAAAAGAATTTCTACGATAATCGTAACCTCTGTTAATGTTTAGATGAACACGCATTATACAGTAAATACCCATTTTCTGCGCCCAATTTTTGCTATTATCTGTTTGTGGCAGATATCATTGAGATGAAGGCGAATTATTCGCGCATAAAATATGCAAAACTAGCAACTATTCGCGCATAAAATATGCAGACGCTGTTGCGCCGTCCTGGTTTTATGGCAAAAACTGACTGCTTATCGGAGGTTTATGATGAGATTTACTAAATACAGCCCTTCCGCTATCAAAATTTACAACAAAGAAGGTCGCATGGTGCTTGAGGAGCTATCACTGGTTGCTATGTTGCCGCATGATGGCTCAATAGTAGGGATGGGGAAAGAGGTTAGAGAAAACCCTGAATCATTTGATAAGGATTCTCCCAAAAGGTTGGAAATGAAGGAAAAGGTTATGAATGACCCTGTTCTATTAAAAAAGTACGGGGAATTTGTAAATACAGTCGTATTGGTGGGCTCCCCTTTAAAAAACGGGACAATTGCTGAACTTGAAATTTCTAAAAGGATGTTTATGTATTTTGTGCACAAAGCCAAAGTATTTAAGCTGTTTTACAAATTTTTTAAGCCTCGGATTGCGGTTTGTGTTCCTGTTGAACAAACTGACGTTGAAACCACAGCATTGCGGGATGTAATGCTTAGTATCGGGGCAAAAGATGTTCTGATATTCGAGAAACCATATATTGATGTGGTTCAGGATATACCAAGCAAATACGGTATTGTTATAGAAATTATACCCAAGCAACAAAATAATCCCTTGTGATTTTTTTATTTGCATAGCAATCTTTGGCATTATATAATGAGACATGACAGCAGAGCCTTAGGGGCAGTACCCCTACATAAATCAAATGGAGGCATGTATATGTTAAATTTCAAAAAAACCTGCATCGACCCGACTAATAAATGCGAGGTTTGCGCAGTTGTAGATATAGACAACAACGGCGTGTTGGACATAGTTTGCGGCGAATATTGGTATCAGGGGCCATGCTTTACAAAAAAGCATAAAATTTGCGATATCCACTATGAGCACGAGTATGTTTGGGATTTTTCAAATTTCACAATGGACGTGGATGGCGACGGCTATATGGACATTATCACAGGTAGTTGGTGGGGCGATGGGCTGCATTGGCGAAAAAACCCTGGTAGTGCCGCAGACAAAGCATGGGCAGTTTGTAAAATATGCGACCTGACGAATATAGAAACCATCCGTGCCTACGATATAGACGGCGACGGGCAACTGGAAATTTTCCCAAACTGCCCAAATGAGCCAGTGTTTTTTATCAAGTTTACAGGTTATGAAAATGGCGAGGTGCAGTATACAAAACATATTGTGTCCGAAGAAAACGCGGGCCACGGCCTGGGAGTAGGGGACATAGACGGGGACGGGAAGCTTGAGATTATAACATCCCGCGGGGTGTATCGTATGCCAGAAGGCGGCGCAATGGCCGGCCTGTGGCAGTTTTCGCCAGAGTTCACTCTGGAATTTGGCGCAAGCGTACCAATTTTGGTTCACGATGTGGACAATGACGGTCTTGCGGATATTATCTATGGCAGCGGTCATAATTACGGGCTTTTTTGGCTGCGGCAGACAAAAACCGAAGCTGGTACTCGCGTTTGGGAGAAGCATGTGATAGACGGCGCATGGAGCCAGTATCACGATATACAGCTATTGGATATCAACAACGACGGCAAGCTTGAACTTGTCACAGGCAAGCGTTACAAAGCCCACAACGGCAACGACCCGGGCGACGACGAGCATGTGTTTATTTGCTACTATACCTTTACTGACGGCAGGCTGTATCGCCATATGATTGAATACGGCGATCCGCAAAATGGCGCGTCCGGCGTGGGGCTGTGGTTTGGTGCCGCGGACCTGACCGGGAATGGAAAGCTTGATTTGATTGCGCCTGGTAAGGAAGGATTATATTTATTTTCGCAATAAAAATATACTGGAGGTATCCACATGAAAAAAATCAAACTAGGCTTCATAGGAGCCGGGCACATGGGCCAGCTTGCTCATTTGCTAAACTATGTAAATTTGCAAGACCGCTGCGAAGTTGTAGCCATTTGTGATGTTAAAATCAAGCAAGCCACAAAGCTTGCCAGCAGGTACGATATTCCAAAAGTAACCGCAGACTATCGCGAGCTGCTTGCCGACCCGGAAATTGAAGCAATTGTATGCGTACAAGCCTTCGAGAACCACGTAAATTTGGTACCGGACATTCTGCGTTCTGGCAAAAAGGTTTTGACCGAAAAACCGCTGTGCGTTTTCCCAACCAATGGCGAAATGCTGGCCAACCTGGCCGCAGAAACGGGTACTATGCATATGGTTGGTTATCACAAACGTTCTGACCCGGCCACAGAATATGCAATGAAAATAATACGGGAATGGCAGCAAAGCGGCGAAATGGGCAAGATGACCTACATTCGCATATCCATGCCGCCCGGTGACTACAGGAAAGACGCGGACATGCCATATTATTCTGGCGAACCTGCACCCCACATCCCGCCCGAGCCAGGCCCGGCTGGCGTATCCGAAGAAGAACGCCACCGCATGATTTGGTTTGTGAACTATTACATCCATCAGGTAAACCTAATGCGCCATTTGCTGGGTGAAGATTATCAGCTTACTTATGCAGACAAGCATTTCTTTTCTGCCGTAAGCGACAGCGGCGTAAACTGTATCCTTGAGATAGAGCCATTTTCCACATCCATGGACTGGCAAGAACACGCCCTTGTTTGCTTCGAGAAGGGCTGGGTTCGTATAGACCTTACCGCGCCGCTTGCCACCCAGCTTGCCAGCACAGTAACTGTGTTCAACGACAAAACCAATACTATCAGCCACCCAGTACTACCCAATATCTGCGCAATGCGTAACCAGGCAAAAAATTTCCTATTGGCAGTGGCAGGAGAACAACCTGCACCATGCCAGTCTGCCGAAGCAGTTAAGGATTTACAAATTGCGGAGGACTATATCAAAATGACAGACCCGGCAACCGGCCGCGGCGAAGCCAAAAAACCATATCACTTGCGTAATCAGCGGGATTAGGAGGCAATTATGCATAAAAATAAAATCACGATTATAGGTGCGGGCAGCATCGTATTTTGCAGCACACTTTTGAACGATATTTTCAACACAGCTGCACTCGATGGCTTTGAAATCGCTCTTATGTCACCGACATTGTCCAAAATAGAGCGCATGAAAAACTATGCAGATAAAATTATCGCGCAAAACAATTTGACAAGCACAGTTTACGCAACAACCGACAGGCGTCACGCGCTAAAAGACGCGAAGTATGTAATCCTGCTGTTCCAAGTTGGCGGCGTGGAAGCTTTTGGCGTGGACTACAAAATACCAATGAAGTACGACGTAGACCAATGCATTGGCGACTCTATGGGCCCGGGCGGCGTGTTCCGCCTGCTGCGCTCCGTTACGCTAATGCGCGAAATTGACCAGGACATGCAGGAACTTTGCCCCCACGCATATGTGCTAAACTACGTAAATCCAATGGGCGCGATATGTACTTATCTTGGCCGTTACACACAAATGAAATACGTGGGCCTGTGCCACGGCGTGCAAACAACTATGGACCTTATCGCGGGCTACACCGGCGCACCAAAGGACGAAATAGACTTTACCGCCGCCGGCATAAACCACATGGCGTGGTTCCTGGAACTTTCGCACAAAGGCCGCGACTTGTACCCCATCCTGCGGGAGAACATGGAGAAACCCGAGTACTTCATAAACGAAAAAGTGCGCGGCGAAGTAATGCGCCAATGCGGGTATTTTATGACGGAATCCACCGGGCATTTGTCCGAATATCTGCCATGGTTCCGCAAAAACTCAGATGCATTGAGCGAATACTGCAACATGCCAGACTTTGGCGGCGCGACAGGCGCGTACTATAAATACTCAAAAAGTATAGCGGCAAAATACGCATCCGAAGACGTTTTCGCGCTGGAAAGCGGCAAGCTTGACCCGCGCAGCAAGGAATATTGCTCGTATGTATTGGAAGCACTGGAAACCGGCGTTCCGTTCAAATTAAACGGCAATGTGCTAAACAAGGGCTACATCCAAAACCTGCCCGACGACGCCTGTGTAGAAGTGCCTATGTTTGTAGACAAAATGGGCCTGCACCCAACGGTTGTTGGCGCGTTGCCGCCGCACTTGGCAGCCATGAACCAATCAAACATCACAGTGCAATCCATGGCGGCGGACGGCGCGTACAATGCCTGTCCAGAGCAAGTCTTTTGGGCAATTGCAATGGACCCGCTAACCAGCGCGGTGCTTACCCTGCGCGAAACCCGCGACATGGTAGCCGACATGTTCGAAGCCCAGGCACAATGGCTGCCCGACTTCGCCGGTAAGAAGCTTGCACGCACACCGTGGATACCAATCCCGTACGGGATTGTCCCAGCCGATGTCCCGGTTGACCCGGCGTTGGCTATAAATAGTAGGTTCGGCAAGTTGTAGTTGATTTGCAGTTATGGCTAAGAGAAGAGAGGTTAATGCCCATTTTGGGCATCAACCTCTCTTCTGCGTGTTTTTGCCATTGATAAAGGCAAAAAAACATGCTATAACATCCATGTAGAAAATACCCACTGAAAAGAGAGGTTTTATTTATGAGGAAACTACGGTACAGAAAAATCATGTCATTTGCACTTGCTTTTTTGATGTTGTTTATGTTTGCGACAACGCCCGTTGCGGCACAGCTGCTGGGTAATGAAGTACCGCTGTTACAAGATGAGCATTATCAACTTTTTCCAGATGATATTGTTATTCTTGACCCAGCTGACATGTTTTTTGATCCAGCAAGGCAGTTAGCCGCAACAAATAATTGGGGAAACCACAACGGTAATGCCGGCAGTCTGACACAGACTATGGGTGCACCTATTGGAATGATTGGCTTTGAAGGGGATTACGAGCTATCGGATGGAATGGTTGAAATAGCCGTTCAATTTAATACTCCGCCCCACGCGGCCTTGCGTTTGCTCTCAAATGCTGGGCAGCATGGCCGAACTGGGCGTAGTTTGGTTAATTATGAAGCAATAGCAAAAGCGGCACACGATACCTTCTTTGCTCAGTTTGCAACTCTTCCAATGCCGTTTTTCGCAGATTCACCAGAGGTTATGTCACGTCATTATACCTTATTTAATGGCGTATTTATGCGTGTACATTCTAGCATGGTAGAGTCTATTGCCGCCTTGCCAGGGGTATTTTCTGTAACGCCAAACTATGCGATATTTTCGTTGGAAGACAGCAATGCGGATGATGATTTTATTGGAATTATCGAGGCTAGTAATGGCCAAACGCATTCTGACTTATTTATGCGTGGGCCTATGGAAGAAATGGGAATCGATGCTATACATAGCAGCGGCATACACGGCGATGGTATACGTGTTGCTGTTATAGATAGCGGTATAGATAGAAATCATCCGCAGTTTGCAAACTTTTTGCGTCCGGCCGTGACGCGTACGTTTGACGAATATGGGCGCACGCTTACTCGTACTCCATATTATGTAGACGGTGTACGCCCATATGTTATACCGGGTTGGTGCTTTGTACGCAATCACCCTATTCCTGACGAATTTGACTTGCAAGACAGCGATAACCGCCTTTTATGGACTTCTCATGGCACGCACGTAGCTGGTACGGTGGTGGCTATTGCACCTAATATCGAGATGTATCACTATCGTGTTTTAGGTGCACAAGGTGGTTATATAGAGTGGCTGATTTCGGCAATGGAAATGGCATATGACGACAATATGGACGTTATTAATTTGTCGCTTGGTAGCAGGGTAAACAACCCTTGGTCTGTACTGGCACAGGCGCAAAACATAGCTTCTTTGGCCGGTATCGTTGTTGTAACTTCTGCTGGTAACGATTTCTTGTTTTTTCCTGGCTCTGTAGGTGTACCTGCCGTGGCACCTTTAGGCATAGCCGTTGGTAATTCACGTCGTGGCGGCATTGCTAACCACACAATGGGAGGGCAAATAGCTACCTTTACAGATGATGACGGTGAAGAACACGAAATCTTTATGCGTTTACGCGGGGTAGGCTTCTTCTTAGATGTAGATGAGTTTAATGCCTTAAGCCCTCTTAGCTTCCTTTATCTAGGGGCCCCATACGAATTCCCGGAGTATGCACACCCCGACTTTGCAGATGCCGTAGAAGCCTTTAGATATCAGCATTTTGGTGCAACAGGTGATGCGGAAGGTTATATCGTTATTTTTAAACGCGGCCATAGCGATTTTATTAATATGCGAGACCTTGCAATGGCACTTAATGCTGCTGCTTTCATACTGGTAGACGACCGTGTTCATACTCTTAATAACAGCATTTGCAACCTTACTATACTGTTTGATGGTATACGTACGCCAAACCATGTCCCTGTGCTTACCACACGCCAGGTGCATTACGACCTTATAATAAACAATCCTAACGGCACATTCACATTCCTGCCTATAAATTATTTGCCGCAACCAGACTGTATGATGGACTCTTCCTCTGCTGGCCCTGTTGCGATGACGCATCATATCAAACCGGATATAGTTGCTCCTGGATTTAGGGTCTTTTCTACAGTACCGTCCATTACAGTAAATGGACCGCTGGGTGGTCATATTTACCACAATGCTTATCATCAAATGTCTGGTACTTCTATGTCGGCGCCATCTGTTGCCGCTGTTGCCGCACTTATGTTGCAGCAGTTTCCGGATGCGGCACCTTACGAAATAAAGGCACGTATGATGAACGCCGCACGCCCAATGGCACCTCCTTGCGGTTTTAAGCAGGACATTCTTGGGCAAGACTGGTTTTCTGTTTTCCATATTGGCGCAGGGCATATTATGCCGCAACGTGCTTTAGATAGCACCGCGTTTGCAGTTGTACGCCACGACGTGCCATTTTTGATAGAAAATGAAGGCGAAAACGGCGAAAGCCCTACTCTTATAAATGGTTTTATTGAAGAAACTATGTCTTCTCTAAGTTTTGGTGCAATTATGTCGGGTAGCTACCGCGACCTTACAGTAGAAATTCGTAATGCCGGCACCCAGCAATGGAATTATGCTGTGCATTGGAATACTAATCACGACGGTGTATATTTACAAGTAATAGAACATGAAACTATCGGCGATGTGCAAAGGCTTACATTGCGTATGAGTATTAACTCTGAAGAGCCTTGGCACGAAGGTAATGTAGTTTTTTCAAATGGTGTAAAAAGTTTAACAATGCCTTTTGCGGCACTTGCGCCAGCTGATATTAGCTATTGCACAGATCATTTTGGTATATGGCGTCCTATTGTTTCTAATTTTGTTATTGATGAATTAGGGCAGTTTGACCCACGCCACTGGCGTTCTGAAGGTTTTGCAGATTCGCCTGTTCGTCAAATTACCGGCTCTAACGTTATCCAAGCAAGCTTGCGCATCAACGACCCATCTTTGCCGCCTAACGTTGCCGGCAACCCACGTGACTTTGATATTATTTATGTTCGTTATGATGATAGCGGTATAGTTGAAGGCCCAATCTATGGCGGTTCGTTCCGTATGAACAGCAACCAAAGTGCCGTTTTGGGCGGGCATATTGCAGGGCGTTTTGAAGGCAGCATCACTGGTGATCCAAATGACCCGTTAGAATACATTGCATTAACGCCCGGCGCGTGGAATGTATACTTCTACCTACAAGACCCACATCTTGAATTAACTATAGATATGGGCAAAATTATCGTTGTAGGTGAAGACGACCAACCTGAAATTATTTTTGATAATGACGGACGTTTTGAATTTGACGAAGGCGACACTGCCATTACTATCACAGGCCGTTTTGATAGCTGGGGCGTAGACCTTGCAATTGCAAACGACATCTGGACAGACAGAACTTATTTGCCAATTGGCCTTGGTTTCTTCCGTGATAGCCATCCTCTTGATTATCGCACGTCTTTTATAGCAGACGGATGTATACACTGGCATCAGCCAGGTCTGCCATCGCCGTGGACTATACGCCAGCGTATTAACCCAGACGGCACATTTGAAATACAATATCCTATCACACAGGCTATGCGAAATGTACGTGAAACCACTCACGACTTTCAGGCAGTGGAGGGTTTAGATGACTTTAGTTTCGCGCTATTCTTTGTTGCTGTGGGGGCACAGGTAAGCCCAATGGCTACTGCCACCTTTGTAAATATGGCAGCAGACCCATCTGACCTAGAAAGTATTATAGTACGTGGTACACCAGCCGAAAGGCACGCAACAGCAGCGAACACTTGGAATGTTGTATTGCCGTTTGGTACAGATATAACTTCGATTGTTCCAACTGACTTTGATGTAACTACAATGCACCCGGATTCTATATACAATGTTATGCCTATGGCACCCGGTGTTTTCTGGATTTCTGTTACCCCTCTTGGTGGTACACCTGTTTTACACACCATTAATCTTAGTGTAGCCCTGGATGTGGGCGAGGTATTTATAGTTTTTGACCTCGAAACCTTAGAAGAGGCTATGGATAGGGTTTTGGAGTTTGATGTTATCCGTTTTGCACCAAATACCCATATTGTTGTAGGTCAAATCACGCAATCGATGTTTGAAATACCTGCTGGTGCAAACGTTATTATCGAAGGTGCCGGGGGTAGCTTTAGGGTTGAGGGCACTGCCGCAACTACAACGTCTATGTTCCGCGTTATGCCTGGTGCTGTTGTAGAATTTAGAGATATGACAATGGGTGGGGTTATGGGTGCAATTGCCCCTAGCCGCCGCAGTATGATTACTGCTGTAGGCACAAACGAAGCAAACCCCGAACCGGCACAACTAACTTTACGCAATATTAACTTTGACTTGGTGAATAATGCCGTAATTGCACAACAGGGTTCAATTGTGAATATCTACGACACTATACTCACAGATTTAGGCACAAGCGGAATGTTTATGTCTGGCGAAGGAACATCCGTAACCCTAAATAACGTAGAGATTGATTTAAGAGACCCTGTAACAGGAGCAAGACGTAACGTAAACGGCATGAATGTCGGTGGCATAGGTGCCACACTTACTCTTAATGATGTAGAAATTCACGGTACCTCTGGCCACGCTATAAACGCTAACGGGCAAGGTATTAGTGTTATCTTTAACAGTGGAAGACTGCATAATAATAACCAAGGTCTTAACACAAATGCTGTATCCAACGCTGCTTACCCCGTTATATTCCATATGAACGGTGGTATATTAGAAAATAATAACCACGGCATTCAGCTTGCTGGTAATGGCAATATATTTAACCTTAACAGCGGTTATGTTCGTGATAATACTGTGCACGGCATTATCTTTGGAGGCAACCCGCCACTACCAGGCACGCCTTCATACGCACGTGGCGGCAACGAGTTGATTATCAACGGAGGTCAAATTACCGGCAATGCTCAACAAGGCATACATCTTACAGCGGGCAATTTGACAATAGAATCGTCGCTACCTAACCGCGTTGTGATGAATGATGGTGTCATAGCCAACAATGGCGGCTTTGGTGTTAATATTCTGCCAAGTGCAGGCAATATACCTTTCACCTTTAACGACGGCACCATTGCAAACAATGCCTTGCAAATAGGCGGCACGCTAAATATTAATGCAAACTTGACCGAACCTGTTACCGTTGTATCCGGTATGGTAGGTGCAGGCGAGGCGGCCACTTTACGTGCCGGCACAGTAAATATAAACGCCGGCGGTATCATTGACCTTAGCAGCGCCATTTACGGTAATGCTGTTACCATGACTGGGAATCACACCACTTTAAACATTTTGGGCGGCAGCATAGTTGGCGCGCCTGACCATGGTGTTCTTGCAACAGGTGGAAATGTGAGCGTTAATATGACAAGTGGCGCCATTAGCGGCAGTCGTAATCTTGGCGATGTATACGGCGGCGCAATTGCCATGACAGGGCAAAATCCGATTTTTAACATGACAGGCGGCACTATAAGCAACAACACCGCTACAAACGGCGGCGCGCTGTATATTCTGTGCTTTGATAATGTTATCATCGAGCCGGCAGCCATTTTCACAAACAACACCGCTACAAACGGCAGGTTTGTGGATAATGAACTTGCTTTGGAGTTTGCTTCCACAATCAGGCCCGGCAATGTAAGTTTTGGCACACATCCATTTAATAATCTTGATATTTTCGTAGAGCCGTTTTCCTTATGGGCAATAAGCCTTAATCCTGCAAATAATAAAGATTTTGGCAGGGTGGAATATGGAAATCCTGCTCCGGCAGCACATCAGGTAACTGTTGCAAATGCAGGCAACGAGCCTACAGGCCCGCTAGGTGTAGAATTAAGCGGTGCCGACGCGGGCAGCTTTACTTTAAACACCGGAAACCTGCCTGACTTGGATGTTAATGCACCAAACAACACCGCAACCTTTACTGTGGTGCCTAATGATGGATTGGCTGTAGGTATATATAATGCCACAGTTACAGTATCCGGCGGTAATAACATTTTAGCGCAGTTTAATGTCACATTTGAAGTGTTTGCGAATGCACCGGAAATCACTACTTTAAGCCAGTTGCCAAGCGGTATTATAAATACTGCTTACAGCCAAACTCTACACGCAACAGGCACCGGTAATATTACGTGGGCGTTGATTGCAGGGGAATTGCCGGATGGGCTTATTCTTAGTGCGGACGGAGTTATCTGGGGCGCGCCAACGGAATATGCCGAAATTCAAATCTACACTTTCACCGTTGAAGCGTTTTCACTTCACGGCACCGATACAAGAGCATTTACCCTTGAAATTTTGGAGTTTATCGAACCTGTGCAAATTATAACCACAAGCCTGCCTGGTGGCGTTGTCAACGAAAATTATTCGGCGCAGCTTAATGCACAAGGTACTGCCCCTATAACATGGAGCATAGCACAAGGAGTGCTGCCTGAAGGCCTGAACCTTGATAACGTAACAGGAACTATTTCGGGAGTGCCTACTGCGACATCCCAAACCCAAACATTTACTATAACAGCTCACGGTCCAACCAGCGATTACTACAGAGAGTTTACTATTGTTATAAGCCTTCCGCATCCAGTAAGTGTGACTGTCCAAGGCGAAGCAGCAACTATAATGCAAGGGGAACAAATGCAATTTATCGCAACCGTCCTGCCACTTGAAGCAAGCCAGCAAGTGGAGTGGAGAGTTAGTGAAATTGCAGGAGTAAGCATATCTGCTGGCGGACTTCTTGCAGTAAACGAAAGTGTACCTGCAAACACAATTATAACCGTAACAGCAATCGCCGCAGGAACGGAAGTATCGGGCCACGCAAATGTTACAGTAATTGCTATGCCGCCGCAATACTTCGCACTAACAGTTCAAAACAACCCAGCGGGCGCGGTTATCGGGCAAACACCATCAGCCCAACATCAGGCGGGTGCTACCGTTGTACTGACGGCAGGCACAAGAGCAAACTATAACTTTACAGGCTGGACATTTACTCCAAGTGTAACATTTGCAGCAGGCAATGATGCTGGTCAATCTACAACAAGGTTTATAATGCATAATACAGATGTAACAGCTGCAGCTAACTGGACACCAATCCCGTCACAGCCACCGGCAGACACACCGCCACCAACAAGCCAACATCCTGGCTTCCGCCCAACGCCACCAAGACCAGAAGTTACACAACCGTCGGAAACTCCTCCTACACCAGAAGAACCACAACTGCCGGAAGAAGAAACTCCACCTGCACCGCCTATCATTCCTCAACCTCCTGCTCCACCTACACCTCCCGCTCCTGGTATTATCTTCGAGGATATAGATGCAAATGACTGGTTCTATAACTATGTAATAGCATCAGCAGAGGCCGGTATATTCCAAGGAACAGCAGAAGGTATATTTTCACCTTATACAAGTATGACAAGAGCAATGTTTGTTCAGGCTCTGGCTAACTTTGTAGGTGCTGATTTAATTGCCCTTAACACCACTACGCCAACATTCGACGATGTATCACCAAATGCTTGGTACTTTGCAGCAGTACAATGGGCGTACAAACAAGGCTTTGTACTAGGAGTAGGAGAAAACAACTTTGATCCTAATGCACCTGTAACAAGAGAGCAGATAGCTGTTATGTTATATAGATATATCAACGAGTCTAACATTGAGCTATCTCTAAACGAAACCATAACCTTCACAGACCAAGACCAAATATCGTACTGGGCTTATGATGCAGTTGCATTCATAAATGCAGCAGGCATTATAGAAGGCAGACCAGATGGCAACTTTGACCCATTAGCTATGGCTACTAGGGCGGAAGTGGCAACGGTGTTTGTTAGGTTGATTTCTTTGATGGAATAAAACAGTTGAATTTATGTAATATAAAACAATCTCATCGTTTTTGATGGGGTTGTTTTATTTGTTTTCTGATTTTTTTATCGTGGATTTATCTGAATTTTATCGCGAATACTAAGCAAATATTGATTCTATTCGGTAGTGCTAAGGGGGCGAAGTTGCTGCCCCCGACAAGAGTGAATATCAGTACAATTGCAAAAATTAATTTATAGTATTTTTCATGGTAAAAATCCTCCAAGGTTGTTGTTATCTATATACAGTGAACAGCGGCTCTTCTTCCATCAGCGATACAAAGTTTTCGTCACCGCTACTTCTAAAAATGAACATCCTGTTATCAATATTCATTGCTCTATAAAAAACACTTGTCGGAGTACTCCGAACCTCAAGAATCCTGACCTCATCGGTATCAGTGACTCTTGCCTTATTACTACCATTTCTTGTGTAATAAAGACTGCCTGACCCTTCCAACATAAAAAATAAGGTGCGGTCATCAGGAGATAGCGCAACATGTAACCAACCGCCAACTCCATCAGTGATTCTAATGGGCTCTCTGTTCCCTTCAGCAAGCCATAATTCGCCGTTGCCGTTGCGAAAATAAATAATTGCCCCGTCACTTGATGCCCATATATATCCACCAGAGCTATGTCTTATACTTCTGCCTTGAGCATTTGAATTTGTTGGGTCTATTGCCGATATCCCTCCAGTTGTGTTTGTATAAAATAGCTGTTTTCCGTTGTTCGATATAGTGGCAACAGCCCAAAATTCAGAAGAAACGCTTCTGTCTATATCTACAGCATAATAGGCATTATTTATGAAAACGAATCTACTGACAGCTGCTGTGGCTGAAAACCCTGTGCTGTGATGGCGAGCGGTGTTGTTCGCTAAGGTTTCCACGCCATAACGAATTGTTCCAAAAGGTTTTCTACAAGATATGCTTTGTGCCCAAAGTGGCATAACAAGTTCACTTATTGAAACAGTAGTTAGTCGTTGTCCCACTTGTCCGTTCAAACTGATAAAAGATTCACCATTTGCGTTATAAATCACCTGCGAATTATCTCTATTAAAAATCATGGCAGGTATATGAGAATAATCATCCATGGTGACTCCGGTAGCAAGCATAGTAATGCCGGATGTACTTTTAACATAAAATGAAGCCAAGCCAAAAAAATTTTCAACATAATAGATATATTTGCCATCGTCAGCTATTGCTAATGGCAGTATGTTTATTCCCTCAAGTGCTTCTGCTGAGCCATTATTTATTCTGAAATACGTTCTCAACTCCGTATTATCAGAGCCGCCACTTACATAGACAACGGTTTTTCCGTTAGGTGATATTGCAGCCTGCGGCACGGTATTATGAAAATTTGCATCATTGGTTAGTAGTGCACTATTCCCTGTTATGGCATCAAATAAATATAGCGATGCCGTTAAATTGTCATCATTATTGACAATATAAATTAAACCATCACCGGAATCGGAAATCATATATGCCACAACACCATCTGCAACACGGACATATTCTTGTGAAGTCACAAGCCACAGCGTGCCGCCAATATGGGAATCAATCCCTTCGATAAAAGATGCCCACGGATGCCTATCATAGTCTGTCAAAAATGCTGCTCTAGTGCCGTCCATACTCCTTCGGATAGTCACAGAGGAGCCTCTGTCGTGGTACAATTTGCCGTTAATTATAAAGTGCGAGTTGTTTGCGGCAACAATAACAATAGGGTTGCCATCATCATCTGTAAAGTCAAAAACCTCAATGCTATCTATCATAATGTCTGCAATATTTGAGTCATTGCGGCCACATCCAGCTATAATTAGCACCAGAATGATCGCCAATAATGATAATAATTTTTTCATTTGCTTTTCTATTTCCACTTTACAATTCGTGCAAAACATTTATTTCCTCCTGTAATTTGTTAATTAGACTTCTCTGGAAACTGTCGGAAGCTCGTGAAAATGTCACGGAACCAGGGAGCATTTTCACGCGCTTGAATGAGTTTCCGGAGAAGTCTATTATTTGAATTATATGCGTAAGCCGGGGGATGGCAGATCAAATTTCCATAATAGAGTTGCGTAACAGTATGAAGGTTCTCCTGACAGTAGCAGAGGGTTTTGCTGGTGGTCAAAATGACTACCAGCAAAACCCTCCTTCTTTTACTCGGCGCGGTGAAAACCTGCGTTGTAAAGTGCAACATTGCCGGAGTAATAGATATTAGTGTTACGCACGGGGCTTCCGCCCAGTATTATGCGTAGTGTCTGCACACCATCAAGCGGTATGTCGATCTCTAGCTGGTTGCCAACTGTGGTATTAAAAGTCCCTATCAGCCTAAAACTTGACTCATCGCTTATATCCCAAAAAGATACAAATGCACTCCTGGGGCTGCCGTCCGCTGCTACCAAGGTGCCGGTAAATCGCTCAAATGCTCCGTCCAACAAGTAGTCTGCCCATGAAGATACATTGTCGCGTCCCCTTCCGGATGCGGATACTCTAATAGCATTGGTCGTAATTGGAACAACTTCGTTCCTTACTACAAAATTGGCGGGGATGCCGGGTGTAAAGCCGCCGCGCCACACTTCCATTTGGTCGAATCCTAATACCGCTGGGCCCGGTGTAGGGGGCTGAGGCTGTTGTACCGGTGGTTGATTTTGGGATGTCCCGCTTATGATATCCACTGTAGACGTGGCCGAATCCCATGTCACATCTACGCCTAGTGCCTCGGCTATACCCCTGACAGGTAGAAAAGTTCTCCCACCTGACATAAATGGCATCATATCATCGGCAAAACTTTGACGCACGCCGTCAATTGCTATATTTACTCCATAAGTTACTTCAATCGTTCGTGTATTAGTAGCTGCAACAGTGATACCACCAACAAGCAGAGTTGCAAGCATGAATCCTATAATAAGCCCTTGTAAACGCTGTTTCATTAAAAAAGACCCCCTAATAAATTAAATAATCTCATCATGGTAACGATGGACTGCTCTCTGGTATATGAACCACTTGGGGAAAACTGATTGTTGCCAACGCCGCCCATGATGCCTGATGCTTGCATTTGACCTACGCCATCTACCGCCCATGAAGATATTTGTGCGTTGTCTGCAAAAGTAGGTGCTGATGACGGCAGTGTGTGTCCGATAACATCAGCAAGCCTTGCAAGCATAACCGCTGCCTGTTCTCTTGTTAGTGTGCTGTTTGGAGCAAAATTGCCGTCGCCTACACCGGCTACTATGCCTAAGTAGCCCATCTTTTGCACGTTGATGTCATTGGTGTCGTTGAAGTGCATACGCCCTGCAATTTCTCTGCCTGTGACTGTTTCATAAAGGGCGACAGCAAGAGCAGTAAATTCTGCGCGGGTTGCTGCTTGGGTATATTGAGATTGTAAGCTTTGCGGCACAAGCCCTGCAGCTATTGCAGCGTTAACTTGCTCAACTGCCCATGAGGATGGTTGGTCTGTTGGTGTAGTTGGCGGTACTTGTGCTGCTCCACCGAATCCGACTATCTCAAGTATCGACCATGTGCCGTCTATGTTTCGTGCAGCAGTCAAGCCTTCGTTGAAAGGCAAAACAAAGTCATATATAGGCTCTACTACTACTTTGCCTGTTCTGTCTATAAAACCTAAACGTCCATCTCTTGCAACAGGTGCAAGTCCATCTCTAAAACCCAAATCAAGTTCATGCGCACGGCTGAACCAATAAAGTCCATTTGTGGAGTCATTTATATCCCTATGCGACTCCCATTCAAAAGGAATAATCAAAGCTCCTGTCCTATCAATAAACCCAATCCTGTCGTTTTTTTCAACTCTTGCAAGCCCTTCGGAAAAATCCCCTGCTGCGTAAAACTCAAATTGGATTACTACATTTCCGCTCCTGTCAATATATCCCCACTCTTGAGCGGGAACCCATGCGTTTTGTTCGTTGAGGCGTAGTCCAGTACCTCCGTTGACTGCCGCAAGACCTTCCGAAAAACTACTGACATTTCCGTATTGAGGTTGAATAACAACATTGCCTGTTGTGTCAATAAAACCCCAAACTATTGCATCTAAATCACTATTTTGTAATGGAATGGGTATTTGTACTGCTGCACGACCTTCCGAAAAGTCTCTTGCATTCCAAAACTCATCCGTCGAAATCAAGTTTCCTTGTCTATCTATGAAACGGCTATATCCTCTTCCATCTCGTACCACAATAACTCTTGCAAGCCCTTCCGAAAAGGGAAACCCCATATTGTGTATAAGAGGAATAACAACCCTGCCTGCTGTGTCAATATAACCTGCATTTCCTGATGCGGAATAGCTACCTGTACGCACCATGGCAAGGCCTTCAGAAAAATGTCCTCTTCGCGCATACGTAAATTGATGCACTACATTTCCTTGCCTATCAATATGACCAAAATTGCCACCTCTGTTAACAGTTGCAAATCCTTCCGAAAAATTTGCGTAGAGCAAACCTAAGTTCTGATCAAAGGCATCTTCGCCATATCTATTAATAAAAATATTGGACCAGTGACGATCACCACTCATACTCCAAGCTATTATCACACCTTGAGAAAAAGATGCGTTCACCGGCGAAAAATTTCCAGGAACAACACCGGGTTCCCAACCAATCCAATTATATTCAAGTCCTGAAGCAACCACCCTAACCTGAATATTTGGCTCACTCGCATATGCGGTAGATGGTATAAATGCAAATATCGTAGTTAATACAAGAGCAATTGATATAAACTTTTTAACACTCTTCATTTCTTCTTCACTCCTATTTTTATTGTCACTTCGGGCCAACTTGACCCGAAGATGGAGTACTATTGCAACATATCAAATAACCTTAAAATCGTAACTATCGACTGCTCACGAGTATAATCACCACTTGGGGAAAACTGATTGTTGCCAACGCCACCCATGATGCCTGATGCTTGCATTTGACCTACGCCATCTGCCGCCCATGAAGATATTTGTGCGTTGTCTGCAAAAGTAGGTGCTGATGGCGGCAGGGGTTGGCCGATAACTTCAGCAAGCCTTGCAAGCATAACCGCTGCTTGTTCTCTTGTTAGTGTGCTGTTTGGAGCAAAATTGCCACCGCCTACGCCGGTTACAATGCCTAAGTAGCCCATTTTTTGCACGTTGATGTCATTGGTGTCGTTGAAGTGCATACGCCCTGTAATTTCTCTGCCTGTGACTGTTTCATATAGGGCGACGGCAAGAGCAGTAAATTCTGCACGGGTTGTGTTATTAGTGTAGCTGTTTTGCAGACTCGCCGGGACAAGACCGGCATAAATAGCGTTGGTTATACCTTCCTGCGCCCAATCACTGGCGGTGTAGAGGTTATTATCTGTAGATGGTGCTGGAGGGGTTGAGATAGTCCCTACGGCAAAGTTTTGGATTGGCATAACCCTATCTGCAAAAAATGTTGATGTAGCTAAGCTACGCCAAACTGTATCCCCTTGGGTTGCAGCTCGAAACCAAATATTGTTGAAAATAAAAACATCTTCTCCATCCATCAACGAAGATAAATCGGCAGGTACACCTGTATAGATACGACCTATTATATCGACTCGGGTTTCGTTACCATCCTCATCAAGGTTTTCAAAATCCCAAAACCAACTATGTGCGAAGGTGTCTATGTTTGATGTAATTGTTGCTCCGGGAAAGAAGTAGATGGTGTGAATGGTATCCAAAACGGGTGCCGACCGGGGTTCCCATTCATGAACAGCAGACATATCGACATTCATTAAAACAATGTCACCTACGTTGGTTAGCGTTATCTCCCAGTCAACTTCTCGCCAATCATTACCATCGTGATGGTCGATTGGAATTGAAATTGTTACAGATTCAAGCATCCCGATTTCAAAATATTCTTCTGCCAGTACAGGTACAGCCAACCCTAACATTAGCACAAGCCCTAACGCAAGACTAATAAATTTCTTTGCTATGTTTCTTTTTTTCATTTCAATTGGCTCCTTTTATTTTTTTGTTTGACTGCATTATTTTAATATATCAAATAGTCGCATCATAGTAACAATAGACTGCTCTCTGGTATATGAACCACTTGGGGAAAACTGATTGTTGCCAACGCCACCCATGATGCCTGATGCTTGCATTTGACCCACACCATCTACCGCCCATGAAGATATTTGTGCGTTGTCTGCAAAAGTAGGTGCTGATGACGGTAATGGTTGGCCAATAACATCAGCAAGCCTTGCAAGCATAACCGCTGCCTGTTCTCTTGTTAATGTGCTGTTTGGAGCAAAATTGCCGTCGCCTACACCAGCTACTATGCCTAAGTAGCCCATTTTTTGCACGTTGATGTCATTGGTGTCGTTGAAATGCATACGCCCTGCAATTTCTCTGCCTGTGACTGTTTCATATAGGGCGACAGCTAGGGCGGTAAATTCTGCGCGGGTTGCTGCTTGGGTATATTGAGATTGTAAGCTTTGCGGCACAAGCCCTGCAGCTATTGCAGCGTTGACTGGCTCAACTGCCCATGAAGATGGTGTTTCTATAGGCCTAAACACAGCAACAATCTCAACATCAACAGCAGGATATGGCATGATGAAATGTGGCCCATCTCCGCCTTTATCCCCCCATTGTATTGCTCCATGACCACCCTCTAATGAGGGGTTAATAACCGTCACATCACCGGAGGCAACTGTCCATTCGATAAATTCAAAGCCTTCATTGCCAAAAGCATAAAATGTCACTACTTCGCCCGATTCGATATAACCTTGTGCAGGTGCACTTGCACCAAACCCGATACTATCAATGCCAAGCCCAAATGGATGCGCCCAATCAGGATTATTTGCGCTAACAGTTACACGTCCGGGGTTTTCTATTTCTCGTGATACAAACAAAATGTCTATATGTCCGCTTTCAGGCACCAACAAGGTAGCATAGGCGTGCGGTCTTACCGACTGCCCTTGCGACAGTATTGTTGCATTGCCCGCAACTATATACCAGTATTCAAAAACATATCGGCTGCCCGGAGTGCCAAAAGCGCTCAACTCCACAATGCGCCGCCCTTCGCCGTCAATGGTGGGCGTGACTACAATTGCCTCTTCAAGTGGGGCTGCTTCTTCAAAATCATACCACCCATCAACAAACCACCAATCGGGGTGGCTTGTTACGACTCTGACTGTTAGCGTGTCTGTGTTTGCCAGCATAGGCACAGACAACCCCATCACCATGACAAGTCCTAAAACAAGGCTGATGACTTTTTTAATGTTTTTGTTCCTTTTTGTTCTTTTCATTTCTTACACTCCTAGTATAATAATGTCCTAGCCAATAGCTAGGCAGGTAGAAGACATACTTGACGGTTTTTGATAGGAAAACGGACGAAAAGTGATATAGTTCTCTGGATAGGACAAAAAACGAAACA